>Ga0070741_10004549_pt1 | contig 32256 bp, 32 predicted proteins | sample Coa_R1_4_FD_66440 | JGI IMG/M metagenome (GOLD analysis project Ga0070741, IMG submission 66440) | Surface soil microbial communities from Centralia Pennsylvania, which are recovering from an underground coalmine fire - Coalmine... | ecosystem: Environmental > Terrestrial > Soil > Unclassified ... | reverse complement strand
GCGACAGTCTTTCTGACGAGGCTGAACCTCAAGGAGCACAACGTCGACCTCGACTTCTACATGCAGTTTAGGAAATTCATTCTCGGTCGTCAACCGGGAACAACTCTACTATACAAGGAGTGGGATGATTTCTGTAACGCCAACCCTCGTAACGGCTAGAGCCACCAACGTCACGGTCACGGATGATACACTAACTGTTGACCTCGAAGACGGGCGCACTATTTCTGTTCCCATCGGTTGGTATCCGCGCCTCGCGCACGGCACCCCCAATGAGCGCGCCCATTGGGAAATCAGCGGCGCGGGCTTTGGCATCCATTGGGAAGATTTGGATGAAGATTTGGGAGTCGAGGGATTGCTGCTCGGAAAAAAATCGAACGAGAGTCCCAAATCATTCGCGCGATGGTTGGAGCGGAGAAAAGCGGCAGGCGGATAAGGAAAGCATATGAACCGATAATATCGCGCGCATCCGCTTATTCGCTTTACAAATCCGTTGTCCATGCTCCTTGATTTGGATAAAGACTTGTACCGAGGGTTTGCTGCTTGGGAAGAAATCGAATCAAAGTCCTTAACTCGGACAAGCCGAAACCAAACAGGAAACCGCGAATCTACGCGAATCTACGCGAATCTGGTACAGAAACTTTGCGTAGATTCGCATTGGAAAAATCTTTGCTTTTTGTGCAAAGATTTCAATGGAAAGGTATTAATGGTTCGCGCGATGGTTCGAACGGAGCAAATCGGTCAAGGATGAGCAGATGATGCACAGATGCGAAGGTACGCATTCGCTCTATCATTTCGCCATTTCCTCTTTATCAATCTCATTCCTATCGCGCCAAAAATTTAAGGTTCAAAACACTTGCTATAACAGGGGGGGCACGATATAACCAAGATATACCAAACAGGGAGGATAACTTGATTCACATTCTTGGAAAATTAATTTCCGTCAAGGCGCTTTTGCTTTTTGCAGGGCTCGTTGTTTTCTTGCCCTTTGCTTCACCCAAAATCTATGCTTATACCGCTGGTGCAAAGTGGCCCGGAGAGAGGGCAAATTATGTATTCGATACTGCCTACAATCAATTGGGGCCCGGATTTAATGCACGCGGTCAAACAGCAATCGCTCAGTGGAATAGCGTTGGCAATTCGGATCTTTTCAGATTCGACACAACTGGGGCGGGCGATAATCATATCACGGTAGATCCTGCTGGGACGTGCTCAAAGCTAGTGCAACAACATGATGAGACTGCGAGATACAGATGCGAAAGCGCGCCGAATTATACGGGCAAGAAAAAAGGTGCAACCCCGCAGTTTCATGTTGTTGCACTACTAGCTATTACGTATTTGACAGCTACTCCAACAACAATCTCTCATTTCTTTTAATGAAAACCACATTTACTGCCCACCGAAAACCAATCGGCATGGCGACCCTGATCAGTTTGATGTCACTACTACTGTTAACATTTTGCGGTCAACAAACTGAGGTGCAAGATACTCAAACACAAAACACGAGCCAGGCAGGAAGCAACGCTCTGACTCCCGGCGTTACTATGTTTGCAGTAGAACCTGCTCCAGTGCTGGGCGTCGTTGTTGACCAGAATATGCAAATTATATTTATTGAACCCGAAAGCGCTGCCGAACGTGCTGGATTCAAAATTGGAGATACTCTAGTGCGCGTTAACTCGATTCGTGTGGACAAACCTCGAAATGCGCGCGAAACATTTTACGCGCAGAATTTCTCGAAAAAGATCCGCATCACTATTCTCCGAAACGGGGAGGAGAAAAACATCGAGATTCTACCTGAGGCTCGAATCATCCAAACAGGGGCGCCAACCCCAACGCCTGTTCCACCCGACATGACGTACTTTTGACCCGCGCCTGCTTGAACATGCAAGCGACCGTAAATTCTGCGGTCGCTTTTTTCATCTCTCCATTTCCCCTTTATGGTATAATTCCCCAACGTTAAGCAAACGCGCGTCAACGAATGCCTCGCGCGCTTGACACCTTCACTTTGAAAGGGGCAACGTGTTTGCCATATGAATGAGTATAAAGCGGATAGGATACGCAATGTTGCGTTGATTGGTCACTCCAGCTCCGGCAAAACTTCCCTCGCCGAAGCGCTCCTCTTTAACACGGGTGCCACGACCCGTCTCGGCAGAGTAGATGACGGTAACACCGTCTCGGATTTTGACCCCGAAGAACAGCGCCGCAAAATTTCCATCAGCACGTCGGTCATTCCTTGCGAATGGAACGGCTACAAAATCAATCTTCTGGACACGCCCGGGTACATTGACTTTGTGGGCGAAGTCAAAGGCGCGCTGCGCGTCGCCGATGTCGCGGTGATTTTGGTGGACGCCGTCGCAGGCATCGAAGTCGGCACCGAACTGGTGTGGCAGTACTGCGATGAATTGAATTTGCCGCGCATGATTTATATCAACAAGATGGACCGCGAGAACGCGGATTTTGACCGCGTGCTCGACCAACTGCGCGAGCATTACGGCAAAAAGATTGCCGCGCTCCAAGTGCCCATCGGCAAAGAAGCGGCATTCAAAGGCGAAGTCAACGTCGTCAGCCGCAAGGCGTTTTTTGGCAAAGATGTGGGCGAAATTCCCGCCGAACTCCAAGACGCCGTCGAAGAACGCCGCGCGCAGCTCGTCGAAATCGCCGCCGAGAGCGACGACAAACTGATTGAAAAATATTTTGAAACCGGCGAATTGTCCGAAGAAGAAATTCGTGTCGGCTTGGAACACGGCGTCGCGGGCGGCACGCTCGTGCCCGTCCTCTGCGGTTCCGCCACACAAAACATCGGCGTAGATTATTTGCTAAAATTTTTCGCCGATTACACACCGTCGCCCGTCGAAATGCCCGCGCAGGTGGCGACAAATCTGGCGACGGGCAAAGAAGAAAGACTGCCCGACGACGAAAACGGACCGCTCGCCGCGTTTGTATGGAAAACACAAGCCGACCCGTACGTCGGCAAGCTCACTTATTTCCGCGTCTACAGCGGCACGATGGTCTCGGATTCGCGTGTGATCAATGCGCGCACCGGACAAGAAGAACGCATCGGGCAGCTCTATGTGCTGCGCGGCAAAGAGCAATTGCCTATCAAGCACATTTACGCGGGCGACATTGGCGCGGTCGCCAAACTCGGCGACACGTCCACCAACGACACCTTGTGCGACAAAGGACATCCGCTCGAACTCAAAAAGATTTCCTATCCGAATCCCGTGTATTCCGTCGCGCTCACACCCAAGACCAAAACCGATTTGGACAAGATGAGCGGCGCGCTGCAAAAACTCGTGGACGAAGACCCGACGCTGCGCGTGTATCGCGAACCCGATACCGGTGAAAGCATCATGGCGGGCATGGGTGATTCGCATGTCAGCGTTGCCGTTCAGCGACTCAAACAAAAATTCGGCGTCGAACTCTTGACGAGCGAACCGAAAATCCCGTACAAAGAAACCATCACCAAAAAAGTCGAAGTGCAGGGACGCCACAAAAAGCAGACCGGCGGACGCGGTCAATTTGGCGATACGTGGATTCGTTTTGAACCGCTGCCGCGCGGCTCGGGCTTTGAATTCGCCGAAGAAATTTTCGGCGGCTCGGTGCCCAATCAATACATTCCCGCTGTCGAAAAAGGGCTGCGCGAAATTTTGCAGCGCGGTGTGCTCGCCGGATTTCCCACCACCGATTTCCGCGCGGTGTTGTACGACGGCTCGTATCATCCGGTGGATTCCAGCGAAATGGCGTTCAAACTCGCCGCGCACAAAGCGTTCAAGCAAGGCATCCCGCAAGCGAACCCCGTTTTGCTCGAACCCATCATGAACATGGAAATCACCGTGCCCGAAAATTTCATGGGCGACATCATCGGGGATTTGAACACCAAACGCGCGCGCGTGCTCGGCATGGACCAAAAAGGCGCGTGGTCGGTGATCACGGCGCAAGCGCCGCTCGCCGAAATCACGCGATACGCGACGGACTTGCGTTCCATGACGCAGGGGCGCGGTTACTTTACCATGTCGTTCGACCACTATGACATTGTGCCGTCACACATCGCGTCGACCATCATCGAAAAGGCGCGCAAGGAACGCGCAGGACTCGAAGAAGAAGAAGAAGAATAGTGTACTCTGTTGTTGCGATGATTTTTGGCAAGACGGAAAATTATCGCAACAACTCTTATGTTATGAAAAAAATCATGCTCGCGCTCGCGCTAACGAGCGCGTTTCTTTTGCTCGCGGCGTGTGGCGCTGATGCCACACCCACACCCACCAATTTCCCCCCCCCTACGCCAACGCCGCCGCCAACCGCCACAACCACCGCGCCCGATACGCCGACCGAGCAAGCCTCCGCTATCTGTGGGCAAGGCAGTCAGCCCGCGTACATCACCGACGTGGTCCTGGCAAAAGACACGCAGGGCGCGAATTTTACGCCCGTTGAAATCACCGACGCGTATGAGCCCGCGCAAGCGACGTTTCACGCGGTGGTCACACTGCAAGACGCGCCGCAGAATCTCAAATTGGGCGCGACATGGTATCTCGTCCGAGCGGCAGGTTACCAATCCAACAGCAAGATTGACGAAAAAACGTTGAATGTCGAACAAGGCGGTTCGCGCAACGTGGACTTTACGCTCAAGACCACGCAAGCGACATGGCCCCCCGGGACGTATTGTGTGGAGATTTACGCGGACGGAGAATTGGCGCTGTCAAAAACATTCACCGTTGTAGGTGGCGCGACAACACCCAATGCCTCAAGCGAAATCGTTCAAGAAATCGTGTTGGCTGAAGACACCAACCCCGATACATTTGAACCCATCAATCCGACGAACACATTCAAAAAGAACGCGCCTGCCATTCATGCCGCTATCAAAATCGAGAACGCGCCGCCGAACACGTCCTTTGGCGCAAAATGGTATCCGCCGGACCAGCAGCCGCTGGAATTCAATTTGCCGCCGGTGGACGGCACGCGCTGGCTCGATTTTCGCCTGACACCCGGGTCTGACGGATTTCCCGTCGGCGAATATCGTGTCGAAATTTATCTCAACGAAAAATTGGTGGACACCAAAACCTTTACAGTGGAATAAAATGTATGTAGGGACGTTTCATGGAACGTCCCTACATTTTTATCCCCATCAAATTCAACGGAATCGAATACAACCAAATTTGAAATTTGTCCCATGCGTCGGCGTTCGGTTTCACGCGCAGCGCTTTCACGGTTTCGGCGAGAGCAAGCATCGTCGCGCCGTGCGTGAGATAATAGCGACTCAAGCGCCGCCGCGTCGCGTATTCGTCTTGCAACGCGCCGCCCTCGTGCAGTAAATCGGCGGCTTGCATATACAACACCGCCGCCGCTGCCCCATTGCCGCCGCGTTCTTCCAACCGCGCGAGATTGCCCGTCGCGCGTCCCTGCCCCGCTGCATCGTTTGCTTGAACGAACAAATGCTGCGCGTCACTCAACATCGTGCGTGCTTGCTCCGTTTGATTCTGCAACAAATAGACGATTCCTAAATCATTCGTCACTTCGGCGAGTTTTTGCGCGTCGCCGTTTAATCGGGCTGCCGCGCGTTCGTTCTCCAATTGCGCGGCGGCTTGCGCCAACGTTCCGCCAGCAATATGCTGCTGCAATTCGGTCTGATTCATTCGTTCACCTCGCCGCGATTTTACACTACGCGTTCCGCGCGCGCAATGGGACAATTGATACATCCAACGCGCAAAAAAATAGACACTCGTTTTCAATTGCGTTATACTCGCCTTCAAGGAGTTGAAGCTGTATCCCGATACACCCCTGTCGAATGAAAATGGGGGTGCGGTAGGGCAAATGGCGATGAACTCTATCGCAGAAATTTGCCGTACATTTTCAAGAGTTCCAACATGATTCATGCAACAAATTTCCCCGGACGCGGACAGGTCGCCGTTTTACGCACGCGCCCCGAAACCGTTTTGGACGATTATTATCGCTTGATGCGCCTCTGCAACTATGAACAGAATTTGCCCAAAGACAAGGATACGCTGCTGAAAATCAATATCTCGTGGCAAATCTGGTATCCCGCGTGCTCGACCACACCCTGGCAGCTCGACGGCGTCATTCGCGCGCTCTTGCGCGATGGGTATGCGCGCGAAAAAATAATTGCCGCGCACAACAATACGGTCGTCGTGGACGCGAAAGAAGGCGCGATCAACAATCGCCACAAAATGATCCAAGACCATTATGGCATTCGCGATTTGCGCACGTACGAAGCAGGCGTCGAATGGGTGCGCTACGAACCAAAACAACCGCTTGCCGTCCTCGACCAAATTTATCCCGACGGCATTTACATCCCCAAAGCGTTTTATGACAAAAATGTTTTGCATCTGCCGACGATGAAAACGCACGTATTCACCACGCTCACCGGCGCGATGAAAAACGCGTTCGGCGGATTGTTGAACGAACAGCGCCACTGGACGCACGCCAACATCCACGACACACTCGTTGACCTTTTGCAAATCCAACAAGACATCCACACCGGAATTTTTTGCGTGATGGACGGCACGTTCGCGGGCGAAGGTCCCGGTCCGCGCGCGATGCGCCCATACGTCAAAAACACCATCATGGCGTCGTCTGACCCGGTCGCCATTGACGCGCTGAGCGCAAAAATTATGGGCATTGACCCGCTGCGCGTACGTTTCATTCGTCACGCGCACGAACGCGGACTCGGCGTCGGCGATCCGAAAGAAATCCAAATTCTCGGCGACGCGGAGGTGGCGAATGAGAATTGGCATTTCGCGCACGACGAAGACACGTTCGCGTCGTGGGGACAAAAACAAATTTATCACGGCGCGCTCAAACCGCTGGAAAAACCTTTGCTCCGTTCGCCGCTCGTGCCGTGGTCGTACGCCGCCTCGAACGTGTATCACAATCTGTATTGGTATCCGTTCGTCGGCGCGAAACGCGCGGAAATGATGTTGAACACCGCGTGGGGACAAAAATTTTTGCAATACAGCGAAGGACTGCCGTTCAACCCCGGCGCGAATTCCAAAACCCCGTTCCTTGCCTTGACCCTCGGCAGCGCGGCGGCGCTGGCGGCGTTGGGTTTGGGAATGTATTATTCGACGCGGCGCGACCATTCATAACGAAAAAATTCAAAATCATCGGAATTGAATCACGGAGGCATCATGCATAAACTGGTTTTGCTGCGACACGGCGAAAGCGCGTGGAACAAAGAAAATCGTTTCACCGGATGGACAGACGTTGACTTGACCGAAAAAGGTGTGGCGGAAGCCATCGAAGCAGGCAAAACGCTAAAGGCAGAAGGTTATACGTTTGACGTGGCGTTCACATCGGTGCTGAAACGTTCCGTACGCACCTTGAACCTGGCGCTGGATGAATTGGATTTGTTGTGGCTGCCTGTGTACAAATCGTGGCGGCTGAACGAACGGCATTACGGCGCGCTGCAAGGTTTGAACAAAGCAGAGATGGCGCAAAAATTCGGCGAGGAACAGGTGTTGATTTGGCGGCGCAGTTACGATGTTCGCCCCCCTGCGTTGGAGCGCACCGACGAACGTTTTCCCGGCAATGACCGCCGCTATGCAGATTTGGACCCGCGCACCCTGCCGACGACGGAATGCTTGAAAGACACAGTCGAACGCTTTTTGCCGTATTGGCAAGACGCGATTGTACCCGCGTTGAAAGCCAATCAACGCGTCTTGGTCGTCGCGCACGGCAATAGTTTGCGCGCGCTCGTAAAATATCTGGACAACATCAGCGACCAAGAAATTGTTGGGCTGAACATTCCGACCGGCATTCCACTCGTCTATGAATTGGACGACGATTTGAATCCGATTCAACATTACTATCTCGGCGACCCCGAAGCCATTGCCAAAGCAACGCAAGTGGTGGCGAATCAAGGCAAAGCGAAATGACAGCGGATTATTTCAAGCGGACAAGCGGGTAGAATTCCTTCATTCCGACACGCTGTTCCGTGCTGATGAATCTCCCCAAAATCATAAAGACGATAAGCGGATGGGCGAAATCCTCATCCGCTTATCCGTTTTTCTCATCCGCTGACAACGCCGCTTCCGCTTCTTGGTCAATCAACGCGACCGTGCGCGCATACAATTCGTCCGCGCCGCGATGGTCGTCGGCAATCGCGGTGAAACCGAAATTGCCCGTGTCGCCCATCGCGCTGAGCATGTGAAACACAATTCCCGTTTGCGTGGTGTGATTGAAATGCAAACGGTTTTTGCTCACCACATCGAAAAGATGGTCCGCCGTGAGCGCGCGATAGTTTTCGGAAAACAAATGGTCGGTCGCCACATAACATTTTTCGTGTCCGCGCGCGGTACGGAACACGCCCGCGTCGGCGTCGTATGCGCCATCGGTGAGATATTGCAGCGTGAGAAACGGGTGTGTCGTGCCGCCCTTGCGTAAATTTACTTCGATGGCGTACGGTTCCCATTTGCCTGCTTCATTTTTCACCACGACAAAATCTAACGCATAGCGCCCGACGATGCCTTCGCGCGCAAAACGTTTGCCGACCTTTTCCGCCTCGCGCATAATCGCTGGACCATATTCCACATTCGCCGGAAAACGACAGCCGATGTACGTTTGTCCGCTCGGACCGCCGAGAATTTGGTCGTGCGTTGAGAGCAATTCCACGTGCCCCAGCGGCGTGTTGCGCAGCTGCGCGCTGGGGCTGACCAAATCGGCGCCCATCACCATTTCTTCGACGATGCCGCCGCGCCGTTTGAATTTTTCCACATACTCAGCATAGTGCAATGCGGGCGTTTCAAAATACATCGCGCGCAAACTCTCTGCAATCGCCGCGCGGTCTTGCGTGTCCGTGACCGTCGAAACGTCCACCACCGCGTTGCCCAGGCCCGATACTTCGTCGTTCAACTTGGTGATGACCTTTTTCAACGTCGGGCGTTCCGCGCGCATTTTCTGAATCGCATCAATGATTTCTTCGACGGTGTATAAATTTTCAAAACCGAGCGGATGCCGTACGCCTTCTTCGGCAAAAATTTTGCGGCAGCCGCTCTTGGTGCCAAACGCAAAAAAACGCGGGTCCGCCGCGTACATTGGAATCCCCAATTGCACCGCGAGTTCGCGTTCGAGGTCGGTCGTGTTGTACGGCACCAAATGCGCGCGGTCGGCGTTGCCAATCAATTCGCGCATTTCGCGCAAGAGGCGCGGACGCGCCAACAATTTTTTCGACAGCGGCGCGGATGACGCGTCCTGCGGCGAAACGAGCATCAAGCGTTTCCGCGCGTGACTTGAAACGACGCCCGGCAAGACATGCAAATAATAGTCAATGATGTTTGGTTGTATCGGCATGGACGTCACATAAATCATGCGCACGCGCGGCTGCTGCAACAGAAACAGCATAAACAGAAAACGTTCCTCGTACGCTTGCTGCTGCGAGCCGTGAAATTCCGTATCGAGTGTCATCGAAGGCACGACAACAATCGTATGTTCCTCTTGCGTCGGTCCGCCGATAAATTCCCACAGCGGCACAAGTTTGTGCTGCAGCGCATCGAACGCCGCGCTGATCTTTTGCGTAGGGATGCTCGAGACACTCGCCGTTGAAATGTTGCTCATGCTTGTTTCTCCTTTGGGAATAACCCCTCGCCCTCTCCCATTGGGAATAACCCCTCACCCCCAACCCCTCTCCCAATGGGAGAGGGGAGATTTTCACCCGATGGACGATTCCTCTAAAAACAGCTTATTGTGTCGGTTCGGACAAATCCAATTTTTGTCCAAAACGTCGCGCAGTAATCGCCAAACAGAGCAGACCGAGCAGCCAGCCGAACCACAATGTCGCAAAGCGAATCAGCAGCGTGGCAACCGCCGCTGTCGTCGCCGTAATCACACCAACAGGCAGCCACGGTTGTTTGCCGAACGCGACCAAGAGCCCGCCGATACTCGCTTCCGCCACGCCCAAGCCGCCCGGCACAAGTAACACCGACCCGGCGAGCGTCGCAAAGCCCATCGCAAAATTCGACAAGATGGCCAATTCCAACGAATACGGCACACCCAAACCCACCAAAATCAGCGCGAGCGCGAAGCATTCCCCCGCCCATGACACAATGCCCAATCCAATCGCAATCGCGAGCGTCTTGAGACCCAACAACGCGTACGCGCTCGAATAAAACGCGTAGAAATGATGCATTCGCGTCGAGAGACGCGGAAAGCGCTCGACGCGCCGCATCAAGCGTTCGACCCGCGCGCGCTGCTGCACCACCACTACAATCACGGTCGCACCGATGACGACGGCAAGCATCAACAAACGCACTATCGGACTGTCGAACAAGAATAATCCTGTCGCCGCAAGGATCAACAACGCGAGTCCGTCGGTCATGCGCTCCGCAAGAATGATAGGCGACGTGGTCGCAACGGGCGCGTCGACGCGTTGCTTGACCAAAAACGCCTTGAGAAATTCTCCTGCTTTGCCGGGCGTCAGCGTCATGGAAAAGCCCGCGAAAAAAATCAGCAAGCTGTCCAACCAATGCAAATTTTTTACGCCGACCACGCCCAAATAATAATGCCATTTCCCAAAACGAATGGCATAGTTAAACAAAGTCAAACTGATCACAATCGGCAGCAATTCCCATCGGAAATCCTTGACCTCGACGACCAGTTTGCTGGTGTCCGACACCAACAGCAAAACGGCATAGACGACGACGGCAAATAGAATGGAGACGATGATTTTGCGACGATGTTTTTCAAAAAGTTCCATAGACCTCAATCACGACAAGATTTCGCATTTCGCTTTTCACTTTCCGCTTTCCGCTTTTCACTTTCCGCTTTCCGCCTTTCGCTTTTCGCTTTCCGCTTTCCGCTTTCCGCTTTCCGCTTTCCGTCTCTCGTTTCTCGCATTTCGCATTCAGCCTTGTGCCTTGTGCATTCTGCATTCTGCCTTCTCTCTGCATTGTTCATTCAAACAACACGTATTGGTCGCCGCGCAATTTCTGCTGCACTTTGGCGAGAATCAACTCCAAATCCTTATCATATTGCACAAAGTCGAGACGGTCGGCGGGCACGGTCAATATCGGCGCAAGTTGGAAATTTCGGGTCCAGTCCTCGTACAACGCGTTCAATTGTTCCAAGTACGCGGGCGCGATACTTTTTTCGTACTCGCGTCCGCGCAGGGCAATGCGCTTTAACAGCGTTTCTACCGACGCTTGCAAGTACACCACCAAATGCGGCGGCGGCAAAAACATTTTCAGCACGTCGTACAGATCGGAATAGGTCGCATAATCGCGCGCGCTCATACGCCCCTGCAAAAACAAATTGCGCGCGAAAATTTCCGCGTCTTCGTACACCGAACGGTCCTGCACGACAACGCCGGGATGCCGCAGCAATTGATGATGCGAATGCAAACGCCGCGTCAAAAAAAACATTTGCGAATGAAATGCCCAGCGCGGCATATCGGCGTAAAAATCCGCGAGATACGGATTTTCGACGACGGCTTCGTAGAACGGTTCCCAACCGAGACGCTCATGCATCGTTTTCACGAGCGTTGATTTTCCGACGCCGATGTTGCCCGCGATGACGATATAGTGTTTCATGCCAAATCGCGTATCGCAAATCGCGTATCGCAAATCGCAGAAGCGTCTGCCATCTGCAATTCGCCCGTCACAGCAGCCTCTTTTGCACTGGCGCTTGTTCCAATTGTGCGCGAATCATTTCCGCGACGCGCTCCAAATCCGCTGGCTTGTGCGCAAAATCTAACGCGTCGGTTTCGATTCGCAGAACCGGTGCGGCAGTGTAAGTGGCGTAAAATGCGTCATACGCCTGCGCCAGCGCCGCGATGTATTCGCGCTCCATCGTCCGCTCATAGCTGCGGTCACGAATCGCAATCCGCGTCATCAAGTTTTCGACATTGGCGCGCAAATACACAATCAAGTCGGGCAGCGGAATGCGCCCGCCGAGAATATCCTGCACGCGTTCGTACATTTCCAATTCGTCGCCCGAAAGAGTGAGCCGCGCAAAAATTTTGTTTTTATCAAACGTGTAATCGCTGATGAGATTGTGCGATGCCAACGCATTCGGAATCGCTTCGTGCTGTTGATGATACCGACTGAGGAGGAAAAAAATTTGCGTTTGAAACGCGTAGCGTTCGCGGTCTTGATAAAAGCGCGCGAGAAAGGGATTTTCCTCAAACACTTCGAGCAGCAAACTCGCGTCAAACATCGGTTTGAGCAAACGCGCCAACGTCGTTTTGCCGACGCCGATTACGCCTTCGATGGCAATATACACATGCTGCTGGTTCATCGCTGTTCTCGCACCATCAGAATCCAAATCGCAATTGCCGCGACCAATGCGCCGCCCGACAAAAAACTCGCCGCCCAAAAGCCGTATTGCGTATACAACGCGGGCGCGGCAAACGAACCCACCGCGCGTCCCAGGGAAAACGACGCGACTTCGAGCGACAACACCAGCCCGCGCGCGTGCGGAAAAATTTCCGAATACAACGGCAGCCCCGCTACCACTGCCAATTCAAACATGAAATACACCAGCACCAAACCCAGCGTTCCCAACCACGCATTCACTCCGAGAACAGGCAGGACGAAATAGCCCGCACAGCCAATCAACAAACTGCCCAGCACCGTGCGCCATTTGCCCAAGCGGTCCACAAAACCCGCCGCGAAAAGTTCCGCGCCCAATTCCGCACCGCCAATCGCCGACGCGACAAAACCCAATCCGACCGCGTTCACGCCGAACGACTGATTCATCCACGCGCCAAATACAACATTGATATTTTCATTTCCCAGCGCCATCAAGAACGTCACGCCGACGACTGCCCACGCCATCGGCATCCGCGCCAGCACGCGCAAGCCACCGCCATTTTCAAGCGCGTGGCGCGTGTGATGTTCCACACGCGGGAGTCCCATCCAAATCAAGACGAACGCGGCAGCACCCAAAACACCCAACACGCCAAATGCCGCGCGCCAACCCGCCCACGTCAGAATTATACCGACAAACGGCAACCCAAACAGCGCGGCTGCCGACCACGCCAATTCGCCGAACGCCATCGCGCGCCCGCGCTGCGCGTACGGCACTTTGTCGCCCAAATACGCTTGCTGCGCGGGCACAAACAGGATGACGCCAAAGCTAATCATTATCATCGCGCCGATGACGAACCAAAATGGCGCGACAGGCAGCAACATCAAACACGCGAGCGCAATCACCGCAATGCCTGCCAGCATCACCACGCGTCGTCCGAAGCGGTCGGACAGCGGACCCAAGACCGGCGCGAAAACGCCAATCAGATTGCGCGCTTGAATGATTTCTGCCGCCGCTTGGAGCGGGACACCAAGATCTGCCGCGATAAAGGGGAGAAAGGGATATACGGCGCGATACGCCGTATCGAGTACGGTGCGCGAAAATAAAATAACAGTGAGGAGTCGCCACAGTGAAACGCGCGGCGCGGCGGTTGCGGGAACAGCGGAGCTCATGGGGCGCACAAGTGTAGCATAAAGCGGCACAAAATAAAATTCGCAAGCGTAACGCTTGCGAATTTTATGCAGAAATATTTCTGCGACGAGCTCCGCGAGGAGGACTTGAACCTCCAACCAACCGGTTAACAGCCGGTCGCTCTGCCGATTGAGCTATCGCGGAATGTAAACTTGCGAAAAATATTATATACAAAAGTCAAGCGTCGTCAAAAAATTTCGTTTACCCCAAATAATCGCGCAGTTTGCGACTCCGAATCGGGTGGCGCAATTTGCGCAGCGCTTTGGCTTCGATTTGGCGAATGCGTTCGCGCGTCACGCCAAATTCTTGTCCCACTTCTTCGAGTGTGCGCGTGCGTCCATCTTGCAGCCCAAAGCGCAGTTCCAACACTTTGCGCTCGCGGTCGCTCAAACCGTCGAGCACGTCTTGCATTTGTTCTTTGAGCAGCTGCCGCGACGCCTGGTCCACCGGTCCTGGCACCGATTCGTCTTCGATGAAATCGCCGAGCGAGGAATTGTCTTCGCTGCCGATGGGCATTTCGAGCGACATCGGTTCTTGGGCGATTTTCATGATGCGGCGAATTTTTCCCGCCGCGCGCTTGAGTTTGCGGTCGAGCAGCGGGTCCACCGGCTCCCCGGCTGCCTGCGCTTCCATAATCGCGCTGCGTTCTTCGGGCGCGAGCAATTCCATCTCCAACGCGATTTCTTCCGACGTCGGTTCGCGTCCGAGTTCTTGCTGCAAACGACGCGAGACGCGCAGCAGACGATTGATGGTTTCGACCATGTGCACCGGAATCCGAATCGTGCGCGCTTGGTCGGCAATCGCGCGCGAAATCGCCTGGCGAATCCACCATGTCGCGTACGTCGAAAATTTAAAGCCCTTGTTGTGGTCAAATTTTTCGACGGCGCGCAAAAGCCCGATGTTGCCTTCTTGAATCAAATCCAAAAACGACATGCCGCGCCCGATATAACGCTTGGCGACACTGACGACTAGACGCAGGTTCGCTTCGGCAAGTTTTTGACGCGCGAGCTCGCCCTGCTCGATTTCAAACTTGAGCTTGTGTCTCACGCGTGGGTCCAGTCCGGGCTTTTTCAATTCCGCTTGCGCGCGCAAACCCTTTTGCATCTGCTCCGCCAAACGCAGTTCATCGGAGGAATTGAGCAGCGGCACGCGTCCGATTTCGCGCAAATACATTCGCACCGGGTCGCTGCCCGCTTCGGTCTCGACCGTTTCGGCAACGACCGGCACCTCTTCTTCCGGCAGCGCTTCGCCGACCGTGGGCAAGTCAACCGTGACGTGCATCTCGCCGAGCAGCTGCTTCAAATCCGCCAGCAGCCCAGGGTCCTCATCAATGTCAGGAAACTCGCGGCGGATTTGTTCCACCGTCAAACGTCTTTTGTGCCCGGCTTGCGCGACCAAACGGTCGAGGATCGCATCCATGTCCGGCGGCTCAATGCCTTCCGAAACAGGGACGCTCAAATCGGTCACCATCGTCAGCAACGGTTCATTGTCGCCTTCGATGGTCACTGCCGGAGCATGCCCATGATTGCGCGATTTTTTTGATTTGGCTTCAGGAAGAGGTTTTTTTGGCATAGCAATAATCTATGGACGACGCATCACGTTCGTGTTCAATACGCTGCGCGCATCCAGCGCGCGTTGGGCTTCTGCTTTCCAAACGCTGACCGCGCGCAGGCGCTGCGCGAGTTCGAGTTGTTCTTCGGGAGGCGCTTCGTTGATCAAAAATTGCAACTGTGTTAGCTCCATGGTCAAGCGCTGTAACTGCAAACGATAGGCAGTTGCTTCCAGTTCGCGCAGCGCTTCACCGCCCTCGAATTGTATTCCTTTGGACGCTTCGCGCAAGCGCTCCCCGAGCGCGCGCGTTTCATCATCGAGCTGTGATACAAAAGCATCCGCGTCGAACGAGACAGCGGTTCTATTATAACGCCAGAGCGTTTCCCACACCTGACGCAGCAGCGGGTCGCTAAAATCTTCGGCGGTCAAAAACTCGACGCGTTCAATCAAATCGGGCGAGTGCAGCGCGAGCGCAATCAAGTATTCGTCAAAACGCGCAGCTTGCGGTTTCGTCGGCAAATCGCGCGCCGTTTTGTTTACGCGCACCGGCGCATCGCTTTTTTCAAACGCCTTGAGTTGGTCGAGAATCACGCGTTCATCGGAACGTGTGCGCCGCGCCAATTCTTGCGCGTAATGCGTGCGCTGCACATGGTCTTTGACTTGCGCGATGACGGGCAGCATCCGTTTGGCATATTCGGATTTTCCTTGCGCGCTGTTCAAGTCCAAATCGCGCTTTTGCAAATCCAAATAGTAATCGAGCAGTGGTTTGGCGTTGACGACGAGTTCGCGCCACGCGTGCGGATTCTCCAAAATCACTTGGTCGGGGTCGCGCTCGGGCGGCATTTCCAAAATCAACAGTTCCGCTTCGAGCCGTTCCTTGAACACAATCAATCCGGGTCCAACCGGCACCGGCGCGTTTTTGTACGACAACGCTTGCCGCGCCAAATTCAAACCGCGTTCGGTTGCCGCCGCGCCCGCCTCGTCAGCATCCAACGCCAACGCGTAGCGTTTTGTCAGACGCGACAACTGCGCCAATTGTTTTTCGGTCAGCGCCGTGCCCAACGACGCGACGACATTTTTGAAACCCTCTTGATGCGCGATGATGACATCGGTGTAGCCTTCGACGATGACCGCTAGATTTTCCGCGCGAATCGCGTCCTTGGCGAGGTCGAGACCGTACAGCGTATCGCTTTTGGAAAAGACCGGCGAATCGGAGGAATTGAGATATTTCGGCTGCTGTTCGTCGGACAGCGCGCGCGCGCCAAACGCAATCGTTTCGCCCCGCCGATTGCGAATCGGAAACATCAAACGCCCGCGAAAGCGGTCCCACACGCGCCCATCTTCGGAGGATACGATTAGACCCGCGCTTTCAATTTCTGGAATGTTAAAATTTTTGGCGCGCAAGTGTTCCAGCAATGCGTTGTGCGAATTCAACGCATAGCCGATTTGAAACGTTTCGATGGACAGGTCGCTGATGCGGCGCTTGGCGAGATACGCGCGCGCGGCTTGCGCTTCGGCGTGATGTTTCAATTGATAATGGAAAAACGCCGAGGCTGTCTGGTTGATTTCGATGAGTCGTTTGGTGTTGGATTCCTGCTGCGGATCGCGCTGGAGCGTCACCCCCGCGCGTTCGGCGAGCGTGCGCAGCGCTTCGCCAAAATCCACATTGTCGCGCTTCATGACGAACGTAAAAATATCGCCGCCCACGCCGCACGCGCCGAAACAATGCCACGTTTGCGTTTCGGGAAAAACATAAAAAGCGGGCGTACGCGTATTTTGATGAAACGGACAAAAGCCCGCATACGCGCGCCCGGAGCGCCGTAGTTTGACCGTCTGCGAGACCAAATCCACAATATCTAATTTTTGTTTGATCTCGTCAACGACACTCATGAAGGCTCAACAAATAATGCACAATGCATAATGAACAACCCACGCCCTCAAATTCTTTATTATGCATTGCGCCTTCAAAACTCAATTCATATTGGCACAAGTCAAAAATCTTGTCAAACACTGTGACGAAAACATCGGCAACCCAATTTTTTCGGCGCGTCGCGCAACACAAAATGGCGGCACGCTATGTCATCGTGCCGCCACCAAGCTTACCTGCGCGCAAAGGGTTTTGCCAGGGCGCTGCGCGCTATGCCGCGCCCGGCAACTTGCCGTGGCGCTCCAAGTCCAAAAGCAAACGCTTGCGCCACACGCCGCCGCCGTATCCGGTCAATGCCCCGTCTTTGCCCACGACGCGATGACACGGGACCAAAATGCTGATGCGATTCATGCCGTTCGCGCGCGCCGCCGCGCGCACCGCGTGCGGTTTGCCGACGCGCCGCGCCAATTCTTGATACGAAATTGTTTCGCCGTACGGAATTCGCAACAGTTCATGCCACACGCGTTCTTGAAACGGCGTGCCGCGCATGACTAATGCGCTCGTAAAACTTTTCTGCGCGCCGCGAAAATAACCATCGAGTTCCGCGCGCAGCTGTTCCAACGCGTCGTTGGAGCGCGACAGAATCGGCATTTCAAAATGCTTGCGCATCAATTGATAGTTGTATTCGAGCATGCGGCGGTCCGAAAATTCGATCAAGCAAATCGCATCACCCACCGCCGCCGCGAGCAGTGGACCGAGCGGCGTTGCGATGAATTGCGCGGCAATGTATACGCCGTTCGCCGCAGCCGAATGACGCGCTTTACCCGGCACAGTGTCAAAAATCTGAAGACTGGAGACTTGGGCTTTCATGCGGAAAATTGTAATCCACAACGCGCGACTGCGTCCACCGAAAAAATAATCTTGGCATCCGCCAAAAAAATCGCCGCATTGTGCGGCTGTCGTTCATTCGTCAATCCAAATCCAGGTCTTGCAGCAATCGCGCGCGTGACGCGTCGGGCATTTTTTCTGCCGCCAAACCGCGATACAGGAGTAGGGTCTTGCGCAGGGTATTGTAAAACGTCGTGCAATCCGCGCATTCGCTCAAATGCGCTAGCAGCGCCTCGCTTTGCGCGGCGTCCAATTCTCCATCCAAATACGCGGACAGTTGCGCGCGGATGGCGGCACAATTATTCTGCGGCATGGGCTGCCTCTTGGTGCGCCAACATCAGTTCACTGAAATATTCCGAAAGGTGTTCGCGCAGCGCGAGCCGCGCGCGATGCAAGCGCACCTTGACCACTTGCTCCGACACGCCCAAGGCGTTCGCCGTCTCGACGGTCGAAAGCCCTTCCAATTCGCGCAAGATGAATACGACGCGCAAATTCTCGGGCAGCGCGCGAATCGCCTTTTCGAGCTGCTCGCGCGCGGCGTTCGACTCGAAATCGCGTTCGGGCAAGCAGCACCAATCGTGCAGCGCTTCGGGCAAAATTTCGCCCTGGTCCTCGGCTTCGAGCGTGTCTTCGACCGAAACGCGCTGCGGTTTGGCGCCGCGCAAATGCATCAACGCGGTGTTGTACGCAATGCGATACAACCATGTTTTCAAACTCGAGCGCCCGTCAAAACTTGCGATGCCCCGAAACGCGTTCAACAATGTTTCCTGCAACACGTCTTCGGCTTCGTTTGGGTCACGCATCATCCGCAGCGCCAGCCGATACAGTCCATCCGAATGCATTTCCACGCACTGCGCGCACGCGACCTTGTCCCCGCGACGCAGGCGTTCGATGAACGCGCGTTCTTGCTCGTCCGGCACAACCGACGGAATTTCATTCGACATGGCATGATTATAGCACGCGTACAAAAAATGGCGAGACGTTACGGTGTAACGTCTCGCCGCGATGTCGTTTAGGGTCCGCTGACCGTGGGAAGACCGGCGGCGCTCCACGCATTCATGCCGCCGTTGACGCTGGTCACGTTGGTGAAACCAGCTTGACGGAGCGTATCACGCCCGACCTTGCTGCGATTTCCCGAATGGCAAATCACGACGACCGGTTTGTCTTTCGGCACCTGATTCGCGCGCGTTCGCAATTCCCCCAGAGGAATCAACGTCGCGCCGGGGATGTGCACCTGATTCCATTCCGCCGGTTCGCGTACGTCGAGCACAAACGCGCCCGCGTCGCGCAATTTCGCGGCGTCTTGTACGGAAATATCGGCGGGCAGTGTGTTGAGGGACACTGGCGCGGCAGGCGCCGCCGTAGCGCCGCATCCGGCAAATGCCGCCGCCACCAACAACATCACAAATGTGACAACGAGTATTTTTTTCACGGTACGAGTCTCCAATCTCCGGTCTCTTGGTCCGAGCGCACGGCTCGTTTAGCGGCGAATGCCTCAAGTGCCGCCCGGCGCGCAAGAGCTCGCCGAAGAACTGAACGCGCTGTTCGACGCGCCCGAAGCTTTCGTGGCAAAGATGGACAGCTCTTTTTGCACATCATGGCTGCCGCAGTTGGGGCATGTTACCGTCGGAATCAAACTCGAACTGCGCACCAATTTTTCAAATGGCTGCTTGCACTCTTTACAGATGAATTCGTAAATTGGCATAACGACCTCGTTGAGTAATGTCGGATTGCGGATTGCGGATTGCGGATTTGCGATAGGCGATGCGCGATTACGCTTTTTGCAGGCTCGCCGCGACGCGTTGCAATTTTTCGCGCGCTTCGGCAGCGATGGGCTGCACTGCGTTACTTTGCGCCACGCCGAGCATCACAAGCGGGTCAATGATGGCAACATCCGTGCCGCCTGCGTCATTCGCCGCGACGGTGACATTGCACGGCAGGAGCAAGCCCACTTCGGGCGCGGCATTCAACGCGCGATACGCCAACGGCGGATTGCACGCGCCGAGAATTTTGTACGGGCGAAAATCCGCATTCAACTTTTTTTTCATCGTTTCGCGCACATCAATTTCGGTGAGCACGCCGAAACCTTCTTGCTTGAGCGCATCGGTCACACGCGCGACCGCGTCTTCAAAATCCGCATCCAGATGAATTTCAAATCCCAAAGATGACATCGTTTTATCCTCTTCCCCGTTTAATGGGTAAACCCGCGCGCTGCCAACTGTTCATGCCGCCGCGCAGATTGAAAGCGTTATATCCCGCCGCCACCAGTTGGCGCGCCGCCGCGCCGCTGCGATTGCCCGAGCGGCATACGCAGATAATTTCGCGGTCTTGCGGCAATTTGTTAAGCGCGTCGGCAGTTCGTGCAGTGGAATCAGCGTCGCGCCTGCAATATGTCCGGCGCTGAACTCGTCCGGCTGCCGCACATCCAAAAGGAACGGCGCAGGTTTCGCGCTCAACTTTGCCTTTGCCGTCGCGACATCCACGGCGAGTGCGCCCCCGCCAAACAACGCGTCCCAGAAACTCACACTCTCCTCCTCCGTAAAATGGAATCCCAAGGGCGTTAGATGCAGAAATGTGGAAAAGGTTACACGGCAACAAAAAAACCTTCGAGGTCGGCGATACACAGTATCGCACGAGACACTCGAAGGTTTTATCCTCTAAACGCCGAAAACTTATTTGTCTTTGACCATTTGTCCGAGCGCCGCTTGCGCCGCCGCGAGGCGCGCCACCGGCACGCGATACGGGGAGCACGACACGTAATTGAGTCCAATCATATTGCAGAACTCGATGGAACTCGGGTCACCGCCGTGTTCGCCGCAGATGCCGACTTCCAAATTTTTGCGCGTCTTGCGTCCGTTCCGTACCGCCATGTCCATGAGTTGTCCCACGCCTTCGCGGTCCAGTTCCTGGAACGGATTCGCGGGCAAGATTTTCATATCCACATAGCGCTGCAAGAAGGAACGTTCCGCGTCATCGCGCGAGACGCCGAGCGTGGTTTGCGTCAAGTCATTCGTGCCGAACGAGAAGAATTCGGCAAATTCGGCAATCTCGCCGGCAGTCAACGCGCCGCGCGGGATTTCAATCATCGTTCCGAATTTATAAGGTACCTCGACGCCCTGCTCTTGCATAACTGCCTGTGCTTCCGGGACAAGAATGTCGTATTGATTCTTGAGTTCGCTGACATAGCCGACCAGCGGAATCATCACTTCGGGGCGCGGGTCTTTGCCTTCTTTTTTCAATTGACATGCCGCTTCGAAAATCGCGCGCACTTGCATCTTTGTGATTTCCGGCATCGTGATGCCCAAGCGGCAGCCGCGTAAACCGAGCATGGGGTTCGCTTCGCGCATCGCTTCGACCGCGCGGAGCATGTGTTCCTTTTCCGCGAGTTCTTGCTTTTGCGAGGAGGCATCCACGTTGTCGCGTTCCATGAAACGAATCTGTTCGCGCAGTCTCGTCACATCGGTCAAGAGCTCTTCGAACGGCGGCAAGAATTCATGGAGCGGCGGGTCAATCAAGCGAATGACCGTCGGCAAGCCATCCATCGCTTCGAGAATGCCATAGAAATCGCCGCGTTGAATCGGCAAGAGTTGGTCGAGGAACGGTTGACGCTCCGCCGCGCTCTTTGCCAAAATCATCTGGCGCACGATGGGCAAACGGTCGGTTTCAAAAAACATGTGCTCGGTGCGGCACAAGCCGATGCCTTGCGCGCCAAACGCGCGGGCGCGCACCGCATCGCGCGGATAATCGCCGTTCGCCCAAACTTGCAGGCGGCGGAATTCGTCTGCCCAACTCAGAATCGTCTGGAGTTCCGTTTCTTTGTCAAAATCGGGGCTGATGGTTTGAATCTTGCCGGCAAACACTTCGCCGGTGGTGCCATCAATCGAAATATAATCGCCCTGTTGAATGACGCGCCCGTTCACGCTGAACGATTTGGCGGCTTCGTTGACGTGAATCGCTTCGCAGCCCGCGACGCACGGAAGTCCCGCGCCGCGCGCCACTACCGCCGCGTGCGACGTCGCGCCGCCGTGTTGCGTCAAAATTCCTTTCGACGCGTACATGCCGTGCACATCATCCGGTGCGGTTTCATACCGTACAAGAATCACGGGCTTGCCTTGGCGGTTCCATTCATCCGCCGTATCGGGGTCAAAGACTGCCATGCCCGTCGCCGCGCCGGGAGACGCGTTGATGCCGCTCGCGAGATAATCACCGCGTTCGGTCGCCGCTTTTTTATCCGCTTCGTCAAAACGCGGCGCGAGCAATTGCACCACATGTGCGGGTTCGATGCGCTGCACCGCTTCTTTTTTCGTGATGAGACCCTGATTCACCATGTCCACCGCGATTTTCACAGCCGCGCGCGCGGTGCGTTTGCCCGTACGCGTTTGCAGCATGTAGAGTTTGCCTTTTTCGACGGTGAACTCGAGGTCTTGCATATCGCGATAATGTCTCTCCATATTCCGCGCAATTTCGCGGAATTGGCGATACATTTCGGGCATGCGTTCTTTCATTTCGGCAATTTTCATGGGCGTGCGAATGCCTGCGACCACATCTTCGCCCTGCGCGTTGATTAGAAATTCGCCGTACAACTCATCTTCGCCGGTAGCCGGGTCGCGCGTGAACGCAACACCTGTGCCCGAATCCTCGCCCATGTTGCCAAAGACCATCGTGCAGATGTTGACCGCCGTGCCGAGGTTATCGGGAATTTTGTTCAAGCGGCGATAGTCCACCGCGCGTTTGCCCATCCACGAACCGAACACCGCTTTGATGGCAAGTTCCAGCTGTTTGTACGGGTCTTGGGGAAAATCCTCGCCGATTTCTTGTTTGTACAATTCTTTGTATTTGGCGACGACCTCTTTCAAATCTTCCGTCGTGAGGTCGGTATCTTTAGTCTCTTTTTCGGGGTCGGCTTTGCCGAGTTGAATCCCGCGCTGTTTTTTCGCTTCATCCAAAATCGCGTCGAATTTTTTGCCGTCAATGCCCATCACAATGCGCCCGAACATTTGGATGAGACGGCGATACGCGTCATAAGCGAATCGTTCGTTGCCCGTTTGCGCGATGATGGCTTGCATCGTCACATCGTTGAGACCGAGATTGAGCACGGTGTCCATCATGCCGGGCATGGAAAATTTCGCGCCGGAGCGGACGGAAACCAGCAGGGGATTTTTCGGGTCGCCGAATTTTTTGCCTGCTGCTTTTTCCGTTTTCTTCATCGCCTCGACAACCTGTTCCCACATGCCCTTGGGGAATTGATTGCCGTGCGCGCTGTACCAATTGCACGCTTCGGTGGTGATGGTGAAACTCGGCGGCACGGGCAAGCCCGCATTGGTCATTTCAGCAAGCCCTGCGCCTTTGCCGCCCAAAAGGTCGCGCATGTCTTTGTTGCCCTCTTTCGAGAGCCAGACCCACTTTTTGATTTGTGATTTGTGATTTGTGATTTTTGATTTGCCGTTCTTGCTCGCTTTCGCAGCAACTTTGCTGGTCCTGCCTTTGGCTTTCATCGCCTTGGTTTTGGTTTTGACTGGCATAGTATGTTCCTCCGATAAAAAAGATTCCGATTACTGCTGTAAGCGCAACGTAATCCACTCCTTCACTTGCTCTTGCGTTAAAACCGATGACGCTACATCCATTGTGAAATTGCAAGCACATCATCCAGCGAAAGATATTCCCTCTATGAATCGGCAAGACGCTGCAAAGCAGAATGATATTTTGCGATGTTTGCGCGAACGCGTGCAATCATAGCGACGTCAACATTATCCACTCGTTCCAAAACAATCTTTCCATTTTCCTCTCGGAAAAAGAGTACGCCCTTCGCCTCACCGCTTGCGCCAAGCCACTCGCGAAATGCCTGGGGCAAACTTGTGCGATCTAATGTAATTGAGTTTATCATGTTCTTTTCCTTTTCTATCTCACCCGCTCCAACAACCACCCCTTCACCTGCGAAATCTCCACGCGCACCTGTGCCATCGAATCGCGGTCGCGGATGGTGACTTGATGGTCGTCGAGCGTCTGCACGTCAACGGTGATGCAGAACGGCGTGCCGATTTCGTCCTGACGGCGATAGAGCTTGCCGATCGCGCCCGTGTCGTCGTACATTGCCATCATTTCCGTTTTCAGGTCGCGTGTGAGATTGCGCGCCAGTTCCACGAGTTCAGGGCGATTGCGCAAGAGCGGGAACACGGCGGCTTTGTACGGCGCGAGCGCGTACGGGAATTTCAACACGACGCGTTTTTCGTTCCTGACCGTTTCCTCGCAGTAACTTTCAAACAGACACGCCAACACCGCGCGGTCAACACCCATTGCCGGCTCGACGACGTACGGAATATATTTTTCTTTCGTCTCGTCGTCGAAATACGTCATGTCCTTGCCGCTCCATTGTTGGTGCGCGCTCAAATCATAATCCGTACGACTCGCAATGCCTTCGATTTCGCTCCAGCCCATCGGGAATTTGTATTCCAAATCGTAATTGCCTTTGGAATAATGCGGCGGCACTTCGGATTTCACATCGTCCGGGTCGGGACCTTCGATATAGGTGCGGTCTTTGCGAATGACTTTGACGCGAATATGTTCGTCGCGAATCTGGAATGTTTGCTTCCACCAATTCAGCCGCGTCTCTTTCCAATAGTCGTGCCACTCGTCTTCGGTGCCGGGCTTGACAAAGAACTCCATTTCCATCTGTTCAAATTCGCGGTCGCGGAAAATGAAATTCCCCATCACAATTTCGTTGCGAAACGAGCGTCCGATTTGGGCAATCCCGAACGGCAATTTTTTACGCATGGATTCTTGCACATTGCGATAGTTGACAAACATTGCCTGCGCGGTTTCGGGACGCAAATACGCAATGGACGCGTCATCTTCGACCGGACCGACACGCGTTTTGAATAACAGATTGAACTGACGCGGTTCCGTCATCGTGCCGCGCACTCCGCAATTCGGACACGCGTCCGATTTCAACATGTCCGCGCGAAAACGATGATGGCAATTTTTACATTCCACCAGCGGGTCAGTGAACGTGTCCACATGCCCGCTCGCTTTCCACACGAGCGGGTTCATAATAATCGCCGCGTCAATGCCGACCACATCCTCGCGTTCCTGCACCATCGCGCGCCACCACGCGCGCTTGATGTTGTTTTTCAATTCGACGCCGAGCGGACCGTAATCCCAAAAGCCGCCGATGCCGCCGTAAATTTCACTTCCCTGAAAGACGAACCCGCGCCGCTTGCACAGCGACACGATAGTTTCCATGTTGACGTTTGTCATTTGAATCTATGATTGATGATTGCTGATTTTCGATTTTTGAATTTCAATTTTCGATTGACGTTTCGCGTCTGACAACTGGCAATTACTGATGATGGATGGCTGGTTACTGATGACTGGCGACCGCCGCGTGTTTCAGCGTGTTCAAAAAATCCACCGATTTCAGATTGCGCTCAAGCAAGTGTGTGATGTAATAGTGCAGCACCGCTTCCACTTCGGCTTCGACCTGCGCGGAAAGATTCAGTTGTTCGATTTCCGCAAAAGTGCGCGTCTGCAAATAGCGCAAAACTTTGAGTGTGTTCACTGGCACCGAAATCGCGTCGCGATAGACGTCGCGATATTGCGCTTTTAACATGCCGCCGCCTTCGGGCGAAAAAAAATTTTCCTCCGGCAGCAATTCCTCTTTCGATTGAATGCACGTTTGCAGCTGCGGACGATACCCCAACGCGTCGAGCAATTGCATTTCAAAATAGCGCGCCGTGCGCGGCAAATGCGCGGTCGTTTCTAGCCAATGCAGCGCGTGGAGCATCAGGTCATAGACTTCGCGCTGTTCGATTTCCTCTTGAACAAAGCGGTCCACCAACTCGGCAAAATAATACGCATAGCTCAGTCGGTCCAAATCGTCGCGCATCGCCAGAAACGGTTCGCGCGTTTGCGCTTGGGTAATGATGTCAATTTCCCGCGCGACGTGAATGGAGAGCGCAACGGAATTGAACAGTTCGACGTGTCCCGTTTTCCGCGCGGAGGGTTTGCGCGCGCCTTTGGCGACGGCGCGCAGCTTGCCGCGTTCTGCCGTGAGCAATGTCAACAAGCGGTCCGCTTCGCCCACATCGGTCCGTTTCAAAACAATCGCATTGACTTGGTATTGTCGCTCGCGCATCATGCCCCGCCAAAAAATCATTATACACGAGGCACGGCATGACCCAAATTGACGCGTGCCGACAAATAAAAAATCCGCACGCCGACACGTGTGCGGATTCAGCATCGAAGCGCATTGGCTGTAAGATAACAACTTTACATCGCAGCGTCGTTACTTTTTGGTCGTGATTCGGTTTTTCTTGGTCGCCTGTCGCTGTCCCTGCCGCAATTTTTGCGGCGTAAAGCCGCCGGGCAACAGTTCGCCCAAGGTGTGGACGCGCACATGTTGCAGCTGTTCGTTCGCCAACAGGACCGGCGCGTCGGGGCGAATGAATTCAATCGCCACCTGACGACATGCGCCGCACGGACTGCCTCCATTCGAGGTCACCACTGCCAACGCGACGAATTCGCGTTCGCCTTCCGTCACGCCCTTGAAAATCGCGTTGCGTTCGGCGCACACCGTCAAGCCAAATGAAGCGTTTTCGACGTTCGCGCCGGTGTAGATTTTGCCCGATTTGCCGACGACCGCCGCCCCTACTTTGTACTGCGAGTACGGTGCGTACGCCAATTCGCGCGCGTGTGCGGCGCGTTCCAACAGCTCGCGCTGCATTTCTTTAGCGATTCGCCTTTTCGTTTTCATCCGTTTTCGTTACTTCCTGAGGTTCCGCCGCAAGTTTTCGCGCGCGCACTTGTTTAATCCGCCGCCCGCTCATACTCGTCACCGTCAATTCTAGATTTTGAATCACAATGCGGTCGCCCGCGCGGGGCAAGCGCCCCAATTGCGTGTAAATCAAACCGCCCAACGTATCGCTTTCATCGGTCGGCAGTTCGGCTTGGAATGCTTCGTTGAATTCGCTGAGCGAAATACTTCCGTTCGCCGTCGCTTCCGTATCGCTCACCCGCACAAACGCTTCCGCTTCCGCCGCGTCGTACTCGTCACGAATCTCGCCGACAATTTCTTCAATCAAATCTTCAATAGTCAGGATGCCCGAAGTCCCGCCGTATTCGTCCACCACCACCGCCATGTGAATCCGATTCCGCAACAAATCGCGCAAAATGTCATCCGCGCGCGCCGTGTCCGGCACATAATGCACGGGACGCAGTAATTCGCGCAGCGTCACAGGCTGATGCGGATGCCGCATCGCCTGCAATAAATCCTTGACATGCAAAATACCGATGATGTGGTCAATATCTTCTTCCATCACCGGCAAACGCGAATGTCCATGTTTGATGGCGACATCGAGCGCGTGGTCAATGGAGGCATTGACGTCAAGCGCAACCACGTCGGGACGCGGGACCATGATTTCGCTGGCATAGCGTTGTCCCATCTCGATGATGCCCGCAATCATTTCGCGCTCGTCGGGGTCAATCAATTCAATCTTGCGCGGTTCCTCGCCTTCCGCCATGATAATTTGAATATCATCGGGCGAGACGCGGTCCGAAACGCGACTGCGTGTGCGCGGACCTTTGGCAACGCGGGTCAGCCAAGTGCTCAAATTGAGCATCGGCGACGCCAGCGCGTCGAGCCACGCGAGCGGTCGCGCCAAACTCAAGGCAATGGGCAAAGCGCGCGCGACAGCAACAAAATCTACGATAATTTTTCCGACCAGCAGGATAGCGAGGACAAAAAGGATTTCCCAAAAACGCGGGATGAGATCTTGACTTGTCTCGAATGCATGCCATGTCAACGCGAGCGCCGCCGTGATGAGACTTGCCCCAAACAAAAAATTGATGGGTGCGACCGACCGGAACGGATTGTCCAGCAAGACCAGAAGCGTTTTGGCGCGCGCGTCACCGCGTTCGGCGGCATCGTCCACACGCGTGCGCTCGACGGTCATGAGCGCGGAACGAATTCCGGAACACAACCACGCGACGAGCAAAGAGGCGAACAAAAGAATGAGAGATAAAATAGGTATTTTGGGGGTCAGTGAGCAGTAAACCGTCGGCAGTTTTTCATCGAATGGAATTCGACGTCGCAGTTCAAAAAAAAGCCAATACTACCTACTGCTTACCGCGCACCGCTTACTGATTACGATCCACCGTCCAGTTTGCGAATCACGCGCGCGGGGACGCCGACTGCCAACGCGTGCGCGGGAATATCTTGGGTCACCACCGCGCCCGCGCCAGTGCGCGCGTAATTCCCAATCTTCAATGGCGCGACCAACATCGAGTCACTGCCAATAAACGCGTTTTCGCCAATGACGGTGCGATGTTTCTGTTTGCCGTCATAATTGCATGTGATGACGCCCGCGCTGTAATTGGTATGCGCGCCGATGTCGGCATCCCCCGCGTACGAAAAATGTCCCATGTGCACACCTTCGCCCAAACGCGAATTTTTCACTTCGGCGTAATTGCCGAGATGAACGTGTTGCGACAAATACGACTTGGGGCGAAGATGACAAAACGGTCCCATCTCCACATGGTCTTCGAGCGTTGACTCTTCAATGACCGAAGGACCAATCGTGCAGGCGTCGCCGATGACGGAATCACGAATGATGGCATTCGGTCCGATGTGGCAATCACTGCCGATGCGCGTTTTGCCTTGCAGATGCGTGTTGGGCAAAATGACCGTGTCCTGCCCAATTACCACATCGGCATCAATGTACGTGGACGCGGGGTCGAGCAGCGTCGCGCCATCCGCCATAATCCGTTCGCGAATCCGTTCGCGCAGGACTGCTTCGGCGTTTGCCAATTGTGCGCGCGTGTTGATACCAAGCGCTTGCCATACATCGGCGATCGTTTCGGTCTCGACGCCAACGCCTTGTGTCACAGCCATTTCGAGCAAATCGGTCAAATAATATTCGCCCTTTTTCGGCGACGGTTTGAGCTGCGCCAAATTTTGCCACAACCACTGTGCGTTGAAACAATAGACGCCGGGATTCAATTCTTGGATAGCAAATTCTTGCGGCGTCGCTTCAACCTCTTCGACGATTCGCCGCACGCTGCCGTTTGCATCGCGCACAATGCGCCCAAAGCCCATCGGGTCATCAGACACCACTGTCAACATTGTCAGCGTCGCACGCGTCGCGTGATGTTTTTCGATTAATGCGCGCAGCGTATCGGCTTGGAGCAATGGCATGTCGGCGTAAAACACTAACACGTGCGCGGCTCGGTCGCGCAAAACGTTCGCGGCGCATTTGACTGCGTCGCCGGTGCCGCGCGGCTCCGGTTGTTCGACGTACGTCGCGCGTTCACCCAACACCGCGCGCACTTGGTCGCCTTGATGTCCAATCACAAGCACCGTCTTGGTCACACCCGCAGCGGCAGCGGCATCCACTCCGTACTCGACCATCGGCTTGCCCGCAACGGGATGCAACACTTTGGCGAGTTTGGATTTCATGCGCGTGCCCTGCCCTGCGGCAAGAATAACAGCGGCGATTGCGTCCTGCATTTTCATTGCCTCATTCCATTTCGCGCGCCCCAGACACAATTTCCGCGCGCGCGTACGCTGTCGAGTTCCAAAACGTTCGCGTTCTGATTGTCGAGCATCAGTGTTTTATCGTTCTCGGCGGCGTACACTTCAACCGTGATTGTATATCTTCCTTGTGGCGGACATTCGTCAAATTCCGGCATAAAGCGTTCGACGACGATTTCGCCCGGCGTCCACCGCGTTGTCGGGAAGCTGTTGCTGCCAGGCATTTTGTCTTGCTGCCCCCAGATCGCGCCGTCTTGCCCGCGCACTTTGACCGAAAATGCAAAATCTTGGGACATTGTCTCCAACGTTTGCAGCATCAGCGTAATGGACAATTGGCGATTACCTGTTCCGAGCGTCTCGGTGCGCGCGCCGAGCAAGTGAATCTTGTTTTCCCAACTCGCGCTGATTTGCTTTGTTGATTTCAGAAAATCGCTCGTCACACTTGCATCCGAGCCGCTCGCCATCATTGGCAGCCGGTTGGCGGCAACGTGATACACCAATAGAATCGGCGCGCCATTTGAACCGATGACATCCGCGCGTTCTCCGACGCCGAGACGCTCCGCCAAGGTTTTCACGCGCGGCGCTTGTTCCGGTGGAAACGCGTAATACGCATCGCGTCCATTCGCGCGCGGCGGCAAAACGATTGTATCGCGACTGTCAAAACTTTTCAAAAGCGCGTTGCGCGTGAGAAACGAAATTGTTCCTTGCTGCGCGTACAGTGGCGCTAAATAGACCTGTGCGTTTTGAGAACGCGCATTCACCCATTGGGCAATTTCAACCATGTCCACGTTATACGCATAGTACGTGCCGGGCAAGCGCGCGAACGTTTCAAAATAATCGTGATAGGTCAACCACGCGCTCGCCGAAATTCCGACCACGAGAACGGCAAGATATGTAACGCGCCCAGCGCGCTTTTGCACGCGCTCCCACAACCAAACGCACGCCCACGCGGGCAAAATCATCATCACGGGAAACATCGGCAGTGTGCGCAAAAAATTTGGCGCATCATCGCTGACCAACGACGTCGCCAATGCCAAGCCAACCCACACCGTCAGTAAAAGCGCGCGCGTTCGCTCTGCGTACAACGCGCGCGGACGGAACAAATCGTGCGCTAACAATGCCACGCCGCCGAGAAAAAATAGCGCGAGAAACGGGTCAAAGATCGGACGACCGGGCAAGTTGCGAATCAAGCCGGCGTCTCCGGCTACAAAAAACATTCCCGCCACACGTCGCGCGTTCTGCAGCAAGGCATCCGTGAAATTTTGATTTGCTGCCTCAGACGACAAAATTGAAACCTGGAACGTGTGCGAAAAAAATTCGTCAGGATGAAAATAGAAATACAACGCGAGCGGCAAAAGCAAAATGAACGCCGTGCACAAACTCAGCAGCGCGCCTGCTGCCAACGCACGCGCATTCTTTGGCTGCCTCCAAACGGCAAATCCCACCATGAGAAAAATCGCGATGGGGAGCAAACGCGCGGAAGGATAGGTATAGAACGTCAGCGCGAGCGCAATCCCGGACAAAACAAAATCGCGCCGATTTGCGCGTTGGATTGCGAACCCCAAGAACCAAAAAAAAAGCAACGTCAGCGGGACTGCCAGAATCACGCGCAAGCCATCGCGGCTGAAAAAAACATGCCAAAAGGAAATCGCGCCCAAGAGCGCGGCGAGCAAACCGATGGGGCGCGAGCGAAATAGAGATTTGGCGAAACTGTACAATAATGGAATTGTGACCAGATCGATGAACGCCGATGCCAAGCGCAGAGCAAACGGTGTCAAACCGACGAGAAACACCGGCACCGTTTGAAGATAAATAAACAGCGGTTCGCGTCCGGTGTTGGCAGGGAAAAAAAGGCGCAGGTCGCCCTGCATCAAGCGCGCAATATCCAGCGCGTTAAAGGCAAGGTCAAAATGAAAACCCGGCGGCAATGCTTGCAATTGATATAGGCGCAGAAAGGCAGCAAGCAAGAGGATGGGCATGAACCACAATTCTGCGCGCACGCGATGAATTGGAGGAATATTGTGCCTGCTCAAGCGAGATTCGGTGAAAAAGAAAAAACCAAGCGCGTTCGAATCGCACTTGGCAAAGGATTCAGATATTTGATTGCCGTTTACACTCAATCATAAATCTGAAATCGAAAATCAAAAATTGCAGAACTGGGGTACAAGGATTCGAACCTCAATCCACGGCTCCAAAGGCCGGTGTGCTACCATTGCACCATACCCCAACGCCAAAAATATTTTAGCACAAGCCCATTGATTTACAAAAATCTATGTGGGATAACGCCGCAGTAGTTCGTCGAAATTCGCGTCGCCAATCACGCGGCGCAGCTCGTTTTCAAATTCCTTGAACAGAAACGTTTCCGTATCCGATTCGACCAAACAAGTCTCGTATGCTTTCCCATCCACGGCGATTTCAGTCAAGTTAATATCCAGGTCAATCAAGGTTAATGGAAAGAATAAACAAAAGTACGGCTTGAGCGCCGGCACCGGTATGCCTTTGTCGAGCGCAAGTGAATGCAGCGCGCACAAACGATTGTGGCGTTGAAACCAACATTGTTGATTTGGCTTGCCCTCATTGAGCACGGGCGTGCCGATATCTGCGGCGTGAGAAACATCCCATTCGTCAAAATTGTACGGCTCAATCAGATACGGTTGAATTTCTTCCGCGTGTGCCTTGATACGCGCAACCTCGTACAAGGTTGCCGTAACACCGCCACTGCAGCAGCCGCCGCCACAGCCGTTCACAGCACATTGGTTGCGCAAGCGCGTACGCACAAACAACTCGGGACTGAGGCGAAAGGAACCAACAATCACTGACATGAATCACAAAACTATCGCGCGCAGAATTTGACTTTTGGTACAAATACCAGAGACTCCGGCTGGCGATGACCTACTCTCCCGGAGGGTCGCCCCTCGAGTACCATCGGCGCTGGCGGGCTTGACGACCGGGTTCGGAATGGGACCGGGTATTTCCCCGCCGC
>Ga0070741_10004548_pt1 | contig 32258 bp, 25 predicted proteins | sample Coa_R1_4_FD_66440 | JGI IMG/M metagenome (GOLD analysis project Ga0070741, IMG submission 66440) | Surface soil microbial communities from Centralia Pennsylvania, which are recovering from an underground coalmine fire - Coalmine... | ecosystem: Environmental > Terrestrial > Soil > Unclassified ... | reverse complement strand
CTTCTTCACCACGCTGCCCAAGGTGGTGCACCCGGCCAATCTCTGGATCGCCATGCTGAAGGCCTCCACCTTCGGCGCCGCGATCGCGCTGACGGCCTGCCATTACGGACTGCGCGTCAAGCCGAACACCGAAAGCGTGTCCTCCGGCATCACCAACTCGGTGGTCAGCTCGATCACGCTGATGATCGTGCTCGACGCGATCTACGCCGTGCTGTTCCGTCGCGTGGGCTTCTACACCTGATGCCGACGGTCATCGAAGCGCGCGGCATCGCGACGCGCATCGCGGGCAAGTTCGTTCACCGCGGCCTCGATCTCGACGTCGAGCGCGGCGAGATTCTGGCGCTGGTCGGCGGCTCGGGCAGCGGCAAGACCACCTTGTTGCGCCACCTGGTGGGGCTGACCCGTCCCAGCAGCGGCACGGTCAGGCTTTTCGGAGTGGATCTCGCCAGGACGCGCCGCGCGCAGCGGTTGGCGCTGATGCGCCGCTTCGGCCTGCTGTTCCAGAACGGCGCGCTGTTCTCGGCGCTGACCGTGTTCGACAATGTGGCGCTGCCGCTGCGCGAGCTGCGTTGCCTGGACGAGGCGCTGATCCGCGACCTCGTCATGGTCAAGCTGTCGATGGTGGAGCTGGAGCCGCGCGACGCGCGGCTGATGCCGGCGGAACTGTCCGGCGGCATGGTGAAGCGAGCCGCGCTGGCGCGCGCGCTCGCGCTGGACCCCGAGCTGCTGCTGCTCGACGAGCCCACCGCCGGGCTGGACCCGGAGCGCGCGCACGCCTTCGTGCGGCTGGTGCGCAGCCTGTCGCACGAGCTGGGCCTGACGGTCGTGATGGTGACCCACGACGTGGAGACCGTGCTCGCGCTCGCGACGCGCATGGCGATCCTGGCGCAGAACCGCATCGTGGCGCAGGGCCCGATCGGACAAATGGCGCTGCTCGACGATCCATTCGTGCACAGCTTCTTCGGCGCGCACCGCGAATTGCTACACTCCTCGTCCATGAATCCGCCCGCCGCCCGGTGACCATGGAAAACCGCGCCTACGCCATTCTCACCGGGCTGTTCACCGTGATCTTCGGCGCGGCCGCGGTCGCCGCCTTCGTCTGGTTTCGCGGCGACACCAAGCAATACGAGGAGTACGAGCTGGTGTCGCGCTATTCGGTCAACGGGCTCTATCCGCAGGCGGAGGTGCGCTTCCGCGGCATCGTCGTGGGCAAGGTCGCGAGCCTCCAGATCGACCCGCAGGACACGCGCAACATCCTGGTGCGCATCCTGGTGGAGCGGCAGGTGCCGATCACCCGCGGCGCCTATGGGCAGATCGGGTATCAGGGCGTGACCGGGCTCGCCTACGTCATGCTCGACGACGACGGCAGCAATCCGGCACGGGTCGCGCGGCAGGGCGGCGCTCCCGGGCGCGTGCCGATGCGTTCGAACGTGCTCGATGATCTGGCGAGCACCGGCCAGAACCTGCTCAAGCAGGCATCCGATCTGCTGCAACGGCTGAACAGCATGGCGAGCGAGGAGAACGGCCAGCGGCTGTCGCAGGCGCTCGCCAACTTCGAGTCGGCGTCCGCGCAGCTCGAGCCCGCATTGCGCGCGATCCCCCAGCTCACCGAACGCGCGCAGCGCTTCTTCGACGAGGAAAACGCGCGCCGGCTGAAGAATTCGCTCGCCAACCTCGAGCAGGCCACCGGCGCGATCGCGCCGGTGGCGGAGGATTCGCGGCGCGTGCTCGCCAGCATGCGGGCGCTGTCGGAGAATCTCGACCGGGCGACCGCAGAGATCTCCTCCGAGATCACCGAAACCACGCTGCCCAAGATCAACACCCTGGTCGACCAGCTCACGCGCGATTCCCGGGACCTGCGGCAGGTCCTGCTGCAGGTCGAACGCGAGCCGCAGAGCCTGCTCTTCGGCAGACCCGCCACGGCGCCCGGCCCCGGGGAGCCGGGATTTTCCGGACGAAAATGAAGATACGCACCGCCCTCTGCCTCGTTTCCCTGCTCGCGTTCGGCGCCGGCTGCGCCCCCGCCGTCAGAGGCACGGCGCAGGTCTACGACTTCGGGCTGCCGCCGAAGACCGAGCCTCTCGCCGCCGTGCGCGTGATGCCGGTCGAATCCCCGCCCTGGCTGGACCGCAGCGACATGCTCTACCGCGCCACGTATCGCGATCCGCGCGTGCTGCAGTCTTTCGCCTACAGCCTCTGGACCGGCACGCCGGCGACGATGCTGACGCTGCGGCTGCGGCAGACGATCGGCGATACCGCGCCGAGCAGCGCGAAGTGCTCGCTGCACGTGGCTCTCGAGGAATTCAGCCAGGTCTTCGACGCCGAGACCTCCAGCCGCGCCGTGCTGTACGCGCACGCCGAGCTGATGGAGATCGGCGGCGCGCGCCGCCACGACTCGACGACAATCCGTCTCGAGCGCCCCACGCCCACGCCCGACGCGGCGGGCGGCGCGGCGGCGTTCTCCGCGCTCGCCGACGAGATGGCGCGCGGCATGAAGGACTGGATCGCGCACGCCGGCTACTGCGGCTGATCGCCCGCAAAGCGCGCCGGCGACAGCTCGGCGGCGACGCCGCGCTCGATCGGCAGCGGATCACCGGCCAAACGCGAGGCGACCAGTTCCGCGGCGAGCGGCGCCCAGGTGAAGCCGCGCGAGCCGAGGGCAAGGCAGCCGTGGATGCGCGGTTCGATCTCGCCCAGCAGCGGCCGCCGGTCGCGGCTCACGCAGCGCAACCCGACCCAGGCGGCAAGGTCTTCCGGCTTCGCTTCGCGGAACATTCCCGGCAGCATGCGCTCGGCGCGGGCGAGGTTGGCGAGATGATCTTCCCGGCGCGGCGCCTCGTCCACATTGCGCTCGTCGAAGGTCGCGCCGACGACGTGCGCGCCGCCGATCGCCGGCGTCACATAACCTTCGCGGCAGACAATCGCGCGCAAATGAGCCGCCGCCGGAATGAACGACACCTGCCCGCGCACCGGCCGCAGCCGCAGCGCGCGTGCGGCGGCAAGCGCGGCCGCGCGATGCCCGTTGGCAAGTATCACCGCATCGGCACCGGCGAGAACGCGCCCGTGCGCATCGATCGCCTCGACGATCCCTTCTTCCGAGCGGATCGCAGCCGCCTCCGTGTTCCACAGCGTAGTCAAGCGCCCGCCCGCCGCGTGCAGCGTCGCTCGCGCGGCCGCCGGTCCCGCCACCCAGCCTGCGCCCTCGTACCAGACGCCAGGGCCCGCGATCGCGGCACCGCACAGTCGCGCGCCCTCCTGTTCGCCGACCGGCCGCGCGACTTCCGGCCCGACGCCAAACTCCATCAACGCGCGCCGCAGCTTTTCTTCCTGCGCCGGATCGCGCGCGAGTTGCAGCACGCCGGTCCGCGCATGCGAGGCAGGATCCGCGAGCGTGGATGCATAGTGCCGGCAGGCGTAGAAGTACGCCGCCCAGGTGAAGCGGCTGCGGCCGCCCTGCTCCAATGTCGGGAACGGACGCACCACTCCCGCAGGATTGGCGGAAGCCGCGCTCGCCGCTGCCGCGCCGGCGTCGATCAGCGTAACGTCGATGCCCCGCCTTGCGAGCGCTAGCGCGCAGCTCGCGCCGGCGATCCCGGCGCCGACGACGATCGCGCTGCGCGCGGCTGCCGGTTCCGGTCGTTCGCGCCACGCGCAGCGCGCAACCAGCATCTCCCGCTTGTGCCCGAAGCCGGGCCGCTTTTCCACCGTGAATCCTGCCGCCGCCAGCGCCTCGCGCACGCTGCCCGCCACCGACCAGGTCGCCGCCGTGGCGTCCGGCGCGGCGATGCGTGCGAGCTGCCCGCACAGCGCCTCGGTCCACATGTCCGGATTCTTCGCCGGCGCGAAGCCGTCGAGGAAAAACGCGTCGGCGCACGCGTCCAGCTCGCCGAGCAGGCCGGCCGCCTCGCCGAACAGCAGCGTGAGGCTCACCCGGCCGCCTTCGAAGTGCAACCGGTGAAACCCGGGCACGAGCGGCGGATACTCGGCGATCAGTTCCCGTGACAGCGCGGCAAGCTGCGGCCATGCGGCGTGAATCGTCGCCAGATCCCGGCCCCGGAAGGGATGCTTTTCCACCGAGACGAAATGCAATCGGGCCGAGGCCGGGGCTTCAGCGCGGAACGCCTGCCAGGCGGCGAGAAAATTCAGTCCCGACCCGAAGCCGGTCTCGACGATCGTGAACCGCGCGCGATCGCGCCAGCGCGCGGACAGGTCGTTGCCGTGCAGAAAGACATGGCGCGTCTCCTCGATCCCGCCCGCGGCGGAAAAGTACACATCGCCGTAGCGCTCCGAAAACAGCGTGCCGCCGCTCGTGAACGACGGCTCGGCGGGAATGAGGGGACCGGAATGCAGATCGGGACCTTGCGACGGCGCGGCGAGGAGACGGCCGCTATGTTGCCGGCGCGGCCACTCGTCCGCAACCGCGCACGGCGCGACCGGCGTGCTCCTACGCAAGGTATGATTCGCTCGTGCTCATTCCGAGGCCATCCCCGGCACAGCGCGGCCACTCGACCCTCGACCCCTGGCTGCAGGCGGCGAGCCGCGTGCTGCACCTGACCGCGACCGCGCTCGCCGGCGCGATGTCGGTGTCGACCTACAACCGCGCGACCCGCGAGGTGGTGCAGAAGCAGATCTACTTCACCGCCTGGCAGATCCTTCCCGGTTTCGCCGCATTCGTCGCGCTGCTCAGCGTGGTGATCATCCAGATCGTGGGCGAGACCGCGCGCGATTTCGGTCTCTATGCGTACGCCCTGGAGATCGTGATACGGGTGCTGGTGCTCGAGATCCTGCCGCTCACCACCGCGCTCTTCGTCGCGCTGCGCAGCGGCGCGGCGATCAACACCGAGGTCGCGCTGATGAAGATCCACAACGAGCTGGAGGCGCTCGAGCTGTCAGGCGTCGACCCGGTGAAATTCGAGCTCATCCCGCGCGTCGTCGGCGGGACGATCTCGGTGCTCGCGCTCACCGCGGTCAGCATCGTCATTTCCCTCGTGCTCGCGCACCTGCTGATCGTCGATTTCCGCCCCTGGAGCCTGCCGCCCGGCGATTTCACCCGCGTCATCGGCAAGGTGTTCGATATTCCCTCGATGCTGATCCTGTGGTGCAAGACGCTCGCCTTCGGCCTGGCGGTCACCGTCATCCCGATCGCCGCCGGGCTGGTCACGCCCAAGCGGCTGTCCTACGCGCCGATCGCGGTGCTGCGCGGCATGGTGCGGCTGTTCTTCGCGCTCATGCTGGTCGAGATCGGCGCGCTCGCCATCGCCTATGTCCGTTAGTCCTAAACCGGAACCGGCGCCGGAACTGCGCCCCAGCACGAACCGGCTGTTGCTGCTCGCCGGCAACGTCGAGCGCAAGCGCCTGATCGCGGCGCATCCGGAGGCGGTGCTGGTCTCCGCGCGCCTGCCGCTGCGCGCCAACCTGACGGTGCTGGAGAACATCGCCGTCGTGCCGCAATTTCGCCGCGGCATGCGGGTGGCGGAGGCGGAACGCCATGCCCTGGACCTGCTCGAGCGGGTCGGCTGCGCGGACTGCGCCTACCGTCGCGACCCCGACCTCGATCACGAGCAGCGTTTCCTCGCCAAGCTGCTGCGGGCGATCGTGCTCGAGCCGACTATAATCCTGATCGATCGCCCGGGACGGCTGCTGCCCGACACTTTCTATCCGCGCTTTCTGAAAACGACGCTCGCCGCGCTGAACGGCCGCTACGAGCAGTGCTGGATCGTCGACTACAAATGGAACGCCCCGCTGTACCTGCCCCCGGGATCCGGCACCTCCGCCTGAAGGTGGGCGTGCTGCTGGCATTGATCCCGGTGCTGGTCATCGCGCTGGCGGTGTACGCCCTCTATGCGCGCGGGGTGTTCGAGGCGTCGCGCACGCTGGTGCTGATCGCGCCGGACGCCGAAGGGGTGAGCGTGGGCATGCCGGTGACCTTCTCGGGATTCCCGGTCGGGACCGTGTCGCGGATGGATCTCACGGAGAACGGCAAGGTGCGCATCGAGCTCGAGATCCGGGAAAGGGAAGCGCGCTGGCTGCGCACCACCAGCGTGTTTACTCTCGACAAGGCGCTGCTCGGCGCCGCCAAGATCCGCGCCACCTCCCCCAACATGAAGGATCCGCCGCTGCCGCCCGGCGCGATCCGCGAGCTGGCTACCCGGGACGCTGCGCAGGACATGCCGCAGATGATCGCGCGCGCGAACAGCATCCTGCAGAACGTCGACAACCTGACCAAGCCCGATTCGAGCTTCAGCCAGAGCCTCACCCATCTGCAGGCCGTGACGCAACGCATGGCCGGCGACTACGGCGTGCTGGAAGGCGTGACCGGCAGCCCGGAGCACGCGCGCCAGGTGCTGCAGACCGTCGACCAGGTCCGCTCGCTGATCGCCTCGCTCAACGGCGTCTCGGTGCGCATGGACGGCATTCTCGCCAAGGCCGACCAGCGCGTGTTCGCGCAAGGCGGTGTGATGGATGAGGCGCAGAAATCGTTCGTCCAGTTGAACGCCATCCTGTCGGACGCGCGCGAAAGCCTGAAGAAGGCCGACGCGGTGCTCGCCAACGCTCAGGGAGCGACCGCCGATGTCAAGGGCGCCACTGCGAACGTCAAGGGCGCCACTGCGAACGTCAAGGAAGCGACCAGCGATCTCGTTGCGCTGCGCGCCGAGATCGACGACGGCATCGCCAAGATCAACCGGCTGCTCGACGAGATCAATCGCAAGTGGCCGTTCGCGCACAAGGCGGAGATCAAGACGCCATGAGGCCCTTCCTAGTCGGCGGCGTTTTCGCAGGCGCCCCGGCACTCGTCGCCCTGCTGCTCGCCGCCTGCGCCGGCAGCCCGCAGCCGCAGTGGCAGACGGCGGCGCACGACGCGCTCGCCGACTATCAGCGCGAGTATCTCGCCGGCAATACTTCGCCTGCCGAACGGCGCTACGAGCGGGCGAAGTCCGCCATTGCGAGCACCGGCAGGCTGGATCTCGCCGCACGCGCCGCGCTCGTGCGCTGCGGGCTCGGCACCGCGGCGCTGGATTTCGACCGCTGCGCGGGCGTGGCGCCGCTGCTCGCCGACGCCACTGCCGAGGACCGCGCCTACGCCGCCTTTCTCGACGGGCGCTGGGATGCGCCGGAAATCAAGTCGCTCGCCGCGCCGTACCGGGCGATCGTCGCCGCGCGCGACGACGCCGCGCAGGTGAAGGCGATGCAGTCGATCGAGGACCCGGTGTCGCGTCTCGTCGCCGCCGGCACGCTGTTCCGCCTCGCGCGCCTATCGCCCGACGGCGTGGCCACTGCGGTGGACACCGCCTCGGCCGAAGGCCTGCGCCGTCCGCTGCTCGCGTGGTTGAACGTCCAACTGCGGCTCGCGCAGACCGCAGCCGACCCCGCCGCCGTCGCGACGATCCGGCGCCGCATCGAACTGGTCGCGCCGCGTTCCGACGCGGACCGCTGACCCGGCGGCCCGCGCGCAGGCGCGGGAACAAGAACCGCGCGTGGCTCTCCGGCCTTCGAGAGTCGGGCGCCCGCGCACTCATGTCAGGAGGAACGAATGCGACCGTACGCGCTTGCCTTGCTCGCCGTTCTCGCCGGATTCATGCCGCTCGCCGGCGCGGGGGAAATCGACGACGTCCGCCTGCTCAATGCCGGAAACGACCGGGCCGACTGGCTCACGTACGGACGCGACTACGGCAATCAGCGCTTTTCGCCGCTCACCGCCGTCGACGCCGGCAACGTGAAGCGGCTCGTGCCGCGCTGGATCTACCAGAGCGGCGTGGCGGCCACGTTCCAGGCTACGCCGATCGTGGCGGACGGCGTGATGTACGTCTCCCTGCCCTTCAACCACGTGGTCGCGATCGAGGCCGCCAGCGGGCGCGAGCTGTGGCGCTACGAGCACAAGCGCCGCATGCAGAAGATGTGCTGCGGCCCTGCCAACCGCGGGGTCGCGGTAGCCTACGGCAAGGTGTTCATGGGAACGGTCGACGCGCGGCTCGTCGCCCTCGACGCGAAAACCGGAAAGACGGTGTGGGACGTGCCGCTGGTCGAGGACACCGATGCGGTCACCGAGCGCACCGAGCAGCTCGCCGCCGACGACCCGCTGCGCAAGCAGAGGGTGACCGGATCCACCGGCGTGGGCGCGAACATGGCGCCGGTCGTCTACAAGGGCAAGGTCATCATCGGCATCACCGGCGTCGGTTACGGACTGCACCTCGATTCGGATCGGCCGGGCGCGCCGGTCGGCGCGGTGGTCGGCATCGCCGGGCAGAGCCAGCGCGCCGGGTTCTACGCCGCTTTCGATGCCGCAAACGGCCGCCGCGTCTGGCAGTTCGATTCCACCGCCGAAGGATGGGAAGGCGAGTTCCGCGCGACCACGCCCGACGGCGAGCCGCTCGAGCGGGACATCGCCCGCGAGAAGGCCACGGCGTTCGCGCACCGCGACGCGTGGAAGCGCGGCGGCGGATCGGCCTGGACCACGCCCGCGGTGGATGCCGAGCGCGGCCTGATCTACCTCGGCATCGGCAATCCGTCGCCGCAGATGGACGACGTGACCCGCCCCGGCGACAACCTCTACACCGTCTCGCTGGTCGCGCTCGACGTGGAGACCGGGCGGCTCAGGTGGCATTACCAGCAGGTACCGCACGACATGTGGGGCTACGACGTGGCGAGTCCGCCGGTGCTGTTCGACGCCGAGGTGGACGGGAAACGCATTCCCGCCGTCGGCGAGGCGTCCAAGACCGGCTGGCTCTACGTACTCGACCGCGTCAGCGGCAAGTTGCTGTTCAAGTCGGAGCCCTTCGTGCCGCACGCCAACACATTCCGGCGACCGACGCCGGAAGGAGTGGACATCGCCCCCGGCGCGGCGGGCGGAGCGAGCTGGTCGCCCGTGTCGTACGACGCGCGCAGCGGCCTGGCCTATGTCGCCGCGCTCCACATGCCCACTCGCTACACGGTGCGCGAAGTTCCCGCGCACGGCGACAAGCCCGCGGTGCGCTACACCACGCTCGAGCCGGTCGTCGGCCCGGCCTGGGGCACGCTCACCGCGCTCGACCTGCATCACGGCGGCCGCATCGCATGGCAGACCAAGACCCCGGATCCGCTCATCGGCGGCGTGCTGGCCACCGCCGGCGGCGTGGTCTTCACCGGCGAAGGCAACGGCCACCTCAGCGCCTTCGACGCGAAGACCGGGGAACTCCTCTGGCAGTTCAACTGCGGCGCCGGGGTGAACGCGCCGCCGGTGGCCTACGAGATCGATGGCACGCAGTACATCGCCGTCGCAGTCGGTGGCAGCGCGCTGTTCGGCTACCGCCAGGGCGACGCCGTCATCGCCTTTACCCTGCCGCGCTGAGCCCGCGGCCTTCGCCGCGGCTTGAGGGCCTGCGCTCAGGCTTCGGAGACGGGTGCCGCGTTACGGACGCTTCGCTTGGAACGGCGAAGACACCGGAGTCTGCCCCGCGTCGATCCCGGCAACGCACCTTCGCCGGAGTCGGCCGATCCGGTTTGCTTCCGACCCAGCCCCGCTCTTTCCGGCCCGGATCACTTCGCATCAACCCGAAGCGCTCGCCGCGCGTTGAAGGCTTGTCGTCGACGCGCGCCGCGAGGCGCGATGGCGACGTAACAATTCGTTGCACAGCGAACGCGCAGCGTACTATTAGATGTTGCGAGGCGTGGCGCCCTTGGGCAGGAAGGCGCGCGCGAGGGTCCGGACGGCTTCGCAACCGGGAGGCAGCTCATGGATCGGATCCGGAGGAAGCTCCTCAGGGGTGCCGCGGCGGCGACGGTGGCGGCTGTCGGCGCGCCGTACATCCGCGGCGCATACGCCGCGGGAAGCTTGTCGCTGGGCGTGTGGGACCATTGGGTGCCCGGCGCCAACGCGGTGTTCCGCAAGATCTGCGAGGAGTGGGCGGCAAGCAATCACGTCCAGCTCAACCTCGACTTCATCACCTCCCAGGGCGACAAGGACCTCCTTACCGCCAGCGCCGAGGCGCAGGCGGGCGCGGGGCACGACGTCATGTCGCACCGCGCCTGGCAGGTGGCGGTGCACCGCAACGTGCTGGAGCCGCTCGACGACATCGTCGGCGAACTCACGAAGAAGTACGGCCCGCTCAACCCGATCAGCGAATACCTCGCCCGCCACGACGGCCACTGGAAGGGAATTCCCACCACCTCCGGCAGCCAGGCGAAGCCCTGCTGCTCGCGCATCGACCTGTACAAGCGCCATGCCGGCATCGACATCGTGAAGATGTTCCCGCCGCACGAGCGGCGCGACAAGGCGCTGGTCGCGGGCTGGAACTGGGACACCTATCTCGCCGCCGCGCAGAAGCTTCACGCCGGCGGCTATCCGGTCGGGCTGCCGATGGGACAGACCAGCGACGCCATCGACTGGGTCGGCGCCTGCTTCCGCTCCTTCGGCGCGGTGATGATCGACGACAAGGACCACATTCGCGTCGACTCCGCCGAAACCCGCGCCGCGCTCGAATACCTGAAGAAGCTGATGGCGGTGAACCCGAAGGAGGTCTACGCCTGGGACGACGCCGGCAACAACCGCTGGCTCATCTCCGGCAAGGGCGGGGGAATCATGAATCCGCCGAGCGCGTGGGCGGTCGCCAAGCGCGACAACCCGAAGGTCGCCGCGCAATGCTGGACCCACGACATGCCGCGCGGCCCGAGAGGACGCTACGCGCCCTACCTGCCGTTTTTCTACGGCCTGTGGAGCTTCTCGAAGAACAAGTCGGCGGCCAGGGAATTCCTGATGTTCATTTCCGAGAAGGAGCAGGCGCGCAAGCTGGTGGCCGCGTCCAACGGCTACGACCTACCGTCGTTCAAGAGCTTCTACGACTTCGATACCTGGAAGATTGTCGAGCCGCCGCGCGGCACCGTGTTCAACTACCCGCCGCGCGGCGACGAGGAGTTCAACATCAGCGGCTATCCGGCGCGCCCGGACGTGGCGGCGCAGATCTACAACCAGGCGCTGCAGACGGTGATGGTGGGCAAGTTCACCCAGGGCGGCGAGAAGCTGGACGACGTCATCAAGTGGGCGGAGAACGAACTGCAGAGCTACCTGCGCACATGAGCGCCCGGTGCGGCTGCCGAGCCGCGCCAGGCTGATTTTCGGGGAACGGCACCGGGCGGCGCATGCCCGGTGAAGGAGAACCGGGGGAAGAACATGGAAGGCACCATCGGCAAGCCCGGCGGCGCGGCTACCGCGTCCGCCCCGCTCATGCCTTTGCTGCGCACGCCACGCCGCAAGGGGCTGCGCCGGCTCATGCGCCGGCGTTCCAGCATCGCATTCCTGATGTGCCTGCCGCTCATCCTCGGCGTGGTCGGGCTGGTGATCTACCCCGCCTGCTACTCGGTGTACCTGGCGATGCTCAACAAGTCCCAGACGCACTTCGTCGGGCTCGACAACTTCGCCTTCCTGTTCTCGCGCGACATGTTCTGGATGGTAGTCGAGCAGTCGGCGATCTTCGCGATCAGCGCCGTGTTCTTCAAGGCGTTGATCGGCCTGGTGACCGCGCACCTGGTGAACAACCTTCCCGCGAAGGGCCAGCGCAAGTGGCGCGGCATGATGCTGGTGCCGTGGGTGATGCCGCTCGCGCTCTCCTCGCTCGGCTGGTGGTGGATGTTCGACCCCACCCACAGCGCGCTCAACTGGATGCTGCGCTCGATGGGCGCGCAGGAGGTGCCGTGGCTCTCGGAACCGGGCTGGGCGCGCCTCTCGGTGATCTTGGTCAACGTCTGGTACGGCGCGCCCTTCTTCCTCATCATGTACCTCGCGGCGCTGAAGTCGGTGCCCGAGCAGCTCTACGAGGCCGCCGCGATCGACGGCGCCAACGCCTGGCAGCGCTTCCTCTACGTCACGCTGCCGATGATGCGCAGCATCATCGCCATCACGGTGCTGTTCTCGCTGATCGTCACCTTCGCCAACTTCGACATCGTCCAGATCCTGACCCAGGGCGGGCCGCGCGACACCACGCACGTGTTCGCGACCTACGCCTTCATGCTCGGCATCCGCTCCGGCGACATCCCGCTCGGCGCTGCGGTGTCGCTGTTCATGTTCCCGATCCTGGGCGTGGCCGCCTTCTTCATCCTGCGCGGCGTGCGCCGCCGCGGCGAGGAGATCGGATGAACGTCGCCGCGATCGGGCTACCCGGCCGGCGGCTGCTCGGCCTGCGCCGCAGCCTGGCGCGCAACCGGCGCTGGGCGCTGGTGCTGTCCTACTTCTTCCTGCTGGTGTTCGCGGTGTTCTTCCTGGCGCCGCCGTATTACATGATCGTGACCTCGCTCAAGACCAACGTCGAGGTCGCGCAGTTGGCGACCAATCCCTGGTTCATCTCCGAGGGGGTCACGCTCCAGCACTACATCGACCTGCTGACCAAGACCCAGTTTCCGATCTACTTCCGCAACACGGTGATCGTGACGCTGTGCTCGGTGGCGATCACCATGGTGGTGAGCATCCTCGCCGCGTTCTCGCTGGCGCGGATGAAGTTCTGGGGCTCCGGCGTGCTCGCCACCGGAATCTTCCTCACCTACCTGATCCCGGAATCGCTGCTGTTCATCCCGATGTTCCAGATCGTGCGCTCGCTCGGGCTGCTGGATTCCTACTGGGGAATGGTGCTGGTGCTGCCCACGCTCACGGTGCCGTTCTGCACCTGGATCATGATCGGCTACTTCTCCAGCATCCCGAAGGAGCTCGACGAGGCGGCGCTGATCGACGGCGCCGGTTACCTGCAGATGCTGTGGAAGATCTTCATTCCGGTCGCGCTGCCGGGGATCATCGCCGCGGCGATCTTCGCATTCACCGTATCGTGGTCCGACTTCGTCTACCCGATGGCCTTCCTCTACAGCGGCGACCAGCAGGTGCTGACCGTCGGCACCGTGACGAGCCTCATCCGCGGCGACGTCTACGAATGGGGCATGCTGATGGCCGGCGCGATGGTCGCCGCCGCGCCGCCGCTCATCGTGTACGCCTTCCTGATGGACTACTACATCGCCGGGCTCACCGCCGGCGCGACCAAGGGCTGACGGGGGATCGCATCATGGCCGAAGTGGCACTGCGCAAGCTGGTCAAGCGCTTCGATCGGACCGAGGCGGTGCGCGGCATCGACCTCGACATCCCCGACCAGGAATTCGTCGTGCTGGTGGGCCCTTCCGGCTGCGGCAAGACCACCACGCTGCGCATGATCGCCGGGCTGGAGGAAGCCAGCGACGGCGACATCCTGATCGGCGGCGAGCTGGTCAACGACGTGCCGCCGATGGACCGCGACATCGCCATGGTGTTCCAGAACTACGCGCTGTACCCGCACATGACGGTGTTCGAGAACATGTCCTTCGGCCTGCGCCTGCGCAAGGTGCCGCGCCAGGAGATCCGCGAGCGCGTCGAGCGCGCGGCGGACATCCTCGGCATCACCGAGCTGCTCGAGCGCCGGCCCAAGCAGCTCTCCGGCGGGCAGCGCCAGCGGGTGGCGATGGGCCGCGCCATCGTGCGCCACCCCAAGGTGTTCCTGTTCGACGAGCCGCTTTCCAACCTCGACGCCAAGCTGCGCGTGCAGATGCGCACCGAGATCAAGCGCGTGCATCAAAAGGTGAAGACCACCACCGTTTACGTCACCCACGACCAGGTCGAGGCGATGACGCTCGCCGACCGCGTGGTGGTGATGAACGGCGGCCGCATCGAGCAGGTCGGCACCCCGCAGGAGCTTTATCACGCGCCGCGCACCCGCTTCGTCGCCGGCTTCATCGGCTCGCCGGCGATGAACTTCCTGCCCTGTCGCCTGGTGGAAAACGGCGCCGTCCTGAGCGTACGGCTCTCGGAGCAACTCGCCTTCCCGGTGCCGGAAGACCGCACCGCCCGCTACCGGCCATATCTGGATAAGGCGCTGCTCTTCGGCCTGCGTCCCGAGCACCTCACCGACCCCCGCAACCACGGCCGCCCGCATGTGCGGGAATTCGCCGTCATGCTCGACGTGGTGGAACCGATGGGCATGGAAGCCATGGTCTACTTCACGATCGACGGCACGGAAGTGTGCGCGCGCGTGGAGCCCGGAAGCGTCACCGGCCCCGGCCGTCCAATGCGGCTCGCCGCCAACCTCGAGCACTTCCACCTGATCGACCCGCAGACGGAGCTGGTGCTGTAGCGGCGAGGTAACTACGGCTCGTTTCGCCTCCGCGAATGCCGCCCGAATGTTACCGTGCGCAGCGGCGATTGACACAACGCCAACCGTCGTCCACTGAGGACGTTCTCAGCGCTCCGAAACCCACGGCCGTCGCGGCAATTGTTCACCGATTGCACTGCCTCGGCGCTAGGACGGCGTCATGAAGCGATGATACTTGCAGCCTGACCACTCCGGCGCACGATCGTCCGCATCGCAGCTATAGGGATCGTAAAACGCCCAGCGCATCGCCATCGGCCGGCCATCGACCGTGAAGCGGGCGCGGAAGGACCAGAAGTAGCGCTGACCGGGCTCGAGTGCCGTCTCGAGGCGATGCTCGGGGGCGGGAAGCCCGGTGCGCTCGTACACGAGCCTGCCGCGCTCGCATCCTTCGGCCTCCCAGATCTTCAGGTCGTAGGTCACGTCCCGGATCTTGTTCAGCAGCCCGGGATCGAGCTTCTCGCGGTCCAGGTCGCGGGGAAACGCGCTCCAGCGCAGCGTCGGGCGCAGCGAATCCACGGTTCCGAAGCGCAGCGGGTCCACCAGGCACATGTCTTCCGATCCGGAAATACTGGCGGTCAGCGCTTCGGACGGCGCCGTGCGTTCGGCCTTCGGATAGACCGGAGCGAGCCAGCACATCCCGTAGAGAGACTGGCTCGGCGGCCAGGAGCTATTGAAGTTGGGCAGATCGATCGGCGTGACGAGAAGCAGCTCGTCGTTCACCCGCTCGGCGAGCTCGCGATAGGCGCGCTCGAATTCCTCGACGAGCAACCGGCCATCGTTCGCGGCCCATTGCGCAAACCCGCGGTGCGGGCTCGCGTAGCGGAACTGCCGCACGAGCAGCGCGGTCCCGTCCGCCACGCGCACCAGCCTCGCCTGCGCAAGCATGATGAGGCTGACCGTCGGCTTGCGCCGGTGGTCGGGAGGACAACGCGCGCCATCGGGCTCGACGCCGCCGAGCCAGAGCGGATCGCAGCGGTGGAATCCGATCTCTCTGACGGCGGTCTCGATCACGGTGTCGACGCCCGCAGAGACGAGCGCGGCGTAGGTGGGAGACTCGTTCGCGGCGGCCGGCCCTTTCGCGTCGACGGCACGCAATGGAACCCACGTTTCTTTCTTCACGATCGCCCCGAGGCGATCCGCGAGCGCGCGCTGCGCGTCCAGCTTCGCGAGCGAACGCCCGATGCCGGTCTCGATTTCCTGCGCCGTCTCCGCCGGCAGCGGCACTGCCGACCCGGCTACGGCGCCGAATATCGCGCCCGTCGCGAGGGCATAGGGCGCCAGGAAGGAAAGTGCCGCGGCGCCCGTGCCGGTCGCGGCGGCGAGATCGATCGCGCTGGCGGTCTCCGCCGCCGCGATCGCGGCGCTCTTGGTCACACCGGCAGGCTTGCTCCCGGCGAAGGCGCGGAAATTCGACTGCGGCAGGTACTGCGCCGGCACGATCGCCACGGTACCGCGCTTTTCTATTGCTTTCTCTTTCGTCTCCAATGCCGGCGCCGGCGGCGCCATCGTGGCACAGCCGCTGACAATGACCAGCAGGACGGCTGTCAACCCCAGCCGCGCACGCCGCCTGATCGTGCAGTCGATAACCGGCATGGGAAATCGCCCGGCATCGATGCGCCGGCGCCGGTCACACCGGGCCGAGCCCATTGTTCCTGAGGTATTCGGTCGCCTGGTCGACGGACATGGGCCTGCCGAACAAGATACCCTGCCCCTGATCGCATCCCAGGCGCAGCAGCCGGTCGCGCTGCGCCTGCGTTTCGACGCCGTCGGCGATCGCTTCCAGCCCGGTCCTGCGGGCCATGGTAACGGTGGCATGAATGAGCGCCGCGTCTTTGTCGTCCTCGCCGATGCGATCGACAATGGAGCGATCGATTTTCAGCCCGTGGAGCGGGAGATTCCTCAGCACGTTCAGGCTCGCGTGCCCGGCGCCGAATCCACCGACCAGCAACTGCACTCCCAGGGACCGGATATCGTTCATCACTTCGGCGGCCCGGCCGGTATCCTCGACCACCGAACTTTCGGCGATCTCGATCTCCAGCAGATCCTTGACCCCGTATTCCTGCAGCGCTTCGTCGAAGGCATATACGACGTCCCTCGCCTTCCATTGCCTGCGCGACAGCGGAATCACGACGGGAATTTCCCCGCATCCCTCCGAGCGCCAGGCCTGCACCTGACGACAGGCCTGCGCCAGCATCCACTCCCCCACCGGGACGGCGAGCCCGGAGTCTTCCAGCATCGGAGCGATGAGCGGCGCCGGAACGATATCGCCGTCGGCACGCTGCCAGCACACCTGGACATGCAGCCGCCTGAGCCTGCCGGTCGCAAGCTCCACCATCGGCTGATACACCACCTTGTATTCGTCCTGCTCGAGCGCGGCGCGCAGCGCGCTTTCCAGTTCCAACTGCGCCCGGGCGCGTGCGTTCATCGACGGGGAGTACAACTGGACCATGCCCTGCCCGCCCGCCTTCGCCCGGTACATCGCGACGTCCGCGCGTTTGAGCAGGGTCTCGGCATCGGTGCCGTCCTCCGGATAGACGCTGAATCCGATGCTGGCCGTAACCGCGATCTGCCCGCCGCCGACGTCGACCGGGCGAGCCAGCAATTCGCGTATCCGCTCGCCCAGCATGCCTAATTCCTGCGCGCTGGCGATGTTCGGAATCACGGCCACGAATTCGTCGCCACCGAGCCGGCCCACGGTGTCGCCGGGGCGGAAAGCGCGCGACATTCGCTCGCTGATTTCCTTGAGCAGCCTGTCGCCCGCTTCGTGCCCGAAGGAATCGTTGACCGTCTTGAAATCATCGATGTCGATGAGCGCGACACCCACGCTGCCGCCCCGGCGCAGGCCGATCGAGACGGCATGCTGCAGACGGTCGAGCAGCAGCGCGCGGTTCGGCAGCCCGGTCAGGTGGTCGTAATGCGCCATCGCAGTGAGACGCTCTTCCGCGCGCCGGCGTTGCGTCAGCTCACGGCGATACGACTCGTTCGAACGATGCAGCTCTTCGGTGCGCTCCTTCACCGCTTCTTCGAGCCGGTCGTTCGCCAATTGCAGCGCGTCCTCCGCCTTGCGCCGCTCGAGGGTCTCGTCGAACAGTCTTTTGAGGAGGAGATTGCGGCTGCGGATCAGCGCGAGCACGATCACTGCGGCGACGACGGTACCGGCCACGATCGTGATCGGATACGACCACGACGGGCTGACCCTCGGCGCGAGCAGAATCTGCAGCCACTCGTACGCCGCCAGGAGCGTCAGCGTGACTGCGATGACCTTCGCCGGCTGCCACAGCCATTCCCCGTATCGAAGTCCCGCGGCGCCGGTACGCAGCCGCTGGATCTGCTCTTCCGCGCGGGCGCGCTGCTCGATCTGCTGGCGCAGCCGCCGCCGCGTCACCGCCAGGGATTGCATGCTGGCCGCCACCTCGTACTCCAGTTGCACCCTGCCGTTGCGCAGCTCGGCCTCGGTCCGCTTGCGCGCAGTGATGTCGCGCGCCAGTAGCAGCGCGCCGGGCGCGCCCGCGTATTCGAAGGGGGCTGCCACGACTTCCACATCGACGAAGCAGCCGTCCAGGCGAACCAGTCTTTCTTCGGAGCGCATGGGCCCGGCTTCCTTCTCGCGCAGCCTGCGCGACCTGTCGTAGACCTGCGCATGATGGTCGGGATGGACAAAATCGATCGCGTGCCGGCCGACGAGCTGGTCAGGGCTGCCGGCGCCCAGCAGGCGGAGCGCCGCGCTGTTGACGAACAGGAAACGCTCCGCGCTCTGGACGAATATCGCGTCGGGCGAAATCTCGAGCAGCGTCTTGACCCGGTCCTCGCTCTCGGAAAGCAGACGCTCGATCTCCTGGCGCCCGCGGCGGGTTGCGCTTTCCTTCAGCTCCCGTTCCACGGCGAGAGACAGTCGCGCCAGCCGGTCCTTGAGGATGTAGTCCTGTGCTCCCGCGCGCATGACTTCCACGGCGACATCTTCGCCGATGGTGCCGGAGACGATGATGAACGGCAGATCCGCGTTGCGGGCTCGAACCACGGCGAGCGCTTCGAGACCGTTCAGGCCGGGCATCGTGTAGTCGGACAGCACGATGTCCCAGCGTTGTCGCGCGAGGGCGGCCTGCAGCTCGGCCCTGGTCTGAACCCGCTCGGAAAGGACGTCGAATCCCGCCCGGCTCAATTCCCGGACGAGCAATTCCGCGTCGTCCTCGGAATCCTCGACGAGGAGGACGCGAAGAGGCAATGGCATGCGCAGCGACTCCTCAAGACTTCTTGTTCGTGAGTCGAGCTGCCGGGCTGCGCTTCAGCTCAAATCCGATCCCGGCACCGGGCCACTAGTTTGCCGCAAGCCGCGGCCAACAGTCGATAGCCTCGGGGGCCGCCGTCGCGCATTCAACGTACGATGCTCGGCTGATGATGGGTCGCGATCTCCGTCGGGAACATCGACAAAGGCTTGCCTGGGAACGCAGCGATGGCGCCGACGCCAGGCGAGGCGCCCCGTGATTTTCCATCCCGGAAATCTCTTCGTTCGGTGCCGGTTTCGCCGGTGCGGTAAATGCGCGCGTCTCCTAGATTCGCGCCTCCGACCGGTAGCGCGTTCTTCAGAACGCTACCGGCCCATCGCCCGTGACTGGACCGGCGGCCGCAGCAGCAGCACGGGCACCGGACTGGTGCGCAGGACCGCTTCCGCGGTGCTTCCCAGGACGAAGTGATCGATCCCGCGTCGGCCGTGGGTACCCATGACGATCAGGTCGGAGCGCCAGTTCCCGGCCTCCTCGATGATCTTGTCGGAGACGCGTCCCGACACGTTCTCCCTCACCACGGCATCGGATTTCACGCCCAGCTCGGTCGCCCGCTGCTGTGCCTTTTCGGTCGCCTGCCGCCCGCTCTTCCTCTGGATCTCGATGAGTTCGCCGATATCGGCCATACCCGAATAGTCGTACCGGATCACGCTCTCGTCGACGACATAGATGAATCGCACCTCGGCCTGCTGGTCGCGGGCCAGACGCAACGCTTCCTCGACGCCGCGCGCCGAAATCTCGCTTCCGTCGATCGGAACCAGGATCTTTCGATAGCAGCCCATACGCCTCGTCCTCGGTAATGTCGAATCTGCAAAGCCAGCCTGCCAGCGCCCCGCGCGGAGGCGACGCCATGGGCGAAACGCTCCCGCCGTGCTTCGTTGCAGGCCGGTAATGCGGCGCATTGTGCCGGTCACGACGGCCGCGATATTGATCTAGCGCAAGCGCAACGCGGCTGATTTCCCCACAGCGGCGACGGTTGACACAGGTCAAAGGCGTATCCCGGCGCAGGCGTAGGCTTGCCGCCGATATTCGAGAAAGGATCGTCGGTCCAGTCATGGAAAGTCGCGCGGCACGGTGCACCCGGTCGGCAGGGTTTTGGCCGTCGAACGTTATCGAAGCCGAAGGAGCGGGCCGGTGCGAGGTCTGCTGAAGATCGCATACCGACTGCTGGTCATCGACCGCGGAAAGTTCGCCGCGCTGGTGGTCGGCATCACGTTCACCGTCTTTCTGATGATCATGACGACGTCGCTGTTCGCCGGCATCCTGCGCAAGTCCGCAGCCACCGTCACGAACATCGGCGCCACGATGTGGGTAATGGACCCCGCGGTGAACACCGTGGCGAGCAGCATCCCGATGCCGGATTACGTTCTCGACCAGAGCCTCGATCCGGTCATCGCCATGAGCGCGTCGGAGGACTACATGGGAGTCCGGTGCTACATCGACGAGATCCTCGTGCACCGCCTGCCGCAAGGCCCGCAGATGAAGGCGCAGATGTTCATCCGCGGCACCGATATCCGGATCCCGCTCGAGTACGTGCGAATCCAGCCGTACGTGTCGCCGAAGATCGAGCTGTCCAACCAGCGCACCGAGCGCGTGGACGTGCGAGTGCTGCCGGTGATCTTCCGGTTCGCGCCGCCGAAGGAGGTCCAGGTGTATCCGGGTCAATTGGTGGACGTGTATATCGGGCAACCGCAGCAGTAGGCGATGGGCTCGGTTCGAAGACAAACCGCAGGCCCGCTCCGATCGCAGCGCTGCGCATTTCCATCCCACACGCTGAGCGACAGATGAAGCAAGCACGGATCCTTTGCACGGCGCGCTGGTGGGCGGCGAGCCTCGTGCTCGTCGCCGGATGCACCGTGGGACCCGATTTCGTGCGCCCGAAGGCGCCGCAGGTCGAGCGCTACACGCCGCAACCGCTCCCGGCCTCCACGGTAACCGCCGACGGCGAGGCGCAGCGATTCGACGCGCGGGCAAAGGTAGCGGCGGACTGGTGGCGGCCGTTCAACTCGCCGCAGATCGACGCGCTGGTCAAGCAAGCCATCGCCGACAACCCGAGTTTGCAGGCGGCGCAAGCGAGCCTGCGTCAGAGCGAGGCGAGCCTGCGCGCCGGGTACGGCGTGTTCTATCCGCAGCTCGATGCCGGGGTCGGCGCCACGCGCCAGAAATTCTCTCCTGCCGCCGCGGCAGCGGTTGGACCAGGCAGGGCATCTGCTCGCCACGCTGGCCGGCCGCACGCCTGCCGAGTTGACGCTGCAGGATGTCGATCTGGCGGAGTTGAAACTGCCTGCCGACCTGCCGCTGTCCCTGCCTTCGGAACTCGCGCGCCAGCGTCCCGACGTCCTGGAAGCCGAATCGCAACTGCACGCCGCCAGTGCCAACATCGGTAGAGAAGCCTGCAGGACATCTTCCGCCTCGGGGTGAAGGAGTTTTTCAGCCTGCGCTACGACACGGTGATGGTGGTGCTGATCCTGTACTCCTTCACGTATGCGATTCACGCGATGGCCAAGGACGCGAGGATGGAACTTGTCGACGCCTCGGTCGCCATCGCCGACGAGGACCGCTCCGCCGTTTCCGCGCGCATCGCCGACGCCCTGCTGAAGCCCTATTTTCTGCCGCCGCGGCAGATTTCGTTTCGCGACATCGACGAGTCGATGGATGCGGGACGCCACACCTTCATCGTCGATGTCCCGCCGAACTTCCAGTCCGATCTGCTCGCCGGCCGCAAGCCGGAGGTGCAGCTCATCGTGGACGCCACCGCGATGAGCCAGGCCGGCCGCGGCGCGGCCTACATCCAGAGCGTGATCGCGCAGGAGGTGCAGACCTTTCTCGGGCGCCGGCCGCCCGAGGATGCGCAGCAGGCCGGTCTCGTGGTGCGAGCCAAGTTCAATCCGAACCTCGATTCGACCTGGTTCATGGCCGTGATGCAGCTCATCAACAACATCACCCTGCTCGGGATCATCCTGTCCGGCGCCGCGCTGGTGCGCGAGCGCGAGCACGGCACCATCGAACACCTGCTGGTGATGCCGCTGCGGCCGGTCGAGATCATGCTGGCGAAGATCTGGGCCACGGCATTCGTCATCGTGACCGTTGCCGTGCTTTCCCTGCGCGTCATGGTGCAAGGCGTGTTGCAGATTCCGATCCCCGGCTCGATCGCGCTGTTCACGCTCGGCGCCGTGGTGTACATGTTTTCGGTGGCCTCGCTCGGGATTTTTCTCGCCACCATCGCGCGCTCCATGCCGCAGTTCGGCCTGCTCGCCTTCCCGGTGTTCATCGTCATGAACCTGCTTTCCGGCGGCACGACCCCGCTGGACAGCATGCCGGTTGCCATTCAGCGCGTCATGCAACTTTCTCCGACCACCCATTTCGTCAGCTTCGCGCAGGCAATCCTGTACCGCGGCGCGGGAATGGACGTCGTGTGGCCGGAGTTCGTCGCCGTCGCCGGCATCGGCGCGGTATTTTTCGCCGCGGCCTTGGCGCGCTTCCGCAAGACCGTCAGCCTGATGCAGATCTGATCCGAACCGTCTCCAACCATCATCTCAAGAGGTATTGCCATGATTCCCCGTGAAGCACACGCCACCGCGATCCAGCCGCAGGATGCGGCGATCAGCACCGCCCTCGCACGCATCACGCAAGGCATCTCTCCCGCGTCGCTGATTGCCGCGTACATGGACTGGATGGCGCATCTCGCGGCCTCGCCCTCCAAGCAGAACGACTTGCGCGGCGAGACGGTGCGCCAGTGGACGCGGCTGATGCTCTATCTCGCCGGCGCCGCCGGCGGGGACACGCGCCGCGCCATCGAGCCGCTACCGCAGGACAGCCGCTTCCGGCATCCGGCCTGGAGCACCTGGCCGTTCAACGTCATTCACCAGGCCTTCCTCCTCGGCCAGCAATGGTGGTCGAACGCCACCACCGGCGTGCGCGGCGTGACGCCGCATCACGAGGCGGTGGTCGAGTTCGCCACGCGACAGCTTCTGGACATGTTCTCGCCGTCCAACTTCCCCGCCACCAATCCCGTGGTGCTGCGCCGGACAGTGCAAAGCGGCGGCCTCAATCTGCTGCGCGGCCTGGCCAACTGGCGCGAGGATGCGGCGCGGCTGCTCGCCGGACGTCCGCCGGCGGGTGCCGAGCAATTCCAGGTCGGCCGCGACGTCGGCGTGACGCCGGGCAAGGTCATCCTGCGCAACAAGCTGATCGAGCTGATCCAGTATTCGCCGCAGACGCCGACGGTGTACGCCGAGCCGGTGCTGATCGTCCCGTCCTGGATCATGAAGTACTACATCCTCGACCTGTCGCCGGAGAACTCGCTGGTCAGGTATCTTGTCGACCGCGGCCATACCGTGTTCATGATCTCCTGGAAGAACCCCGACAGCGCGGACCGCGATCTGGGCATGGCGGATTACCTGGACTCGGGCGTGATGGCGGCGATCGACGCCGTGGCCGCCGTGGAACCGGACAGAAAGATCCATGCGGTAGGCTATTGTCTCGGCGGCACCGTTCTGGGCATCTGCGCGGCCGCGATGGCGCGCGACGGTGACGAGCGCCTGCGCAGCATGACCCTGCTCGCCTCCGAGCTCGACTTCACGGAGCCCGGCGAGCTGGCGCTGTTCATCGACGAAAGCCAGGTCGCTTTCCTCGAGGACATCATGTGGATGCGCGGCTATCTCGACGGCAAGGAGATGGCCGGCGCGTTCGCGCTGCTCCACTCGCGCGACCTGGTGTGGTCGCGCATCGTGCACGACTATCTGATGGGCGAGCGGGCGCCGCTCTCCGACCTGATGGCATGGAACGCGGATGCCACGCGCATGCCGCAGCGCATGCACGGCGAATACCTGCGCCGGCTCTACCTCGGTAACGACCTCGCAGAAGGACGCTACCGGGTGCGCGGGCGACCGGTCGCGCTCACCGACATCCGCGTGCCGTTGTTCGTGCTGGGCACCCGGCGCGATCACGTCTCGCCCTGGAAATCCGTCTACAAGGTGCGCCTGCTCGCCGACACCGAGATCACCTTCCTGCTCACCAGCGGCGGGCACAACGTGGGCGTGGTGAACCCGCCGGTCTCGCCGGTGCCGAACCGCAGCTACCAGGTGCAGACCTTCAGTCCCGCCGACAAGTACCTCGATCCCGATACCTGGGCGGAGACGGTGGCGCCGCGCCAGGGCTCGTGGTGGCCGGAATGGCTGAACTGGCTGCAGGCGCATTCTGGCGAGCGCGTCGCGCCGCCTGCGATCGGTGCATCCGAGCGCGGTTATGCATCGATCCAGGACGCGCCGGGCGACTACGTGCTTGCCTCATGAGCGCGACCTGCCGCGACACCGCAAACGCGGCGGACTAGCGGACAGTATTGCAATCGGTCACCCAATCAACTGCTCAGCACAGCGCACAGATCGGAGGCTGCGGCACGCATGGCCGGCCCGGTTCTGCGCTCCTGCGCACGGTTCTAAACAATAACTTGTAATGCCTTGACGTATCGAGAAATCTTCCGTTAGGATTCAAGCCGACCCCAGTACGACGGAAGAGAATGCAACACCAACTTGCCGCCGCCGTAGCAGTCGCGCTGTTTTCCGCGCAGTGTTTCGCACTCGAGCCCCCGCCTCGGGGGGATTCCAATTCCGCTTCGCCCGCCGAGGTTCATTCGCAAAGCGGCGGGCAAACCAATCCGTTCTTTCCCGCACCCGCTGCGGACGCCGTGACGGCGCCGCAGCCGAAGCATGCCGATCCTCCCCCTGCGGCGGCCGCCCCCGACGTGCCGGATGCTTTCGCGCTCAAGGCCCCGCCCGCTGCGGACGGCGCCGCGCCTGCGCCGGCTAAGCAGGCTGCGGGCAGCCTGTGGCGTCGCATCCGGGCAGGATTCCGCCTGCCCGACGTCGACAGCCCGTTGGTGGCGCGCCACGAGGCCTGGTACCTGAACCGCCCGGATTACGTACAGCGCATGGTGGAGCGTAGCCGCCTGTATCTGTATTTCATCGTCGAAGAGGTCGAGAAGCGCGGCATGCCGAGCGAGATCGCGCTGTTGCCGATGATCGAGAGCGCGTACAACCCGAACGCCTACTCGCGCGCCCGCGCCTCCGGCATCTGGCAGTTCCTCCCCTCTACCGGGCGCCGTTACGGACTGAAACAGGACTGGTGGTACGACGGACGGCGGGACGTGATCGCCGCCACCCGCGCCGCCCTCGATTATCTGCAGGAGCTGCACGAGGAGTTCGGTGACTGGCCGCTGGCGCTCGCCGCCTACAACTGGGGCGAGAACGGCGTGAAGCGCGCGATCGCGCGCAACCGCGCACGGCACAAGCCGCTGACCTATTTCGCGTTGCGCATGCCGCGCGAGACGCGCAACTACCTTCCCAAGCTGCAGGCGGTAAAGAACATCGTCACGAATTCCTCGCACCTGGAGCTGCAGTTGCCGGAGGTGCCGGACCAGCCGTATTTCACCGAGGTCACCGCCGCGAAGCACATCGACGTGCAGGTCGCCGCACAGCTCGCCGAGATGTCGGTGGAAGAATTCATCGCGCTCAACCCGGCGTACAACCGGCCGGTGATCACCACCAACGGTTCGCGCACGCTGGTGCTGCCGGTTGAAAAGGCGCGCGCGTTCAACGCCAATCTCGAGAACTACGACCAGCCGCTGCTGAGCTGGCAGACCTACACGCTCCGGAAAGGCGACACGCTCGAGGCGGTGGCGGAGCGCTTCGACACCAGCGCGGTGCGGCTGCGCCAGATCAACGGCATCACCGCGGGACGCCCGGCGCGGCCCGGTCGCACGCTGCTGGTGCCGATGGTCGAAGGCTCGGAGGCGTCGAACCTGGCGGATACCTGGGACAGCGCGGAATTCCAGTCCGCAGACGACTACTACGGCACGCGCCTCGTGTACCGGGTCAGGCAGGGCGACACGCTGTCGACCATCGCGCGCCGCCATCACGTGTCGATTCCCGCGCTCCGGGAATGGAACCGGCTGCGCGGCAACCAGATCCGCGCCGGGCAGCGGATCGTCATCTACAAGGATCGGCACCCGCCCCAGGCTGCCTCGATGCTGCAATAGCCGGGGACGTCTCCACCGCGGTTTCTTACCGCTGCACTTCCGCCTGCGGATACAGATGGCAGGACACGGTGCGCGTGTCCGACAGCCGCGTCTGCTCCGGGTAGCGCACGCGGCATAGCTCCGTCGCGTTCGGGCAGCGCGGGTGAAAGTGACAGCCGGCGGGCGGCGAGGACGGCGAAGGCAGGTCGCCTTTCAACCGGATGATCTCGCGCCGGGACGCCGGGTCCAGCGTCGGCACCGCGGAGAGCAGCGCCCGCGTGTACGGATGCTTCGGGGCGCCCAGCACTTCCTCGACCGTCCCCCGTTCCACGATTCTTCCGAGATACATCACCGCGACTTCGTGCGCGAGGAACGCCACGACCGAGATGTTGTGGGTGATGAACAGATAGGCGAGCCCGAAACGGTTCTGGAGATCCCGGAGTAGATTGAGGATCTGCGCTTGCACCGAGACGTCGAGCGCGCTGGTGGGTTCGTCGCAGACGACCAGTTTCGGCTCGACCGCGAGCGCGCGCGCGATCGCGATGCGCTGCCGCTGGCCGCCGGAGAACTCGTGCGGATAGCGGGTCTTGAGCGCCGGCGCCAGCCCGACCTGCTCGAGCAGCGCATCCACCCGCGCCGAGCGCCCCTGCTCGCCTTCGACCCCCAGTGCCGCCATGCCCTCTTCGACGATGTCCTTCACGCGCATGCGCGGATTGAGCGAGGCGTAGGGGTCCTGGAAGATGATCTGGAAATCCCTGCGCCGCGGCCGCAGCGTGCCGCGGTCGAGCGCGGTGAGCTCCACGCCCTCGAAGCGCACCGATCCGCCGGTGACGGGAAGGAGTTGCAGGATGCCCTTGCCGGCGGTGGTCTTGCCGCAGCCGGACTCACCCACCAGCGCGAGGGTACGCCCGCGGCGGATCTCCAGCGCCACGCCGTCGACCGCCTTCACCCAGCCGACCGTGCGCTTGAACAGGCCCTTGCGGATCGGGAAATGGACTTTCAGGTCCTCGACCTCGAGGAGCGTGGCGGGTGAAGCGCGCAACGCAGCGTCTTGCGCTGTCGGCGCCGGCCGGACGCGGTCCGTGTCCCGTTCCTCGCGTCTCGCGATGCGCGCCTCGCCTCCCGCTCCTTCGCTGTACAGATGACATCGCACCGCCTCGTCCTGCCCGAGCGCGGTCCAGGCCGGCGCGACGCGCTCGCACAGATCCCACGCCGAATCGCAGCGCTCGGCAAAGCGACAGCCGCGGAACGTCCCGGTGAGCGGCGGAACGCTGCCGCGGATCGCAGCCAGCACCCGATCGCGCACGGCAAGGCCGGGCACCGATTCGAACAGCTTCTTCGAGTAAGGATGGCTCGGCGAGTGAAAAAACCGTTCGCGCGGCGCCTGCTCGACGATCTCGCCGGCGTACATCACGCCAACGCGGTGGGCCATGCCCGCCACCACACCCAGATCGTGCGTGATGAGCAGGATCGCCATGCCCATGCGCGCCTGCAGCGCCTGGAGCAGATCGAGCACCTGCGCCTGGATCGTCACGTCGAGCGCGGTGGTCGGCTCATCGGCGATCAGCAGGTCGGGCTCGCAGGCGAGCGCGAGCGCGATCATCACGCGCTGCTTCAAGCCGCCCGAAAGCTGGAACGGAAACTCGCGCATGCGCCGCGCCGGGTCGGGAATGCCCACCGCGTCAAGCAGCTCCAGCACGCGGCTGCCGACCGCTTCGCCGCGCAGCTGCGTATGCCGTTCGATCGCCTCCCTGACCTGCGCGCCGACCTCGAGCACCGGGTTCAGGCTGGTCCCTGGCTCCTGGAAGATGATGCCGATGCGACCGCCGCGCACGTCGCGCATCTGCTGCTCAGGCAGCCCGAGCAGATCGGTGCCGTCCAGCCGCACCGAACCGGCCATCACCCGTCCCGCATCGGGAAGCAGGCGCGTGATGGACAGTGCGGTCACCGATTTGCCGCAGCCCGACTCGCCGAGCAAGGCAAAGGTCTCGCCGCGCCGGATCGAGAAGGACACGCCGTCGACCGCCCGCACCACCTGGTCGCCGCTGGCAATCCAGGTGCAAAGATCGCTCACTTCGAGCAGCGGCGCCGCCATCGTCACGCCCCGCCGGCGGTCTTGAAGCGGGCTAGGAAGCCCAGGCGGCCCGTGCGGCCGCCGATCCGCGGATCGAAGGCGTCGCGCACCGCGTCGGCGAACAGGTTCGCGGAGAGCACCAGCATGAGCATGAAGACGAACGCCGCGGCGAGCGACCACCACACCATCGGCTCGCGCGCCATTTCCAGTCGCGCGGCGTTGATCATGGTGCCGAAGCTGATCATCGTCGGATCGACGCCGACGCCGACGTAGGACAGCACCGCCTCCGCCAGCACCAGCCCGGAGAAGTCCATCACCACCGAAATGAGCACGATGTGCATCACGTTCGGAAGAATATGGCGCGTGATGATGCGCAGGTCGGCGACACCGAATGCCTGCGCGGCTTGGATGTATTCCATCTCCCGCAGCTTGAGCGCCTCGCCGCGCAGCAGCCGGCACAAGCCGGTCCAGCTGGTCATGCCGAGGATCAGGCACAGGAACAGCAGGCGCAGATCCTGTCTCTGCTGGACGGTGTCGAACAGCCCGGGCCGGGAGTCCATGTAGGCCTGGGTCATCAGCACCGCCGCCGCGATCAGGAGCACGCCGGGAATCGAATTGAGCGTGGTGTACACGTACTGGATGACGTCGTCGATCCAGCCGCGGAAATAGCCCGCCATGATGCCGAGCAGCAGGGCGAGCGGCAGCATGACCAGCGTGGTCAAGGTGCCGATCACGAGCCCGGTACGGATGCTCTTGAGGGCGAGATAGAACACGTCCTGCCCGACCTTGTCGGTGCCGAGCAGGTGATATTTCGCCGCCAGCATCGCCGCCGGCCCGAACAACAGCAGCAGCACCCCCGCGGTGGCGAGCATTTCTCGCCACGGCACGTCGGTCTGCCCGCGCCATACCGTTTGCCATGTCGCGCGAAAGCCCTGCCCGCGCCGCGCCGCGAGCCATGCGATCGCGCCTGCGAGCACCAGGTTCCACAGCAGCGCGGCGGCCGCCACGCCCGCCACCGCGCGCCGCAGCACGTCCGGCGCCCAATCGCGTTCGGGGTCCTGCAGATGCGCGCCGCCGTACTTGAGCCGCGGATAGACGCGAATCTGGCGGCCGTCCGGCCCCTCCACCGTTTCCTTCGCGTACAGATGCGTGGCCAGCGGTGCCGAGTAAGTCGTTTCCGGCCGGGTGCGCAGCCCCGTCACCATCAGGTCGAAAACGCTCATCGTCTCCACCGCATAGTTCGCCCTGCCGTCCGCGGCGTCGGCGGACAGCCGGGGCCGGAAGTGCAGGGAGTCGAGCAAACCTATCGCGACGAAGACGCAAAGCAGCACTGCGGAGACCATGCCGAGCCGGCTGCGCGAGACCTTCACCCACGGCTGGCGCAGGTGCTCGCGGCGGCGCACCTGCCAGGCGAACGCGATCACGGCCGCGAGCAGAACGAAGACCAGCGCATCGGTCCACAGCAGCACCGGCTTGAACGGCAGCGCGGGCATCAGTCGAACCTCACTCTCGGATCGACCAGCGTGTAGGAGATGTCGGTCAGCACCAGTCCGACGATATAGAGCACGGAGCCGAGGTACACCATCGCCCGCACCACCGAGTAGTCCTGGTTGTTGATCGCCTCGATCGTGTAGCTGCCCAGGCCCGGGATGGCGAAGAACGACTCGGTGAGCAGGCTGCCGAGGAAGAGCAGCGGGATCACCACCACCACGCCGGTCAGGATCGGGATCATCGCGTTGTGCAGCACGTGCCGGAACAGCACGCGCGCCTCCGTCAATCCCTTGGCGCGCGCGGTGCGTACGTAGTCCTTGTTCATCTCCTCGAGGAAGATGGTGCGGTACCAGCGGGCGCTCGCCCCCACGCCGCCCACCACCCCGACCGCCACCGGCAGCACGACGAACTTCCATGCGCTCAGGCCGGCGCCGTAGCCGGAAATCGGCACCAGGTTCCACAGCTTCGCCACCAGGTACTGCCCGCCGATGATGTAGAACAGGCCGGAGATCGACATCGCGACCACGCACAGCACCACGCCCGCGACATCGATGTAGGTGGCGCGGAAGAAGGCGAGCAGCATCGCGAACGTCACGTAGCACGCGAGCCCGATGAGGAAGGTCGGGATCGCGATCGCCAGGCTCGGCCACATGCGGGTGCGGATCTCGCCGGCGATGTCGCGGCCGTCGTCGGCGCGCCCGAAGTCGAATGCGAACATGCGAGCCGACTTGGTGAAGAAAATGGTGTCGGTGAGCTTGGCCGCGCCCTGCGCCTGCGGGTTGTAGAGCAGCGGCTTGTCGTAGCCCTTGTCGCGCTTCCACCTGTCGATCGCTTCCTGGGTGACGCGCTTTTCTCCGAGCGCAAGCCGCGCCATGTCGTCCGGCGAGTTGACGAAAAAGAACAGCGCGAACGTGATCAGGTTCACCCCGATCAGGATCGGGATGGCATAGAGCACACGGCGCAGCAGATAGGCGAGCACGGCCGCGGCCTCAGATCCGCGCTTCGAGCGCCCCGGCGCGCTCGCGGCGGCGCCAGGCCCGGAAGCCGGGAAGCAGGACCGCGGCCACGACGGCGGCGAGCAGCACCAGCGGCCACACCACCGGGCGGTTCCAGGCGGCGCGCATTTTCTCCCGCAGCACCGGATCGACGCGCTGGTACTTGAGTCCGTTGTTGGCCATCTTGTTGGGCTTGCGGTTGTGCAGCCAGGCGTGCGCGAGCGTGTAGTCCGCCGGATGGAAGCCGAACGCCCACGGGGAATCCCGGCGCAGCATTTCCACCATGCGGTCGATGATCGCCTGCCGCTCCGGGCCGTTGTCCATGTTGCGCATGCGCTCGAACAGCGCGTCGAACTCGGGGTTCTGGTAGTTGGCGGCGTTTTCGCCGCCTCTCTGCTGGCGCGATTGCGGGCCGTGGAACAGGAACAGGAAATTCTCCGGGTCGGGATAGTCGGCATTCCATCCCAGCATGAAGACCTGCGCCGTGCCGTTGCGGATCTTCTCCTGGAAACGGTTGAAGTCGGTGTTTCGGATGACGAGCTGCAGGTTGATCTTCCGGAACTGCTTCACGAACCAGTCGGCGCGCGACTTGCCTTCCGGCCCGACCAGCGTGGTGTCGAAGTTGACTATCAGCGGCGTCCCGCTCTTCTCGTCCATGCCATCGGGATAACCAGCCTCGGCAAGCAGCTTCTTGGCATATTCGATCGATTTGCGCCTCGGCCTGCCGTCGACCCAGTCATAGACGTATGGGTTGATTCCCTGCTCTGCGTCGCGGTAGCCGAAAATGCCGGGCGGGATGGGGCCCTGCGCGGCGATACCGCGCCCGTTGCGGAAGATCGAGATCAGCTCCTCCATGTCCACCGCGATCGAGATCGCCTGGCGCAGCTTGCGCGCGCGCTCGGAATAGCCGCCGACCACGGAGTCCAGCATGTTGAAGCCCAGGTAAATGGTCGACGTGGCCACCGAGGTCTGCAGCGATATGCCCTTGGCACGCATCGCGTCCGTGAGCTGGATTTCCCCGCTCGCGCCGACCGACACGGTCTGATCGAAGCTGTCGGAGCTGATGCTGGAGGCGTCGTAATAGCCCTGCAGGAACTTGTTCCAGTACGGAATGCTCTCCTTTTCCAGGCTGAACACCACCTTGTCGATGAAGGGCATGGTCTTGCCGGCGTCGTCGAGCAGCCCCGCCTCGCGGTCTCCCGGCTCGCCCTCCGAAGGATAGGGTTCGCCGGCGAAGTTGGGGTTGCGCTCCATCACCATCATCCGGTTCGGATTGTTGACGGTGAGCATGTACGGCCCGGTCCCGACCGGGTACCAGTCGAGCGAAAGGTTCGCTGTCATGCCCGGTTGCCGGTAGAAGCGCTCCGCCTCCTGCGGCACCGGGGAAAAGAAAGGCATCGCGAGCCAGTACAGGAACTGCGGGTACTTGCCGCGGATGCGGATCCGGTAGGAGTAGCGGTCGGTCGCCTGCACGCCCTCGATGTCGAACCGGTCCAGGTCGAGATAGGCGTCGCGCGGCGCGCCTTTCGCCGCCGCCTGCAGCCTTTCCGCGTACTCCTTCAGGCCGACGATGTACTCGGCCATCAGACCGTAGATCGGCGAATGCAGCCAGGGATGGGCCAGGCGCTTGATCTCGTAGACATAGTCCTGCGCGATGAGCTCGCGGGTGCCGGTCTCGCGGAAGTCTTTCAAGTCGCGATAGCGCGCGAGTTCGCCCGGGCCGAGCCCGATGTAGCGCGGCCGCCCGTCCCGCGTCCGGGCGAACGCCGGATGCGGCTGATACCGGATGCCCGGACGGATATGGACGTCATAGAGCGTATAGGCGACCTTCCCCGCCGGCGTGTCTTCGGCGAGTCTGCCGCCGTTCGCATCGAAATACTGCGGCTGCGGGACCTCGGTCGCCGCGAACGGGATGAGCTGGTAGGGGCGCTTCAGATAGTGGTACTGCAGCGGCGGCATGTAGATCTGCGCCGTGAATACCGCCTCGTTCTCGACGTAGGACTGGACCGGGTCGAGATGCTTGGGCCGCTCGATGAAAGCCGAATACAGGATGTTCTTGCCGCGATCGGAGGCGGGATAGGGATCGTTCCACGGGCCGTGGCAGGCGCCGAGCGTGAGCGCGGCCGCCGCAGCCGCGGCGATCTTCTTCAGGCTGACCATTGCCCGCGTGAGTGTAACGGAAACTCCCGTGCGGATGACGCACGCGCACCAGGGTTCGGGACGGGGCGGTTCGATATAATCGCCGCTTTATTTGCGAGGAGCCAGCCATGG
>Ga0070741_10004547_pt1 | contig 32259 bp, 22 predicted proteins | sample Coa_R1_4_FD_66440 | JGI IMG/M metagenome (GOLD analysis project Ga0070741, IMG submission 66440) | Surface soil microbial communities from Centralia Pennsylvania, which are recovering from an underground coalmine fire - Coalmine... | ecosystem: Environmental > Terrestrial > Soil > Unclassified ... | reverse complement strand
CGCGCACGAGATCCGCCACGAGCTCCGCATCCGGCCTGAGAGCTCACCGCCGCTCTGCCACTGCGACCACTTCTTCTACGACGAGGGCGGACGGCTGCTCGCGACGATGACGGACGTCCAGGGCGTCGGCAGCAGAGCGCTCAACCGGCTCGCGGGTGCAGCGCATTGATGGACTCGAAGCGCGGGGTCGCGATCATCGGCATGTCGTGCCTGTTCCCCGGCGCGCCGAACGTCGACGCCTACTGGCAGAACATCCTGAACAAGGTCGACGCCGTCACCGACCCGCCGGAAGAGGCGTGGGATACCGACGTCTACTACGACCCGGGATTCGCCGACAACGACAAGACGTACGTCAAGCGCGGCGGCTACCTCGGCGCGCTCACGTCGTTCGACCCGCTGAAGTACGGGATCCCGCCCGTTGCCGTCGGCGGCGAGCCGGATCAGTGGCTCGCGCTCCAGATCGCGTACGACGCGCTCGAGGACGCCGGCTGCACCGACCTGCCGCCGGAGGTGCGCGCCCGAACGGGGATCGTGCTCGGCAAGGGGACGTACCTGAACGGCGGCAACGCGATCGCGGTCCAGCGCGGGCTCGTCGTCAGTCAGACCCTCGCGCTCCTCAAGCAGCTGCGGCCGGAGTACACGGAGGAGGAGCTCGAGCTCCTACGTGAGGAGATGAAGCGAGCGCTCCCGCCGATCGGGCCGGAGACCGTGCCGGGGCTGATCCCGAACATCATCGTCGGGCGCATCGCGAACCGCCTCGACCTGATGGGCCCGAGCTACACGGTCGACGCCGCGTGCGCTTCGTCGCTCGTCGCGATCCAGCTCGCCATGCGCGACCTGCTCGACGGCGCCTGCGACCTCGCGCTCGCCGGCGGGTCGCAGGTCTGGATGCCGGTGCCGACGCTGAACGTCTTCTGCCAGCTCGGGGCTCTGTCGCGCACGGAGCGGATCCGGCCGTTCGACAAGGACGCGGACGGCACGCTGCTCGGCGAGGGCATCGGGATGGTCGTGCTCAAGCGCGCCGAGGATGCCGTTCGTGACGGCGACCGGATCTATGCGGTCATTCGCGGCGTCGGGGTGTCGAGCGACGGCCGCGGGATGAGCGTGATGGCGCCGCGCGTCGAGGGCGAACAGCTTGCTCTTCGCCGCGCCTACGACGAGGCCGGCGTCTCGCCGGCCAGCGTCGGGCTCGTCGAGGCGCACGGCACGGCGACTGCGGTCGGAGACGTCGTCGAAATCCAGGCGCTGACGCATGTGTTCGGGCCGCGCGCGTCTGACTTGCCGCCTTGCGCGCTTGGAACGGTCAAATCGATGATCAGCCACACGATTCCGGCTTCCGGCGTCGCGGGAATCATCAAGCTCGCGCTCTCGCTCTACCACCGCGTGCTGCCGCCGACGCTGAACTGCGACGAGCCGAACCCGAAGCTCGAGCTCGAAAAGACGCCGTTCTACATCAACACGGAGACGCGACCGTGGATCCACGGCGGAGCGGAGCCACGACGGGCGGGCATCAACGCTTTCGGGTTCGGAGGCGTCAATGCGCACGCTGTCCTCGAAGAGGTGCCGGCGGCGCTTCCCCTCGACCACATGCCGTCCTGGGGCAGCGAGGTCTTCGTGCTCCAGGGCGACTCGCAGACCGCGCTCGCGACCGAGGCGCGGCGTCTCGCGTGGCGGGTGGAAGCGGCAGACCCGCCGTTCCGGCTCACCGACTTGGCGTACACGCTCAACTGCACGTCGCCCCGACGAGAGAACGCTCTGCGGCTCGCAATCGTGGCGGAGTCGTCGACGGATCTCGTCACGAAACTCAGGCGCGCCGCCGACAAGCTCGAGCAGCCGGACTGCCGGCGGATCAAAGACATCTCCGGCATCTACCATGAGATGCTGCCGCTCGGACGCGAGGGAAAGCTCGTCTTCGTCTTCCCCGGCGAGGGCGCGCAGTACCCGAACATGCTCGACGACCTGTGCCTCCACTTTCCGGAGGTGCGAGAGATGTTCGACCGCTCCGACCGCCTGTACCGCGACCACCCGCGTGGCTACGTCACGAGCGACTGGGTCTTTCCGAGACCCGCGTTCTCGGAGGAGGAGCGGAGGACCGCGGAAACCCGCCTGATGCAGATGGATATCGCTGTGGAGTCGGTGTTGACGGCGAACCAGGCGATGCACTCGATCCTTCAGCGGCTTCGCCTTCAGCCCGATGCCTGCGTCGGCCACAGCACCGGCGAGTTCTCGGCCGCTCACGCGGCCGGTGTGCTCGTCATCGACACCGACGAGCGCTTCATCGAGTTCTGCCGCGGGATGCACCGGTGCTACTCGGATGCCACGTCGCGAGACGATCTCCCCCGCGCCGTGCTCCTTGCGGTCGGCGCCGAACGCGAGCGTGTCGAGGCCATCGCACGGGAGGTCGGCGGCAGTATCTACGTCGCCATGGACAACTGTCTTCACCAAGCGGTTCTCGTCGGCGACGCCACTGCGGCAGAGCGCGCGCGCTCGATCCTCGCCCGCGATGGCTTGATCTACAGCGAGCTGCCGTACGACCGCGCCGTGCACACGCCGCTCTTCGCGCAATTCGCAGACGACCTACGCGACGTGTTCGCCGGCGTCCGGATCGGCCACGCGACGACGCCGCTCTACTCGTGCACCACCACGGGCCTGTATCCGGCCGAGGCGGGCGCAATCCGCGAGCTCTTCGTCGAGCACTGGACGCGGCCCGTCGAGTTTCGGCGCACGATCGAGAAGCTCTACGAGGCTGGTGCTCGCGTCTTCGTCGAGGTCGGGCCCCGCGGGAACATGACGGGTTTCATCGAGGACATCCTGCGCGGTCGGCCGTACTGCGCCGTGCCTGCGAATCTTCAGCGGCGAACCGGCCTCGCACAGTTGAACCACCTCGTTGCGACGCTTGCCGTTCATGGTGTCGACCTCGACGCGGCCTACCTGTACGCAGACCGCAAGCCGCGTGAGGTCGCGTGGGATGAAGAGCAGCCGGACTCACCGGCAAGCGATAGCCCGAAGATCCCATTGTCGACGCGGTGGCCGATGCTGCGACTCTCCGGCCGTGTCGCCGACGGGCTCCGTCCCGCCCAAACGACTCCGGCGGAGAGGCCCGTCCCGAACGGGAATGGGCACTCGAACGGGAACGACGTCCCACTCCCTCTCCGGGCGACGCTCGTCGAGCAGTTCATGGAGCCGCGTCGCGTGCCGGTGCCGCAGCCTGAGGACGGCCTCGCTGCTGTGATGGACGCGCACGTGGCGACGATGGAGCGCTTCCTCGCAACGCACGGCCGCGTGATGCAGGCGTTCCTCGCCGACGAAGAGCAGACGATGGAGGCGACGGCACCGCTGCTCGGCGACGTCGTCGCAGCGACACCGGGCGAGTCACTCGTCGCCCGGCGGCTCTTCGATCCCGTGGAAGACCTGTACCTGCGCGACCACGCCCTCGGCCGCGACGTGTCGACAGAGGATCCGGCGCTGGCGGCGCTGATGGTGATGCCGCTTGCGATGAGTCTCGAGATCGCTGCGGAAGCCGCCGCGTCGCTCGTTCCCGGTCTGCGCGTGATTGGTCTCCGCGACGTGCGCGCGCACCGGTGGCTCGCATGGGAGGACGAGCCACGCACGATCGAGGTCGCTGCGCGCCGGCTGGTGCGGGCGGGCGCCGAGGAACGCGTGCTCGTGTCGCTGTCGGACGTGGGCACACGTGATCGGAGCGGAGACGGGACCGTGACCCCGGCGGTCGAGGCGACGGTCGTTCTTGCCGACACCTACCCCGAGCCGGCGCCGTTCCGCGGTCGGCCGGACGAGGAGCCGTCGCGGTGGGTTGCGGGAACCCTCTACGCCGACGAGATGTTCCACGGCCCCTCGTGGCGAGGCGTCCGCGAGATCACGCGAACCAGTCCGCACGGCACCCAGGCACGCCTCGAGGTGCTGCCCTACGCCGGAATGCTGCGTAGCGATCCAGCACCGGCGTTCGTCCTCGACCCCGTCGTGCTCGACGCGGCCGGGCAGGTGATCGGTTTCTGGACGGCCGAGCATCTGACGACTGGCAGCGTCATCTTCCCGTTCCACCTCGACGCGCTCCACATCTACGGCCCGAGGCGCCCTGTAGGCGAGGAGCTGACGTGCTCTGCCGAGATCGCGCTCGTCGGCGATCAGCTCGTGCGCTCAGACATCGACGTCGCTTGCGCTGACGGCCGTCTGTGGATGCGCCTCGTCGGCTGGGAAGACAAGCGGTTCTCGATCCCGGAACGGTTCCGTCCGCTGAGCCGCATGTCCCACGACACGCCGATTTCGGCCCAATGGCACGAGCCCGTCGCGCAGGTGTCGCCCGGCGCTCAGGTCGTGTGCCGCCGCCTGCTTGCGGACATGCCGGACCGGGCGTTCTGGAAGCAGGTATGGGCGAACCGCGTACTGAGCAGGTCAGAGCGAAAGCAGCTCAGCACGCTTCGACTTCCTGAGCCACGCGTGCTCGAGTGGCTTGGAGCGCGAACCGCTGCGAAGGAGGCGGTTCAGCAGCTGGTAAAGCAGCACTACGCGCTCGACTTGCGCCTGGCCGACATCGAGATCAACGCGGACGAGCAGGGACGTCCGCTCGTCTCCGGCCGTTGGGTAGAGGCTGGGGTTGCCCCGCCGCAGATTTCGCTTGCGCACACCCAAGGTCTCGCCGTCGCGCTCGCAGCGGGCGACGGCCGCGTAGGGATCGACATCGAGTATCTGCGCCCCAGGCCGGAGGGGTTCGCGGCGGTCGCCTTCACACCACAGGAAAACGAGCTCCTGGCCGGGCTGCCCGGTGCTTCACGGGACGAATGGCGGCTCCGGTTCTGGTGCGCGAAGGAGGCGGTCGCGAAGGCGCTCGGCACCGGCTTCACGCGGGGCCCCCAGGAGGTTCGCGTGGCGGCGGTCGAGGTCGACACCGAGCGGCTGTGGGTCGAGCTCGGACCCGACGCGGAACAACACGATCTCGCGGGGGCGCGCGTCCTCGTCTACTCGCATCGCGAAGGCGAAATGGTGGTCGCGACGACGCTCTGCGAACGAGGAGGAGACGATGACGCAGCTTGACCCGCAGGTGCTCAGCGATCTGCTGCAGCTGATCGACGAACTCTCGGGCGATTGGGAAGTGGAAGGTCCGATCACGCCGGAGACGCGCTTTCTCGCCGACCTCGGGCTCGAGTCGCTCGATCTCGTGGTGCTTGGAACGATGATCCAGCAGCGGTACGGCCAGTTGCCGTTTGCCGAGTATTACGCGGAGGTGGGGCGGCGCCCGATCGAAGAGCGCGACGTCTCCGTTTCCGATCTCGTCGTCTTCATATGCGAGCACCGTGGAACGGCCGCGCCGGAGCGCGTCTGACGTGCCGAAGACGCTCCTCGTCGGCCTCGACGGCGCCACCTTTACGGTGCTCGACCCGCTCATGGAGCGCGGCGTGATGCCGGCGGTGAGCAGCCTCGTGACCGAAGGCGTTCGCGCATCGCTGCGGAGCGTCGTGCCGCCGCTCACTCCCCCGGCATGGACCTCGCTGATGACCGGGAAGCGACCTGGCGGACACGGCGTGTTCGACTTCTTCCAGAAGGAGACGCCGGACAGCGAATATTTTCAGTTCGCGAGCTCGCAGGACGTTCGCAGCGCCACCATCTGGTCGCTCGCCAGCGATCACGGCAAGCGGGTGGTCTCGCTCAATTTCCCGCTGATGTTCCCGCCGCCTGCCGTCAACGGGTACGTCGTCCCCGGCGGATGGATGCCGTGGCGGCAGCTCCGGCTCGGCTGCCACCCCGCCGGCCTTTTCGACCGCCTGAAGACGCTGCCGAGCTTCGACCCGCGGGAGATGGCGCTCGACATGAAGCTCGAGGCGAAAGCGATCGACGGCTGCGACGCCGACGAATACGCGGACTGGGTCGAGCTGCACACGCGGCGGGAGCAGCGCTGGTTCGAGATCGTCCGCTTTCTCCTCGCGGAGGACGACGACGTCGACCTCGTCGCAGTGATGTTCGACGGGCCCGACAAGCTCCAACACCTGTGCTGGCGGTTCGTCGACCCGGCGTTGCAGCCTCCGGAGCCCTCGGCGTGGGAGGCCGACATCCTCGCGCGCTGTGAGCGGTACTTCGCCAGCCTCGACGCGATCATCGGCAAGCTGGTCGAGCTCGCGGGGCCGGACGCGACCGTCGTACTCGCCTCCGATCACGGGTTCGGTCCGAGTAGCGACGTCTTCTACGTGAACACGTGGCTCGAACAGGAGGGTTACCTCGTCTGGGCGGAGGACGGCGGCGCGGAGGTGCGGGACGCCGCGGAGATCGGGTTCGGCCAGATGACACGGCACGTTTTCCAGCTGGACTGGCGGCGGACGGTCGCGTATGCGGCGACGCCGAGCAGCCAGGGAATCCACCTCGTCCGCCGGCCGCAGGAGGGAGCGCCGCTGTCGTCGGACGCCCACGAGCGTCTGACGAGCGAGCTCGTGGAAGGCCTTCGCCGAATCCGCCACCCTGCGACCGGGGAGCCGCTCGTGAGCGACGTGCAGACGCGGCGCCATGCGTTCGCAGGGCCGTACGAGGAGCTCGCTCCCGATCTCACGCTCGAGTTGGCAGACGGCGCCGCGGTCTCGATCCTGCGCTCGGACGTGCTCGTCCGTACGCGCGGCGAGCCCAGCGGGAATCACCGACCCGAGGGAATCTTCGTCGCGCACGGCCCGTCCATCAAGCGAGGCGACGCAATCGGTGAGCTCTCGATCGTCGACGTCGCGCCGTTTCTGCTGTACAGCCTCGACGTGCCGGTGCCGCTCGACATGTCCGGCCGAGTTCCAGACGAGGCGTTCGAGCCCGGCGCGCTCGACCGGCGGCCGCCGCGTTTCGTCGAGGCCGACGGAGCGTGGATCGCGCCAAAGGACAAGGAAATCGAGTTCGACAGCGACGAGCAGGCAACAATTCTGAATCGGCTCCGGGCTCTGGGATACGTCGAGTGAGACGAACGAAGGAGGACAGATGCCGAAGGTGACGCTCAGCGACGGCGCACGGCTCCACTACCAGCAGATCGGCGAGGGTCCCGACCTCGTAATGGTTCATGGCCTCACCGGAAACCTCGCCGTCTGGCACCTGAAGATCATCCCGATGATCTCGCACCGCTTCCGCACGCTCACGTACGACCTCCGTGGACACGGATACAGCGACGTGACTCCGAGTGGCTACGCGGCCGACGACATGGCCAACGACCTGCTCCAGCTTCTCGATGCGCTCGAGATCGAGCGGCCGGCGATCGTCGGGCATAGCTATGGCGCCGACATCGGCCTCTACTTCGCCTACCACCACCCCGAGCGGATCAGCGAGTTGATCGCGGTCGAGGCGGCACTCCCGGCGATGATCCATATCCGCAACCGGGACGATTGGGAGGGCTGGGACTACTGGGCCGACGTGCTCGAGCGGTCGGGGATGCCGGTGCCGCCCGAGCGTCGCTCCGACGTCGACTACCTGCTCCGCGCGAGTCTCGACCTGCCGAAGAAGTGGGGGCCTTTGAACGGCCTCCCGCGCAACCCGAAGCCGTTTCTTCGTCTGCTCGACGAGACGTCGGTCGCATCCGATTACGAGCGGGTCGGCGCGCTGACGCTCGAGCAGATCCCGACGATCTCGACACCGGTGCTGCTCATGTACGCGGAGAGGTCGGCGTTCATCAGCACGCACGACTACCTGAACGCGCACCTGCCCAACGCCAGGTCGATCATCCTGCCGCGCACCGACTGGGGCCACTTTGGGCCGCTCGAGCAGCCGGAGGTCGTCGCCGACCATATCCTCGCCTCGCTCGCCGACCACGAGCTCGCGACGGAGGCAGTCGGTGAGTAACGCCGACACGATCCTGATCACCGGCAGCGCCCATGGTCTCGGGCTCGAGACGGCGCTCTACCTGGCGCAACGCGGCTTCCGAGTCTGCGCGACCGTTCGCGACCTCGCGCAGCGGCCGTCGGTGGTCGAGGCCGCCGCCGAACGCGGGGTGGAGCTCGAGGTCGTGCAGCTCGATCTGACCGATCCCTCGAGCATCGAGGCGGCGGTCGCGGCGGCCGCGGCCCTCAACGGCTCGATCTTCGGGCTTGTCAACAACGGCAGCATCGGCCTCCGCGGCTGCCTGGAGGACGTGACCGACGACGAGGTACGGCGCGTGTTCGACACGAACGTTCTCGGCACCGTCGCGGTGACGCGCGCGGTGCTCCCGCACATGCGCGCTGCTGGCCGCGGCCGAATCGTCAACATCTCGTCCGTCGGCGGGCGCATCTCGGCGTTCGGCGTCGGCATCTATTGCTCGAGCAAGTTCGCGCTCGAGGGACTGAGCGAGGCGCTTGCGCAGGAGATCGAACCGTTCGGGCTTCACGCGATCCTCATCGAGCCGGGAATCATCAAGACGACGCGCTGGACGAGCAATCGTGGGACTTCCGCGGGCGCGCAGAATCCCGACAGCCCCTACTACCAGCTGTTCCAGGCAAGCGAGGCGTTCGCCGACCGGCTCGTGGAACGCTCGAAGACGCAGCCGATGGACGTCGCGGCCGCCGTTCACCGGGCGCTCACCGTCGACAAGCCGAAGATGCGATATGTCGTGGGTCGACCAGCCTCGGTTGTCGTCGTCCTTCGGCGGTACGTTCCCGAGCGGCTCTTCGAACGGCTGTACTTCGGCACATTCCTCCGCCGGATCCGCGCGACGGCGGCTGCGCCCCAGCCCGAATGAGCTCGCGGTTCTTGTTCACGTGCTGGCCGTTCGACGGCCACGTAGTCGGCCCGCTCGCGATTGCGGGCGCGCTCCGCGAGCGCGGACACGAGGTTGCGTTCTACAGTGGCGAGGCCGCCCGGACGCGGGTCGAAGAGGAGGGGTTCGAGCTGTATCCGTTCCGGCTCGTTGACGAGGAGCGGGCGTACGAGAACATGCGCACGCTCGAGAGCCGTGTCCAGGGCAGGTCACTTCGTGGCGGCCGTGAGCTGCTCCGAACGTTCCGCGAATGGCTGGTCGAGACGATCCCGAACCAGGTGGCTGATATCGAGGCGGTCCTGGCGGAGTGGCGACCCGATGCGCTGATGACCGATATGTCGATGTGGGCGCCGATCGTGATCCTCCATGAGGCGCACTCGATCCCCGTTGCCGGATACCAGACGCTCATGGGCCCGCTGATTCCCGGACCCGACGCGCCGCCCTGGGGCCTCGGTCTCGCGCCGCCCCGAACCGCAGCGCAACGTGTCGCCGCACGGGTGATCACGGGGACGACGGAGTTCTTCGGGAGGGGCCTGCGCCGGCGTGTGGACGCGATCCGGTCCGAGCATGGTCTGCCGCCGGCGGGCTGCACGTTCAACGCCTTCACCGCACGCTTGCCGCTCTACCTCGTAGGCAGCCTCGCCGAGCTCGACTACGACCGGCGCGACCTGCCGCCGACCGTGCACTACGTGGGCGCGTGCATCTGGCGGCCGCCGCCGAGCGCCGAGACCGCAGCGTGGCTCGGCGCGATCCCGGCTGACCGGCCGTGGGTTCACGTCACCGAGGCGACGCTCCACTACGGCGACCCCTTCATCCTGCGCGCGGCCGCCCGGGGCCTCGCAAGCGCGCAGGTGGAGGCGATCCTCACGACCGGGCGACAGCGGGAGCCGGAGGCGCTCGGCCTCGGTCCGCTGGCGCCGAACATCCATCTCGCGCAGTGGCTGAGCCACGGCGAGCTTCTGTCCCGCTGTGCGGTGATGGTGAGCGCCGGCGGAACCTCGACGATCCTGTCGGCGCTCCAGGCCGGCGTCCCGTTGGTGGTGGTGCCGACGAATTGGGACAAGCCGGACAACGCACGGCGCGTCGTCGAAGCCGGAGTCGGAATCCGGCTCGCGCCTCGGAACTGCACCGCGGACGCGTTGCGGGCTGCCGTGCAGAAGGTCTTGAGCGAGCCGTTGTACCGCCGGAACGCGCAGCGCATCGCCGAGGCGCTCGCGCGTGCGCCGGGCCCTCGCGGCGCGGCCGAGCTGCTGGAAGGACTTGCGCGCGCCGGCGCCGCGTCCGCGAGCCCTGCGTCCGCGGGCGGCCGATGAGCGCCGGCGATGAGTCACTCGCAGTCCCGATGCGCCACGACCGGCCGCGCGTGCTGTCGTACCTCGGCCGCTGGGGTCGAGCGCGGCGCTGGCTGCCGGACGACGCGCGGGTCGTCCTCGACGTGGGCTGCGCGTTCGGCTACGGCACCGCGGCTCTCGCCGCCGGCGGCCGTCGCGTGATCGGCGTCGAGCGCGACCCGGACCATATCCGCGAAGCGGCGCGGCGCTTTCCGTGGCTGCAGGTCCTCGAGGGCGACGCTGAGGCTCTTCCCGTCGCGGACCGCTCGGTCGACGCAGTCGTAATGCTCGACGTCCTCGAACACGTTCCCGATCCACATGCCGCGCTTGTCGAGGCGCACCGCGTTCTGCGCCCGGGCGGCATGATCGTGCTGAGCGTTCCGCACTGCGGGCTGCTGGCGCGGATCGACGCCCTGAACGTCTACCCGGCCCTACGTCGAAGGTTCCGGTCGTGGCAGCCACTCGAGCCGGCAGACGAGACCGGGCCGGCGGGGCATCATCACTTCGAGACGGAAGAGATACGCAACCTCCTGGGGAGCGGCTTCGTCGTCTCACGTACGGCCCGTACGGGAATTGGCCTGACCGAGCTTGTGCACCTGGCGCTGCTCGTTGCGTTCAAAGGCCTGCTGCGTTCGCGGAGCGCGTATCGCGCGCTCCTGCCGCTGCACCTTCTCGTGTACCTCATCGACGATCTGATTCCGGCCGGCCGCTATGGGTACCACCTCACTGTCGAGGCGGTTGCGGCCGAACCGGCGGTACGCTCGTGAGGTCGCGCTTCCTGTTCGCTTCGTGGCCGTTCGAGGGGCACGTCTTCCCGCTTCTGAGCATCGCGTGCGCGCTGCGCGACCGCGGCGACGAGGTGGCGTTCTACACAGCCGAGGTCATGCGAGCGCCGATCGAGAGCGAAGGTTTCACGTTGTTCCCCTTCGACCGGGTCCACGAGTCGTCATGGCTCGAGGTCGAAGCGATGCAGCAACGTGCCGGTGGGCGACGGCAGTCGCTGCGCGCCGGCTACCGCGCCTTCCGCAGCTGGCTCGTCGAGACGATTCCGGATCAGGTCGCAGATCTCGCGGAGATCCACACGGCATGGAGCCCGGACGTCCTCGTCGCGGATTTCTCTCTGTGGGGGGCGATCGCCGTCGTCCGTGAAGCATTCCCGATGCCGGTGGTCGCGTGGTCGACGCTGATGGGCACGCAACTGCCCGGCCCGGATGCGCCCCCGTGGGGATTCGGGATCGGGCCACCGCGGACTGCCGGTGCGCGCCTGCGCGCCTCACTGCTGACGCGCCTCACCGACCTCGCCGCGACCGGGATCCGACGCCGCGTGGATCATTTCCGCGCGGACCGTGGCCTGCCTCCGCTCGGGTGCTCCGTGAGCGCATTCGCCGGGCAGTCCTCTCTCTACCTCGTCGGCAGCCTTCCACAGCTCGACTACGACCGCCGGGATCTACCCCCAACCGTCCACTACGTCGGGCCGTGTGTCTGGCATCCCCCACTCGAGCCCGAGGCCGCCGCCGCGCTCGACGCCATCCCGGTCGACCAGCCGTGGGTCCACGTCACCGAGGGGACCTCGCATCACCAGGATCCGTTCGTCCTCCGGGCGGCCGTCGAGGGTCTCGGCGGGCGTCCGCTGCACGCGATCTTGACCACCGGCCGACGCGACCCGGCGGAGCTCGGTCTTCCTTCACTCCCACCGAACATCCACCTACGGCGGTTCGTCAGTCACAGCGAGTTGCTGCCACGCTGCGCGGTCGTCGTGACGACGGGCGGCGCGAATACGATCCTCGCGGCACTGCGCGCCGGCGTGCCGCTCGTGGTGATTCCGACGACCTGGGACAAGCCCGACAACGCGCGGCGCGTCGTCGAGGCCGGTGTCGGTGTTCGCCTCGCTCCGCGAAGGTGCACGCCGACGAGTCTCCGTGCCGCCGTGGAGGAGGTGCTCGCAAACTCGGAGTACGCCGCGAACGCAGCTCGAGTGGCGGACGACCTGCGCGAGGCGCCTGGTCCCGCCGGCGCAGCAGCGCTCCTGCGGAGCCTGTCGGCGTCGGTCGGTGCTGCAGCAGTCGGCGGCACCGCCGAACGAGCGGCGCGATGAGCCGCCGTGTCGCCGTAATCGGCCTTGACTGCGCCGATCCGAAGCTCGTATTCGACATGTGGCTGGACGACCTGCCGAACATTCGCGGCCTCGTCGAGCGGGGCATGTGGGGGCCGCTTCGTAGCGTCGATCCCCCCATCACTGTCCCGGCCTGGAGCTGCATGCTCAGCGGCCGCGACCCCGGCGAGCTCGGCATCTACGGGTTCCGCAACCGGCTCGACTACACCTACGACGCGCTCGGCGTCGCCGATTCCCGGGCGCTCGACGTCGATCGCGTCTGGGATCACCTCGGGCGCGCGGGCAAGCACGTGATCGCCCTGGGCGTGCCGCAGACGTCCCCACCGTTCGCCGTGAACGGTGAGCTCGTGTCGTGCTTCCTCACGCCTGAGACGCAGAACAGTGAGTTCACCTATCCGCCGGGCTTACGCGACGAGGTTGTCGCGCTCGTCGGGCCGTATCGAACTGACGTGCGCAACTTTCGCAGCGACGACAGAGATCGGATCTTGACAGAGATCTACGAGATGACGGAGCAGCACTTTGCGGTCGCTCGACATCTACTCGATACGAGATCCTGGGACTTCTTCGTCATGGTCGAGATCGGCGTCGACCGCATCCATCACGCGTTCTGGCGATACCTCGACCCCGCTCATCCGCAGCACGAGCCTGGTCACCACTACGCGGACGTGATTCACAGCTACTACCAGTACATCGACGACGAGATCGGCGAGCTGCTCGAGCGGTTCGACGACGACACGATCGTGTTCGTCGTCTCCGACCACGGCGCGCGGGCGATGGAGGGCGCGATCTGCATCAACGAGTGGCTCGTGCAAGAGGGCTATCTCGTGCTCCACGAGCATCCCTCTTCGATCACACCGCTCCGCGATCTCGCCGTCGACTGGGCGCGCACACGGGCGTGGGGGGAGGGCGGTTACTACTGCAGGCTCTGCTTGAACGTCGAAGGGCGCGAGCCCGAGGGCATAGTCGCGGCAGCGGAATACGAGTCGGTTCGCAACGAGCTCATCGACCGGCTCGAAGCGCTGCCGGGGCCCGACGGGCCGATCGGAACGCGCGTTCACAGGCCCGAGGACCTGTGGCGTGAACGGCGCCGCATCCCGCCCGATCTCGTCGTCTACTTCGGCAATCTCGCTTGGCGAAGCAACGGCAGCGTCGGTCACGGACGCTACTACACCTTCGAGAACGACACGGGTCCCGACGACGCCAACCACGCCTCACAGGGAGTCTTTGTCGCCGCCGGCCCCGGCGTCGCCGCGGGGCGCGTCGAGGACCTCAGCCTTACGGACGTCGCGCCGACCATCCTCAAGTGCTTCGAGATCCCAGCGCCCGACGGGATGCGCGGACGTGCCGTTACGTCGTCCTAGCGCTCGTCGGCGAACGTCTCGAGAAGCTCGATCCGAGCACCCGACGGATTCGACAGCCGCGCAAGGATCGCTTCCGCGACGACTTCCGGCGGAAGGCCATCTCTCTGCCCGCCGGGTGTGTTGACGAGATCGGTGAGCATGCGAGGCGGCCGCGCGATCAAGAAGTGCGCCTTTGTGTGCTTCGACGCTGCCCAGCGGATCAAGCCCTCTGCCGCCGACTTCGCAGCGATGTAGTGCGGCCATTCGGCGGGCGGCGATTCCAACGCGCTCGATGACACGAGGACGCACCAGCCCGAGTGCTCGGAAAGCGGCTCCAGCAACGTCGCGAGCGGCGCCGCAACCAAGCCGAGGCTCTGTGCCGTGAAGGTGCGGAATCGCTCGATGCCGTCGGTGTCGAGCCCCAGCGGCCGGAGCGCCGGCGCCGCGCTGCATACAAGGAGATCGAGGCGTGCGTGCCGGGCCATCTTCGGATACAGAACGTCGCGGCACCACTCCACGTCGGCCGCATCGCCTTGTACGAACTCCACCGTGCCTGGAGCGTGCGCGAGGCTCCGCGTGACGCGTTGCGCGTCCTCGGTGCTCTTCCAGTACGTCGCGAGGACGGTACAGCCCTGCATTGCGAGCGCACGAACCACTTCGGCGCCAAGGCCGCGACTCCCGCCGACCACGACGGCGACCGTGCCCTTGCGGGCGTGCGAGGCGCGGCCCTTCCTCGGCTGGCGCATCGCAAGAGACGACGCCTCGCTTCGGACGAACGCCCGGATCTTCGCGTGTGCCCAAGGTGCTCGCTCCGGCGTGACAACCGCGCCGATCTCAACGAACTCGAGTTGCGCGTCCGCCCGCTCGACAGTCGCGCTGAACGAGAACGTCTGGCTGCCCGGGGCCTCCGGCTCGAAGCGCAGGTCGAGAGACCAGAAGAGAGCGCGCTTTCCGGGCAGTTCCATGCCGACCAGGTAGCTCGTCCAGAGCAGCACCGCGACCTGGTCGCGGCGAAGCCCCGTCGCGCCGAGCCGCCAGCGATCCCATAGGCCGTCGAACGCCGCCGCCGAGGGGCGATACGCGCCGCTAACGGTGGTGCCGGCCGGGAGGTGCTCGAGCGCGGCGTCCACGGGCGCGAGCCGCGGGTCGGGCGCAGGGGAGACCGGGTCGTCGAGCCCCTGTACGCCCGCTGGCCCGTCTGTGAGCGTCACCTGCATGGCGATCCGGCCCGAATCCCAGACGACGAGGTGGTGCCCGTTCGGTGGCACCCGGCGCGTCTCGACCCGATAGCGAACGTTGGGGAACAGCGGCTGTCGGAACTCGACCGCGACCGTGCGAAGGGTTTGCACGGAGCCGTGCTCCAGGTGCCCGAGAGCCGCGAGTGCGCCGAGGATGCCGAAGACGACCGGCTCACCGTACGCGGTCGTCCGCGTGTAGCTCGCGTCCAGATGTAGCGGATTTCTGTCTTTACTCGCCTCGCTGAAGAGCGACAGATCTTCATCCTCGAAGACAACGACCGGGAGTGAGCTCGGCCCACGAGCCCGCGATCTCGCGCTCCGTGCTGTCGCGGGCGCCGGCACCGGGGCGCTAGTTGGTGCCGCGGCGGCTGTTTCGGCGGCGACGTGCAGGCGCACGTGATTCGGCAAAGACGGCAGGTTCTCGATCGACAGGATCCACAGGTTCGGCTGGACCTCGTCGAACCTTGACCGGCGGAGGAAGTCTCCCACCTGCGCATTACGCGGTCCCTTCTCGTATGGCGCAACGAGCGTCGTCGCGCCGCGGCTGGCCGCGGTGGCGGCGATCCCGTGCAGGAAGGCGTCCTCGACGCCGCGCCCGAGCGCGCGGCAGCTCATGAGCAAGGTGTCTATCTCGAACCAGTCAGGCTGCTCGGCCGGCCGGAGCACGCAGACGCCGACCGGGCCATAATCGCCGAACCGATCGCGCGCGGCAAGCACGAGAACCGTTGTCTCGCTGCCCAGGCTCTTGACGTCCTCGAGCGTTCGCCGCTTCAGAGACAGGTTGAACTGGTTCGTGCGCTGAGTGAGTTGCGCGACGCGCGGCCAGTCGGCGTCGTTCGCCCTGCGGACGTCGACCTCGAGGTCGAGCGCGGACAAGAACTCGTCCAGGCTGCCTGCCGCATCGCGATCACGGCGGCGGTGCTCCTCCTCCCGCGCCTTCTGCGTACGTGTTGCGTCCACCGTCGTCGCATCCGCCCCGTCGAAGAGCCACAGTCGATCGAGCGTCTCACAGTAGTCGGCCGGATCAATGGGAAGCGGTACGACGTGAACCTCCGGCGTGCGTGTCTTCACCTCCATTCGAGTGGCGGCGTCGTCGTCGAGGAACACGAATGAGTCGAGGCCGAGGTTCAAGTCATCGGCGAGCCGTCGGAGGTTCTCCGATTTGTGATCCCAGTTCACCTGCCACGCCGCGATGTCATCGGCGCGCAGCACCATCTCGGGGTGATGTGCGAAGACGTCCTCGACGTCGTGCTTCTCGTTCCTGCTGACGACCGCGAGCAGGAGGCCGCGATCCTTCAGCCGCTTGAGGTACTGCTGGAAGAGCTGGAAGCTGCGCCCCGGCCCGTCCGGCCCGAGCTCGAGTCCCTCGAGACCGACTTCGCCGACGACGCCCCCCCAAAGCGTGTTGTCGCAGTCGACGGCTACGACCTTCGCCGCGCGTCCGTACGCACTCCGAATGCGTCGGACGAGAGCGATCGCCAGCTCCTGATCGAGCCGTTGCGAGTAGCCGCCACGCGTGAGTGCCTCGAGGCGACTACTGCGGGCGCTCTCGATGCCGACCCGCTCCACGACCTGGGAGAGGTCGAACACCTCCACTCCGGCGATGTTCGCCAGCCGTAGCCGCCACCGATGTCGCAGCGCCGCGACGTCGTCGGGGTCGACGCTCGCGAAAGACGACACCACGGGAGGAAGCGTCCCAACGAGCAGCCGCCACCGCGGCGGCCGGGCGGCAGCCGCCCGCTCGACTGCGTCGAGCAGTTGATCGACTGCAGCCGTTGCGGCACCCGCAGGCAGATCCTCGGGACGCACGAGCACGACAGTCACGGCGTCGAGCTCCGAGCGGCCATCGTCGGGCGGCTGGAGAAGCGTCTGGGCGACCTGGTCGTAGTCGGCGAACTCACACACGATGTCGAAGCCGAATGCCTGGCCCCAAAGCTTTAGCGGCGGCTCGATCCCGTGCGCGGTGAAGCTGGCCGCCACCTTGACGCGCAGTGGGACGCGTTCTGCCGGCTTGCCGTTCGTGGTCGCAGCGAGGGCGCGTGTCGCCGCCTGCGCGTCGAGCAGCGGCAACATCTGCAAGTCGTCGTCGATAGGAGTCTCCTCGACGAAACTCTCGGTTCGATCGTGCGACTCGCCTGCGCCGTCCCCGTTCGTGGCGTCGCGACTCCCCGAGCCGGGCTGCGGGTCGATCAGCGCCGCGACGTCGCTCAACGTCTTGAGACGGAAGATCTCTCCGCCGTCGACGCTGATCCCGTAACGCGTGAAGACGGCTGCGGCGATCGAGACTTGGCCCAACGAATCCCACAGCGGGCAGGTCTCACTACTGAGATCGCCTTCAGCATCGTGCGGCTCGACTCCGAGCGCCTCGATCACGAGCTCCCGAGCCCGATCGCTCGCGCCTGCTGAGCGGGAGAGTGAAGCGCCTGCTCGTGCCCTCGCAGGAGCGGCGGTCGAGCCTTCATTGGCCGCGGCAGCTGGATACGTGGCCCCGTGTACTCCTATGTCGTCTCGCGTCCGGAGAAAACGGGCCGGGTTGCCACCCCAGACTTCGCCTGCCGGGATTCGAGTGAACGGCGCGACGATTGCCCCCTGCTCGACGATCGCGTCGTCGCCGATCCGGGCTCCGAGTCCGACGAACGCTCCGCCTCCGACCGTGACGCGGTTGCCGATCGTGATCGGGGCCGAGGCGTATACGAGATCGTCGCCGCGAAAGACGAGGCTATGGGCGACGACGGTGGAGCTGCCGCCGAGGATGACATTGCTCCCGATGTACGTGAGATCGGGATCGACGACGTTGAGCTTGTTGCTCACGTTGCTACCGACGTGAACCGATGGAGCATATGCACGAAGAACGAGTCGGTCGAAGCGCGGTAGTTGCGCGAGCAACGAGGCAAGGGGAAGAGACTTGACCATCACGAATCGGCGGTACGACATGAGCGCCAAGGCGACTGCGAGGACGTCGTGTGAACGGCCGGCCGAACCGGCTCTCACGACGATGTGACGAGGCTTTGGATGGCGCGCGCCGACGAGCCAGCAAATCGATGCGCTCGCCGCGAGAACGCCCGCGAGCCAGATGACGTAGAGCAGCGGCGAGACGGTTATCCAGAAGACCCAGCCCAGCGGCGCGACGAAGCTGACGACCACGGCGACGCCGGCGAGCGCGGCGGCGCAAGCGACCATCGGGCCGAAGAGAAGAACGGCGGTCGCGACATCGTGAAGGACATGTGTTCCGGGCGCTGCGCTCTTTCGTGTCAGCGCGTCGAAGAGGCGATCATGGATCTGTCTACTCAATCGTCATCGGCCCTTCTCGTGTCGGGCGTCGGTCCCATTAGGTTCGACGTCGTGAGGATCGTGGGCGATGGCAGGACGGTAGCGGTGACCGCTGGGACATGAGGATCGGGCGCGCGGCCGCACGCACGCTCGTTCAGGAGGGTGCGCGGGCGACGCAGTGAACAGGACGTCTGCTCCGTCGGCCGCGAGGGCGCCCGAGAGCGCCTCCCCGATGCCGGACGACGCGCCGGTGATGGTGAGCGCCGCTGCGTCCCGATCCCGACCGGGTGCCCCCCGCTAGGCGCCGCGGAGCTCACGGTGGCGGCGCGTTGCGGCCGATGCACGCGAATCTGCCGCGCGCGGCGACCTCACCTCCTGCACGCCGTCGCGACACTCGCGCGTCGCTCGAGTCCGAAGATCGCACTCTGAACGTCGGCAATCGCCGCCGTCGCCGCCGCATCTGAGGTGCGCGCGCCCATGGACTCGAGTGCGTGCCTCAGTCGCGCGAGCTGCTGGAGGGACGACTCCGGCCTGCCCTGCTGCCAGCTTGCGCGCGCAGTGTGCGCCAGCCGCACGAGCTCCGGGTCGCCGCCAGCGTCGCCACTCAGCCGCTCGAGGGCGACGTCGAGATCTCGGAACGTCGCCTTGGGCGTCGTCGACGACGCGCTCGCGACATTGGACGCATTCGATGCTCCGCGGGACGCACCGAGGGCGACGATCTCGTAGGTATAACGTCCATCGGGCGCGGCCGTCCGGTCGACGAACGACAACCCGGTCGTCGTCGCGATCGATCGGTATTGACCGGCGACCCAGATTCGCCGTTCTGCCGGCTTCGCACCGACGCGTAGCGAGCTCTGCAGAAGATCCGGCGAGAGACTTTCGAGCACGTGGGACCAGTTCAGGCGCGCTTCTACGGCACGGTAGTCGGATCGGAGGATCCGATAGCCCGTTGCTCCGGGCACGCGGTCCCACGTGAGGGTCGCACCGCACTGCTGCAGGTCGGCGATGAGTCGGGTCGGTGCCGGGAGCGCAGCGCGAACGGTCGGCACCGGCTTCGAGGCGGCCGCCGGGTCGCCGGGCGCGGACGGCGCGTCGACGCGCTGGAAGGCGCCGTTCGTCGTTCCTCCACTTCCGCACGGGGAAGCGTCGCCCTTCCACACCGACGTGCCCTCGACGTGGTTCGTGCTGCCGATGAACAGGCCGAAGGGGCTCGAGACGAGAGTGCGCGCGCCGAAGTTCCAGCGACCATCGCCGAAGGCGTCACGCGTCACCTCCCACCAGTACCGCCCATCGCACGTGCCCCAGATGTCGAACCCATATTCGGGCGCGAGCGCCGGGCCCAGTCCCGGCACGTCGGCGAACGCGGAGCTGGCGTCGTTCGTGCCGATGTAGAGCGCGCCGTTGTGCACCTCGGCGCGCCACATGTGCGCGTTGAAGAGGTTGCCGAAGCCGGGGCCGAGGCCGCTGATCGGAGTCTTGGTCGTCCCGTCCGGAAGCGTGCGCGCATTCCCGGCGACGACGTCCCAGCTGTCGTCGGGGTTGATACGGATCTCCTCTGCGGTGGGTTGCGAGTTCGCGGCCGCCGACCAGCCGTTCGCGCCGACGTACAACCGTCCGCGGAACACCTGCATCGACACGACAGATGTGACCTGGGAGCCGAGGCCGCCGCCGTTCGGCACCACTTGTGCGAACGTCCACGGCGCCGTCGTCGAGTCCGTCAACTTCCAGACGGAATAACCCGTACTCGCGATTCCGTTGCCGATGTACAGCGTGTTGTTGAACGGCTCCATCTCGTAGACCTGCATCGTGTTCGGGGTGATCTGAACCCACTGCGGGTTCGCGCCGGCAGGATCCTGTACGTCGAAGATCACGCCGTCACCGGTCAGGCCGCCGCTCGCGGTCACGAGCAGGTGCCCGTTGAAGGACGTCATCGCGCGGAAGCCGATCGGCCGCTGGTCTCCGAACGTGTTGTGGATCAGACCCGGGCTCGTCGGCAGGGGCGTGAACGTCTCGCCGTCCGCCGAGCGGAGGATGCGCGGCGGATTGGTGACCGCCAACTCGGGGATGTACTCGTCGGCGGTCACGCCGCCGACGTACAGGGCGTCGTTGTGCACGACCATGCCGCGGAACCCGATGTCCCGTGCGACGAACTTGCCGAGCTCTCGCGGGTTCGGCACGTCGGCCGGCGACTGGAAGACGCGCTTCCAGGTGTTCGATTCCGGCGTGTACTGCCAGATCTCCGCGCGGAGATCGAGCGCGTAGCGGTCGTCGGGGCAATTCGCCTGCGGAAGCCCGTCCAGGAATCCCTTGTAGTAGCCCTGTCCGGGGAAGTAGAAGTCCGAGGTCGCCGCCTCTACGCAGTGGACGCTGCGTGCGGTACCGACGTACAGCTTGCCCTTGAACCAGGCCATCGACCACGAGTAGCTGTTCTGTGAGTCGCCAAACCCGCCGGTCGCGATCTTTTGCGCGTTGAGCGTCGGGGGAACGACATTGACCTGCGTCGGGCTCGTGTTGTTCGATTCGTCGATCTCGGCAACGGCGTTCGTCGGATCGACGAGAACCGTCCCCGCGTACTGGCCGGTCAACGAGAACAACGAGTCGAAGCTGACGGTGGTCGACGCGCCCGCCGCGAGGCTGCTTATCTGCGCCGATACCGGCGCTCCCAGAAGCCAGGGCACCCATTGCACTGTGAACCCTCCTGCGGCGGCGACGCCGTTGTTCTTGACCGTAACCGCGGTATTCACGAGGCTGCCCGCGAACGCCGGGTTCGGATTGGTGCTGACGTTCGTCACGACGAGATCGGCGAGCGGCGGGACGACGGTGATCAGCGTCGTGTTCGTGTTGTTGAACTCGTTCGTCTCCGACACCGCGCCGCCCGCGTCCGCCGTCGCGATGCTCGCGAAGGTTCCGCCCGCCGCGTACGTGTAGGGGATCGACAGCGTCGTGGTCGCGCCCGCTCCGAGCCCGGCCACCTGACGCTGGATCGCCGGCTGACCGAAGTTCGGGCTCCAGTCGACGCGGAACGGGCCGGCCGGGTTGACGCCCAGGTTCGCGACGGTGACCGACACCGCCGCGCTCTGACCCGCGACTGGCTTGACCGGCGTCGTCGTGACGCTCGAGACGGCGAGATCGACCCCGGTCGCGACGAGGAACGTCTTCGTCGTCGTGTTGTTGCCCTCGTTCGTCTCGGCGACGGTGTTCGTCGGGTCGACGGTCGCGAGGCTGATGAAGAGGCCGCTGTGCGAGAACGTGACCGGGATGTTCACGGTCGTCGACGCGCCCGCGCCGAGGCTCGCGACGACGGCCGGAGGGGCGGCAGCCGGCGAGAAGAGGTCGGGCCGGAACACGACGCCGAAGCCGGTGGCGGTGCAGGTGCCGGCATTTCGGACGGTGACGGTGATCGTGGACGGTTGCAGCTGCACCGGAGTCGCCGGGGTCGAGGCGACGCTGTCGACGACGAGGTCGGCGCACGGCGTCGCCGCCTGTGCGGTCGGACCGGTGAACAGGGCAACGGCGGCTGCAAGGAGGAGCAGCGGCGCGAACGCGCGGGCAATGGCGGGCGCCACGCGCCGGTAGGGACGACCGCAGTTGCTCAAAACGACCCCTCTCGTTTGATGGAATGACCCGGACAGCCGCGGCCCGCACGCCCGCGCGGTGTCCGCCACGAGTGTCGCGTGCGGCGGGTCGAACCGTCAATCGATCTTTGGGTGGCTGCGATCTAGACCGAGGGATTGACGGGCTGTGCCGCCGTTTCAGCCGTGAAGCAGGCCGTTTTGGCGCAACCGGGCCACAGCCTCGCTCCGCCGGGCGACGTCGAGCTTCTCGAGGATGTGGTGGACGTGGTGCTTCACCGTCGAGAGGGCGATCTCGAGCTCGTCGGCGATCTGCTTGTTCGAGAGGCCCTCGTCGATCAGCTTCACGACCTGGAGCTCGCGCGTCGTCAGCATCGACCCGGGGCTGGTAGCGCCGGAGGCGAGCGCGGAGGCTCGCCGAAGCAGGATGCGGGCCATCCGCGGCGAGCAGAGGACCTCGCCGTCGGCGGCGCCGCTGATCGCCGCGACTACCTCCGCGTCGGAGGCGTCGGCTGCGAGGAAGCCGCTCGCGCCTGCCTCGGCGCAGGCGATCAGGTCGTCGTCGCTGTCCCCACAGCCGACCGCGACCACCGGCACGTCCCGTCCCAGCGCGAGCGTCCGGATCGCCTCCCGGCCGCCCGGGAGCGCGGGGTCGAGGAGCACTACATCCGGCTCGAGCACCGTCGTCAGCGCGACGAGCTCGTCGCCGTCGCCGCTCGTCCCGAGCACCTCGACGCCGTCCTCGCGGGCGAGGAGCGCCGCGAGCCCCTCCCGGTAGAGGCGCACGCGGGCGCCGATGATGACGCGCGTCGAGACCGTCTCCCCGTCGCTCACGCTCAGCCCTATTTGCTCGCCTTTCCGACGTGGGGACGCTAACACCGTGCTTCGAAAGACACAAGGAGGCGCTCCTCGAGCGGTCACTAGACTTGCGTCCGTGCTGACGGGCGGATGCATGTGCGGCGGCGTCCGCTACGAGGTGGGCGAGCTCACCGGGGCCAGCTATTGCCACTGCACCCGGTGCCAGCGGCGGACCGGCACCGCGGCGTCCGCGTCGGCGCGCACGGCTCCCGGCTCGCTTCGCGTCCTCCAGGGGGAGGACCTCCTGCGCTCGTGGCGGCCGGAGGACGGCAACCCGAAGGTGTTCTGCTCGCAGTGCGGGTCTGCGCTCTGGGCAGAGGACCGGTCGAGCCCCGGCGTGTACTTCGTGCGGCTGGGCTCCTTCGACGAGGATCCCGGCGTGCGGCCGGCGTTCCGGCAGTTCGTCGATTACGCCGCCGCGTGGGAGCCGATACCCGACGACGGGCTGCCGCGCTTTCCGGAGCGGCGGCCGCCGTCTGCCTAGACGCAGACAGGCCGGCCGGGCGCCGTCAGCGCGAAGCCGTAGACGTTCTCCGCCTGCGTGTAGATCGAGGTGATGGTCGGGCCGTGCCGGAGGGACAGCGCGTTGTAGCCGATGCACGCCTTGTAGCCCATCTGCGGCGTCGGGTACATCGCCATCAGCGAATGGATTCGGCCCCGAGCTGGAGCCCCTTGTCCGTAGCCAGCCGAGCGGGCTTCCGAGGGTGAAGACCGCGACGGCGTGGTCGCCGCCGCTCGATGCCCGCCCGCGACGGCCGGCGCGGGCACGGCGGCGGCGAGAAGGGCGAGGACGGCGGCGACGCGGAGCATCGTGGGCGGATGCAACGCCCGCCGGAAAGCGGGAGATACGTGGAAGGCGTCGGTGCCTGCGCGTCAGCCCGGCCGTGCCGGCCGGCGGCGCCAGGCGAACGACGCGACCGCCGCGGCGACCGCCATCAGGCCGAACACGGCCGCTCCCGCCGCCGCCCACGCCGCCGCCGAGGGCGGGGCGGACCGCGAGAACGTCGCGGCTCGGACCGCCGCTCCCGGCGCGACCGGAAGACGGGGCTCGGGTCGACGCGCCGCGGTGACCGGCGCCTCCTGGGCCGACACCGTCATCGGCGTGATCCCGCGTGCCGCGAGGAGCTCGCGGAAGTTGACCGTCGCCTCGTGCCGCCAGTCGGGCGACCGAGGCAGCCGCGGGTGGACCGGGTCGGGCGGGTCGATCTCGTGCGGCCGCGGCCACGCCTGCAGGTACGTCGTCGGGTCGACGGCGCCGTCGTAGTGGAGGTGGAGCAGCGAGCGCGGATGGATCTCGAAGTGCAGATGCGGCAACGTCGTGAAGGCGTCGCCCGTGTTGCCGAGGAAGCCGATCACGTCGCCGCGGTGCACGCGCCCGCGCGAGAGCGCGATCGGCGTGTAGCCGGAGAGATGGGCGTAGTAGAACTGGTCGCCGGCGCGGTCGCGCATCCACAGGCGCCAACCGCCGAGCCGTTCCCAGCCGACCCGGTTGATCGTGCCGTCGGCGACCGCCACGACCGGGGTGCCGAGCGGCGCGAAGATGTCGTCGCCGTGGTGCCAGCCGCCCGGAACGTCCGTCCGCAGGCCGCCGTACGAGTCGCCGTAGACAGCGTTCGCGCCGGCGACGGGGAAGACGTACGGTCCTCCCTCGAGCGGCGGCGTCACCTCGAGCGGGTGCCGTCCCGGCTTGTGGCGCGGGGCGTGCCTGTGCCTGTGCTTCGGCCGCTTCGGGGTCGTGCCGTCCAGCCGAGCGCTCGACGGGGCGGCGTCGCGGGCGAGCGGCGCGGCCGGCGCGGCGGCCTCGGTCGTGGTCGCCGCCGCCGTCACCGCCGGTCTGGCGGCAGCGGTGGCGGTCGTGGTGGGCGTCGCGGTCGTGGTCGGCGTCGCGGCCGGCACCTCCGGCGCGGCGCGTGCGGCGGGTGCGGCGACGACGACGACCTGGGCGTACGGGACGAACAGGATCGTCCCCGCCGGCAGTCCGTCGTGATCCGCGGAGAGCTCGACCTCGAACGCGCTCCGCGACGGCGCGGTGGGGTCGGGCGCGATCACGTAGCCCCAGTTCCCGATCCGCGCCGACCCGCCGGCGCTCAGCTGAACCGGCCGTCCGAGCACGGTCAGGCCCGAGACGGAGCCGGCGTCGCCTCCCTGGCTCAGGGTGGCGGACGCCGCCGTGACGGCGCCGCCGAAGAGCGACACGCCCTGCACGCGCACCTTCCAGCCGGCGGGACGCCGATCGGTGCAGCCGCTCTCCACGGTGAGGCCCGATGCGGTCAGGACCGAGCCGTCTGCCGGATAGGCGAGGCCGCCGCCCGCGGAGGAGAGGACGAGCGGCCGCTGGTGCGGCCGCAGGATCGCGACGGCCCCGAGCGGCGCGCAGCCGGCCGACGACGCGACGGCGACCGCGACGGGTGCGGTGGTGGTCGACGGCGCTCCGTCGGCCGGTGCCGCGGACGTCGTGGTGACGGCTGCGGCCGGCGCGGGGGCCGTCGCCTGCGGCGGCGCGGGCTGGGCGGCGTCAGCCGGCGGCGGCCCGTCGGTTCCGTCCAGCGGGACCGGTGGATCGGCTCGCACGCCGCCTGCGGTGCCGAGCACCACGGCGGCCGCCAGCGCTACTAGTGCACCCACACCGCGCGCTCGCACCCTGGGCATAGTGCCTGCTCCCCGTGCCGGATGGGCCGAAACGCGCGTCCCGCCTACACTGGCGCCTGTGTCGCGTCCGCTCGTCCTCCGCGTCAACGGCGCCGAGCGCCGCGTCGACGTCGATCCGGCGACGCCGCTCCTGTATGTGCTCCGGAACGACCTGGGGCTGACCGCGGCGAAGTTCGGCTGCGGCCTCGAGCAGTGCTTCGCCTGCGCGGTCCTCGTCGACGGCGAGGCGGTGACGTCGTGCGCGACGGCCGTCGAGGCGTTCGTCGGCAAGGAGATCACGACGCTCGAGGGGATCGGGACGCCGGCCGGCCTCCATCCGGTCCAGGCGGCGTTCCTCGAGGAGGAGGCGGCGCAGTGCGGATACTGCATCCCCGGCGTTATCGTCAGAGCGAAGGCACTCCTCGATACCACGCCCGACCCGTCGGACGACGAGATCAGGGCGGCGCTGGCGCCTCACCTGTGCCGGTGCGGGTCGCAACCGCGGATCGTGAAGGCCGTCCGGCGGGCGGCTGCGTCGAACGCCCCGTGATCGAGCTGCCGCCCAACCTGCGGCGCCACCCGTCGCTCGATACCTGGGTCCGGATCGACACGGCCGACACCGTCACCGTGTTCACGGGCAAGTCGGAGCACGGGCAGGGCCTGCGCTCGTCGATCGCGCGCATCGCCGCCGACGAGCTCGACGTCGCGCTCGAGCGGGTGCGCGTGGAGACCGCCGACACCGCGCACGGGCTCGACGAAGGCCTCACCGTCGCGAGCATGTCGACCCAGGAGAGCGGCGCGGCGCTCCGGCAGGCAGCGGCGGAGGCCCGCGCGCATCTCCTCGATCTCGCCGCGGTGCACCTCGGCGCGACGAAAGACGTTCTCCGGGTGGACGACGGCACCGTCTTCGCGGGGCGCTCGTCGACGACGTACTGGGAGCTGCTCGGCGGAAGGCGGTTCGACGCCGACGCGACCGGCCGGGTTGCACCGAAGGCGCCCGAGGAGCGCGTGGTCGTCGGCGCCGACGCGCGGCGAATCGACCTCCTCGGAATCGTGACGGGGACGGCGCGCTACATCCAGGATCTGACGCCGCCGGGGATGCTGCACGGCCGCGTCGTGCGGCCGCCGGCCCGCGGCGCGCGTCTCGAGGCTGTCGACGAGGAGCGGCCGCGTTCGCTGCCGGGCGTCGTCGCCGTCGTCCGCGAGGGCGACTTCCTCGGCGTCGTCGCCGAGCGGGAGGAGCAGGCGATCGCGGCAGCGTCCGCGCTCGCCGCGTCGACGGCGTGGTCGGCAACGGAAGCGCTGCCGCCGCCGCGCAGGCTCGCCGAGTGGCTGAAGGACCAGCCCGGGCAGGCGTTCCTCGTCGTCGACGGCGTCCCGGTCGAGGGCGAGGTGCCGGCCGTGTCGACTCCGCCCGATGCCGCGCGAACGGTGACGGCGACCTACACGCGGCCGTTCATCCTGCACGGATCGATCGGGCCGTCGGCGGCGGTCGCGCGGTGGGACGGCGGCTCGCTCGACGTCCGCTCCTCGACGCAGGGCGTGTTCCCGCTTCGCCGGGCGCTCGCGGAGGCGCTCCGGGTCGACGAGGACGCCGTGCGGGTGCGCCACGTCGAGTCGGCAGGGTGCTACGGACACAACGGCGCCGACGATGCCGCGCTCGACGCGGCGCTCCTCGCACGCGCGGTGCCGGGGGCGCCGGTGCGGGTCGTGATGACGCGTGAGCAGGAGCACACGTGGGAGCCGTACGGGCCGGCGGCGGTGGTCGAGCTTCGCGCGAGCCTCGACGCGGACGGAAAGCTCCTCGATTGGAACCACGACGTGTGGAGCAACACGCACCTCGGGCGCGCAGCGTTCGCTCCGCCGGGAACGTCGGCGCTCGCAGCCGCTTGGCAGCTCGCCGATCCGCTGCCGCCGCCGACGCCCGCGCCGTGGCTCGTCTACCACGGCGGCATCCACCGCAACGCCGACCCGCTCTACACGGTGCCGAACCGCCGCGTCGTGAAGCACTTCGTCGAGGGTGCGGCCGTACGGACGTCCTCGTTGCGAGCCCTCGGCGCCTTCGCGAACGTCTTCGCGATCGAGTCGTTCATGGACGAGCTCGCCGAGGCTGCGGGGGTGGATCCCGTTGCGTTCCGCCTCGAGTACCTGGTGGACGAGCGCGCCCGCGACGTGGTGCGGACCGCCGCCGAGCGGATCGGGCCGCGCGGCAGCCGCGAGTTCGGACACGGTGTCGGGCTCGGGTTCGCGCAGTACAAGAACATGCAGTGCTACGCAGCGGTTGCCGTCGAGCTGCGCGTGGACGACGCCACGGCGGAGATCCGGCTCGACCGCGCCGTCGTCGCCGCCGACGCAGGGGCGGTGATCGACCCGAAGGGGCTCGCGAACCAGCTGGAGGGGGGCGTCGTGCAATCAGCGAGCTGGACTCTGAAGGAGCAGGTGACGTTCGACGGCGCGCACGTCACGAGCAGCGACTGGTCGGCGTACCCGATCATCACGTTCCCGGAGGTGCCGGAGGTGGAGGTCGTGCTGCTCGATCGTCCCGATCTCCCGCCGGTCGGTGCCGGCGAAGCGACGCAGGGGCCGACCGCAGCCGCGATCGCGAACGCGGTGCACGACGCGATCGGCGTCCGGGTGCGCGACCTGCCGCTGACGGCGGATCGCGTGCGCGCGGCGGTCGCCGCGCTCTAGGGTCCTACCGGCTCGTCTTGCGCGACGCGCGCTTGCGCGTCGCGGCGCTGCGCTTGGCGGTCGATTGCTTCGCCGTCGTGCGCTTCGCCGTCGTGCGCTTCGCGGTGCTGCCGCGTCGAGGCGGAGGCGCGGCGGCGCGGCGCCTCGATTCCGTTCTCGGCGAGCGTCATGTCGACGAACGTGTCCCAGTTGGCGGCGATCTTCCGCGCCATCATCTCTTCGTCCCGCCTGTTCTGCCGCGCGATTCGCGCCGTCTGGTTGTCGCCCGCCCGCTCCGCGAGTCGCTCGAGCACTCGTATGCGGCGATCTCCATGTGCTCGGTGACGAAGCCGGCGCGCGCGTTCTTGCCGTTTGCTCCTTGTGGCGCCGGAACTCCCGCTTGATCCGCTCGTCGTCCGTCGTGTTGATCATCGACTCGAGCATCTGGAGCACGTTCGTCTCCATCGCATGCGCGTCCTCGACGTAGTCGATGAGCTTCTCCTTCAGCTTGTCCTGTGACATCCGGCTCTCTTCACGACGTTTCCGACCGTCGGTGTTGCCGCTTCGGCGACGCGGAAACCCCGTGACTCAGAGGTCGGCGTCGACTCCCGCGAGCGGAATCTCCGCGCGCACGCGCGTGCCGGCGTTCGGCGCGCTGTCGACCTCGAGCGCCCCGCCGAGGGCCTCGACCCGGTCGACGAGGCCGCGAATGCCGGAGCCGGTCGTGACGCTCGCGCCGCCGACGCCGTCGTCAGCGACCTCGACGCGCGCGACGCCGTCCGCCGACGACGCGTTGACGCTCACCACCGAGGCCCGCGCATGCTTCGCGACGTTCGTCAGCGCCTCCGCGACGACGTAGTAGAGAGCCGCCTCGACCGGCGTCGGGAGCCGCTCCGCGATCTCGTTCGTCACCGTGACCGGGAGCGGAGCGCGGCTCGCGAGCGCCTCGAGCGCCGGCGCGAGACCGCGTTCGACGAGGAGCGCGGGGTGCAGGCCGCGTGCGAGGTCGCGGAGCTCTTCGAGCGCATGCGCCAGCTCTTCCGACGCACCCTCGAGGATGCGCCGCGCGTCTTCAGGAGACGCGTCCAGCTTCGACGTCGCGAGACGGAGCGCGACGGAGACGGAGACGAGGCGCTGCTGTGCGCCGTCGTGGAGGTTGCGCTCGAGCCGACGGCGCGTCTCGTCGGACGCGCTCACGATGCGCGCGCGCGACGCGCGCAGCTCTGCCTGCGCGCGCTCGTTCGTGATCGACTGCGCCGCCAGATCCGCGAAGCTGCGGAGCCTGATCTCCGCGCCCGCGGGGAAGGTCTCTTCGCCCGCCTGCGCGGCGGTCAGGGCTCCGAGGAGAGTGCCCTTGATGATCACCGGCGCCGCGATCACCGAGCACGTCCCGCGCTCGGGCGACCACTCGCGCGCCCGCGTGGCGATCCCGGTCTCGAGGACGGCGAGCGTCGCGCTGCCGGGGTTCGGGTGGTAGAGCGATCCTTCGGCGACCGGTGGGCTGTCGGGATCGGTCCACGCCGTGACGACCTTGACCTCGTCCTGGACGCCCTCCCAGCGTATGAGCGTCACGCTCGTCGCGTCGAACACGGCGCCGGCCTCAGACGTCACCGCCGCGAGAACCTCGTGCTGCGGGCGGCCGGCTGCGACGAGCGTCGCGATCCGGCGAAGCGCGGACTGCTCTGCGATCAGCTGCGCCGTCTCGAGCCGAACGTCTGCATTCACGACCGCCTGCGCGACGAGGGTCGCGAAGTCGCCGAGCTGATCCTCGGCTCCCGGCGGGAAGGGGTCGTCGAAACCGGTGCGGGAGGCGGTCACGACCCCCCAGATCTCGCCGCCGACGACGAGGGGCGCGCCGATCGACGCCTGCAGCCCGAGCTCGGCCCACCGCCGCCTGCCGAACGCGGTTCGGAGGTCGGCGGCCGAATTGACGCGCGCCGGCGCGCCGGTCTCGATCACGCGCGCGGTGATCGTGTCACCGCCGAACGAGTACACGGCGCCGGTCTCGAGCTGGTTGGGCTTCTCCGCGTTCCATTCGCCGATCACGCGCAGCGTGTCGCCGTCCCAGCGCAGCACGTTCGCGCGCTGCGAGCGGAAGAACGCGCCGATCTCCGTCGTGACCGCTGCCGCGAGCTCGTCTCCCGTCACTCCCTCGGCGACGAGCGTCGCGATCCGGCGCAGTGCTGCCTGCTGCTCGGCGATCCGCTCGAGCTCGACCCGCGACCGTTCTTCGGGTGTCACCGCCACGCGCTCACCATCCCTCGCGCCAGCGTAGAGGCCGCCGCTTCCATCCGCGTCAGCCGCGGCGGTACAGCCCGACGAGGCGGGCGGTGGCGAGGACCTTCCCCGACCGGCTGAGCGCGCGCAGCTCGAACCGGTAGTGGTGCGTACCCGACGGCGGGCAGGGGCCGGTGTAGCCGGGACGGCCGGCGCCGTTCGAGCCGCCGAGCCTCGACCCGGCGGGGAGGTTGCGACTCGACCCCGCGAGGTGCGGGATCCGCCAGTGGAGGAAGCCGCCCCCCGGCGCGTCGGGGTCGAACACGGTGAGGCTGAAGGCTGCGGTGCCGGCCGGGGGCGCCGTCCAGCGGAGCGCGGGCGACACGTTGGCGCCGTCGCATGTGTACCGCGCCGGGATCATCCCGCCGTTGTGGAACGCGGGGCTGGTGAGGACGAACATGGCGGCGAGCGATTGGAGCACGGCGATCTCTCGCCCGCGGCTACGGCAGCGTCACGGACCCTTCGACGGTCGCGAAGAACGCGTTGCAGACGCCCTGCGACAGGAAGCCGTAGTGCGTCAACGTCGCCTGGAACGAGCCGGGGCCGTTCGAGCTCGTCAGCGTGCCCGTCCCGACGAACTGCTGCGTGCAGAACCCGTCGCCGACAGGTGCGGACGCGACGAGCTGCCCGCCCGTGATCGTGCCGGTCGAGCTTGCGGCGAAGAGCGGCGAGACGGTGAAGCTGCCGCCGGTGATCGCGGTCGATCCACCGGGAGCCTTGTTGAGCGGGTCGTGGGCGATCGTCGTCTGCCACGTCCCGAGCTCGTTCACGAGCAACCCCACGAACGTGCCCGTCGACGACGTCGCCGCGACCTCGAATCCCCAGACCTGGTGCGTCGTGGTCGCCGCCGTCGCCGGAGCGACGACGACGGTCGCGGCCAGAACCGCCGCCGACAACGCTGCAACCGCGAAGCGGGCCATGCGTCTCATCCCTCTGCCGAGAGCTTAGAGCACCGTGGCCACCGAGGTGCGCGAGCAGGTGTGGCACCTGCGAGACACCGGTGTCCGCGCGCCGGCGCGAAAGCAGGTCTTCAGACGGCCACGTGTGTATCGTCGCCCGCGGCGCCGCCCCCGTGGAGGCCGGCGCGTGGTCGACTCGAGACGCGGGGAGGATGCGACGTATGGCCGGCAATGGGTTCGAAGAGGGTCTGGCGATCCGAAGGGCAGTTCTGGGCGACGCGTACGTCGACAGGGCGCTTGCGTCCGCGGACGACTTCTCGCAGCCGTTCCAGGAGTTCGTGACCGAGTACTGCTGGGGCGGGCCGTGGACGCGGCCGGCGCTCGACCGCAAGACGAGAAGCATGATCACGCTCGGGATCCTGACCGCGCTCTCGAAGCCGAAGGAGATCGAGACCCACGTGCGCGGCGCGCTGAACAACGGCTGCACGCCCGACGAGATCCGGGAGGTATTCCTGCACGCAACCGTCTACTGCGGCGTCCCGGCCGGGGTCGACGCCGTCCGCGCCGCGCAGCCGGTGATCGCGTCGTGGGCTGACGGAGAGGGCGAAGCGGCCGGTGGCTGATCGCGCGGCGGGCGGCGCGCGTGTCGCCTTCGTCGGCCTCGGGACGATGGGCCTGCCGATGGCGCGCAGGCTCGTCGAGGCCGGCTACGACCTCGTCGCGTTCGACATCGACGCGGCGCGCGCGGCTGCGGCGTCCGCGCAGGTCGCCGAGACCGCCGCCGAAGCGGCGCGAGACGCCGACGTCGTGATCACGTCGCTCCCGTCGCCCGAGGCGATCGACACGGTGCTGTTCGGGGACGGCGGCATCCACGAGACCGTCGCGGCGGGCGCGACCTTCGTCGACATGTCGACGAACGCCCCGCGAGCCGCACGTGCGATCGCGGCGCGTCTCACCGAGGCGGGTGTCGGCGCGCTGGATGCTCCGGTCAGCGGCGGCCCGGTGGGTGCCGCGAACGGCTCCCTCAGCGTCATGGTCGGCGGCGACCTCGAGCTGTTCGAGCGCTGGCAGCCGCTGCTCGCCGTGCTCGGTCGCCACGTCGTCCGCATCGGGCCGAGCGGCACCGGCCAGATCGCGAAGCTCTGCAACAACCTGATCACCGCCGTGACGATGGAAGCGATCAGCGAAGCCTGCGCGCTCGCCGCCGAAGCCGACATCGATGCGGATGTCCTGTACGGGGTGCTCTGCAACTCCGTCGCCGACTCACGCGTCCTGCGCACCCGTTTCCCGCTGCCCGGCGCGGATCCCGCCCATCCCGTCAACGACGGCTACGCACCGCTCTTCATGCTCGACCTGCTG
>Ga0070741_10004546_pt1 | contig 32274 bp, 25 predicted proteins | sample Coa_R1_4_FD_66440 | JGI IMG/M metagenome (GOLD analysis project Ga0070741, IMG submission 66440) | Surface soil microbial communities from Centralia Pennsylvania, which are recovering from an underground coalmine fire - Coalmine... | ecosystem: Environmental > Terrestrial > Soil > Unclassified ... | reverse complement strand
CGAGGGCACGCTGGTACGCGTGCTGCGACCGTTCGCCGAGACCGTGGCGGTGCTGACCGCCGGGGGCGAGCGGTACGAACTGATCGCCGAGGGCGAGGGGCTGTTCGCCGCGGTGCTGCCGCTCGCCTTGGGCGACTACCGCCTCGAAGTCGGGTACGGCGACGCGACCGTCACGCTCGACGATCCGTACCGCTTCCTGCCGACGCTCGGCGAGATCGACCTGCATCTGATCGGCGAGGGCCGGCACGAGCAGCTCTGGGAGGTGCTCGGCTCGCGGGTGCGCCGGTTCGAGTCGCCGGCCGACTCGCCGTTCGACCCGCCGACCGGAACCTCGTTCGCCGTGTGGGCGCCGAACGCCCGCGGCGTGCGCGTGGTGGGCGACTTCAACTACTGGAACGGCACGAGCCACCCGATGCGCTCGATGGGGTCGAGCGGGGTGTGGGAGCTGTTCGTGCCCGGCGTGGAAGTCGGCGCCAGGTACAAGTACGAGATCCTCGGCCGCGACGGGGTGTGGCGGCAGAAGGCGGACCCGCTGGCCCGCCGCTGCGAGATGCCGCCGGCGAACGCCTCGATCGTGGACGAGTCGCACTTCGAGTGGACCGACGGCGAGTGGCTGGAGCAGCGCGCGAAGTGGGATCCGTACCGCTCCCCCATGTCGGTCTACGAGCTGCACCTGGCCTCGTGGCGGCCGGGCCTCGACTACCGCGGCCTCGCCGAGCAGCTGCCTGAGTATCTCAATGAGCTCGGATTCACCCATGTCGAGTTCCTGCCGCCGACCGAGCACCCCTTCGGCGGCTCGTGGGGCTACCAGGTCTCCTCGTATTTCGCGCCGACCGCGCGGCTCGGCGGCCCGGACGAGTTCAGGTTCCTGATCGACGCGCTGCACCGGGCCGGGATCGGCGTCATCATCGACTGGGTTCCGGCGCACTTCCCCAAGGACGCCTGGGCGCTGGCCGAGTTCGACGGCACCCCGCTCTACGAGCACCCGGACCCCTGGCGCGGCGAGCACCCGGACTGGGGCACCCTGGTCTTCGACTTCGGCCGCCGCGAGGTGCGCAACTTCCTGGTCGCCTCGGCGCTGTTCTGGTGCGAGGAGATGCACATCGACGGGTTGCGCGTGGACGCGGTCGCGTCAATGCTCTACCTCGACTACTCCCGCGAAGAGGGACAGTGGCACCCGAACGCCTACGGCGGCCGGGAGAACCTGGAGGCGGTCTCCTTCCTGCAGGAGCTGACCGCGACCGTGTACAAGCGGGTGCCCGGCGTCACGGTGAGCGCCGAGGAGTCCACCGCCTGGCCCGGAGTGACCCGGCCGACCGACCAGGACGGCCTCGGCTTCGGCTTCAAGTGGAACATGGGCTGGATGCACGACTCGCTCGGCTACATGGCCGAGGCGCCGATCAACCGCAGCTGGCACCACAACCGGATGACCTTCTCGCTGGTCTACGCGTTCACCGAGAACTTCATCCTGCCGATCAGCCACGACGAGGTGGTGCACGGCAAGGGCTCGCTGCTGCGCAAGATGCCGGGCGACCGCTGGCAGCAGCTGGCGAACGTGCGCGCCTATCTGGCGTTCATGTGGTCCCATCCGGGCAAGCAGCTGATCTTCTCCGGCTGCGAGTTCGCCCAGGACGCGGAGTGGTCCGAGCAGGCCGGGCTGGACTGGTGGCTGCTGGACAACCCGGCGCACCGCGGCGTCTTCCGACTGGTTCAGGACCTCAACGCGGCCTATCGGGCGCGTCCGGCGCTGTGGGAGCAGGACACCTCGGGCAACGGCTTCTCCTGGCTGGCCGCGAACGACGCGGAACACAACGTGTTCGCGTTCGTCCGCTGGGCCTACGACGGGCGGCCGCTGGTGTGCGTGGTGAACTTCGCCGGCGTGCCCTGGGAGGGCTACTCGCTGCCGCTGCCGCTGAGCACCGACCGGGCGCAGGTCTGGTCCGAGGTGCTCAACACCGACGCCGAGCAGTACGGCGGCTCGGGCGTAGGCAACTTCGGCCAGGTCTACGCGATCGACGAGGGCCAGGACGGCTGGCCGGCGCGCGCGGTGCTGCGGGTTCCCCCGCTCGGCGCGCTGTGGCTGGAGCCGCGGCCGATCGAGGAGCCGGCGGCGCTGCAGGATGTGGCGGAGGAGGACGTAGCGCAGGCGGAGACCGAAGTGGTCGCCGAGGCCGAGGCCATCGCCGAGACTGAAACGGCCGCGGAGACCGAAACGGTAGCGGTCGCCGAGGCGGCGGAACCGATGAGCGCCAAGCAGGAGAAGAAGAGAGCAGCGCAGTAAGGCGACAAAGACGGTGAGGCGCGGCGGAGCGATCCGCCGCGCCTCTCGCGTAAGTGCGTTACAGCGTGCGCTCGGCGGCCTCGACGACGTTCGTGAGCAGCTGCGCGCGGGTCATCGGGCCGACGCCGCCGGGGTTCGGCGAGACGAAGCCGGCCACCTGCTCGACGCCCGGGGCTACGTCCCCGGTGAGCTTGCCGTCCACGTGCGAGACGCCGACGTCGAGGACCGCCGCGCCCGGCTTGACCATGTCCGGCTTGATGATGCCGGGCACCCCTGCGGCGGCGACGATGATGTCGGCGCGGCGGGTGTGCGCGGCCAGGTCGCGGGTGCCGGTGTGGCACAGCGTGACGGTCGAGTTCTCCGATTTGCGGGTCAGGATCAGGCCGAGCGGGCGGCCGACCGTGATGCCGCGGCCGACGACCACGACCTCCGCGCCGTCGAGCTCCACCCCGAAGCGGCGCAGCAGCACCACGATCCCGTAGGGCGTGCAGGGCAGCGGGGTCGGCTCGCCGAGCACCAGCTTGCCGAGGCTGAGCGGGTGCAGGCCGTCCGCGTCCTTGGCCTGATCGACCCGCTCCAGCACGCGGAACTCGTCGAGCCCCTTGGGCAGCGGCAGCTGCACGAGGTAGGCGTGGCAGGCGGGGTCGGCGTTGAGCTCGGCGACAGCGGCCTCGACGTCTTCCTGCGTGGCGTTGGCCGGAAGGCGCCGGTCGATCGAGTGGATGCCGACCTTCGCGCAGTCGCGGTGCTTCATGGTCACGTAGGCGTGCGATCCGGGGTCGTCGCCGACCAGGAGCGTGCCGAGGCCGGGCACGATGCCGCGCTCGGCCAGCACTTGCACCCGCTTGGCCAGGTCCTGGCGGATCTCCTCCGCGGTCAGCCAGCCGTCCAGAATCGTCGCCGTCATGATGACCATTCTCGCAGATGCGGGCGGTAGACTCGCGCGCCGAGTACGTGTGCGTACTACCAGCCGCAGCCAGCAGGGGGAACCGTGTCCGAGTCGTCCGAATCGATGCCCCCGCCGCCTTTCGGGGCGCCGCCGTCGATGGACGCGCCCTATCAGGCCGGTTCAGGCTATCCGCCGCCGAATGCCGGGTTTGCGCCGTACGGGTATCCATATCCATACCCGATGATGCCTATGGCCCCCGGGCTGCCCACCGGCCTGGCGATCACCGGCATGGTGCTCGGCATCGTGGGTCTGTGCACGTCGCTCTTCTACGTCGGCGGCGTCATCGGGATCGTCGGCCTTGTCTTCTCGATCATCGCGCTGCGCAGGGTCAAGCGGGGTCTCGGCGGCGGCAAGGGCATGGCGATCGCCGGGCTGGTCACCTCGATTGTGAGCATCGTCGTCAACCTCGTCGAGGTCGTCTTCCTGGTATGGCTGTTCAGCACCGCGGCGCACTGCTCGCAGCAGGACTCGACGCCCGATCCCAACACCGGCCTCTCCCAGGTGGACCGGTGCATGGACAACAGCTTCTTCAACTGAGCCGCGATCCGAAGACGCGACCGCGGCGGCGAGCCGGAAAGCTCGCCGCCGCGGTTTCGTTCGGTCCCTTTGTCAGTGCGCGAAGTGGCGGGTGCCGGTCAGGTACATCGTCACTCCGGCCGCCTCGGCGACCGCGAGCGATTCGGCGTCACGCACCGAACCCCCGGGCTGCACCACGGCCTTGACCCCGGCCTGGATCAGGATCTCCAGGCCGTCTGAGAACGGGAAGAAGGCATCCGACGCCGCCACCGAACCGGCCGCGCGCTCCCCGGCCCTTGAGACCGCGAGCCTGGCCGAGTCCACCCGGTTGACCTGGCCCATGCCGACGCCGACCGCCGCGCCGCCGGAGGCCAGCAGGATCGCGTTCGACTTGACCGAGCGCACGGCGCGCCAGGCGAAGGCCAGGTCGGCCAGGGTCTCCGGGTCGGCGGCGGGACCGGCGGCCAGCTTCCAGCCGGCCGGGTCGTCGCCCGGGCCCTGGAAGTTGTCCCCGGCCTGCAGCAGCATGCCGCCGCAGATCTGGCGGAAGTCGGTGGCCCGCCGGGCGCTGGCCGAGGTGCGCAGCAGCCTGATGTTCTTCTTCGCGGACAGGATCGCCACGGCGCCGTCCTCGTAGTCCGGGGCGACGATGACCTCGGTGAACACCTCGGCGACCTGGCGGGCCATCTCGGCGGAGACCGGCCGGTTGGCCGCGATCACGCCGCCGAACGCGGAGACCGGGTCGCAGGCGTGCGCCTTGCGGTGCGCTTCGGCGATGTCGCCCCCGGCGCCGTTTCGAGTCACCGGGGACACCGCGATGCCGCAGGGGTTGGCGTGCTTGATGATCGCGACACAGGGCTCTGCGAAGTCGTAGGCCGCGCGCAGGGCCGCGTCGGTGTCCACGTAGTTGTTGAAGGACATCTCCTTGCCGTGCAGCTGCTCCGCGTTGGCGAGGCTGTCGCTGTCCGCCGCGCCGCCGCCGGTGTAGAGCGCGGCGGCCTGGTGCGGGTTCTCGCCGTAGCGCAGCAGCGCGGAGCGCTTGTAGGTCGCGGCGACGAAGTCAGGGAACGGAGACTCGTCGGCGGGGGCGTAGTCGGAGGCGAACCAGGACGCCACGGCGGCGTCGTACGCGGCGGTGTGCGCGAACGCCTCGGCGGCCAGCCGCTTGCGCTGTTCGAGGGTGAAGCCGCCGCCCTCAACCGCGGCCAGCACGTCCGGATAACGCGCCGGGTCCACCACGATCGCGACGCTCGGGTGGTTCTTCGCGGCGGCGCGCACCATCGACGGTCCGCCGATGTCGATCTGCTCGACGCACTCGTCCGGCTGCGCGCCCGAGGCCACGGTCTGGGTGAACGGGTAGAGGTTCGACACGACCAGGTCGAAGGGCTCGATGCCGAGCTCGTCGAGCTGCCGCACGTGCTCGGGCAGGCGGCGGTCGGCCAGGATGCCGGCGTGCACCTTCGGGTGCAGGGTCTTGACCCGGCCGTCGAGGCACTCGGGGAAGCCGGTCAGCTCGGCGACCTCGGTCACCGGGACGCCGGCGGCGGCGATCCGGGCCGCGGTGCTGCCGGTGGAGACGAGGGAGACCCCGGCGGCGTGCAGCCCCCGCGCGAGCTCCTCGAGTCCGGTCTTGTCGTACACGCTGACCAGCGCGCGACGGATGGGGAGCTGGGTGCTCACGGGATCGTCACCTTCCGGTTGCCGAGCGGGCCAAGAGAGGGAGCAGCGGTGCTGCCAGGGGTGGTGAGGGAGGAAGAGGGAGCGGAGGCCGGGGCCGGCGCGGCGGCCGGCGCGGGCAGGATGGTCCAGCCCTCGCGCGCCATCCGGCCGACCTGCTCGACGAGCAGCCGCCGCTCGGCGACCTTGATCCGCTCGTGCAGGCTCTCCTCGTCATCGCCGTCCTCGACCGGGACCGCGGCCTGGGCGATGATCGGCCCGTCGTCGACGCCCGCGGCGACGACGAAGAGCGTGCAGCCGGTGACCTTCACGCCATAGGCGAGGGCGTCGCGGGCGCCGTGCATGCCCGGAAACGAGGGCAGCAGGGCGGGATGGGTGTTGACGATCCGGCCGTCGAACTCGGCCAGGAAGTCGGGGCCGACCAGCTTCATGAAGCCGGCCAAGACGACCAGGTCGGGGGCGTGCCGCCGGACCTCGTCACGCAAAGCGCGGTCCCAGGCCGCCCGGTCCGGGTGGTCCTTCACCCGGCACACGAAGGTAGGCACGCCCGCGTCCTCGGCGCGCTTGAGGGCCAGGATGCCGTCCCGGTCCGCGCCGACCGCGACGACCGTCGCGCCGTACGCCGGATCCGCCGCGGCGTCGAGCAGGGCTTGAAGGTTGGTGCCGCTGCCGGAAACCAGCACGACGAGGCGCGCCGCACGAGAGTGCGGGGGCGGATAATGGGAGGGAGCGATTGACTGCTGAGTTGGGGAAGCCACGACCGCGGCGTCCTTTCAGGTCAGTGTTGAGTTGAGTCGCCCGGCGGCCGGGCCGTGGGCCGGACCAGCGGGATGTGGCCAACGATAGCTAGCGGTACGGTGAGGAGACCAATTCAAGCCATGCGCTACCTCGGCCAGCGATACGGTAGCGGCGCACCGCACATTCTCCCGTCACTACGGAGCCGAACACTGTGACCGACGCCCCTGCCCGTCAGGACAAGCCCGACAACGAGAGCGGCGGACCGTCGTCGGACAGCGGTCGCGACGCCGCGCAGGCGGCGCAAGGGACACAGGTCCAAGCGGGTCAGCAGGCGCGACCCGAGGGATCGCCCGAGCAGCAGGAGCGCGGTACTCAAGAGCACAGCGCCCAACGAGAGCGCGATGCCCGGCAAGGCGGAGCTCAACAAGGCAGTGCTCAACAAGGCGAGGCCCAAGAGCACGGCCAGAACCTCCCGGTGCCGCAGTGGTCGGCGCAGCAGCCGGCGCCCGCGCCGTGGTTCCTCGGCCAGCCCGGGCCGGTGCCGCCGAACTTCGCGCCGCCCTCCCCGGCACCGTTCCCGCCGGCCGCCATGCCGCCGCTGCCGCCGCCCACTCCGGATCAGGCGAACTGGCCGAACCACGCTCCGGGGATGCGGCCTCCGCAGCAGCAGCCGGGGCAGCCTGCGCCGGACGGGCAATCCGGTCAGCCGGGCGATCAGGGCCAGGCCGACGCCGGCCAAGTGCCTGGCGCCCCGCAGCAGCAGCCACAGCCCGGCAACGTGCCCGCGAACGGTCCGGCGCGCAAGCCGGGCCAGAGTCCCGGTCCCGCGCTCGGCCCGTACGGCAGCCCGCAGCAGCCGGCCCCGTGGCTCGACCCCGACCGGTACAACCAGCCAGGTCAGCGCCCTCCGCAGTTCGATCCGCGGTCGCCTTATCGGCCCCCGCAGCCGCCCCGCCAGCCGCAGCAGCCGCGCGGGGAGGAACCCGCCAAGCGCCCACCGCTGAGCCTGCGCACCCGCTGGGCTCGCGGCCTGGCCGTCGGCGGCGCGGTATGCACGCTGATCACGCTGCTCAACGGCTACCGCAACTTCCCGGACTGGCTGATCGGCGCGTGCGCGGGCCTGGTGATGTCGCTCGGCGGCCTGTGGTTCGGGACGTTCGCGCAGCGCGACGCCCTGCGCAAGTCGCAGCGCGCGCCGGAGGCCGTCGCGTCGGTCGTGTGGAGCAGCATCTCCTCGCTGATCGCGCTGGCCATCGTGTCTTATTCGCTGATCTTCTTCCCGCAGCTGCGGCAGTACTCGGACTGCATGCGCGCGGCGAACACGATCGCCGGGCAGAGCGTCTGCCAGGAGGAGTTCAAGAACTCGCTGGCCGCGTTGCCGTGAGCGGCGCGGCCGGTCCCGAACCCGCCGCCGGCACTGGCACCTTCGTCGGCCGGGGCGGGGCGGCGGTGAGCGCGTTCGCCCCGCTGCGGCGCAGTCCGCGGACCTTCGCGTTGCGGTTCGGCGCGGTCGCGGTGGCGTCGGTCGCGGCGGCCTGGGTGCATCAGAACCACGATCCGGGAGCGCTTTGCCCGTTGCGGCGCGTAACCGGCGTGCCGTGTCCGTTCTGCGGCTCGACGACGGTGTTCATGGAGGCGGGCGCGGGGCATTGGGGCGCGGCTCTCGCGGCGAACCCGGTGACCGTCGTCGCCACGCTGGTGTTCCTCGCCGCGCCGCTGCTGGCCTTCGATCCGTTCGGGACGCTGAACCGGCTGCCCTCCCGGCTGCGGTGGTTCGGCGGCACGGTGCTCGTGGCCGGATCCTGGCTGTGGCAGCTGCACCGCTTCGGCTTTCTGGGTTAATACCCGTTCAGAGCACTGGAGAATGTGCCGGATCCGGCAAAGCCTGACGATGGAGAGAGGGAACCCGTCAGGAGGAGCGGATGAGCACCACACCGGATCAGCCGCAGCAGCCGGAGCGCAAGCCGGAGCCGTCCGAGCAGGAGGCCACCGCGGCCCGTGACGCCCTGCGCGACCTGCCGAACCAGCCGCAGAGCGACGAGGTCGGCGAGACCGCGTACTCGGCGGTCCCTCCCCCGCTGCCGCCGATCGAGGACCCGGCGCAGGGACCGGTGCAGGACCAGATCCCTGGCATGGCCGAGCAGCCGCAGACCGGTTTCGCGGCGCCGACCGCGCAGGAAGCCGCGCAGCAGAGCCCTTATCAGCATCAGCCGCCGCCGCAGCAGCAGGCCTATCAGCAGCCGCAGGATCAGCCCGGCTATGGGCGACAGCCGTACGACCAGCCCCAGTACGGCCAACCGCAATACGGCCAGCAGCAGCCCTCGTACGGCGGCACTCAGTCTGGCGGCACTCAGTACGCGGGCGGCGGAACCTACGGCGCCTACCAGGCCGCTCCTCCCCCGCCGCCCTACGAGCAGGGTTACGGCTATCCCGGCAGCGGCCTACCCGTCGGAATGCCCCCGCTCGCCGACTGGGGACAGCGCGCCGGCGCCTTCGCCCTCGACAACGGGCCCACCATCGTCGCCGGCTGGATCGCCGGCGCCACCCGCAGCGTCACCCTCGACGTCATCTTCGGCCTCCTCAGCTTCCTCGGGCTGATCTGGGCCGTCGTCAACGCCGTCCGGGCCGGGCGCAGCGGCCAGTCCTACGGCAAGCGGGTCCTCGGCATCCGGCTCGCCCGCCTCGCCGACGGGCAGCCGGTCGGGGCCGGCTTCGGCTTCCTGCGGCTCTTCCTCAACTGGCTGTTCTGGGTCGCCTGCATCCTGCCCGGCGTCCTCAACCTGCTCTGGCCGCTCTGGGACGGCAAGCGGCAGACCTGGTCCGACAAGATCGCCCGCTCCGTCGTCGTGCGCACCCAATAGCGGCCGCCTCCTGGCGCGGAAGTAGTCGAGCAGGTACCAGAACCCGAAGCCGACGACCGCCACGGAGCCGAGTTCCGCCACCACCGCGAGCCCGACCTCCCACGGCATCGGGCCGACGACCGCCATGGCGCCCGCCGCGACGGGCCCTCCGGAGAGCACCGCGCCGACCGCGGCCAGGGCGCCGACCGTGGGAAGCGCCGCGCCGAGCGCGGCGGCCCGGTCCGTGAATCCGCGCAGCGAGCGGCCGATGATCAGCACCGCGGCGGCGCCGGCCAGCAGCGGGACGGCGAAGACCAGGTAGAGCCACGGCGAGGCGGCACCGGGATGCGGCACGGCCTGCAGCAGCGGCAGCCCCGGCAGCGCCCCGTGCGTTGATCCGCGCACCGAGACCGAGCTGCCCGCGCCCACCGCGAACCCCGGTCCGGCGAGGTAGCTCAACGCCCAGACCACCAGGTTCGGCACGAGCGCGAGGTCGATCAGGAACAGGCCGAAGTCGCCCGCGGCGCCCTGTCCGATCGTCGTACCGAGCTGCGCCACCTCGGTGAAGCGCAGGCCGACCGCGAGCGCGGCGAGCAACGCGGCACCGCACCCGAACACGGCCAGCGCCGCCGCGCCGGCGCGCACGGCCGTAGCGGCCCATCGCTCAAGGCTCGGGGTGTGAACGCTGAGCAATCCCGCGCCGAACGCGCAGCAGGCGATGATGCAGGAATAGCCGGCGGCCGCACCGACCGCGGCGTGCAGCGAACCCGAGGCGGCGCTCCAGGCGATGGCGAGCGCGGCGAGCGGGTAGCAGGCGGCGACGGCGACCAGCGACCAGAGGCCCGCGCCGAAGCGGTGTGCGGCGTACCTTCCCGCGAGCAGCAGCGAGGTGGCGGGCAGGATGGTGAATCCGAGCGGGGAAAGCCCGAACGGGCCGTCAGGGGTCTGCAACAGCACGTGGTGCGCGGCCAGCCAAAGCTGCCCGGCGACGTGCAGCGGCGCCGCGTACGACCCGTCCGTGGGGGCCGCCATCGCCCATACCGCGAGCGTCAGCGCGGCCGCGACCAGCCAGCCGCCGGCCGCGATGACCACGGCGGTCGCGGCGCCGACCACGAGTTCGGACGCGTGCTCGACCACGGCCCGCGCGGCGCGGTCCAGCAGGTGCGCGGCCTTGGCCCGGAGCGCGGCGGCACGACCGGACAGCCCGGTGGGCGGGAAGTCGTCGTAGCCGGGATCAAGGTCCAGCCATACGCAGTCTTCTGGCTCTGATCCGGGCTCTGATCCCGGTTCTGATCCAGACTCGGGCGCGGTCTCGGGCGGCGCCGGGGAGTCGACTGGCGGCTGCGGGCTGTCGGCCATGGCACCCATGCTGGGCGCCGAGACTTGCGCAAACAGCGCAGGCGCGCCCGTTCTTCACCCGAGTGAAGGACGAGCGCGCCCGCGATCGCTACAGCGTCAAGGCGTTACCGCGCCCGGTACACGCAGAGCGTGCCGTCGTGCTGCTCAGAGCGCTTCGACGATCTCGCGCATCAGCCGCGCGGTCTCGGACGGCGTCTTGCCGACCTTCACGCCCGCGGCCTCCAGCGCTTCCTTCTTCGCCTGCGCGGTGCCGGACGAACCGGACACGATCGCGCCCGCGTGGCCCATCGTCTTGCCCTCGGGCGCGGTGAAGCCCGCCACGTAGCCGACGACCGGCTTGGTGATGTGCTCCTTGATGTACGCCGCGGCCCGCTCCTCGGCGTCGCCGCCGATCTCGCCGATCATGACGATGGCGGCGGTCTCCGGGTCGTCCTGGAAGGCCTGGAGCGCGTCGATGTGCGTCGTGCCGATGACCGGGTCGCCGCCGATGCCGACAGCGCTGGAGAAGCCGAGGTCACGCAGCTCGTACATCATCTGGTAGGTCAGCGTGCCGGACTTCGAGACCAGGCCGATCTTGCCGGCCTTGGTGATGTCGGCCGGGATGATGCCCGCGTTGGACTTCCCGGGGCTGATCAGGCCGGGGCAGTTCGGGCCGATGATGCGGGTGCCCTTGCCCTGGGCGTAGGCCCAGAACTCGGTGGAGTCGTGCACCGGGATGCCCTCGGTGATGACCACGGCCAGCGGGATGCCGGCGTCGATGGCCTCGATGACCGCGCCCTTGGCGAAGGCCGGCGGCACGAAGATGACCGAGACGTCGGCCCCGGTCTCCTTCATCGCCTCGGCCACGGTGCCGAACACCGGGATCTGGGTGCCGTCGATCTCGACCTTCTCGCCGGCCTTGCGCGGGTTGACCCCGCCGACGATCCTCGAGCCGGAGGCGAGCATGCGCCGGGTGTGCTTCATGCCCTCGGAGCCGGTCATGCCCTGGACGATGATCTTCGAGTTCTCGTCGAGGAAGATAGCCATTCTCGTCACTCCCCTACTTCGCCGCGGCGAGCTCGGCCGCGCGGGCAGCGGCGCCGTCCATGGTGTCCACCTGCTCGAGGCCGGGCAGAGCGGCCTCGGTCAGGATCTTGCGGCCGAGCTCGGCGTTGTTGCCGTCGAGCCGGACCACCAGCGGCTTGTCCACGGCCTCGCCGCGCGAGCCGAGCAGCGCGAAGGCCTGCACGATGCCGTTGGCCACCGCGTCGCAGGCGGTGATGCCGCCGAAGACGTTGACGAACACGGACTTGACCGCCGGGTCGCCCAGGATGATCTCCAGGCCGTTGGCCATTACCTCGGCCGAGGCGCCGCCGCCGATGTCCAGGAAGTTCGCGGGCTTGACGCCGCCGTGCGCCTCGCCGGCGTAGGCGACCACGTCGAGGGTGGACATGACCAGGCCGGCGCCGTTGCCGATGATGCCGACCTCGCCGTCGAGCTTGACGTAGTTGAGGTGCTTCTCCTTGGCCTTGGCCTCCAGCGGGTCGGCGGCGGCCTTGTCCTCGAGCTCGGCGTGGTGCGCCTGGCGGAACCCGGCGTTGGCGTCGAGGCTGACCTTGCCGTCCAGCGCGGTGATCTTGCCGTCCGGGGTCTTGACCAGCGGGTTGACCTCGACCAGGAGCGCGTCCTCCGCGACGAAGACCTTCCACAGGCTCTGCAGGACGTCGGCGACCTGGTCGGCGACCTCAGCGGGGAAGTTCGCCGCCGCGACGATCTCGCGGGCCTTCTCAGGGGTCACGCCCACCGTCGCGTCGACCGGGACCTTGGCCAGCGCCTCGGGCTTGGTGACCGCGATCTCCTCGATCTCCATGCCGCCCTCGACCGAGGCCATCGCCAGGAAGGTGCGGTTGGCGCGGTCCAGCAGGAAGGAGACGTAGTACTCCGCCTCGATGTCCGCGGTCACCGCGAGCATCACCTTGTGGACGGTGTGGCCCTTGATGTCCATGCCGAGGATCTGCTCGGCCTTCGCCCGCGCGTCGGCGGGGTCGGCGGCCAGCTTCACGCCGCCGGCCTTGCCGCGGCCGCCGGTCTTGACCTGGGCCTTGACGACCGCCTTGCCGCCGAGCCTGGCCGCGGCCGCCTCGGCCTCGTCCGGCGTCCCGGCCACTTCGGCCGGCAGGACCGGCACACCGTGCTTGGCGAAGAGTTCCCTCGCCTGGTATTCGAAAAGATCCACGCGCGTCCGTCCTCAGTGACTGACGGCTCGGGGCGGCTGCTCGTCCCCGGCCTACCTAGGAAGCTGTTATGAGGTTATCCCGGTTCGGTGAATGGCCCGTAACCGGCCGCCTGTGATGTGCGTCTACAGCACGCGTGTCCGGTAGCCGGACGGGTGGCGAACGCCGCGGACGGCCTGGCGCAGTCCGGCTGGCATCGGGCCAGGGACGCGGCGTTCCAGCGGGCGATCACCAAGGCTGAGCAGCATTTCCACCGGTGTGCCCGGTGCCATCACCACGTCTGCGCCCGTGCTGGAACACGGATCGCGGTCTGTGCCTGAACTGCACGCCCGATGTGCAGGCCGAGGTGGAGGAGGCGCGGGCGGAGGGCCTGGTCGCGGCGACCCGCGCGAACGCTTACGCGGTCGGCGAGCAGCAGGCGCAGGCGGTGGATGTGAAGACCGAGCGGCAACTGGTCTGCCCGCAGTGCAACGCCGAGACGCACGGCGGAACGTTCTGCCCGGAGTGCGGTACCGCGACCTGACGGCGTTTCAGGCACGAATGGCTGACTGCGATACCGAGGGCGCGCCGTGATGCGCGCCCTCGGCCGTGACGGCTAGCCCTGAACGACGATCGTGCCGCACATCTTGTCGGCGAAGGTCTGGTTCTTGGCGTCCCAGAGCGGCCACAGGAAGCCGATGTAGCAGAACCCGTCGACGATGTGCGCCAGCCTGCGCACGAAGGCCATCCCGAACCCGGTGTACCGGCCGTCCGCTTCGCGAATGACACGGATGCCGACGACCTTCTTGCCGATGGTCTGGCCCGTGGTGCCCTGCTTGTAGAGCTGCCAGAGCTCGAAGGCGAGGGCGCCGAGGTAGATGAGCGCGATGAGCACGATGCCGAGCGCGGAGATCCCGCCGCCGGTGTAGCTGTCCGTGTTCTGGTCGTAGGTCGAACTCGTGGTCGTCGCCGCGAGGAGGACGAAGAAGAGGATCAAGACCGGAACGACGACGATCACGCCGTCCAAGAGGGCCGCGCCGACGCGGGCGCCCCACGTGGCCAGCTGCGCAGGGGGCGCGCCGTAGTAACCCGGCGCGCCACCGTAGGGCGCGTACTGGTTGTACGGGCCGCCCTGCTGCGGGTACTGCGGATAGCCAGGCTGCTGGTAACCCTGCTGCGGATATCCGGGCTGGGGATATCCAGGCTGCGGGTAGCCCGGCTGTTGCTGCCCGTATCCCTGCTGCGGGTAACCGCCGGTCGGCTGCCCGAACTGCGGCGCGCCGGGCGGCGCGTCCTGCGGCGTGCCTTGTGGCGCAGGCCAGCTGCCCGACGCGCCGGTACTCGGGTCTTGAGGTGGCGTTGACATAGACCGGGACAGTACCGATGCATCCCACGTCCGCGAAAGAGGGTTCGCCCGGTCAGCCGGAGGCGGCGTATGGCGCGAGGTCGCGGCGCTCGATGGCGGCGGCCATCAGCGGGCCGAACCGGTCCGGCGTACACGCGAACGCGGGGACGCCCAGTTCGGCGAGCGCGGCGGCGTTGCGCTGGTCGAACGCGGGCGCGCCCTCGTCGGAGAGCGCCAGCAGGGTGATGCACTGCACCCCGGTCGCGGTCATCTCGGCCATCCGGCGCAGCATCTCGTCGCGGATGCCGCCTTCGTAGAGGTCTGAGATGAGGATGAAGATCGAGTCGGTGGGCCGGGTGATCAGCGACTGGCAGTAGGCGATCGCCTTGTTGATGTCGGTGCCGCCGCCGAGCTGCGTGCCGAACAGCACGTCGACCGGGTCGGTGAGCACCGGCGTCAGGTCGACCACCTCGGTGTCGAAGGCGACCAGGGAGGTCTTGAGCGTCTTCATCGAGGCGAGGACCGCGCCGAAGAGCGAGGCGTAGACGACGGACGCGGCCATCGAGCCGGACTGGTCGATGGCGAGGATCACGTCGCGCTTGACGGTCTTGGCCGCGCGGGCGTAGCCGACGAGCCGCTCGGGGACGATGGTGCGGTACGCGGGCTGATAGTGCTTCAGGTTGGCGCGGATCGTCCGGTTCCAGTCGATATCGCGCGGCTGCGGGCGGTTGGTGCGCGCGGCCCGGTTGAGCGCTCCGGTCACGGCGGCCCGGAAGCCTTGGGCGAGTTGGCGTTCGAGCTCCTCGACGACGGTGCGCACGATCTGCCGTGCGGTCTGCTTGGTCTCCTCGGGCATCAGCCGGTTGAGGGAGAGCAGGGTGCCGACGAGGTGCACGTCCGGTTCCACGGCGCTCAGCAGCTCGGGTTCGAGCAGCAGCTGACGCAGGTTGAGCCGGTCGACCGCGTCGCGCTGCATGACCTGGACGACGGAGCTGGGGAAGAACTCGCGGATGTCGCCGAGCCAGCGCGCGACGTTCGGCGCGGAGGCCTGCAGCCCGGCGCTGCGCTGCCCGCGGGTGTCGGGGCGGCCACGCGGCGCGCTCGTGCCGTTGGCGGCGGCGTAGAGCGCGTCGAGCGCGTTGTCCATGCGCTGGTCGCGGCCGCCGAGTCCGCCGCAGGAGCCCTCGGCCTCGCCGCCGAGCACGAGCCGCCAGCGGCGCAGCCGCTCGGCGTCGGGGGCGTTCGAATCGGCAGCGGTGGTCACGGCGCGGGCTCCAGGGACTTGGCGGGCGGCGGCGAGGCGGCGGGCGCGGAGGCTTCCGTCCCGGCGTTCTGCCCGGTCAGCAGCAGTCGGACGGTCGGCAGCGCCGCCGCGAACCAGTCCGCTGCGATACCGGTCGGCAGGGTGGCGGCCGGCGCGTCCGGCGTGGTGCGGTCCGCGCGGCCGAGATGGGCGGCGCGTTCGCCGATGGTGCGCCGCTCGGGCGCGCTGAAGGTGGAGAAGGTGCGGCGCAGCAGCGGGAGCACCTGCTCGAAGCGGTCCTGGTCGAGCTCGGCGAGCCAGTCGTCGATCAGCCGGAGCAGCGCCTTGTCATGCGCGAGCACGAGGCCTGATCCGGCCAGGAAGCCCTCGAGCCAGCCGGCCGCGTCCGCGGGTTCGGTGCCGCGCGAGAGCGCCTTGGCCATGCGGGCGGCCACGTCCCCGGCGTGGAAGAGCCCTGCGTCGCTCAGCAGCCGGGTGGCGCGCCCGACCAGCAGGCCGTGCGCGCCGGAGCCGCCGAGGTCGGCCACCTGCCGCAGCGCCTGCACCCACGGCTCGCGGATCACGTCCTCGTCAAGGGTCTGAATCGCGGCGTGCACCTTGCCGAGGGCGGGGGCGAGGGCGCGCGCCGCGTCGTCGTCCACGTTGACGCAGGCCGGCGGCAGGCCGATCGCGATGCGTACCGCGATACCGCGCACTACCGCGTGCAGTCCGTCCGCGCGGGTACCGCGTACGTCGCCGTATCGCAGGATGTTGGCAAGCGGCGGCAGCGCTGTGGCCAGGTCGCCGATGTCGGTGTCGAGCGCCGCGCGGTTCTGCACCTGGGCGATCAGCGGATCGACCGCGTCGGGCAGATCGGCGGTCAGCGCGCGCTGCACCAGGACCGTGAGCGAGCCGAGCGCTTCGGTCTGCGCCGCGGTGTCGAGCACCTTCGCGGTCGCGGCGGAGATCACCGTGGTGCCCCAGACCGCTGCCTCGACCAGACGCACCTCGAACAGCGGCTCCCAGGTGACGTCCCAGGACTCGCGGAAGGTGCCGGATCCGCGGGAGCCGACGGCGACGGCCCAGTCGATGCCGAGCAGCCCGAGGCGGTGGAAGAGCTTCGAGCGGTCCAGGTCGGTGGCGTTGCGCAGGTCGAGGTTGTACTGCTTCTGCGCGGCGGTCCTGGGCACCCGCAGCCGCTTGGCCTCGCGGGTCAGGTCGGCGGCCAGCGGCACCGTCGGCACGCCGCTCGGGACGCTGCCGAGCGTTTCGCCGACGACCAGTTCCCGGCCGATCAGCGCCAGCGGCTCGTCCCGGCCCTCGCAGAGCACCGCGACGGTGGCCTCGGTCAGCTCGGCAAGGCCCGGCATGGGCCTGCCGCGCAGCGCGGCCAGCGACTCGGCGAGTCGCACCCCCTCGATCAGGTGCGCGGAGGAGACCGGGTACCGCTCGGCGCGCAGCAGTTCCGCGACGGACGCGAGCCAGCGTTCCGCGATGTGGTCGTCGGTGTCGAACAGGTGCTGATACCAGCCCGGGGAGCCGATGCCGGCGCCGTAGCCGGAGTGGTAGGACAGCCGGCTGTGCGTCCACGGCACCCAGGTCAGCTTGGTCGCGGTGGCCTTGCTCTGCTTGGGCAGGCTCGCGAGCAGCCGCTTGTCCGCGGCGGCGGTCGGCGGCCTGGTCTCCCGACCGTCGCAGATGCCTGACAGCGCCGGCACGTGATAGGCGCCGCAGACCACTGCGACGCGTTGCGCGCCGTCGGCGAGCGCCGCGCGAAGCACCATGCGCATGTGGGCTTCGCGCAGCGCGTCGCGCCGCGGAGTCGGTGCGTGCTCCCGCACCGCGGCCATGGCCTCGGCGACGGCGTCGAAGGCCGCGAGCGGCTCCCCTCCGGTCGCTCGCCGCCCCGTCTCGTCCTCGCCGTACTGGCCGCCGCGATGTTCGACGACGTCCTCCCACCACGCCTCCGGATCGGCGTACCCGGCGGCCTGCGCCAGCTGCGCGATCGGGTCGGGGCCATCCGCGCCTTCTGCGTCCGCGTCCGTCTCGCCGGAAAGCGAGACCGCGGCGGGCAGATCGCAGAACCCGGCCTCGATCCCGCGGGCGGCGGCGTACTGCAGCGCCGTCCACTCCGGAGAGAAGGCGGCGAACGGCCAGAACGCCGAGACCTTCGGGTCCTGCTCCCGGTAGGCGAGCAGGGCGACCGGAGGTTCCATGCCGTCCGCGCCGACCAGCGGGATGAGCGGATCGGCGTCGCCGGGTCCCTCGATCAGGATCCTGTCGGGTTCGAAGGCTGACAGGGCCGCCGCGACGGCTCGCGCCGAGCCCGGACCGTGGTGCCTTACTCCCAGCAGAACGACTTGCGCCGCGCCGTGGTTCACGCCGAAAGCTCCCGGCAGGCCTCGTAGAACGGGGACCATCCCTCGCGCGGGCGCACCACGGTCTCCAGGTACTCGCGCCAGATCACCGGATCCGCCGACGGGTCCTTGACCACGGCGCCGAGGATGCCGCCGGCCACGTCGTGCGGGCGCAGCGTGCCGTCGCCGAAGTGCGCGGCCAGCGCGATGCCGCCGGTGAGCACGGAGATCGCCTCGGCCGGGGAGAGCGTGCCCGAGGGCGACTTGAGCTTGGTGCGGCCGTCCTCGGTCACCCCGGAGCGCAGCTCGCGGAACACGGTGACCACCCGGCGGATCTCCTCGGCGGCGGCCGGGATCTCGGGCAGCTCAAGGCCGCGGCCGAGTTCCTCCACGCGCCGGGCGACGATCCGCACCTCGTCCTCGGCGCTGGCCGGCAGCGGCAGCACCACGGTGTTGAAGCGGCGGCGCAGCGCGGAGGACAGGTCGTTGACGCCGCGGTCGCGGTCGTTGGCGGTGGCGATGACGGTGAAGCCCTTGACCGCCTGCACCTCGTCGCCGAGTTCCGGGATCGGCAGCGTCTTCTCGGACAGGATCGTGATCAGCGTGTCCTGGACGTCGGCCGGGATGCGGGTCAGCTCCTCGATGCGCGCGACCTTCCCGCCGGACATCGCGGCCATCAGCGGCGAAGCGGTCAACGCGTCGCGGGAGGGGCCGTGCGCGAGCAGCTGCGCGTAGTTCCAGCCGTAGCGCATCGACTCCTCCGCGGTGCCCGCGGTGCCCTGGACCAGCAGAGTCGAGTCGCCGCATACCGCGGCGGACAGGTGCTCGGAGACCCAGCTCTTCGCGGTGCCTGGCACGCCGAGCAGCAGTAGCGCGCGGTCGGTGGCGAGGGTGGCCACGGCCACCTCGATCAGCCGGCGCGGGCCGATGTACTTGGGCGTGATCTCGGTGCCGTCCGCGGCCTGGCCGCCGAGCAGGTAGGTCGTCACGGCGCGGGGCGAGAGGTTCCAGCGCGGCGGGCGCGGCAGGGTGTCGCCCTTGGCCAGCGCCTCGAGTTCGTGCGCGTAGGCGTCCTCGGCGTGCGGCCGCAGGACGGCTGGTTCGGACAGCGGATTGGTCATCGTCGGCGATTCCTGCCTGTCTCAGAAGAGGGGAGGAGCGAGTTCGGCGAGCATGTCGCGGCGGAAGTCCAGCAGGGCCAGCATCGACACCAGGTCGATCCGGGAGGCCTGGTTCACGCCCGGGCCGCCCGGCGCCATCGCCAGGGCCTGCTCGGCCACCAGCGCGGCCACCCGGTCGCGCAGCGCGACCGGGGCGTTGTCCGCGACCGCGACCTGCAGCTGCTCGGCGATCCAGCCGGTCCACGCGGGCTGATCGGCCCGGCGGCCGTGCTCGACCAGCGCGTCCAGCAGCAGTTGCGCCCCGTCCAGCGGCCAGGGCTCGCCGGTGCGGGTCATCACGAAGTTGTGCAGGTCCCGGCCGATGCCCCGGGCGCCGGCCAGCAGCCGGGCCACCTCGGCGGTGAAGTCCGGCGGCTGCGGCTTGTCGCGTTTGCGCTCCAGGCTGCCGGCCAGCAGCGTGGCCTCGTCGCGCACCTGCTTGGAGGAGTCCCGGATGAGGGTCTGCACGAACGGCAGGTCCTCCTGGTCCGGGTAGCGGGAGAGCAGCGCGAGCAGGCCGAGCTTGACCGGCACGCGCTCGCCGGCCCAGGTCTCCCGGATCAGCCGGCGGGCCGCGGCGGGGTCGGTGAGGTAGAGCCCTGCGACGTACGCGATGCGGTCGTCTGGATCAGGGCTCTGCCAGTCCTCGGGCCGCAGCTGGGAGCGGGCCTCGCGCAGCAGGTACTTCCAGTTGCCGCCGGCCGCCACGAGCCAGCGTCCGGGCTCGCCGGCTACGGCTGCGAGGTCCACCCGGATCAGCATATTGGTACGGCCGAGGTCGAGCAGCGGCGGCAGGAACGCGGCGGGCAGCCGGTATCCGGCGGCGCGCACGGCGGCGAGCCATTCCGGCAGGTACTTGGGGTACGACTCGAGGATGGTGCGCAGCCTGCGGGCGGCCGGTTCCGGCAGCGGCGGCCGCGGGTCCGCCGGCGCGGGAGCCGGCAGCGTGCCCTCGAAGCGCTCCGGCGGCCGTCCGACGCGCCAGGCCAGGGCGCTGAGCGCGGCCTGGGAGAGCAGCACGAGCGCAGGATCCTGCGACGCCCGGTCCGCTCCCGGGCCGGGGCCCGCGGCCTGCGGCACCGGCCGCCGATCCGTGCCGACCAGCGCGATCGACACCAGCTCGGCCCAGTCGCCGGGCTGCGTATCCGTCACCACAAGCTCGCCGCCTGTCCGTTGTTCCAGATCGTGATCGGAGTCAGCCCGGCGGGCCGGTAGAGCCCGAACAGCGGCGCCGGGTGGGCGCCGCCGCAGGCGAGCAACGTCTGACACAGCCGTTCGGCGCGCGTCGGATCCGCGCCGTCGGCGCTTGCGAGCAGGGGGACCCGGCCGCCGCCCTTGGCGTCGACGATCTGCCAGTCCTCCGGCTTCGGGCCGACCAGCGGAACCGCGCCGTCGAGCACGACCGGCACCGCTGCGGTCCACGGATCGGCGGCGAGCGCGGCCGCGAAGCCCGCGGCGGCCTCGTCCAGCGTTCCGCCCTGCGGGCCTTCGCCGACCGACTCAGGGTTCTGGCTCAGCGCGGTGCGCTCGACCACTGTGTTCTCAACCACTGCGTTCTCCACCACCCTGTGCTCCACCAGGACCGCGCGCAGCGGTACCGCGTCCGGGGCGAACGCCAGTTCCGCTTCGACGACGGCGCCGGCGGGCAACGCGATGCCGAACGCCTGGCCCGGCGGCGCGAACGCGAGCAGCATGGCGATCCGGCCGTCCGTCTCGCGTTGCAGCCAGACCCGCCGCTCGACCAGCTTGTCCGCGGCCAGGTCCCGGCAGCCGAGGACCAGCCAGCGCCCGGAGGCGTGCTCGCCGACCTCCGCGATCTCCGCGGCGGCCATGGTCAGTCCGATCCGGCGGCGCACGGTCGCGGCGAGCGGCGCGGGCAGCGCATCGCGGTTGCGCCAGCCCTGGATCAGCAGGTGCAGCAGGGAGAACTCGGCCAGGGTGCGCTCCGGCCAGTCCTCCGGCGCGTTCAGGCAGTGAGTCAGCTCACGTACCCGGGTGGCCAGGGCGCCTGCCTGGGCGTCGATCAGGCGCCGGGCCAGGTCGTCGATCGGCCGGTATCCGGCGGCGCGCAGCCCGGTCAGCCCGGAGCGCACCTGGTCGCACAGCCACAGTTCGAGATCGTCGAGCCCTGCGTCGATCCGCTGAATCCGTTGCGCGGCGCGGCGTTCGGCCGCTTCAGCCGCCTTGCGTCCGGCCGCCGGATCCGCGTCCTCGCCCTCCCCCGCGGCTCGTTGAGCGGCCGCGGCCTTGCGCGCCTCGCTGCGCTCCGCCCGCTCCCGGCGCGCGTCCAGCCAGTCCTGTACGCGCTGCGGCGGCTCCTCGGCTTCCGGCACCCCGCCCGCGGACCAGAGCAGCATCAGCCCGAGCGCGTGTTTGCACGGGAACTTGCGCGAGGGGCAGGAGCAGGCGTAGCCGGGCGTCCCCTGCTCCGCGGAGAGCTCGACAGTGACCTGATACGGCTTCGCGCCGCTGCCCTTGCAGTCCCCCCACAGCAGGCCCGCCGCGCTCTGCGCGCCACAGCCGCTCCACGGCCCCGGTGCGGCCAGTTTCGCGCCCGCACGCTGCGACGACGCGTCCGGGGCGAGCGCGTGCACCCGGTCGGCCGACCAGCGCTGCGCCGCGGCGGGGTCGATCGTTCCTGCCATGGACGAGACACTATTCGATCGCGCCGACAGAGGTCGGCGCGACTGTTACAGGGCGCCGGTTGACGGCTGACCGCACAGGTACCAAGGGCTAGACTCGGTGTGCGACCTGCCGCCGGGAGGGCTGTGGTTTGGGCCTCGAGATCGAGTTCGACTACGACGACACCCAAGGCGGCGTGTGGTCCCCCGCCCACGAGGCGCCACCGCTGCACGAGCGTGTCGGCCGGCGCTGGAACGCGGGCCTTTCCACGGGAAATCCGCTGTTCGTGCAAGCGGGCATCGCCCTGGCCGCGCTCGCGCTCGGCGCCGCGTCCACGGCCGGCTTCCTGGAAGGCAGGTCCGCGGCACGCGATCGCGCGGTCATCCGCCTGCACTTGGCGCCGGTCGATCCGTTCGTCATCCAGCCGCTCACTCCCGAGCCGAGCAACGTGCAGCAGTTGCTCGCGACACCGTGGACCAACACCTTCGACCAGCACGTGACCCTCAGCGTGATCAACGACAGCCCTGATTCGGTCGCGCTGCTCGGCGCTCAGATCACCGCCCCGCAGTTCGGTACCGCGACGCTGACGCCGGTAAGCTCCGGCGCTCCGACGGCTCCCGGCGCCGTCACCGCGCTGCGCGGCGTCGCGCATTTCGTCTGCGGCGACTTGCCCTCAGTGGATCCGGTCGCCACCGTCGCCCGGCTCACGATCCGTACGGCGGACGGACACACGCGCGTGCAATCGCTGATGGTCGACCGCTTCAGCGATGTCGAAGAGGTGACCGTGTGCGCGGCGATGCCCGGCCCGCAGGTCGTCACGGCGACCAAGGCGACCACGCTGCCGATGTTCTTCCCCGGCGATTACCTCTATGACGTCGACGTCACCAACCGCGCGCCGTATCCGCTGCTGGCCGCCATACCGCTGAACCTGCGCGCGAGCTGGATGTCCGGCGCGGGCCTGGACGTGCAGCTGCCCAATCCGGTGACGGTGCCGGCGCGCGGTTCGGCCCACATCGAGCTCTTCGTCAGCGTTCAGAACTGCAATGTCGCGCGAGAGTCGGTCCAGGCGGGATACGCGTACGACGCGTTGGCCTTCACCGACGCCCGGGACGGCCCGTCCAACCCCCAGGCGCGCGAGAGCGACCAGAGTCTCGGGCTCTACGACCCGGCGGTGATCAACCAGTACTGCGGTGTGCCCGAACTGCCTGGGATCAGCGGCGGCGGCAATGGTCATCTCAAGTAGCGAATTCGGCACCGCGGCCCGGCTGCGCCAACACACCGGCGTGGTCGCGGTGATCGTGGCCGTCGTGGGCTTCGCGTTCGGCGCGTATGGCGCGTACCGCTTCGTGGACAAGCCGCAGCCGACGCCGATCTTGCTGCGCCAGGCTACCGAGCCGGTGGACATGTCGAGCTACGACGAGGTGCCCGGCTCCGGTGGCGTGCTGGTGCTGCTGCGCAATGACGGCACGACGACGGTCGACGTCATCGACGCGGCGTTCGCGCGCACCTCGGCCGCGCCACCGCTGTACATCGCGCCAGCGTCGGTACCGCCGGGCGGCGAGGTGAACGTGTACGTGGCCATTCCCGGCAAGTGCTACTCGAGCAACAGCTTCGTGGCGGTCAGCGGCAATCCGCCGCCGGTCCGGATCACGGTGAGCGCGCAGGAGCACGACGGTCCGCTGCGATTCGTCCCGGTCGAGGTCACCGGCACGCTGGCGGTGATCCTGGCCCGGTGCGGACTGACCGGCACCGGCACCGGTCAAGGCAGCTGAGCCGTCGCCGCCGCAGCTTCAGGATGCGGCGACTTCAGAATGCAGTGCCCTCAGGAAGCGGTGGCGACCGCGGGGCCGAGCTGCGCGTTGACCCAGTCGACGATCGACTGCGTCGGCGTGCCCGGAGTGAACACCGCGGCGACCCCGGCGTCCAGCAGCGGCTGGATGTCCGCGTCCGGGATGATGCCGCCGACGAAGACCTTGATGTCGGCCGCGTCCCGCTCGCGCAGCAGCTCGACCACCTTGGGGCACAGCGTCATGTGCGCGCCGGAGAGGATCGAGAGGCCGACTCCGTCCGCGTCCTCCTGGATCGCGGTGGCCACGATCTGCTCCGGCATCTGGTGCAGGCCGGTGTAGACGACCTCGATCCCGGCGTCGCGCAGCGCCCGCGCGACGACCTTCGCGCCGCGGTCGTGGCCGTCAAGGCCCGGCTTCGCGATCACCACGCGGATCGGTCCGGACTCGCTCATTGGGCACTCCCTGCTGCGTCATCGCCTGCGGACAGTCTTCCTTCGAAGGGTATCGGAGGCCGCTAAAAGCCGCGTTGTGACTCCCACCACCCGCGCTACAGCGGCCGGGGTTCGTGCCAGCACCACCTTTGGAACGGGTGACCGCTCCCTCGCGAGGGGTGCTCGCCGGCCGGGAGAGTTGAGGCATGACCTCGACATACGCGATCGAAGCGCAGGGATTGACCAAGCGATACGGCGGCAAGGCCGCCGTGGACGGTCTGAGTTTCACCGTCGCGCCGGGCAAGGTGACCGGCTTCCTGGGGCCGAACGGGGCCGGCAAGTCCACCACGATGCGGCTGCTGCTGGGGCTTGAGCGGCCGGACTCCGGAAAGGCGCTGATCAACGGTCGGCCGTACGCGGCGCTGCGAATCCCGCTGACCCAGGTGGGGGCGCTGCTTGAGGCCAAGGCCTTCCACAAGGGCCGCACCGCGCGCAACCACCTGCTGTGCCTGGCGCAGTCCCAGGCCCTGCCGGCCCGCCGGGTCGACGAGGTGATCGACCTGGTCGGGCTGCGCGATGCGGCGCGGCGGCGGGCCGGGGGCTACTCGCTGGGCATGGCGCAGCGGCTCGGGATCGCGGCGGCGCTGCTCGGCGACCCGCGCACCATCGTGCTCGACGAGCCGGTCAACGGGCTCGACCCGGAGGGCATCCTCTGGATCAGGAATCTGATGAAGCGGCTGGCCGCCGAGGGCCGCGCGGTGCTGGTCTCCTCGCACCTGATGAACGAGATGGCGGTCACCGCGGACCACCTGCTGGTGATCGGCCGCGGCCGGCTGCTGGCGGACTGCTCCACGGCCGAGTTCATCCGGCGGCACACCGATCCGGCGGTTTACGCGGCGACTCCGGACGTCGCGAAGCCGGCGCTGCTCGAGGAGGCGTTCATGCGGCTGACCGCGAACGCCGTGGAGTACGCCGCCCGCTGACCCACCGCCACCCGGCGCGACTCGCGCGGCGGCAGGGGACCGCGCGATGCGCGCCGCGAACCAGAACCGCAAGCAGAACCCGAACCCGAACCGGCACCTGCGGATCGCCCAGCCTTGCCTCGGCCCGGCGGCCGAGAACCCACCCACGAGGGGAAATCATGAGTACTCTGACCATCGCGCCGAGCACCTCGACGCGGCCGACGCACGCTCCCGGCTTCACCGATCTGCTGCGCAGCGAGTGGACCAAGTTCAAGACGCTGCGATCCACCTGGTGGTCGCTCGGCGCGATGCTGTTCCTCTCGCTCGGCATGTCGATCCTGCTCACCTCGCTCTTCACCGCGCACTACGCGACGCTCGGCCCGGAGGACAAGGCCAGCTTCGGCAACGACACCATCGGCCTGATCCTGCAGCCCGGGGCGCAGCTCGGGGAGCTGGCCCTCACCGTGCTCGGCGTCCTGCTGATCAGCTCCGAGTTCTCCACCGGCATGATCAAGGCCACCGTGCTGGCCGCGCCGCGCCGCACCCCGGTGCTCGCGGCCAAGGCAGCGGTGCTGGCCGGGGTGGTGCTGGTGCTCTCCGAAGTGATCGCCTGGGCCTGCTTCCTGGTCGGCAGCGCGATCGTGCACAAGCACGCGAGCGTCACCCTCTCCACCCCCGGCACGCTGCGCGCGGTCCTCGGCTTCGGCGGCGTGATGGCGATGACCGCACTGATCGCGCTGGCCACCGGCACCCTGCTGCGGCACACCGCCGCGGCGGTGAGCGTCGCCCTGGGCGTGAACCTGGTCGTGCCGATCCTGCTCGAACTCGTCCCCGGCAGCGTGGGCCGGCACCTGAGCTACGCGATGCCGCAGCGGGCCGGGCAGCTGATCATGGACCGGACGGAGTCCGTCAACACGCCGTACAGCCAGTGGACCGGCTTCGGCATCGTCGCGCTGTGGACCGTCGTCCTGCTCGCGCTCGCCTTCTGGTCGATCAAGAAGCGGGACGTGTGAGCCCTGATCGGCGAGACTGAGAACCGACCAGGACATTCGGAACGACCGTGGACTTCCGGAAAGGAACCGCAATGATCGCCAGGCGCGCGCTGCGAGAGATCGTCGCGGCGCGCACCTGGCGTGAGGTGCTGTACGCGCTGCTCGGCTGGCCGCTCGGCATGCTCGGCTTCGCCGCCGTCGCCGCGACCCTGCTGCTTACCGTCGCGTCGATCGGGACGGTCGTGGTGCTGGTGCCGGTGCTGCCGCTGTTCCTCGCGCTGGACCGCGCGGTGGGCGGGCTGTGCCGCCGCACCGCGAACGGGCTGCTGCGGCTGGACGTGCCGAAGCCGACGAGGGCGCCACGCGGGCCCGGCCTGCTTGGCTTCCTGGCCCGGCACGTCGCCGACCCGGTGGCCTGGCGCTCGGTCGCGTATCTCGCGCTGCGGCTGCCGCTCGGGATGATGCAGTTCGCCTTCGGCGTCCTGCCGTGGCTCTACGCGCTCACGTTCCTGGGGTATCCGCTGATCTGGAAGCTGACGCCGGGGCACGTCACCGATCGGCACGGCGTTCGCCACACCTCGGCGCTCCAGCTCGGCAGCTTCTACTTCGATACCTGGCCGCGCGCGATGCTCGCGGTGGCGTTCGGGGCGCTGGTGCTGATCGCAGCACCGTGGATCACCCGCGGCAGCCTGCTGCTCGACCGCTGGCTGCTGCCGCGGCTGCTCGGGCCCTCGGCCAGCTCGGTGCGGATCAGGGAGCTGGAGGAGACCCGCGCCAACGCGATCAACGAGGCCGCGGCCACGCTGCGCCGGATCGAACGCGACCTGCACGACGGGGTGCAGGCCCGGCTGGTCGCGCTCGGCATGCAGCTGGGCCGGGCCGAATCCCGGCTCAAGGCGCAGGAGTACGACCGCGTCTGGGAGCTGGTGAGCACGTCGCGGCAGGACGCCAAGGAGATCATCGGCGAGCTGCGGGAACTGGTGCGCGGCATCCACCCGCCGGCGCTGGACTCAGGGCTCGAACCCGCGCTGCGCACGCTGGCGGCGCGATCACCGATCCCGGCCTCGGTGCGCGTCGAACTGCCGCAGCGCCCGCCCGCCTCGGTGGAGACGATGCTGTACTTCAGCGCCGCGGAGCTGCTGACGAACGCCGGCAAGCACAGCGGGGCGTCCACGATCGCGCTGACCCTGCTGACCGATGGCGAGCGCACCCGGCTGATCGCCACCGACGACGGCAAGGGCGGCGCGCGCCTGGACGGCGCGGGCACCGGGCTGCGCGGATTGGCCGAGCGGGTACGAACCGTAGACGGGCACTTGGACGTGGACAGCCCGCCGGGCGGCCCGACCACGATCACGATCGAGCTGCCGATCAGGCTGTGACAGAACCCGAACGGGTCGGAACGGGACGGGATAGCAATGCTCGTAGTCATCGCCGAGGACACCGCGATCCTGCGCGGCGGTCTTATCGGCCTGCTTGAGGACGAGGGACACCGGGTAGCCGCGGCGGTCGCCGACGGCGAGGCGCTCAAGCTCGCGGTCGCAGAATACCGGCCCGACGTCGTCGTCGCCGACATCAGGATGCCGCCTACGCACACGGACGAGGGCGTGCGCGCGGCGTTGGAGCTGCGCGCCCGCGATCCGAAGCTGCCGGTGCTGCTGTTCTCGCAGTACGTGGAGACACAGTACGCGGGCAGGCTGCTGGCCGGCGGCTCGGCCGGTATCGGCTATCTGCTCAAGGAGCGTGTCTTGGACGTGAAGGACTTCGTAGACGCGTTGGAACGCGTGGCTGCGGGCGGCACCGCACTCGACCCGGAAGTCGTCTCGCAACTCGTCGGCGCGAGCCGGGCCACCTCGGTCGCGGACGTGCTCAGCCCGCGCGAGCGCGAGGTGATGGCGCTTATGGCCGAGGGCCGCTCGAACAGCGCGATCGCCGAGGCGCTGTTCGTGACCGAACGCGCCGTGGAGAAGCACGTGGCGAACATCTTCACCAAGCTGGACCTGCCGGTCTCCGCCGCCGACCATCGCAGGGTCCTGGCGGTGCTGCGCTACCTCGGCCTGGAAAACGGCAAATAGAAATCAGCACCCTGTGTCCCGTTGAACAGGACAACTGGATGACAACGCCTCGTCCGGTTACAGCTTCTGCAATGGAGCAAACGCGAGCACCAGTTTGCGCACGCCGGAGGAGCCGAAGTCCACGGTCGCGTGTTCGCCGGAGCGTCCCTCGACCGCGACGACCGTGCCGAGGCCGTACGTGTCGTGCACGACCCGATCCCCCGGAGCGACCGAGATCGGCTCGCGATTGCCCGGGCCGGCCGACTTGAACCCCCGCTCCCGCGAGCGCTGCGCCGCCGCCGTCAGCGAGGGCGCGAGCGTTCCGAACGACGTGGACTGCGGTTCCGGAGCGGTGCGCTGCCAGTCGATCAGCTTGTCCGGCACTTCGGACAGGAACCGCGACTGCGGGTTGTACGCGGGTGAGCCCCAGGCCGAGCGCATCACCGCGCGGGTGAAGTAGAGCCGCTGCCGGGCGCGCGTGATGCCGACGTACGCGAGCCGGCGCTCCTCCTCCAACTCCTTCGCGTTGCCGAGCGAGCGGGTGTGCGGGAAGACGCCTTCCTCGAGACCGGTCAGAAAGACGACCGGGAACTCCAGGCCCTTCGCCGTGTGCAAGGTCATCAGCGTGACCACGCCGCCGCTGTCGCGGTCCGGGATCTGGTCCGCGTCGGCGACCAGCGCGACGCGCTCCAGGAAGCCGGTGATCCCGCCCTCCGGATCGGTCTGCTCGTACTCGTGCGCGACCGCGACCAGTTCCTGCAGGTTCTCCACCCGGCTCTCGTCCTGCGGGTCGCTGGACTCCTGAAGCTCGGCGACGTAGCCGGTGCGCTCCAGGATCGACTCCAGCATCGCGGCCGGGCCGGCGCCCTCGGCCAGCTGCTCGCGCAGCGCGCCCATCAGTGCCGCGAAGCCCTTGACCGCGTTCAGTGACCGCGCCGCCAGGCCGTACGCCTCGTCGGCGCGGTCGATCGCCGCGCCGAAGGAGATCCGTTCGCGCTGAGCCAGCGCGTCGAGCATCGCCTCAGCGCGCTCGCCGATGCCGCGTTTGGGTACGTTGACGACGCGGCGCAGCGACACCGAGTCGTCCGGGTTCGCCAAAGCGCGCAGGTACGCCAGCGCATCCTTGACCTCCTTGCGCTCGTAGAAGCGGACGCCGCCGACCACCCGGTAGGGCAGGCCGACTCGGATGAACAGCTCCTCGAAGACTCGGGACTGGGCGTTGGTCCGATAGAAAACCGCCACCTCGCCCGGTTTCGCAAGCCCCTCGTCGGTAAGCCGGTCCACTTCGTTGGCGACGAACGCCGCCTCGTCGTGCTCGTTGTCGCCGACATAACCGGTGATCAGCGCGCCGTCGCCGGCGTCCGTCCACAGGTTCTTGGCGCGCCTGCTCTTGTTGCGGTCGATGACCGAATTGGCCGCGGCAAGGATCGTCTGCGTCGAGCGGTAGTTCTGCTCAAGCAGGATCGTGGTCGCGTTCGGGTAGTCGGCCTCGAACTCGAGGATGTTGCGGATGGTCGCGCCGCGGAAGGCGTAGATGGCCTGGTCCGCGTCGCCGACCACGCACAGTTCGGCCGGCGGCACCTCGCCGTCCGCGTCGTGGCCGTGGTCGTTCGGCCCGGCGCCGACAAGATCCCCGTCCACGGTGTACTTCGGAGCCTGCGATACCGCCCCGCCGACCAGCTCGCGCACCAGCACGTACTGCGCGTGGTTGGTGTCCTGGTACTCGTCGACCAGCACGTGCCGGAACCGGCGCCGGTAGGACTCGGCTACCGCGGGGAACGCCTGGAACAGGTTGACCGTGGTCATGATCAGGTCGTCGAAGTCCAGCGCCTTGGCCGCGATCAGCCGCTGCTGGTAGTTCGCGTAGACCTCGGCGATCAGCCGCTCCTGCTCGCTGGTCGCCTTGTCCCGGGCGCTCTCGTGGTCGACCAGTTCGTTCTTGAGCGCGGAGATCTGGGCCAGCAGGCCGCGCGGCGGATGCCGCTTCACGTCCAGTTCCAGGTCGCGGGCCACCGTGGTGATCAGCCGGCGCGAGTCGTCCGCGTCGTAGATCGTGAAGGACGAGGGCAGGCCGAGGTGGGTGTGCTCGCGGCGCAGGATCCGCACGCAGGCCGAGTGGAACGTGGAGACCCACATGATCTTGGCCCGCGGCCCGACCAGCGCGGCGACGCGCTCCTTCATCTCGGCGGCGGCCTTGTTGGTGAACGTGATCGCGAGGATCTCGCCCGGATGCACCCCGCGCTCGGCCAGCAGGTAGGCGATCCGGTGGGTCAGCACCCTGGTCTTGCCGGATCCGGCGCCGGCGACGATGAGCAGCGGACTGCCGGTGTGCACGACCGCCTCGCGCTGGGCCGGGTTGAGCCCGGAGAGCAGAGCCTCCGGATCGAGCCCGGAGCGCAGCCTGGCCGGGGCGAAGGTGCGCGCGGCCTCGGCGCGCTCGTGCTCCACGTCCTCGGGCGGCGGCGCCGCGCCCTCTTCCTCCTCCGGCGGCGGCTCGGGCAGCCAGTCGGAAGAGAGCGCGGGCAGCGCTGCCTCGCCCCGCAAGCGCGCCGCGGTGGGACCGGCACCGCGCGGCGGCTTTGGCAGGTCGAAGAGGGGGGCTTCATAGGAAGCGGAAGAGCTGCTCATCGTGAATCGAGTTTAGAGCGCGCGGCCGACAGGACCGGCGGCCCCCAGGCGGATCGTCAGATCCGGGAACGGCGAGCACCGAAAAGACGTTGCCACGCCTGAACACGAACGCTATGGCGCCGGAATACCGACACACGCGGCTGATTGAGGCAACGCGCGAACAACACGGTGTGGAGCAGAACGGTTACTCACCCGCCGCAGCGGGCGGGTCAGGGTCCGCCGAAGCCTCGCCCCGCACCCCGGAGGAGGCCCAATTTTACCGACACGATGTCGTGAAAATATCGGGCCGATGTGCTCTACGTCACGGCGCCGAGCGGCCCCGGGTTTAGCGCGGAAACCGAGCGGGCAAAACGGACTTTCAGGTGCAGAGGCTCAGGCAGCGGCCGGGAGGGCTGAACGCCGCGCCGGCGTCGCGCCAGGGTTCTGCGGGCAAAGACGAAACAAAATCCCGAGGCCCGCGGCGGCCATTCGGGCGACATCTCGCTATGGTTACGGGCCAGAAGCCAGCGAGCCTGCCGGTCCCCCGCACCGGCCGCCGGCTTCCGCGCCGAGTCCCAAGGCGTTCGGCAGGACCGAGATGCGCGCCCCTCTCCCCAGTGGGCCGGATCAAGACCTGCAGTCGCTAAGGGAGCCGGGGACCCACAGTCCCACCGGGGTGAATCGCCGCGCCAGACTCGTTCGGCACCGCCGAGCGCGCCGGGCAAGGCGTAGGGCGACTTCTTCCAGCCCGAACCCGTCAGCTAACCCGGTAGGCGCCGTCGGAAGAAGGAGTTATGGCGTCTCATCGCGCCCCGAAGGTAACCGGTAGAGCTACCGCCGCGGCGGCCGTGGTCGGTGTGACCGCAGGCACCGTCGCGCTGATGCCGGGAACCAGCCAGGCGTCACCGACGCAGAGTCTCAGCCAGGTCAAAGCCGAAGTCGCGACGCTCAACCAGCAGGCCGAAGTCGCCGGCCAGCAGTACGACGCGGCCCAGGAGCAGTACGCCAAGCTTCAGCAGAAGGTCGACGGGCTTCAGGCCCAGATCACCCGCGAGCAGTCGGCGCTCGACACCCTCGAGAACACGATGGGTCTGCAGGCGGCCGCGCAGTACCGCAACGGTGGTATCTCCCCGACCCTTCAGCTCGCGCTCAACTCGAGCCCGGAGAAGTACCTGAGCCAGGCCGGGATGCAGGACCAGCAGGCCCAGCAGGAGGCGATGCTGCTCAAGAGCATCGTCCAGGACAAGGCCCAGCTCGCCCAGGACAAGAAGGCCGCCACCGAGGCGCTGGCCGAAGAGCAGCAGGTACGCAGCCAGGCCGCGGCGCACAAGGCCCAGATCGCCGCCTCGCTCACCAAGGAGCAGGCGCTGCTCGCGACGCTCTCCGCCCCGGTGCGCGCCACGATCGCCGCCGGAGGCGGCTCGACCAGCGCCTACAACGGCCCTCTGCCCTCTGTCTCCGGCCGGGCGGCAGCAGCAGTCGCGTACGTTAAGTCGAAGGTCGGCGACGCCTACGTATACGGCGCCACCGGCCAGTCCGCATTCGACTGCTCCGGCCTGATTTACGCCGCGTATGCCTCCGCCGGCATGTCGATACCTCGCACGTCGGAGGAGCAGGCCGCCGCGGCTACCTCGATCCCCGAGTCCGCCCTCCAGCCGGGCGACGTCATCTACTTCTACGGGTATCCGCCGAGCCATATCGGCATGTACGTCGGCAACGGCATGTTCATCGACGCTCGCAACTCGAACGTCGGGGTGGTCTGGGGTTCGCTGGACCCGTCGTCGAAGTACTACTCGTACATGCCCGTGACCGGGTACGGCCGCTTCAGCTGATCCGGCCCCGCGGCGGCAGTCGCCCTCGCGGTCTCACCCGGCCGTCCGAATCGATCGGCACGGTCGGTACAACTCCACCAGCGTCCGAGCACGCAGCGCTTCACTGACCGCGGTCGCGGTTGCGACGCACCGCCTCCAGTGCCTCATGAAGAAGCGGGCCTGCCAGGTCGGCCTTCCCCTCCCCCCGACCGGCCTGGCAGCCGCCCCGACAGCGCCCGGACCGTCGAAACCGCCGCATCCAACCCCACCACCTCCCGCGGCCACCCACCCGACGGTCCGGGCGCACTCTTGCGCCGCGGCCCGCACCGCCGCGCTGCCGCGTGCTGCGGC
>Ga0070741_10004545_pt1 | contig 32275 bp, 29 predicted proteins | sample Coa_R1_4_FD_66440 | JGI IMG/M metagenome (GOLD analysis project Ga0070741, IMG submission 66440) | Surface soil microbial communities from Centralia Pennsylvania, which are recovering from an underground coalmine fire - Coalmine... | ecosystem: Environmental > Terrestrial > Soil > Unclassified ... | reverse complement strand
GGCCGAAATTCCGTGCAAATTCACGAGCGCCACCGTCCCGTTGATTTCGCTGAGATGACCGAGCGCCTGCGTCCTCATGGCATGGTGCGTCACAATGATTTCGTGCTGAAATTCTGGCGCGAACCCTACGAACTTACCCTGTTTCCCGACGGCCGCGCCATCATTAAAGGCACTACTGACACTGCCGTAGCGCGCAGCCTCTATGCGCGTTTCGTCGGCAGCTAGCCAGAGTTCGGTTGATCTGTTAATACAGCCGAGCGCATTGCCACCTTTTGTCATTCACCGGCGACAAAATTTGACGGCTTTTTGCCCACCCGCAGGTCACCTCCTATATGTGACTGAAATCGAGCAATTTGCACACTTTCGTTCGTGGCACGAAAACTGCACATTCCACTCCGAATATGTACTCACTTCGCCTCAAGGAACGGCACATGTTGAGAGAGCAACTCTTGCAGCCTGCGATTACTGTCAAGCGCCGTTTCCCCCGATTCCGGCTCGATCTTCCTATCGTTGCCACCATGGATCACAAGAATGGGCCCACGACCTTCATTTTGGGACGCTGCCACGTGCTCAATGAAGGCGGCGTGAGTGCTCTTATGACGCAGCCGCTCGTTCCCGGCCAGCTTGTAACTCTGTGCCTGTGGAATCTGATCACTGTGGATGCGTCAGTAAAAAACGTCCGAGGCCTGGAGCATGGGTTCGAATTCATCCTGCGCACCGATGCCCAGCGCGCCGAGATCGAAGAACTCTGCCGCAAGCTCGGGTGAGTCATGCAGCGGCTGAAGCCGCGCAATGATACGAAGCTTAGCGATGCCTTCTAGTCGCTCTGGAGAGTGCCAGTATTTGCCTGCACTGCTTTCAGAACCTCGCTCGACCACAGCGCCAAATGATCGCGCCCGGAAGCATTTATTTCTTGTGCCGCCTGGTTGTAGCGAACCAGCAATAGCCGGCGGTCTAACATGCACTCGATTAACGCCTGCCTTCCATACCGCTTCTCGACGAGTACCGCCATGCGATAGCCGACCGTATACCACGGCCCCTGAATGTCGCCGAAAAACGTGTACGCCTTGCGATCGGCTGCATCGGCCTGCAATCGTCCTTTGACAACATCGAGAAAAAACTGGTTCAGGGTTTCCAGATCCTCATTGAATGTACTCATGCCACGTGCCCAGTTTGCTTGGACATCGGGCCGGCTGTGCTGTTGTGGGGAAGCATCGGGCCCTCCGGCAGCGGCAAGAACCGCCTCTCCCTCCCCAAAAGCTCCCATCCACTCCGCCGCTTTGCGCCCGCCGGGAGAGAGCTCTTCAATTTTCTTCTCGTAGATTTTGTCCGTGCTCGACAACCCAATGTGGTGCATCTCATGCGAAACCGTGTTGGCAAATTCTTCCGGTGAAACCTTGGGATCAAGATAAAGAAAGATGGCCGGATCCGTATCGGTGTCGAATACAAAGCTGTTGTGCTTCGGCTTGATCTCCGGAAACACCTTCACATGGATCGCCGCTTCTGCGGGCAGGTAGGGCAGAATTCGCATGCCCGAAGCGCGCATGTCAGCGTTTTTCCACGCCGCCAGCGTTCGCGAGAGTTGTTCGTACTGATGCTCGAGTTCATCCGACAGAACGAATTTCCTGAACTCATCGTCGGTAAAGCTCCGATGCATTGCCGCTTCCCGCATCTTGAGCCGCCGGTAGGGCTCGGTTGCAAAGAGCGCGCTCCAATCAGCGTCCGTGACCGCCCTTCCCTGCTGGTGCTTGGCAACAATCGCCAGAACCTGCTCGGCCTCACTGGCGTCCAATTTGATTCGTATTCGATCAGCTTCGGTGGCAACCGCAGCTACCGTCCACAAGCACGCAGCCAGCACCCAGCCAGTTCGAAACGCGACTCTCATTCCCAGTTCCTTACCGTTTAGACCGAACGCCGGTTGGTTGGTAAGCCAGTTTGGCACCTTCCGTGCACGAATCATCTGCTACACGCGCCCACACGTCTCCAGGAGGCTGTTATGCGCAAACTTTTTCTGCTGGTCTGCATGCTTTTGGTCGCCGGCCTGGCGACCGCCCAGATCATGGGGAACTTCACCTATTCGAATAATGAGAGCCGCTGGGGGCTGACCCCGGGTGGCGTGGTCATGAGTCCGGCTCCGCCTTACCCTGTACTGATGATGACTCCCAGTGCCGCACTGGATAGTGGAATGCCGCGTACTGCCGCGCCCCTGCTCGTGATGGTTAACCCAGCGTCGAACCCCATGTCCACGGCTGTTTCAATTTCGCCACGGTCACTGTCGCTCGGCGCCGCTACTTTCAGCACGGCCTATGATCTGGGCGGATATCGCGAGGATCTGGCGCAGGTTGCTGCCCAACTCAAACAGAACCGTCCCACGCGCGCCGCGCGTGTCTATACCAATAATGATATTGCAGCCTTGAAGCCTCCCAAGCCGCTCAGCCACTGAGACAGATTGGGTGATTGGGCCAGTTACGCGCTGGCCCAACGCGCTTGCCTGGACGCGCCCTACAGTCCCGACTGCTTCGCACACAGATCACTGCATTCACCCCAACATGACGAATACGATGGGGTCGAACTCTCATCTGTGGCTGGCCTATGCCGCAAACTGCCAAACCAGTGCAGTTGAAGCCTGCGACCATCGAGGCCTTTGCCGCTTACATTCGCGAAGCTGAAACGGCTATGGAGCACGACTTGAGCTCCCACCAGCGATTCCTGTGGTCGGATCGCAATTCGAAAATATCCCAGCAGATCCGCGAAGGAAAAATCGTGGCGCAGTTCTGGGCTGGCCGAGGGCCGCTCAAGGTGCCCCAGGGTCTGATCCACGACTGGATCGCTGCTGTCTTCATTCCTGGCGCCACCATCGAATCTGTCCTGGCCCTGATCCAGGATTACGACAACTACAAAAAGACGTACAAACCGGACGTACTTGACTCCCGGCTCGTGGCCCGCCAAGGCGGCGACTTCCAAATTTATCTGCGGCTGCTCAAGAAGAAAATCATTGCGGTGGTTCTCGATACCGATCATGAAGTGCATTACCGTTCCCTGGATCGAACCCGCTGGCTCTGTCGCTCGTATACGACCCGTATCGCAGAGGTCGAGGATGCGGGTGGCCCCAAAGAGCGCGTGCTCCCACCCGACACAGGTTACGGATTCCTTTGGCGGCTGTATTCCTACTGGCGATTTCAGCAGCACGATGGTGGCGTGTACGCGGAGTGCCGCGCCATTTCTCTGACTCGCGATGTGCCCTTTGGTTTGGGATGGATTATCGAACCCATCATCCAGAAACTTCCGAAAGAATCTTTGATCCAGACATTGGAGGCGACACGCCGCGCTCTGACCCGCTAGCGGCGTTTCCCCGTCCTGAGGCCGTGGGACAAACGGCGCTGATCACCCTCTCTCTTGATTTCTGTTATCTTCTGTTTTCACCTACATCCTTGAATCAAGAAGGTGTCGATGTCCGCAACCTCCGTCCTCGAGCGTCCCCAGCCTTCCAAGATGTACCGCTGGGTTGTGCTCGTCTTCGTCAGCCTGGCGATGTTCGGCAACTACTATTTTTACGATGCCCTCAGTCCCTTGGCCGACATCCTGCAAAAGCAACTCCACTTCACGGATCAGAACATTGGCCTGCTGAATTCGTTTTACAGCATCGCCCCGATCGCAACCGTTCTCATCGGCGGCTTCATCATCGACCGCATCGGCACCCGCCGCGCTACATTCTTGTTCGGCGTGATCTGCCTGGTCGGAGCGATCCTTACCGCAGCCACGGGGAATTTCGCTGTGATGGCCTCAGGCCGTTTCGTGTTCGGCATGGGCGCCGAATCGCTCATCGTCTCCGTGACCACCGCTTTGGCGAAGTGGTTTCGCGGTAAGGAACTGAGCTTTGCATTCGGCGTGAACCTCGTGATCGCGCGTTTCGGAACCCTGCTGGCGCAAAGCTCTCCCAGTTGGGCGCGTTCGGCCTACCACTCGTGGCAGACTCCCTGGTGGATCGGCGTGGGGTTCGTGACGTTTTGCGTCATCGGTCCCGCCATTTATTGGATTCTCGAAGTCCACGCGGAAAAGAAATATTCCCTCGGCGAGGCAGGCGGCACCGACAAGATTGTTCCCGGCGACATCCTGAAATTCGGCGTTTCCTACTGGTACGTGGTCATTCTTTGCGTGGTTTTTTACTCCGCCATTTTTCCTTTCGAAACTTTTGCCGTGAAGTTTTTTCAGCACAGCCAGCACATGCCGCTTGACGACGCCGGCCTGCTGCTCAGCATTCTTACTTTGTCCACCATGGTTGGAACGCCGCTGTTCGGCCTGCTCGCCGATCGAATCGGCAAGCGTGCTCTGCTCATGATCATCGGCTCCGCGCTGCTGGTCCCTGTTTTTCTGATCATGGCGTATGTGCATTCCAGCGCCACCATCCAGATTTCCTTGCCCTGGCCGTGGAGCACTCATTTTGTGGCCCCACTGCCGCCTGCACTTTCCATGATTCTGATGGGCGTCGCCTTCGCCCTTGTTCCCGCGGTGATCTGGCCTTCGGTCGCCTACATCGTGGAGCAACGCGCCCTGGGAACAGCGCTCGGCCTGATGACCATGGTCCAGAACATCGGCATGGCCAGCTTCAACTATTTTCTTGGGTTGGCGAATGACACGGCCCACGCCAGCGAGGCCAATCCCGCCGGCTACATGCCGATGATTTACATCCTGACCGCGCTGGCGGCGGTGGGAGTGGTGTTCGCGATCCTGCTGAGAATTCGCGAGACGGGTCCGCATGCACACGGGTTGGAAACCATCACTACCCAATCGGCCACTACGTAGGATGACGCGAAAAGCTGCTGCGTACGAGGATACCGGACACGACCCGCCGGTGGCGCATCGGGGTCAGCCTTTCCCAGGCGCAGAATCCCTCCTTCTGGTTTGCGTAATCGTTGGCGTTCTCCTTGCGGTTGGACAGTCAATTCATGAAGTGCGCATACCTTATCAAATTGATTCCGGGGAAGGGGTCGTCCTGGAGGGCGCGGCTCAGATCGTCCATGGGCAGCCGCTCTATCCGCCTGCGGATCAGTTTCCCTATGCGATGCGGGTGTATGGTCCGCTCGCGTACGGGATGGTGGCTATTCCGGTCGAGCTCGGCGGTGTGAATTTCCTCTGGCCCCGCGTGTTGGTGTTGGGTTGCGCGATATTCAGCGGATTTTGCGTTGCGGCGCTACTGCGCAGATGGACCGGATCGTGGAGAATTGGAGTCATTTTTGGCGCAGGGTTTCTGGTTCTGCCGATCACGCGCCCCTGGCTGTATGTGCTGCGAGTTGATTTCATTGGGCTGGCCTTCACCCTAGCCGGGCTGCTGGTATTTGTACAAAGCCAGCGCCGATGGCCGTTATCTGCGCTCCTGTTCGGCGCCGCGTTGTTTTGCAAGGTTTCGCTGATCGCAGCACCTACAGTTGTATTTATTTGTCTGCTAGCGGAGAACAGGCGCAGCGCATTGACGTTTTTGGCGTGGCTCACTGCCTTGTGCGTGGGAGTGTTTGCCGTTTTTGAAATGCGTACTCATGGCTGGTTCGCGTTTCACATGTTCGGCACACACCCAGATCGTTACCTCCTGAAGCAGTTCGTATTGCTTGCAGGCCTGGTAGTCGTGAGCGCTCTAATCACCTTCGTTTTTGCCGTCATTTACGTGGCGAGGCAATTTGAACAGCGACACGTGTCGGTGGCCGCGGTCTATTTACCTGCCACTTTGCTCACCAGCCTGACCGCGGGAAAGCTCGGGGCGACGACAAATCATTTTTTGGAATTCCTCGCAGCCGGTACGCTGGCGGCCGGACTCGGTTACTGGGAGATGAAGCGTGACAAGCACCGGTTTTATGGCCTTCTGACTCTCGGGCTGGCGGCAACCTTGGCTCTTGCCGCCGTTCTGCAAACGCGTCCCAATACGTGGCCAGACTCGGACCTAACACAATGTGGGGAGGCCTATCGGTACATCGCGAATGTTCCAAGCCAGCGGATCCTTTCGGAGAATGTGGGAGCACTGCTTGTAAGCCGGAAGGCAGTCCTGATAGCGGATCCGTTCCCGTACACACAGCTTGTCCAGAATGCCGGCTGGCCCGACGATCAGTTGATCGGGTTGATCAAGAGTCACTACTTCGAGGCAATCGTTCTCGGGGGTGAAGCCCGCACACTAGCAGAGGGCGAGGACAGGCCCTGGCCAGCCGCGGTGCTGCAGGCCATCGCGCAGGATTACCGAGTGTCGAAACGGTTCGACTGCCGGCGTGCATCGGTCATGCTGGAACCCGCCGGGAACAGCGGACGTTAGCGCGGACTCGGGCCACTGTCTCCACTCAGGTCGAAGGCTTTTGACCGGTCTGGCATGCGCAGGCATAGCACTTCGCGTTTTATCGGCTTGAACAAACCTTCCGCGTATCCTCGGTTAGATACGTATGACTACCGCGCCGGGCACACCCGGGTTAGTCACGCGCGGCCAGGCTGGTTGCGGGCTGCTCCCGTCCCGCAGTTGTCCCCAACCCACCCTTCCTGCGAAGGCTGAGTCCAGCAATGCAGTAAAGCATGATCGCAACCAGCAGTAGCGCCTTCATGCCGAAAATAAGGGACAGATTTTCCAGCAGTCCTCCCGCTACTGCACCCAGCATGTTCGCTCCCAGGGCAGCACTGGGCGATTCCGTCGCTCGAAACTCCGACGCGAACAACAGTCCGGCAAAAAACACGGGAACGGAAAACAGCGCTGCCGCGATAACACCAGCAATCGCCGGAGGCGCCGGAATCTTTGATAACGGCAAGATGTAAGCGAATGCCAGCCCGCCGAGTAATCCCGCAACCACCCAGGGACGGGATATCCGCTTAGTACGGCGCTCAATCACGTAATTCGATATGAGCAAAGCGATCAGCAGCGCGGCAATGACAATTCCATTTACCTGCCAGGTAGTTCCAAAATACAAAGCCAGTCGGCTGATGACCTGGGTCTCTAGCAACAGAAAACCAGCGCCCATGCTGAAAAAGAAAAGTGACGGAGCTCGGCGACGCGCCTCCGGAATCTGCGCGTATAACCCGAGGGATATGAGCACCACCAGCAACCCCATCGAGAAAAAAGCTCCGGGAATCCATCTTCCTTCCTGGTAAAGATAAGGCCAGTCGTCTGTCGTTAACACCTCAGTCCGGGCGTTCAAATCACCACGAATTCTTGGCTTCACGTACGCCGCCAACTCGCCATTCGATGCCAGGGCCTCGTCCACTCGCCCGGAAGGTGAAATCACGAAACAGGTTCCGCCCGCGCCATAATCACGTTCGGCTTTGAACACCAGCGGCTGCTTTCCGAATACCTTTGCCAGCAGCTGGCTGATGCGGCGTTCGAGCCACGGCCGCTGAACTTCAAACTTTACAAACATCACTCCATCGGGATTCAGGCGAGCGCGCGCCTCGCGAAACGATTCTTCCGTGTAGACGAAATTATCAATCCGCATGTTGGAGTAGTCAGAAAGCTGGGTGTGCGAATCAAGCAAACCGAACACCACCGGTCGTATTTGGCTTGGGTGCGCTTGAGAAAAGCGCGTGCGTCGGTCACGTGAACGTTCACTCGGGGTGAGTCATACGGCCGCTCCGGATGCAAGCGCCGTCCCATCTCCACAATCGCGGGATCGATCTCCACCGCATCCACCGACGGGCTGCCGTTTCGCAGTGCGCCTGCCACATCGTTACCGGAACCCGAACCCACGATCAGAACAGAGGGGGAAGGCTTGGCAAATCGAAACGGGAGGCTGTAAACGTTCAGATCGGCGGGGTAATGCAGCAAGTCCGGGTGACGAGCCAGGAAATCGGATGACAGATTCACGATCCACTGATAACCATTGTGATTGACCAGCACCGAGCCCGCGAACCACTCTCCCGTGCTCGTACGCTCTGCCTGATACTGCAGTTGCTGGTAAGGACTCCAGACGGTGAAATCATCGGGCGTATTGCGGTCATGCAGCAAAAGCACAGCGGGAATGATCATCGCCGCAATCAGAAAGCGCTCCGCCCGGCGCACCTGCAGGGCGGCAACAACGGCCAGCACGGCGGCCAGCCAGAAAGTTGGAGGCAACATGAATCGGCAAGCCAGAAAGAAGATCAGGATTCCCGCCAGGCTCAGCGCCAGGTTCCACGAATAAGCCTTTAGGGGCCGCCGCGCCAGGTCCATTTGCCTGCTGACCACCTGACCCAAGGGCACAAACAGCAAGACCAGCAGCAACATGACTATGCCCAACGTCGCCGAAGCCAGCAGAAATTTCGGCCACTCCACTGCGCCCCTCGCGCCCCAGATCTGCAGGTCCTTGCCTGCCCCCAGTTCCCACGAAAGTAGGTTCATGATTCGCTGTTCGGCGGGCGATACGCGCACCAGAAATAGAATCCCCAACAGCGCTTCACAAGAAAGCAGCCAGCGTATGCGGCGGCGGGACAGGGCGCACCCTAAGCCGAATCCCAAAAAACAAAGCAGAAGGGCAAGATTCTTCACGTAGGCGAAGATGCGAATCTCGACCGCGATCCAGCGGATCAGCGCCAGCTCGGCAAAAAGCGTCAAAAAGCTTGCCAGCAGCAATTGGTACAAGCTGAACTGGCCGGTTTGCTCCTGGACCGAATCAGATCCTTTCCAGCGCCGCTGGTAGACTAAGCCTGCTCCGACCAGGACAGCGGTGAGCAATGCCGCAATCTGAACGCGCAAATCCATCTGAAATCCTTATCTGGTAAGCGGGGATGGTTTGACCTTAGCATTCCCCTTGCCGAGCGGGCAATGGGTAGGCAGCAGGTCACTCACGTACGAGCGGATTGCGATTTGGTGAATTCCAAGCGCCGGTTGACCCCACGGTGGTTCTTCTTTAATCTGCCAATCGTGGATTACGCAGAGTCGCACATGGCATGCAACCCTCGGCTGGCCAGCAGCTTCTCTCCTTGTGGCCCTTTGATCTGCTCGTCTGGCCGCCAACCAATACAACGATCAGCTACTTAGCCGCATCCCATGTATGCGGCCTGAAAAAGGCGAATTGACACAAGCGAAGAAAACGTCAGCCCTCGGGCTCTCGGAAGCTGAAGCCATCGAGCGTGCCAAGCACGGCGATGCGGAATGCTTTGAAGCTCTTTATGGTCTTCATAAGCGAAGGGTGTATTCCCTCTGCTTGCGGATGACCGGCAACACCGCCGAAGCCGAGGACCTTACCCAGGAAGCTTTCTTGCAGCTCTATCGCAAGATTGCAACTTTCCGGGGCGAATCCGCTTTTTCCACGTGGCTGCACCGGCTGGCGGTCAACGTGGTGCTCATGCACCTCCGCAAGAAGGGTTTGCCGGAGGTCTCTCTGGAAGAGAGCATGGAGCCCCAGGAAGACGGGCCCAAGAAAGACATCGGAGCGCGCGATAACGTTCTGGCCGGCTCCATCGATCGCGTGAACCTGGAACGCGCTATCGAGAGCCTGCCGCCCGGCTATCGCATCATTTTTGTGCTGCACGATATTGAAGGGTACGAACACAACGAAATTGCCGAGATGATGGGTTGTTCCATCGGCAACAGCAAGTCCCAATTGCATAAAGCACGCATGAAGCTGCGGGACCTTCTCAAAATTACCAGAGCCGAAAAGGCCACACGGCAATGAGAAGGAACGGAACCAAGGTCGGGAGATCGGGGAGAGAGGATTTATGACGTGTGCTGAGTTCCAGAAGGCGCTGCCTTACATCATCGAAACCGGCGGGAATGCCGAACAGGAAGAGCACCTGCGTACCTGCACCAAGTGCTCGGACCTGGTAGCTGATTTGAAGTACATCGCCGAGTGCGCCAAATTGCTCGTTCCCATGATGGATCCCAGCCCCCGCGTCTGGGACGAGATCAATAAGTCGCTGGAACAGGAGGGATTGGTCCGTAAAGCCACCCCTCGGGGGCGTCTTCTAGAACCCACGACTGCAAGTCGCTGGGGACCGCGCCGGTTGGTCCCGGTAGCCGCCGTTGTTCTGGCTGCCCTGGCATTATTTGTTTATCGCAATCAAACGGGGGAGAAGCACGTCGCCAGCAATCAGGCCCCGGAGCCGGCTGCGGTTGCGTCATCCGCTGTCTCGGTACACGGAATGAGTGACGCCGACGATCAGCAGGTTCTCCAACAGGTGAGCGCGCAGAGTCCCTCGATGCGCGATGCTTATGAGAGCAACCTCAAGCAGGTAAACTCCGACATTGCGGATGCGCAAAAGTCCCTCGATCAGAATCCCGATGATGCCGACGCGGAACAGTCGCTGCGCGATGCTTATGAACAGAAGACCATGCTCTACGATATGGCCACTTCACGTTCGCTTCCCTGAGCCGCGCGAAAGGATGCAATGAACCACTTGGGAGACCGTTCATGAAAAGCCGGCGGGGCGGTTTAAGGTTGACGTTGCTTGCCCTGATCAGTTGCGCCTTTGTGACCGCGTCCGCCCAAACTAAGAAGGAATTCCGCTATACCGTCGGTCCGAAGGCCAGCATTATCGTGGTCAACCGATTTGGCCCGGTCTCGGTTCGCCCGTCCGGCAACAACCAGGTCATTGCCACTGCTACCCTGCACTCCGCGAAAGCCCAGATTGAGGACACCCACAACCCGAGCCGGGTTGAGCTTCGCACCCAACTTCTGCAGAATGCGACGCCGCAGGAAGGCGCGGTGGATTACGACCTGCAGGTTCCCGCCGACGCCCTGGTCAATGTCCATTCCGCGACCGGCACTCTGAGCGCGCGAGGCATGCAAGGCGAGGTGACTCTGGTGGGCGAAGCCGGACCCGTCATCGTGAAGGACACCAGTAATGGCCACGTGCACGTCAAGACGCTCAACGGTTCTGTCACCCTCACCAATCTCAGCAACGGAAATGTGGATGTGACCTCAATTGGCGGCGACGTCAACCTGAACGCCGTCACCGGGCCTAGTGTCAACATTTCCACGGGGAGCGGCAAGATCGTTTACGTGGGCGATTTTGGCGCAAACGGGACCTACTCTCTCAGTAACCACTCCGGCGATATTGATGTGACCATCCCACAAAATGCCTCGGTGGACATCACCGCGCGCTCGGTGCTGGGCTCGGTGCAGAACGATTTTCCGCTCGCCCAGAAGGCGCAGCCCTCCTCCTTCGCCGGCGGCGGCGGGAACCAGGGACGTTCCTTCGCCGGTACCTCGAACAGCGGTTCCTCCTCCATTCAACTGCGCTCCTTCTCCGGCAAGATCCGTCTCAAAAAGCAGTAGCATTGGCAGACCCGGCAACGATCCGAGACATTGACTAAGACGGCACCACCCTTGCCAAGTTACTTTCGATTCTATGGGGAAAACGACGGGCGCATTATCCTGTGAGTGCGATTGGGAATGGCTCGGCCCAATCCGGAACACAGCGCGGCCTGAATTTGCCTCGCTCAACGCCGGTCTAACGGTATCCGGTTCACAATGAATGGTGTTTTGCTCGTCGGCTTTATGGGCGCCGGCAAGACTACGGCAGGCCGGGCTCTGGCAGCTCGGCTGAACTGGCGTTTTTACGACCTGGATGAGCAGGTCGAGCAGCGCGCCCAGTGCAAAATCGCCGATATCTTTCGCGACTTTGGCGAGCTCGAATTCCGCCGCCGCGAAAGTGAATGTTTGCGTGAACTGTTGCGCACAACCAAGGCTCCGGCGGTAATTGCCTTGGGCGGTGGAGCCCTGGTGCAAGCGCAAAATGCCGACCTGATCGATCTGGAGCGCACGGTTTTTTTGCAAGCGCCGGTCGAGGAACTCTGGCAGCGTTGTCAGGCCCATCAGACCGAGCGTCCGTTGCGCCGCGATTGGGAGCAGTTTCAGGCGCTGTACGAGTCGCGCCGAGAGACATACAGCAAGGCCGCGATCACCGTTCAGACCGCGGGTAAGACGGTTGACCAAGTGGCCGCCGAGATCGCCCGTGTGGCGGGGCTCGAGCGTACCGCCAAGGAGAAGTAGTGTGAATAAAAGATGGTTTTTGCTTCCCGCTCTGAGCGTGCTGTTTGCCTTCGTGAGCTCCGCATCGACCGCCAAGCTCGAAACCGGCCAGGCGGTGGATTCGGGTTCCTTCGGCGTTTACGTCAGCGGCAAACGCATTGCTACCGAGACATTTTCGGTCAACCAGGGTCCCGGCGGCAGCCTGGCGAAGTCGCAACTGAAAGCGGAGGATGGCGGCGCGCAGTCTTCCGAGTTGGAACTGGGCGGAGCGGGCGAGCTTCGCCATTATGAATGGCACGAGCTTAGCCCCGGCAAGGCCGAAGCCACGGTCGCGCCCAATGGCGAGTTTCTTACGGAGAAGCTCACCCCCGGTCCGGGCGAAAAGCCTTTCGAGCAACCGTTCCTGCTGGGTACGACCACCTCGATTCTCGACGACTTCTTCTTTCTGCACCGCGAAATCCTGGCCTGGCGCTATCTGGCCTCCGCCTGCAGCCAGAACAACGGCAACTTCCAGTGCAAGGCGGGCAAAATCCAGCTTGGCGTTCTTGTGCCCCGCCAACGCGCATCTATGCTGGTGAGCATCCAATTCGTTACGCGGGAGAAAGTGGACATCCACGGCACCATGCGTGACCTCACCAAGCTCAGTCTCAGCAGCGAGGCCGGTGATTGGTGGATGTGGCTCGATGACAGCCTGAAACTGATTCGTATCGTCATCCCGGCGGAGAGCACGGAAGTTTTGCGGGATTGAACCCGCTCTGGTTCGATGAAATCCTTTACTTGCGGAAATTTCTTTGCCCCTGATTGAGTCACGTACGGCCCGGGTTCTGATCACGGTCGTCGTGTTTGCGGTCATTCTGGCCTTCATCTACCTCGCTCGCCACACCCTGGTAGCGTTTCTGTTCGCTGTCTTCTTCGCCTATTTGATCGATCCCCTGGTTTCCGCCGTGCAGGGCCGGCTTCATGGCCGGGGGCGCGCCATTGCCGCCATCTACGCCTTGTTGATCATCATCGTCACCATATTTTTCGTATTCGTCGGTCCCAAGATTGCCCACGAAAGCCAGCGCCTGGTCGAGTCGCTCCCGGGCCTGGTGCAGAGAGTCAGTACGGGTCAGATCGCGATGCAGATCGGCTCGGAACGGGGCTGGAGCTTTGAGACCCAGCAGAAACTCCAGCACTTTCTCGCTTCCCATCGGAGCGACGTCAGCCGCTATGCCGCCCGCGCCGGTGCTCGCATCGCCGAGGTGATACAGAACATCTGGTGGCTCTTGCTGATCCCCATCCTCGCCATCTTCTTTCTGAAGGATGGACGGGTTTTCAGCGATAACCTGCTGTCACTCATCAGTACGCGCCCGCAGCGCGAATTTGCCCAGGGGGTGCTCAGCGACCTTAATGAAATGCTCGCGCACTTCATCCGCGCCCAGCTGATTCTGGCGGCATTTTCGCTGGTGGTGTACGCATCCGTTCTCGCCCTGCTGCGTGTACCTTACGCCGCCGTGCTCGGCACTCTCGGCGGCATGTTGGAATTCATCCCCGTCGTCGGACCGCTCATTGCCGCTTTCCTGATCATCAGCATCTCTTTTTTGTACAGCTACCCTCACCTGCTGGTGCTGGTTGCTTTTCTGGGCGCGTGGCGGGTGATTCAGGATTACGCCGTTTCCCCGCGCATCATGGGCAAGCGCATGGAATTGCATCCCCTGGCAGCCATCTTCGGAGTTCTGGCGGGCGGCGAACTCGCCGGTGTGATCGGCGTCTACCTCTCCATCCCCATTATGGCCACCCTGCGCATCGTCTTCCGCCGCTGGAGAATCTACGCGGAGAAGCGCAAGTTCGGCCCCATCAATGAGTACGCTTTCGGCAGCGGCGAATTTAATCCCAGACTGTAATGGGATTGGCCGTGAATTGGTGCATCCACGAGCCTAAACCGTCACCGGTTCTTCGACCTTCACGTTCCTCAAAAATTCCGCCGCGGCCTCGGGCAAAACGGTATTGATAAACATGCCCGAGCCCAGCTCAAATCCCGCCACCCTCGTCAGACGTGGAATTACGCTGACGTACCAGTGATAGTGCCTCACTCCGGCGCTCTCCGCGGGGGCGCTGCGAATTACATAATTGAAATCGGGATTATTGAGGCCTACGTGCAGCTTCGCTAACACGGTCTTCATCAATCCCGCCAGATCGCTGATTTCCGTGGCACTGATATTTCCAAAACTCGCCATGTGTCGCAACGGGTAGATGTAGGTGGAAAACGGGGTGGCCGAGGCGAAATATTCCAGCGCGACGAAGTGCTCACTGACCGCCACCACCCGCGTCCGCTGAAACATCTCCTCGCGGATCATCTCGCAAAACATACAGTCCCCGTAATCGTCCCAGTGGCGCAACGCTTCCTGGAACCGCTGCCGTACCTGCGATGAAATCACCGGGGTTGCGATCAATTGCGAATGGGGATGCTCCAGGCTGGTACCCGCATCGGCGCCGTGATTCTTGAAAATCGTGATGTGGGCAATCCGCGGATCCAAGCTGAGTTCGTCGTAGCGCGCTTTGTACGCCTGCAGGATCGCCGCAATCGTGCTCTCCGGCATGTGCGCCATGGCCAGGGAGTGGTCCGCTGTTTCCACGATCACGTCGTGCACACCGAAACCTTCGATCCTTCGGTGCGAGCGCTCGGAGGAGCGCCGCGGTTCCGCATCGCGGGCCAGCGCCGAAAATTTATTGGGAAACACGCGCACCTGCCACGCCTCGCCGCCATTCGCCGGAAAGCGCAGCACCTCGGGCGGAGTCTGCGATTCGTTTCCCGGACAGAACGGGCATTTCGCAGAATACTTGGGCACCTCCTTGGCGGCTCGTTTGACCACCAACTCCTCCGGCCGCTTAGCCCGCTCGGTGGCGATGATCACCCATTCCTTCGTGAACTGGTTTTGTCGTAGTTCTGGCATATTTCCATCACTCCTTCAGGCAGGCTATTTCTGTCGCGGAGTTCCTACATGCCTCATTTCCTCCGCGTCCTCTCGTCCTCTGCGATTTTGGTTCCCGCGTTGTCCCGGACTCAAATGTTAAAATCCAAATCAAATCTCATGCCCAGCAACAAACTTCCCGTCGGCATCCTCGGCGCAACCGGCATCGTCGGACAGCGCTTCGTGCAGATGCTCGAACAGCACCCCTGGTTCGAAGTCGCCTGGCTCGCCGCTTCCGACCGCTCCGAAGGCCGGCCCTATGCGGAAGCTGCGCGGTGGCGTCTGAAAACGCAAATTCCCGAGCGCATTGCCTCCATGCGGGTTTCGCCCGCGAATCCCGACGGCGCTCCCAAAATTATCTTTGCCGCGCTCGATGCTTCGATTGCCGCCGATCTGGAACCTCGCTTCGCCGACGCGGGTCATGCCGTCATTACGAATTCCAGCGCGCTTCGCATGCACCCCGAAGTGCCGCTCGTGATCCCGGAGGTCAATCCTGATCACATCAAGGTACTCGAATGCCAGAAGTGGCGTCGGCACTCCGGCGGCTTCGTCGTCACCAACCCGAACTGCTCCGCCATCGGATTGGTGTTGGCGCTCGCTCCATTACAGCAGCGTTTCGGTCTCGACAAGGTGATTGCGGTCACAATGCAGGCGGTCAGCGGCGCCGGCTATCCCGGAGTGGCATCGCTCGACATCCTCGGCAACGTCATCCCCTATATCGCCAAGGAAGAAGAAAAGATGGAGGAGGAGACGCTCAAGCTCCTCGGCGGCCTCAATGGCTCCCATTTCGTTCCAGCGGACTTCGCCATGAGCGCGCAGTGCAACCGTGTCGCCGTGGAAGACGGCCACACCGAATCCGCTTCTATCAAATTGAAGAAGGCGGCAAGGGACGAAGAAATCATCACAGCCTGGAACGAATTTCGCAGCGCACCACAGGAATTAAACCTGCCCAGCGCGCCGGCGCAGCCAGTCGTTTACCTCGCCAGTCCCGACCGCCCGCAGCCGCGTTTCGACGTGGATCGTGGCAAGGGCATGTCCGCGACCGTCGGCCGCCTGCGTCCCTGCGGCGTGCTCGACTGGAAATTCACTGTGCTCTCGCACAACACCATCCGTGGGGCCGCCGGAGCCGCTCTCCTTAACGCCGAACTTCTGAAAGCCCGGGGCTACCTCGATTGAAGCCGGTGGCACGATGCTGGTGATGAAATTCGGCGGCACCTCGGTGGAGAGTGCTGCCGCCATCAACCGCGCTGCGGAGATCGTGCGCACCCGCGTGTCGCAGAACCCGGTCGTGATCGTCAGTGCGATGGCCAAGGTCACGGACCAGCTTCTCACCATGGGCCAGCACGCGGGATTGGGCCAGCGCGACCGCGCGCTCGAACTCTCCCGAAGCGTCCGCGAGCGTCATTACACGACTGCCGGCGAATTGCTCGGAACCGGCATCTTCACCCAATTCCATACCGAGCTCGAAGCGGAATTTGATGCGCTTGACGAGCTTCTGCGCGGAATCGCCGCTGTTGGTGAACTCACTCCCCGCACCACCGACAATGTGCTCTCCTTCGGCGAGCGTCTCTCCAGCAAGATTATCACCCAGGCTTTTTCCGCGCGCGACATTCACTCGCATCTGGTGGACGCGCGCGAATGCATCATCACCGACGCCACCCACACTCGAGCAGTCCCGCTCTTCGATGAGACGAATGCCCGGCTCAAGAACAGGCTGAATCCCCTGCTCCACCGTTCGCACGTGCCGGTGATGGGGGGATTCATCGCTTCGACGCGCGACGGCATTACAACGACGATTGGCCGCGGCGGGTCGGATTTTTCGGCTGCCATCGTCGGCGCCGCTCTCGATGCAGAACGCATCGAAATCTGGACCGATGTGGATGGCATGATGACCACGGATCCCGGCCTCTGCTCCGACGCCCGCCGCATTAAGGTCATCAGCTTCGAAGAGGCCGCCGAACTTGCTTACTTCGGCGCGAAGGTGCTCCATCCGGCGACGCTTCTGCCCGCTATCCAGAAAAACATTCCAGTGTACGTCCTGAATTCGCGCAATCCCAAATGCGAAGGCACGCGCATCATTTCCCAGTCACCCAGCTGCAGAAATACTTTTAAGGCGATCGCCGCCAAGAAACGTATCACCATCGTGGACGTGGTTGCGGCCCGCATGCTCGGCGCGCACGGATTTTTGCGAGCCATTTTCGAGGCCTTCGACCGCCATCGCTGTGCGGTGGATGTGGTTTCGACTTCCGAGGTGAGCGTTTCCCTGACCGTGGATTCCAACGAAGCGATCCCCAAACTCGCCGCCGACCTCGCCAAAATCGCCGACGTGAAGTATGAAGGACGCAAGGCGATCGTGTGCCTGGTGGGCGAAAATCTGCGGGGAACTCCGGGCATTGCCGCACGCGTCTTCACCGCCTTAGGAGAGATCAATGTGCGAATGATCTCGCAGGGCGCGTCGGAAATTAATTTGACATTCGTGATCAATGAAGATGACGTGCCGGAGGCGGTGCGTCGGCTGCATGCTGCTTTCTTCTCCGAGCTCGATCCGGACGTCTTCGAGTAAGAAAATCTCAACGCAGAGGACACAGAGGAAATCTAAGTGGAACGAGGCAACTTGTCGTTCCGCCGCTAAACATTTAACGTTTTCTGTGTATGCACCTTCTCCTCCTCGGCCGTGGCAAAACGGGCTCTCTGGTCGGCGAGATCGCGCGGCAGCATCATCACAAGGTTCACGCGCTCGGCGCCGCCGACAATCCGCGCGCCAAGGCATTGACTCCCGACCTCCTGCGGTCTATCGATCTCGCCATCGACTTCACCACAGCCGCCGCTGTTCTCGACAACATCGCCGCGGTTACGGCCGCTGGAAAAAACATGGTCGTAGGCACGACCGGCTGGTACGCCGATCTGCCGCGGGTTCGGGAAATGGTCGAGCGGCACGAGACAGGCTTCGTCTACGCCCCAAATTTTTCCATTGGAGTGAATCTTTTTTTTGACGTGGTACGCGCCACCGCAGCCGCCCCTCCCTTCGGCTACCTCCCACAAATTTTCGAGCGTCACCACGCTCAGAAAAAAGACGCCCCGTCCGGTACGGCCATGGCGTTGCAGCGTATCTTGCGTGAGGCGGGCGCCGAAGCGGAAATCACTTCCTTCCGCGAGGGCGAAGTCATCGGCATGCATGAAGTTGTTTTTGAATCGCCCAATGACCGGATCTACCTCTGCCACGACGCCACCTCCCGGCGTGGCTTTGCCGAAGGAGCGGTGCGCGCGGCAGAATGGCTGGTCGGGAAAAAAGGATTTTTTGAGTTTAAGGACGTCTGGCGTGAGCTGGCGTAAAAGACAAACGCAGAGAAGCAGCGGGAATTTGTAATTTGGTAATCGGGTAATTTTGTAATTCGCGGGCGGGACGAATTATGTCGCAGCGAAATATTTGAGCGAGCCGCTGAGAAAATCAGAAAACAAGTAAGAATTTCCTCTGCTCCTCTGCGCCCTCTGCGTTTCTCTTATACGCATTTGTCTTCGCTGCGGATCAGCACGCCCGCCATCGTATTCGCCGCCTCTCGGGCTCGCGATAAATTGGCGTACGGCCCATGCCAGCGCGCATGATTCTGTCCCTGGTCGCCAGACCGCCCCTTGCCGCCATTGCACTGTCCGCAACTGCCGCGGTGGATGATCGTTTTCCGCGGACCCGCCTGCCAGTTCTCGTGGATGTAAAACTCGTTCCGATCGCCCGCCGGCGCAACGGCTCCCGCCGCAACTGGGGCGGCTTTCGCGACCACGCCTGCTTCGGTCGCAATCCTCTGCAGTTTCGACCGCGTGTCTTTCCGCATCGGCAACAGGGGGAGCCGATACAGTTCTTGAATTTTCCCCATCATCGAGAGCACGGCCTTCACCGGCAGTGGGTTTGACTCGATGAAGTTCCCCTGCATCAACGCCAGATACTTGCGATGAATCCGACGCGCCGATTCCCAGTCATTGTTCAAAGCGGCCCGCGTCATCTCCGCCATTTCGCGGGGAATTTCGTTCGACGCCACGGAAATGATCCCAACGCCGCCCAGCGCAATCACCGGCAGGGTCAGCGAATCATCTCCTGAGAAGACTAGAAACGTCTCCGGCACGGCATTCAGAACTTCAGCGATCTGGGCGATGCTGCCGCTCGCCTCCTTCACCCCCGCGATGTGGTTTACCTGCGCCAGCCGCGCCAGCGTTCCCGGCTCGATATTCGCGCCCGTGCGGCCGGGCACGTTGTAAAGAATGATCGGTTTGTTCACTGCCTCGGCGATTGACCTGAAGTGCTGGTATTGCCCTTCTTGGGTTGGCTTGTTGTAGTAGGGAGAAGCCGTGAGAATTGCGTCGACTCCGTTTTGTGCGGCGGCGAGCTTGGCTTTCTCGACAGCGTCACTGGTGGAATTGGATGTGGCGCCCGCGACGATGGGCACGCGACCGGCGGCGACTTCGACCGTGACACCGATGACCTGCAGCCACTCGTCGCGCGACAGTGTCGGCGTCTCGCCCGTCGTGCCGCAAGGAACCAGGAAATCAATCCCGGACTCCACCTGCCACTGCACCAGGGAGCGCAGCGCTTCTTCGTCGATCGAACCATCCACCTTGAACGGAGTTACAAGAGCGGTACCGCAACCACGCAGATTCATAACCACAAGAATATAGCGCAGCCGCGCAACGCCGTTAAGAGCGACGTCGTGGAAGAGGCGCCTGCAATAAAAAAGCTCCTGGCTTTTTTGGCCAGGAGCCGGAGGCTAGTAGTTATGCCTAGAACCCAAACTTCGACTGTTTCTTCGGCGCAAAGGCTCCCTGGATCAACTCCGGGTTGAACCCCTCCGCCATGGCGCCCTGCGACGCATAACGGTACAGCGCCACGGTGTAGATCCCGCTCATCGCCGATACCGCGGTTACAAACAAAATGAAATAAACCACCATGAACGAGATGCCCACGAGGGGGTGAATCATCAGTCCGGCAAAGCCGCCCGCGAATAGAGGAATCAGCCCCAGCAGGATAAGGGCGGCGAAGGTCATGGCCCGACCCGCATTTTCGCCCCAGGTTTTCTTCACCAGCTGCACGGAGCGCCGGACGCCCTCAAATACGTCCTGATCCTCGAAAACGATAACCGGCACGATGAAATAGGTCATGATGCTCCAGGCCGAGCCCAGCAACGCGATCACGATCCGTCCCAGCTTGCCCGCGCGTTCTTCCAGGGTGCGCAGCAGGAGGCCGACGGTGCAGGCCACCAACGCCCACATGATGATCCGCCCCAGCCGCTGCATGGCAATACCAACGCCGTCGCTCAGTGTTGCGCGTCCGCCCGCCAACGCCATGTTCGCCGACGCCATTAGCGCGCAGTTGAAGAAAATCGTCACAAAGTAGTTGGCGAAGTAAAACAGGAACAGCAGGACGTAGGCCGTCGGCGTCAACTGTTTCTGGTAGGTCAGTGACTTCCAAAATCCGGTGGCGACCACGGGAATCACGAAGCTGGCGATGACCAGGAGCGAAGACAGCCCGCTCAGTAGCGGAAACAACATCAGTACCTTGTCTTTCGCCAGCACCGCCGCACTCTGTTTGGTCAGCTCCCACGAACGTTGCAGTCGTTGGAACATGGATACCCCTCCCTGATTTTGCGGAGAGTATCATCGCCCCGAGACCTGCACAGCTTACTGAGGTAACGGCTGTAAGTTGCTGAATTTGAGTGATTAAGCTGGCGACCTGAGCCCGGTCGGGGAACCGGTGACTCCCAAGCCGACGGCTTGCGACTGGACCCTCACCACCATGCGTTGATACAGCGCTTCATAGCCATCCGTCATACGTACCGCTGAATACTGCTCTTCGATACAATGGCGGCAAACGTCGGGATCGATGCACCGGAGGTTTTCTACCGCCTCGACCATCTGATCCACGCTGTCCACCAGGAATCCTGTACTTCCCTGCGACACGACTTCATGCATCGCACCCCGCCGAAACGCGACCACCGGCGTGCCGCATGCCATCGCTTCCATGGCGACCAATGAACTTGTCTCGTCCACTAGAGTCGGGATCAACAGTGCACTCGCGCGTTCCAGGAGTTGAAGTTTTACTTCAATGGTGGGCGATTCTTCCCATCGCACCTGTTCTCCATCCAGATGCGGCAAAATCTCCTGTCGAAAGTAGTTTTGATGGTAGGAAAACGGGTACACCTGCCCCGCGATGACCAACGGCAAGCCCGTCCGCCGTGCCACTTCGATGGCGAGGTGTGCGCCCTTTTCTTCGCAGATGCGTCCCAGCCACAGCAGGTAATCGCCCTTCTCTGCCCGAAATGGAAACTTCTTAAGGTCAATTCCGTTGCGTACCGTCGCCGCGCCCAGATCGCGAAACCACATCGCCTGCGTCTCGGAAACGCAATTGAAAAAGACCTTGTGTGGGACCTGTTCGAAAGCCTCGGCGCGGTAGAACGATCGTCCGAGATGCAGAGTCACCAGCATGGAAGCGGGGAGATCGGTGTTGCGATCCAGGCTTTGCCAGAAGGTGCCACTCTTGTCGTGGATCAGATCAAATTCATCGCCATGGTTGGCCAGGTAGGCGAGGATCTTGCGGTTGTGCTCGCCACTGCGCTCCTCAAAATTGTCCGATCGCAAGGGCGGAGATCCCGTCGCCAAAAGTTCCCCCGCCACTCGGGAACCAGCGCATGCCGCCACCGCCGTCTGATGCCCGCGCCGCGCCATCTCGCGCTCGACGGTGATCAGAATTTGCTCGGCGCCGCCACAACTGTTCTCGCTCACCGGCAAGAGCGGGTACGCAATGTAAAGAATCCGCAACGGGCGTGAGATGAATGTCATCGCAGCGGCGTTGCCGAGATTCCCTGCTCTTTCTGCAGAAAATCACTAAAGGCGGCGGCAACCTCGCTTCCTGTAATCGGCCATTGCCACGCTTCGTAATTCAACACGCCGGGATGCGGCGGCTGGCTGTAGTCATACCGGCCGAGCGGGCGAAATCGTTCGGTGGTCGCCGGAAAATGCTGCAGCATCTCTCCTTGCGAGACATACGTCCGCAACATCTGCTTGCGCTTTTCAATTTCCTCGTCGGTCGGCTGCAAAACGATCTCATCGCCTTCTCCCAGGAATTCCTGAAAGACGCCCACGCCATCCGTAGAACGGTGGTACAGCGGCATCTCCCACACTGGCAGTGAAAGGCGTCGCCCCAACACATAGCCCAGAAAGTTGCACGAATCGTGATCCGGGTGTCCACCCTCGTACGAAAGCGTCAGCAGCGCTTCCGGCTGCACTTCATCGATCAACTCCGTTACCAGCTTCACCGCGCGCGATAGGGAACGAAACAGTTCCTGATCGATGACCGCTTCCTGCGGGCCGCCCAGAAAATAGACGCGCTCGACTCCTACAATTCCGAGAGCCTGGCGCGCTTCCTTCTCCCGCAGCCTGGCGTAGGATTCACGGGATCCATAGCGTCCCCAAAAATAGGCATCTTTCGGCGCGCCATCGGTGGCAAACAGCACCACCGGATCGCGCATGCGCTGCAGCAGTGCGCCGCAGCCCACAGCTTCATCATCGGGATGCGCCACAATCACCAGCGTGCGTCCCAATAGCGCTTTCAGCTCGTCCATGCCATCACTGTGATGCCGTCTTATACGGCGAAGGTTAGCAATTGAGCGGCAGCCCTCACCGCTAGTTTTGGCGCTGGAATGTATACTGCCGCGCATGCCGGACTTGAAAGCCGCCATCGAACGCCTGTGGGCTCTCGGTGAAGTGGAACAAGATGCCGAGGCCCGCCACGTTTTCGTCGAATTCCGCGACGCTCTCACCCAGGGCAAAATCCGCGCCGCCGAAAAATCGGGCAATACCTGGGTGGTAAACACCTGGGTAAAACAGGGCATTCTGCTGGGCTTCCGCCTCGGACAACTGCAAGAGATGGGAGAGAACACCGGACTTTCTTTCGTGGATAAGGATACCTATCCGGCTCGCCGCTTCCGCACCAGCGATCGTGTGCGCGTGGTCCCCGGCGGGTCGTCGGTGCGGGCTGGCGCGTACGTCGCACCTTCCGTCATTTGCATGCCGCCGATGTATATCAATGTGGGTGCGTATGTGGACGAAGGCACGCTCGTCGATTCGCACGCTCTGGTCGGATCCTGCGCCCAGGTCGGCAAGCGCGTGCACCTGAGCGCCGCGGCGCAAATTGGCGGTGTGCTCGAGCCGGTGAATGCCGCCCCGGTAATCATTGAGGATGACGTCCTGGTGGGGGGCAATTGCGGAGTGTACGAAGGGACGCTGGTTCGCTCAGGCGCTGTCTTGGGCGCGGGCACGATCCTTACCCGCTCGACTCCGATTTTCGATATCGTGCGCGGCGACGTCTATCGCACCTCGACCGACAAGCCTCTTGAAGTCCCGGAAAATGCCGTGGTGGTTCCCGGCTCTCGTCCCATCTCAAAGGGCTACGCGGCCCACTGGGACCTGTCGCTTTATACGCCGGTGATCGTGAAATACCGCGACGACAAGACCGACCAGTCCATCGAGTTGGAAGAGCTCCTCCGGTGATCTCAACGCAGAGGACGCAGAGGACACAGAGGAATTCTTGATTTCTTTTTTTCGTTGCCAGAAGAGTGTCAGCCGAACCAGAGACAACTTAATTCAATTACTTCTTTAACTTCTGCTTTCCTCTGTGTCCTCTGCGTCCTCTGCGTTGAGATTTTGCTTCTAGACCGGGGTAAGTTGCCGCTGCTCGCGCAACTTGAGGTGTTTTTCTCTGAAATACCGCTTCGCCCGCTCGCCCCACGCTCTGACGAAGTAATAATTAAGCCCGGCTCCGATGACCGAGCTGGCAATCGGGATCAGGCGTCCACTCCACTTCTCCACTACTTCTCCGCTCGCCTGCACCGCAACGCGCCGGATCAGCCGCGGCACCAGCCGGTTCACGACTTCCGTCTCCACCACTTCCCTGCTGATGTCCACTCCGGCGGCGCTGGCGGTCGCGATCCACAGGTCGGCGATTTCTTCGTCGCTGGAAATTTCAAACCCGTAAATCAGACTGAGCTTCTGCACCGTGCGCAGGGTGATCGCTGCCAGCACGCTCAGATCGGGCAGCAGAGTAAAAATTCCGCCGAGCCCGAAGCCCGCGCCCTCCGCCGCCGCCATCTTCATCCCGCTGCGAATGGTCTGTTCCGCCAGATCGTCCAGCATGGCCGGATCGAGTGAGAAGACTCCCTGAAACGAGGTGATAGGCAGCCCATGGGCCACTCGCAGCTGCAGCAAATATCTTTGCGGATCAACTCGCACCGTGTTGTAGGCCTCGGTGAACCCCCGCCGCATGGCGTTTTCCACGCGGCGTACCAACCACGAACGGCGCTCCGGATCCGGCGGCATCCTTCGAGTTTACTTCACCTATTTCTTCCCGGCCACCCGGCCGCCGGTACGAAAGTTTGTGTCTGGGTTTCCCCTATTCATCACCACTGGTTTCATCATCATCAGCAAAGACACAGTCATGCTTCGATGAAAACGGGCGCGCACTTGCTCTGTGTCCCCGCGTCCTCTGCGGCTTTCATTTCTAACTGTGCTAGCATCAAGTTTCCACGATGCCATCTGGGAAGTTGCAAATCGTGCCTCTGGGCGGCCTGGGCGAGTTCGGCATGAACTGCATGGCCGTGCGCTGGGGCGACGACATCATCGTCATCGACGCCGGCCTGATGTTCCCCGAAGCCGAACTCCTCGGCGTCGACATCGTCGTTCCCGACATCACCTACCTCGTCGAGAACCGCGACAAAGTTCGCGCCATCCTCCTCACCCATGGCCACGAAGATCACATCGGCGGGCTCCCCTGGATTCTTTCCGAGATCAATGTCCCCGTGTACGGCACGGAGTTCACCCTTGCCTACGTCGAGGACAAATTAGAAGAGCACCAGCTTCTCGACAACGCTGAGCTCAACGAAATCCGCGCCGGCGAGCGCTTCCGGCTTGGGCCGTTCACCATCCAGCCCATCGCCGTGACCCATAGCCTGGTAGATTGCGTTTCCCTCGCCATCCACACGCCCCTGGGCGTGATCATTCACACCGGCGACTTCAAGGTTGATCCCACGCCCACGGACAATCGTCTGTTCGATCTGCACGGTTTTGCCGAATATGGCAAAGAAGGCGTGCTCGCCCTGTTTCAGGATTCCACCAACATCGAGCGCAGCGGCTACACCCCCAGCGAGCGCGCCGTCCGCCGCAAGTTCGACGAAGTTTTTGCCCGCACCAAGCGGCGTCTTTTCATCTCCTGTTTTTCGTCTTCCATTCACCGCATCAAACTTGCGGTAGAACTTGCCTACGACTACCACCGCAAAGTGGCGTTTGTCGGCCGCTCCATGGCGGACTCCGCCGAGATTGCCGCTGACCTGGGCTACATCGATGTTCCCGACGGCCTGCTCATCCATCCTGGCGAGATCAAGAATTTTCCTCCGGAGCGGGTTTGCGTGATGATCAGCGGCACCCAGGGCGAACCGATGTCCGCACTTTCCCGCGCCGCAGTGGACAATCATAAGCACGCAAGAATCGAGCCCGACGACACTGTTGTTCTTTCCTCGCGCATCATCCCCGGAAACGAGAAGGCGATCTATCGCATGATCGACCACCTGTTCCGGCGCAAGGCCCACGTGATCTACGAAGACGGCTCATCGCCCCCCGTTCACGTCAGCGGCCATGCCAGCCAGGAAGAATTGAAGTTGATCATCAATCTCGTCAAACCACGGTACTTCATCCCTATTCACGGCGAATACCGGCAACTGAGCCGCCATGCGGAACTGGCAGCCTCCATGCACGGTGCGGTTGGAAAAGTAATGTTGATCGAAAGTGGTGATGTGCTCGAGTTCGATGAGTTGGGAGCGCGTGTGTCGGGCAAGGTCCCCATCGGCCGCGTCTGTATCGATTCCGGCTCGCGCACCGATGTGGTCGAGGATCTTGTCATCCGCGACCGCCGCCACTTGAGCGAAGATGGAATCGTCCTGCCCATCATCGCCATCAATAAATTGACCGGCCGGGTCGAGACCTCGCCCGAGATCGTGATGCGCGGCTTCGCTGCCGGGGAAGACGGATTCATGCAGGAGGCGCGCCAGGTCGTATTGCAAACTCTCGAGGTTTCGAGTGACGAAGAAAAGGCCGACTACGGCGTGATCAAGGAAAAAATCCGTCAGGACCTGAAGCGCTACATCGTCAAAAACACTGCCCGCCGTCCGCTCATCATGCCGGTGATTCTGGAGATTTGACTTGGCTGCCCCCGACTCAGGAAAAGAACCGATTCTGACGCTGGACGAGATCAAGCAGGCGCAGCGCCGTTTGCGCGACGTGGCGGTCCGAACCCCGCTGGTGGAATTCGTTCTTCGCGATGAGCCCGGTCCCGAGCACGAACGCCGCCGCATTTTCCTGAAGCCGGAAAATCTCCAGCCCGTCGGTTCGTTCAAGCTGCGCGGCGCCTACAACAAGATCGCTTCGCTTTCTCTCGAAGAACGCGAACGCGGCGTGATCGCGTACTCCAGCGGCAATCACGCCCAGGGTGTCGCCTATGCAGCGCGGGCTTTGGGAGTGCGCGCGGTCATCGTGATGCCCGCAGCCGCCCCCGCCATTAAACGCGAGAGCACCGCTTCCATGGGCGCGGAACTGGTCCTGGTTGGTCCCGGCAGCGAAGAGCGCAAGAACAAGGCGGAAGAACTCGCCGCCCAGCACGGCTACGTGATCGTTCCGCCTTATAACGACAAGACCATCATCGCCGGCCAGGGAACCATCGGTCTGGAGATCCTCGAAGACCTGCCGCGTGTCGAAACCGTGCTCGCGCCTATTGGCGGAGGCGGGCTGGTGAGTGGCGTGGCAGCAGCCATCAAGCTGTCGCAAAGTGCTAACGGGGCCAGCGGCCGCAAGACTTATATCTTCGGTGTCGAGCCCGAACTCGCCGCCGACGGTCTTGCTAGCCTGAAAGCCGGACACGTCGTGGAATGGTCCGCCGATATGACCACCCGCACCATTGCGGATGGCCTGCGCACCCAGAGCATCGGAAAGATTTCCTTCGCGCTGATGCGCCAGTACGTGGATGGCGTGATTGCCGTGACTGAAGAAGAGATCCGCGAAAGCATGCGCCGCATCTCCGCCAATCCCAAGCTGACCGCCGAACCTAGCGGCGCGGTGAGCCTCGCCGCGTTTCTCTTTCATCGCCATGAACTGCCCGACACCAAGCTCAACGTCGCCGTGATCAGCGGAGGCAATGTCTCTCCCGACATGCTCGCCCAAATCCTGAACGAGCCCCCGTCAGGTTCCGCCACTCCCTGACGCAGAGCTATTTCAACCTCGAGAAAGAGCGCCTCCATCTTCACTACAAACTTTCATCCTGATCGAGTCCGAGTTTTCGTTTGCCACACCCGGGCGAGTCGAAGGACCCCGGCCATGCTGTTCCGGCAACACGGCTGACCTTTCAGCCTAATTCCTCAGCGTCCTCCGCGTCCTCTGCGGTTTTCATTTCCGCGGTGTACAATTTTCGGTTCTTCCAGGAGCCACGATCCTGATGTCCTTCCGCATTCTTTGCGCATTTCTCTGTCTCACATTCATTCCTGCTCTGGCCCAAACAGACAGCAAGCCTTCCCAGACTCGCCATCCCCGCTTCTTCCCCTATGAGATTCAATCGAAGAAGCTCGCCAACGGTCTTCAGGTGATCGTCGTTCCCACGCCGGAATTCAAGAACGCTGTCACTTACTCGACCGTGGTCCTCGCCGGCTCCCGCAACGAAACGGAAAAGGGTAAGACCGGCCTCGCGCATCTTTTCGAGCACATCATGTTTCGCCACGAATTCGGCGGCAAGCCCGGCGGCTACGAAACCGAAACCGACCGCATGGGCGTCTACAACAACGCCTGGACCGACTTCGACCTGACTTACTATCACCCCACCACCTTCAGCGCGAACCTCATCGGCCCCATCCAGCGTCCTGACGGGCCGGTTACGCCGCTGATCGAACTCGAGGCCTCGCGTTTCAAAGGGCTCAAGCTCGACCGCAAGACGTTCGAAGTAGAAGCGGGCGCCGTGCTCGGCGAATATCGCCGCATCTTCTCCGATCCATCAGAAAAAATGCTCGAGCAGCTTTCTCCTGTGGCGTTCCCGCACCATCCGTACGGGCACACAGTCATCGGTTATGCGGAAGATGTCCAAAATATGCCCAACGCCTGGGATGCCGCCTGGGAGTTCTACCGCAATTACTACGCGCCCAATGACGTCGCGATCATTATCGTCGGCGACGTCAAGCCCGCCGACATCTTTTCGGCCGTGCAGAAGTGGTATGGCGATTGGCAGCCGTCGCATCCACCGCAGATTCCCGCAGAGCAGCCCCCCACCGGTCCAAAATCTCTACACGTAAAGTGGGACGCGGATGTCTCGCCCATCCTGATGGTCGGCTATCACACGCCCGCGATGCATCCCGGCGCGAAGGAAACTGCGGTGACAATGATCATCCCCGAACTGCTGGTGTCCCGCTCCGCGCCGCTCTATCAGAAATTGCGCTATCAGAAGCAGACGGTCACGTCATTCACGGTTTACCCGGGCTCCGGCGGGTTTCCCGGCACCGGCGAGGTTCTTCAGTCCACCGATCCTCACCTCATGTTGCTGCAGTCCGAATTGGTTCTCGATCGTTTTCGCACGCAGGGACAGAATTATGTTCTTGATGTGCAGAGCGACATGATTAACGGGGCGGAGGCGCTGAAGCATTTCTCCCACTCTGCTCGCGCCGCGCAGACGCTCGAGGTGGTGAAGAGCAAGATCCGCAACGACTTTCTCGCCGAGCTCGATTCCACCGACAACATCGCCGAGCACCTCGCCTGGTACTACCGCTTCAGCCGCGATCCTTATGTGTTCGAATCGCTGATGCAGGCGATTGACTCGCTGACTCCCAAAGACGTGGATGATTACGCCATCCAGTATTTCCGTTCAGAAGGCCAGATTGTGACTACTTTGTGGCACGACGTTGCGCCCGCCAAGCCCGCCGCCAAGGGGGTGAAGTAATGCACCGCGCCTTGCGTACGCTCCTCGCCGCCGTGGCCGTCATCGCGCTCGGCTTTCCTGCTTCCGCGCAGGTCACCGCGCAGTACAAGAAGGCGAAGCCCGGCAGCGTTCGCGTCTTCAGCACCAACCTGGTGACTCTGCCTTCCGAGTCTCCGCTCTACGTCATTCGCATTATGATTCGCACCGGTTCCGCTTACGATCCCGCCGGCAAAGAAGGAGTCGCGAATCTTGCCGCCCGCATGCTGATCGAAGGCGGTTTCGGAGATCCCAAGCAGCCCACCACCAAAGACAAACTTGCTGACATCACCCGCCCCTGGGGCGATGCCGCTCTTCCGCGTGTGCTGGTGGACAAGGAAGCCACAACCTTTTCCATGACCGTGCCCCGCGATTCAGTGACAGAGTTCATCGCGCACGTGCTCAAGCCGATGATGACCCACCCACTCTGGCTCGCGCCCGAACTCGATCGCATCCGCCGCGAGTCGCTCACCGGCATCCGCTCCAGCCTGCGCTTCGAAGATGAAGAGAGCCTGGGCCTGCTCGCTCTGGATAATTATGTGCTCGCCGGCACCGCGCTCGATCATCTCTCCGACGGCACTGTCCGCGGGTTGCAGGCCGTTACCCGCGAGGATCTCGTACGCTTCTACAAGTCGTTTTACGTTCGCGAGAACATGTACGTCGCCACCAATATCAATGACGTCGCGCTGCTGGGCGAGTTGATGGACGCGCTGCCCGCCACTCCTGCCGCTCACCCTGCATCCCCTGGCCTGAAAACCGAGCCGGCGCTCTTCCAAGGTCGTCACCTGCTCATCATCACGCAGCCCAACGCCATCGCGACCGGCCTGCATCTGGGCTTTCCGATCGACGTTGCCCGCCGCAGCGACGATTACTGGCCGCTGTTCGTAGCCAATGTTTTTTTCGGCATACATCGCGACAGCTTCGGCCGCCTGTATCAGGACATTCGCGCGGACCGCGGCTACAACTACGGCGACTACTCCTATATCGAGTATTACGACGGTCGGCCGTTCTTTCTTTTTCCTCCCCCCGGCAGCCCTCGCACCCAGCAATATTTCAGCATCTGGATTCGGCCGGTGGAGCATCGCTTCACCCACTTCCTCCTCAAAGCCATGACCGCCGAACTTGATCAGTTCATCAAGCAAGGCCTGACTCCCGAGCAGCTGGAACTGGCGAAGATAAAAGCTCGCAGCCTCTATCTCAATTACGCCGCCAACCAGTCAAGACTGCTGGGCTATCGCCTGGAAGACATGTTTTATGGAATGAAGGATGACGGGTACATCCAGGAAATGCTCGCGCACATTGATGCCGTCAGCGCCGAGCAGGTGAACGCCGCTATCAAGAAACACCTTCAGACTGCGAATCTGAAATACATCATCGTGACCAATGAGGCTGGAGCCGACAAGCTCGCCGACGACGTTGCCAACAACACCAATGTCGTCACCAAATCTCCCGCCGAGTACCACATTGCCGAGCCGGTTCCACCCGACAAGCAGAAGATGCTCGACCAGGACAAACAATGGGCCGCTTATCCTCTCGAAATTCCGCGCAAGAACATTCACATCGTGAAAGCCGACGAGATGTTCGAAACCTCCGGCACTCCCGGCCTCTCACCCGGCGCGGCCACGGGAGACCCCCAATGATGATGTCATGTGGCGCGGGCGCCCTCGCCCGCGGACTTTTCTTTTCTCTTTTCCTGTTCCTTTTCGCTCTTCCCGCCTTCGCCGTCGCCGAACGCGGCATCGTTGTCCGTCCATCGCAGATCTTTCTCGGCCCTGATCCTACCTCGCAAAAAATGTCCGTGCTCGAACGCGGCCGCGAGCTCGCCATCATGGAACGCAGTCGCGAGTGGGTGAAAGTTTTCGCCAGCATCACCCCGGAGCAGGACATTACCGGCTGGATGCCCGATAAAGGCATCGTCACCGCCGCAACTCCCAACGGAGACAAGATTCTCTTCGGCGAAGCTGTCGATTCCGAGAGTGAAGCGAGCCGCGCCCATGGCCGCAAAGGGGCCGCCGAAGACGCCATGCGCCTCTATGCACGCATGGCCGAATATTTCCCGCAGTCGCCGCTCGCGCCCGAAGCCTTTTACCGTGCCGCCGACGTTCGCTGGCAACTGGAGCGCTCCAGCATCATGTCCCGTCCCTCGGCCAAACACGTTGATCCCTCTGAACGCGAGGAGATCAACACCGAGTTCATGAAAGAAGTCATGAAAAAATACCCCCACACCAAGTGGGCTGATCTGGCGGCGTTCCACCTGATCGACAACAAACTTTGCGGCTCCTGGGACGGCACTCCCAAGTGTCCCGAACGGGAAGCCGAACTGTATGAAAAGTACGTCAACGACCATCCTGACTCGCCGGTTGCCGCCGAGGCCCTGTACGAAGCAGCCTCGCGGCGTGGCGCTCTGATCGACATTTACCAGTCCAACGACGAAGGCAAGAAATCTGGTGACGCCAAGGCGCGCGCCATGGCTCTCGCCGAAAAAATCACATCGAAGTACCCGCAAACGGACTGGTCAGCCCGCGCTGCCCGCCTTATCTTTTACCTGCAGCAAGGCATTCCAACCTACGGAAGCGCGGTGCAATAGCTTGCCCATTTATCAAGCCGTTATTCTTGCCATCATCCAGGGACTGGCGGAATTCATCCCCATTTCAAGTTCCGGCCACCTGATCGTCGTTCGCCGCTTACTCGGCTGGAACGAACTGTCGGCCGCTCACGAACTCACATTCGACGTGGCTCTTCATGCGGGCACTCTGATCTCCGTGCTGGCGTATTTCTGGCGGACATGGATCCAGATCATTCGCGCCGCGCTGGGAGGCAAGGTCGTCCGCTTTTCCGAAACTTCCGACTCCGGCCGCGACCTAACTCCCGAAGAAGCCCGCCGCGAACGTTTACTCTTGTGGTTCCTCGTGGTCGCCACTATTCCCGGCGGGATCGCGGGAAAATTGCTGGAGCACTCCGCCGAAGACTACTTCCGCTCTCACCTCACTCTGATCGCCGCCGCCATGATCGTGGTGGGGCTGATCATGTGGTGGGGGGAAAAGTACGGCAGCTTCCGCAAGCCCCTGACCGACATCAGTTTCGGCGATTCGCTCGTGATCGGCTGCGCCCAGGCAACTGCCCTGATTCCCGGCGTTTCCCGCTCCGGTTCGACCATCACGGCCGGCCTTTTCCGAAACCTGACCCGCGACGCGGCCGTGCGCTTCAGCTTCCTTCTGGCCACTCCGATCATCGCCGGCGCCGTCCTGCTCAAGGCCCATGAAGTCCACAAAGAAGGGGTTCCGGCGGACATGCGCCTGCCTTTCATCGTCGGGATCGCCGTTTCCGCGCTCGTGGGCTATATCGCCATCGCGTGGCTGATCCGGTACCTGCGCACCAAAACCCTCACAATTTTC
>Ga0070741_10004544_pt1 | contig 32277 bp, 24 predicted proteins | sample Coa_R1_4_FD_66440 | JGI IMG/M metagenome (GOLD analysis project Ga0070741, IMG submission 66440) | Surface soil microbial communities from Centralia Pennsylvania, which are recovering from an underground coalmine fire - Coalmine... | ecosystem: Environmental > Terrestrial > Soil > Unclassified ... | reverse complement strand
TATATACTGGTGACACTTGAAAGCTGGAGAATTTTGCAAGAAAGCGGCGCAAATTTTTGTGTCTGGAGCGAGTGACCATTGCCGGAGAGGCAAGGCACGAGTGAAGATCAAAAATTGGCTGCCAAGCTGACGAAGCAAAAACTCCAGCTTTCAAGTGGAACCGGTATATACCCAACGCGATTGAAAATTTGGATTTAAGACCGCGCCAATCGCGGGAGCTTTCGCTTCGGTCCTAAACCAAATTTTCAGTCACGTTGGGTATACACAAACAAAATGATTTTTGGGATAAAGGTTGGGAAAGGGCCGCTTTATCCTAAAAATCATTCATGCGCTGTATAAATTCTTAGGAGTTTAAGACGGCGCGGACATGTTCGCAGTGGTGTTCACCGCAGGTGCATCCGACGGGCTGGCCGAGATAGACGTTGTATTGTTCTTTCTCATCGAGGGGATGGGTGACGATGTAAAGCTTTTCATCTGATTGTTTCACGATCCAGTCTTGAAACTTCAGTTCCTCATCTGTGACAATTTCTTCTTCCTCTTCAGAATCTTGTTTTTCTCCATTTAAGCCTTTTTGCATGGCTCGCGCAATTTGACAGCGCATGCAGTTGCAATCTGGCTCAGGCTTGGGGGCTGCATTTGGATCGACAATCCCCATGGACTGAGTCATGAGGGTGATTTTTTCGAGAATGTCCGAAGGAAGATCGGGATTTTCAGCTTGTTCAGGATTGTGCTGTAGTAAAGTTCCAAATCCTTCCATGCCGGGTAACCCTAAAGGGATTTCTAGGGAAAGAACTTGCTGGCCTGCTTGAGGAATAGGGAATGGGGGGAGTGGGGATTTTGCTGGGATAGCTCTAGTTTCGCATTCAAGATGCTTTGTGTGCGCAGCAAAGATCGCCTCAACCATAGAAGGCTCGGGGTAAGGAATCTCGATGCGAGCTCCGTTGATCAGGGTAATGATTAGCGAATAGGCTCCAGCATTTAAGTTTTCAACGTGCAAAGAGGCAATATTCTTCCAAGCAGTAGATATATAAGGGGGAATGCTAAGGATTTGAGGAGTAATTTTCATGTTTAGGCCTCCTTATTACTTTTACTTAATTATAAAGGATATCTGTTTGAAAAGTCAATAAAGAGTTTAGCAGATGTCGATTCTGATTGCTAAATCATGTCATAACTCATTAAATATAAGTGTTATAAAAAAAGTATTGAGTGGAGTGGAAGGGGGGTATATGCTGCGATCAAGGTCCGGAAAATTCAACATAGCTTAAGGAGACCACTAACATGACGCGTAAGACCTTTGTCATCGATACGAATGTTCTTCTCCACGATCCACAAGCAATAGGTAAATTTAAAGGTAGCGATGTCATTATTCCTCTTAATGTCTTTGAAGAGCTCGATAGTATGAAACGCTTTTCAGATGAGTTAGGTAAAAACGCGCGCTATATTCTTCGCTTTATCGATGCATTAAAGGGGCGTAAGACGGGAAATTTGCACACCGGTGTAGAAATTGAAGATGGGATCGTGGTTCGCGTCCTTGTCGATACGAAAGCTACGGAAAGGACTTCATTTCCTTTGTCTCCGGAAAGAAGCTCAAACAAGCTTCTCTGTGTTGCCTATAAACTCAAAGAGCACGGAGAACATGTGGTCATTGTATCTAAGGACTTTGTTTTGCGTGTCAAAGCGGAGGCGATCGGTCTTGAAGCTCAAGACTACGAAAATCTTAAGTTTTCCTATGAGAATATTTATCGGGGATATCGCAAACTTGACGTACCTAAAAGAGATATCGATCTTTTTCTTAAGGATGGTTTCTTGGCGGCAGGAGAGATGGATTTATTTCCTAATGAGTATTGCGTGCTGACTTCGCCTGAGCAATCTTCTGCGGTATGCAAATACAATCCAAAGACGCAGCAGTTGGAACCTCTTCTTAAGTTTTCCAAAGACATTTGGGGCATCCAGCCTTTGAACGTCGAGCAGAAGTGCGCTTTGGATCTTTTGCTCCGAGATGACATCAATTTGGTCACGATGATTGGACCTGCAGGAACGGGAAAAACTCTAATGGCTCTTGCGGCGGGGTTGAGAAAAGTGTTTGATGAAGGGGTTTATAATCGGATCCTTGTCAGTCGTCCGATCATCCCTTTGGGAAAAGACATCGGTTATCTCCCCGGAACAAAAGATGAAAAGCTTTTTCATTGGATGCAACCGATTTACGATAATCTCGAATTTCTTTGCCAAACAACGAGTGGTGAAGCCAATGGTCAAGAGACGCAAAAGTGGGTCATGGAAAGCAAAAAGATCGAAATGGAAGCAGTCACTTATATTCGCGGTCGATCCCTTCCTAAGATGTACATGATCATCGATGAAGCACAGAACCTCACGCCGCATGAGGTGAAGACGATCATTTCTCGTGCGGGCAAAGGAACTAAGGTTGTTTTGACAGGTGATGCAACGCAAATCGACAATCCTTATCTCGACAAAGATTCGAATGCACTCACTTTTACAGTAGGTAAATTTAAGCAGTATCCGATTTACGGACATATTTTCTTGGAGCGGACAGAGCGCTCTGAGCTCGCTGCTTTGGCTGCAGAAATTTTATAGGATGAGTGCTTAAGATGCACAAGAAGAAAATCGATCTCATCCGTCTTGCCGAACAGGTGATGTATGACAAGGGATTGGAACCGAAGTTTTCTGACTATGCCTATATCCAGCTTAAAGAAATTAAGCAACCAGCATCTGCTTCGACGCATTCCAAAGATTTGCGATCATTGCTTTGGTGTTCGATCGACAATGATGATTCTCGCGACTTAGACCAGTTGACGTATGGAGAATGTCAAAAAAACGGTAAGAAGATCCTTTGGGTTGCCATATCTGACGTCGATGCATTGGTTCCAAAAGATTCTCCCATTGATGAACATGCTAAGATCAATACTACATCGGTGTATACACCTGCAGTGATTTTTCCGATGCTGCCCGAAAAGCTATCGACCGATTTAACTTCATTAAATGAGGGAGAAGATCGGCTGGCAATCGTCTTTAAAATTCTGATTGGAGAAGAGGGAGAAATTGAAGAAGGGGAAATCTTTGAGGCAGTCGTTCGCAACCATGCTAAATTAGCTTACCCTTCTTTGGGGAGTTGGTTAGAAGGGCAAGGTCCTATCCCCGCTAAAGTCAAGGAAGTAGGTGGTTTAAAGGAATCACTTTTGTGCCAACACAAAGCAGCTCAACTCTTAAAGAAACGTCGCCATTTGGTCGGTGCGTTAACTCTGCAATCACCGGAAGCTGAGGCGAAAATGGCAGAGGATAAAGTTGTCCTAAGGATTCCTTCGCACAATTTTGCAGATGAGCTGATTGAAAATTTTATGATTGCAGCAAATTTCGTGATGGCGACAAAGTTCCGCGCTTCCGGAATACCCAGTTTGCGCAGAGTGGTGCGCGTTCCTAAAAATTGGGACCGCATTGTTGCAGTGGCCTCCAGTTTAGGAACAAATTTGCCTAAAGAGCCCGACTCAAAATCTCTAGATGCTTTTTTGATCAAACAGCAAAAAAGAGATCCAACTTCTTTTCTAGACCTGTCTCTAGTAATCATCAAACTCCTCGGAAGAGGGGAATACATCGTCGAAACAAAGCGGGACAAACCCGTTGGGCATTTTGGTCTGGCGCTTAGCGAATACATTCACTCGACGGCCCCGAACCGTCGCTTTCCCGATTTGATCTCCCAGCGGCAGTGCAAAGCACTTCTTCGGAGCAAAAAAAATCCCTACTCTTTAGAAGATCTGAAGATTTTATCAGCGCATTGCACAAACCAGGAAGATGCGGCAAAAAAAGTGGAAAGACATCTCAATAAATCCGCAGGGGCACTCCTTCTTAAACCTCGACTAGGAGAGATTTTCAAAGGGATAATCACAGGCGTGACTTCGCATGGAATTTGGGCACGTCTTTTTGATCCGCCTATCGAAGGAAAAATCGTCGAGGGACCTTCGCATCTTCAGGTAGGCGATCGAGTCACCTTAAAACTGGTCAACGTCGATATTCTAAAAGGATACATCAACTTTTCTGTGGAATAATCTTTAATATTACTGCGCCTTCCTGCTTTCCTCTGCGAAGAGCATCAAGTGCTGCATTTGCCTGCTCTAAAGGATAGACAATGACTTCTGTCTGGATAGGAAATTGTTTGATGACGGCAAAGAAGTCCTGAGCGTCTTTCCTTGTCAAATTGGTAACGGATTGAATGCTTTTTTCTCCCCAGAGATCACTATAAGGGAATCCTGGAATAGCGCTCATATGAATGCCTCCGCAAACGCATCGCCCTCCCTTTTTCAATTGTTTAAGCGCCTTAGGCACTAAGTCTCCGACAGGAGCAAAGATAATGATCGCATCGAGAAGCGCAGGAGGAGGGTTATCGGAATCCCCAGCCCAAACCGCGCCAAGTTTTCTTGCAAACAGTTGTTTTTTGTGATCGCCTGCGCGTGTAAAAGCATAAACTTCTTTTCCTTCAAAAGCGGCGATCTGCGTTAAAATATGGGCAGCCGCCCCAAATCCATAAATTCCCAATGTTTTTTTCGGATTTGCCAGACGATAGGCACGATAGCCGATGAGTCCAGCGCACATCAAAGGAGCTGCATGTTCATCGGAAATATGCGGAGGCAGCGCTATAGCATAACCCGCTTTGCAGACGACATACTCGGCAAAACCTCCGTTGCATGTATAACCTGTGAATTGGCCTTCTTCGCAAAGATTTTCTTGATTTTCTAGGCAATGAGCGCACTTTCCACAGGTACTTGCAACCCAAGGAACGCCCACGCGATCCTTAAGCTTGAATTCCAAAACATCGTTTCCGACTTGTTCCACAGTCCCAACAATTTCGTGACCTAGAATTAGGGGAAGTTTGGTGGCAATAAGATCGCCGTCTAGGATATGTAAGTCGGTGCGACATACCCCACACGTATGTACTTTGATGAGCAGCTCGTCTTCTTTGGGAATAGGTTTCGGAACCTGTTCGAAGACAAGCGGTTGTTTTTGCTGATGAAGGACCATCGCTCGCATTGACTCTCCTTTAAACGTACTATATAGTAAGTATTTTTTGAGTCAAACAAGCGAATTTCCCCTAACCTCATCTTAGAGAATGTTGTCGAATTAATCCGACAACATTCTCTTAGAGGTTCGGGCGAAGGTGAAAGTCTGTTAGAAGCCCCATGTCTTTTTAAGAAGATTTTTGACATTCTCGATCGCTTCTAATTTGTATTGATTAGGAACAGCAGTTTTTGCTTTTTCGTCGCCGAGATAGACGTTGCGGCCGAAGTCACGCTTGAATAAAGGATCGTGAGGATGAATGATATTCCTTTTTTTCTCCCAAGCGGCGAGATATGTGTGATAAGTAGTGCCGAAGAGACAGTGAGCGAGGTTTTTTTGTCCTTCTGGTAAATCGGCTGGGTTTAATTTTAATCCTTCCATCAACTTCATGATTTCGGAGACATGGGCCGCCGAATCAGAAGATTTTAAACATTGTTCAAGGCTAAAGAGCAGAAAGTTCATTTGGACACGCTGCACGGCACGCAACTTTTGATCAGAAGAAGTCGCATCCGATTGAAAAGCGTTTACTCCCCAAGAAATCATATCGCCTTTTTGAGAGATTTCATTCCTTAAGTCGCTACTTTGGAGTTGGAGCAGATGGGCGGAGATCGGTTCCATAAGATTTTTCGTGCCATTGAATGTGGTGAGCCCTCCTAAAGCTTGAACATAATTCTCATCGTGCGGGCTTGAAAGAGCCTCAATAGCTTTTTGCAAGGCATCAATTGCTTGCTTTTGCACATCCCATGCAGACAGAGCGGGCTCATTAATGACAACTTCTTCAGATTGCTGAATGGGTTGGTCGGCTTCTACAATGGCTGAGCTGACTTCTAGGGGAGCTTGGCTCGTTTCTAACTCATTTAATTTTGCCTGATTTTCATCCACGACAGCTTGAAGTTCAGAGCGATAAGCGAGAGTAAATAATTGACCATCACTTAGCTCTAATTCCGCATTTTCTTTAACACCGATAATTTTGCTGTGAAGAAACTTAGCTGCTTGTTCAACATTGCCGAAAGAAACGAGATAAGGACAGCCATGGCGCTCTCGGTCTCCCTGAGGATTGAATATAACAATGGACTTAAGGCCATTAATGATCATGGCCAATTGACTGCAATCGCCTAAGGTGATTAAGACTCCTAATCCCTTCAAATCGCATTTTTTTCTTGAGCCATCCAACAAAAGGAAAAGTTCTAAAACATCACCACATTGCATTTTGAGCGGTAGAGAAACTAAATCCTCCCTTTGGTAGCGAGCAAGTTTAGCATTCCAAGCATCGACAGGAAGGTCGTCTTCATCATCTGATTCATCAGGTGACTGATCGATAAAGCGAAGGGGAGAGTAGTCTTGAGTGTCGCCGGATTGAAAACTAATGCAAGCTTGAAGATAAGCATCACCGATTAGGTCGCCTACGCAATTAGGTGAATGAGGTTGTGAGAATGTGATCCAGCGAGGATCTAGCATTTTTTCAAAGAAACGAATAAGAGTGAGTTCTCGGCCTTTTCGTGCAATTTCTTCCGTTACATCTAGGCCACAATTTTCTATTAAATGAGAAAGAGGAACATTACAGACATCGTAATCAGGCGCCGCTGTGAGCAATTCTTGCTTTTTTGACTCTAGCTCTTTATGCGCGAATTGGGCTAATTGGAGACTTTCAGCGGATTCTATGCGTGTTTGATTTAGCTCAATGAATTGCTCAATTCCACTGAAGTATTGTCTAATTTTTTGGGGAGTGATTAGGGTTTCTGGATTTATTTTAGTCAGCATTTTTTGAATTCTTGGATCAATATCCTCTGAGCCAGAAGCGATGTAATCGATTGTCTTATGGATAAGGCTAATTTTCTTTTCAATCTTTGAAAGAGTTTTTAAAAGTGCAGTTTTCGCCGCTTCATCAATTTTATGATTCCTAACTAGATTGGTAAGAGCTTTTGCCTTATATTCTTCGAGGGTAGCACGTACGACTTCCTCTTCAATAGATTGGGGGTTTATTTCCCATTTAAAGCGTTCCGCTTCCTCTGCAAGAATGTGGACTTGTTTTCGAAGGGAAGAGAGAAGAGTGCTGGTATTTATCATATTTAACCTCAAAATAATTAATTTATTAAGTTTCTTTATTTATATTAAACGATTTTTGCGATTATTTGAAGCTTTTGTTTTATTATTACAGAGTAATTCATGGTTTTTTAACAAATGTTATATTTATATATTTAATACACGCTACGCGTTGGGTGTAGTAGAGTCTGTCCACGCCTCGGTTTTCTGCTGATAGCATGCACTTATAAATAATTTTAAAAATCTTAATGAGAACCGTTGAGAGAATCGATGGTTGCAAAACAGCTTGCCAAAAGATCGACCTGCTCTGGATCAAGTCCAAGTGTCAAGCGGATCGTTGAGCATTTTTCGCTGAAAAGGATGCTGAAATTGGGGTGGTAAAAGCCTAGGCTTGGGCGATTGAAAATCGGGTGCTTGCCTTCCATGCATTTGAGGAGAAGATAGCCTCCTACAAGAGAGCATCGCAGCCTATGAAAAAGGCCGAAGATTTTAATGTCGATAAACGCGAGGTTAGATTCTTGATCGACAGGGATAATGCGGTAGTCGACGTTCTTGTTTGTCAGCAGTCTTGGGGGAATCTTTTCAAAGAATTGCCGCGTGTTGTCGAAGACTTGCTTGCGGTAGAGTTCGAGATGATGAGCAGCGTATTGATAGGCGATGCAGAACCATTGTAGACTTAAGAGATCGGTTTGAATCACAGGATCGGTGCAAAGGAAATCGAAAGTAGTCCATTTTTTATCTTTGTTGTGAATCATGTAAAAGGGAGCGCCACAATAGTTGTCCATTCCAAAAAGATCGAATTTAAGCCCACTGCGATAGCAAAGGATATTGAGGGCTCCATTTGCGATGGCATCTTGAAATTCTTCGAGTAAGCGGGTTGTTTGTGGAGAGTTGATGTAGTCAAGAGTGCAGTCCAAAGCGACTGTCAGCGGTTTTCCTTCTTTTGCTTTGAGGGCTTTATGCAATGTTTCTGCGATTTTTTCTACTTTATAGTCAGTGACGTTGAAGTCGATTCTTTTTAACACAGGGTTAAATTGCACCATTAACAGATCGGCTTCTGCCCAATCGTCTTCCGAAGCTTCCTCGATGCTACAGCTGGTTGAGGCCATATTCAGCGTGTGAATGATCTCAAAGTAGGTGTTTTCTCCATACAGAATGCGCGGAGACTTATTGATGCTTCTCTCCACTGCTCGGATGATGCCAGCTAAGCTTGTCATTCCTGAAGCATGGAGGCCATAGGATGTGAAGGGTTTAAGTGCAGAGGGAATAGAAGTTAAGAGATTATGGTAAATGGTGGAAAAGTCACTGAATACAAAAGGGGAAAAAATTTCCAGAAGAGGGGTGAAGCTTGCATGGATCTGCTCGATGTGCGAAGTGGTATCAAAAAAGGCTTCATTTCCTTTTTCTTGTTTCAAGAATTCTAATTCTTTCAAGATTTTGGAAAAGCTAAGTTGAACAATGGCCGATCGGGTGGGACATTTTGTAATTTCCTCCCATTTCTCAAATGGCAAATCTTGGAGGAGTCCTCGGATTACAGCAAGTGTCGCTTGCAGCATGAGAGTTTTTTGGGGGTGGGTAGAATTCCAGTTTTCTTCAAAAATATTTAAATGTTCGATGAAGTCTTCTTGAGAAATGTTGGGAACAGTTGTCTTCGGCGCATTTGCAGGCAGATCAGCGATTTCCCATCGGTCTAATTCAATGCGGTTTGCTGACAGTCCAAATTTGGCGATCCATAATAAAAGATATTGATGATCGTTCTCGATTTCTTTCGAGGAGGACTGATTAAAGGGAAGGATTCGCACTCCGCCAATCCCTTCTTTTTGTAAGGTTTGTATGCATAAGATTCGGCGTGCATCGAGATTAGCTTTAGAGAATTCTTCCTGGTAATCATTCCACGCTTGGATCCACTGATTTTTATCCTGACAGGAAAGGTGAGAAGTTAGGTCCAAGATGACTTTTTTATGAGGCTCTTCTAATTTTCGGGCAACGTTTGTCAGAGTCGTCTCAATGTTTTCATGGCGGGATACGATCAGACGAGCAGGAAGATAATCTTGAAGATCTGTAGGTCGCGTTAAGATGAGCGGGAAATGAAAAGGTTGAGGAAGGGTTTGCTTCCAACTCTCGACTCTTTTTTTATAAGTCTTTGAGAATTTGTTCCAAGGATCTCTTGAATAGGAATTTGTCGATTCTGGATGGATCTGAACGTCAATTCCAAAGCAGGGACATACCCAATTGACAACGGAAGAATAATAACCTGTCGCTTTCGCTAGCCAGCGGTTTTCAAGAAACTGAATGAGTTTTTTTTGCTCTAAGGTTGAAGCGGGAATTTCCGAGAGCGCGCGCTGATTTGCATGCCAAGAATTTAAAGAGAGCGCCGAGTTTTTGAAGGAAACGGGTCCTTTAAATATTTGGCCAAAAGTGTGCTGAGCGGAGAGGCGGCAGATATCGCTGACAAATAAGCATTCTCTTCCGAGTGTATCAGCCCAGGGAGAAAACTGAAAAATGCCCCAGCCCAATTTTGCCCAAAAAGAAACGGACTGAAAGATCTCACCGGCGCAAAAATAAAGAGCTCCTTCTGCGGCTTTCTGCAAAAAAGAACCTTCTTTTCGGTCTAAAACGTTTTCAGTAGTCCCAAGAGGAGCTACTGTTAGCAGCAGTGCGGAAAGCCAAAGTGGGAATTGTGAAACTCCAGCGAGGGGATAAATGGATGATTTTGGTGGCTTTTCGCCAGGACGGGCAAGCTGTATTTGACAGTTCGTATGGCGACGGCGAAAACAGGCTCGAGTAAATAGGCGAGTCGCCGCTCTGGCAAGGGATGCCAAAAGGGCCATTTTTCGCTCGCTAGAGTTTTGCAATTGCCTCCAAAGCATAGATACTCTTGTGATTACTATCGCATGGACTTAGGAACGTTAGGCACAAGTTTTGAAAGATCAGGTTTTTTGAAATCTTTATTAAAATTTTCTTCGGGGAAAGCTGGAAATTTTACATTCTTCCCGAAGACAAAAAGTTTCCCGCGCAAGATTAGCGTATTGCCATCTCGCCAAATATCGGCATCATAGACTTTTCCTTTTCTAGGATCTAAGACATTACCATTATACTTTTCGTCGCGAGAATTGTAAACCGCATCCCAAACAATATCCAAACCACAATAATAAGGATGTTCGGGAACTCCCGGCGCTCTTTTTTCAGGGTGATAAATGGAATCATCGATGACTCCCTGAGCGTTATAAGTGCCGATAATTTTTCCGTAGATCTTCCCGTCATACTTATAAAAGGCAATCACGGAAGAGGGTTTTTTTGTTTTTTTATCCATAGACTGCCAAAAGCCTATAATGTTGTCATCGGCAGCAAGCGCAGCGATGAAATTAAAAAGTAATAAAACAGTCACTATCCAGCTTTTCTTCATAAATTTCTCGTGTGGTTTTTTATTTCAAATTGTATTTTATTCTTTCAGATGTCAACCTTTTTTTCTCTGGAGGAACGATGACGGCAACATTCCCTATTTTACGTTTGAGAAGGCTGAGACAACATCCTGTGCTGCGCGACTTGATCCGCGAGTCGGACGTGACGATAAAAGATCTGATTTTCCCTCTTTTCATCAAGGGTAGAAAGGGGAAAAAGCAAGCGATTGAAACAATGCCGGGACTTTTCCAGATCCCGATCAGTGCATTGCCGCAAGAAATTGAGGAGCTGCGATGCTTAAAAGTTTTTTCCGTTATTTTATTTGGTATACCTCCTCATAAAGATGCTGTCGGATCTGACGGGTTCGATGATCAAGGGATTATTCAGGAAGCGATACGGACTATCCGCACCTTAGCGCCTGAAATGCTGATCTTTTCCGATGTCTGCTTTTGCGAATATACCGATCATGGTCATTGCGGAGTTTTAAGCGAGCAGTTTGGAAAATTCGATGTGGACAATGACAAGACGCTGGAGCTTCTCGTGAAACAGGCGGTGAGTCACGCGAAAGCGGGAGCGGATGTCGTCGCCCCTAGTGGGATGATCGACGGGATGGTGCAAGCGATTCGCTGCGGACTTGACGATGCGGGATTTCAGCAGATTCCTATATTGAGTTATTCGGTGAAATACCACAGTTGTCTTTATGGACCTTTTCGGGCTGCAGCAGAAGGAGCGCCAAGTTTTGGCGATAGAAGCACCCATCAAATGGACACTGCCAATGCAAGAGAGGCTGTTCGCGAAGCCGATCTCGACGTCCAAGAGGGGGCAGATATGCTGATGGTAAAGCCAGCTCACGCCTATCTCGATGTGATCTATCGCGTCAAACAAGCTTATCCCAATATTCCTCTCGGAGCCTACCACACGAGCGGAGAGTTCAGCATGATCAAAGCTGCAGTCGAAAAAGGATGGCTAGATGAGAAAAAAGCAGTCCTCGAAATTCTCAGAGGAATGCGAAGAGCCGGAGCTGACTTTATCATCACTTATTACGCCAAAGAGTTTGCCCAGTGGGAAGCCGAAAAGTAGACCCAACGCGACTGAAAATTGAAGCGAAAGCTTTCGCGATTGGTGCGATCGAATCGTCGCCACTATTAGAAATAGGGGCTATACCCGACGCGACTGAAAATTGAAGCGAAAGCTCCCGCGATTGGCGCGATCGAATCGTCGCCTCTATTAGAAATAGGGGCTAGATTCGATCGTCCAATCTCGGGGCTTTGGCTCGGTCTTAAATCCAAATTTTCATTCGCGTCGGGTATAGATTCGATCGTCCAATCTCGGGGCTTTGGCTCGGTCTTAAATCCAAATTTTCAGTCACGTTGGGGATAAAGACAGGGTTGCCCTATTTTTTTTGGTCGTGTATTATTAACGATAAATTATTTAAAAAGGCTTGTTATGAGAAAGATATTTACAACTCTTTGTCTTGCTCCTGTTGTCTTATGGGGAGTGGTTTTTGAAAGCGGCAAAATAGAAGATATGCTTCCTTATGTCGATCAAGAAACTTGGGTTTTTCTTGATGTAGACAACACGATGATCGAGTCTACCCAACAATTGGGATCTGCACAGTGGCGCAACCACATTCGAAAAAAGGCCAGAGAATGTGGATATAGCCCCGAAGAAGTGGAGCTTGCTCTAGATAAATTCTGGGTTTTTGTGCAGCACTTTGCTTCTGTAAAATTAGTGGACCCTCAAACAGTAGAGGTGATCGAGCGGCTTAAAGAGAGGGATGTTCCCGTTTTTGGTTTGACGGCAAGGGAAGCTATTGAAGCGACACATACTCAGAGGCAGCTCGGCTCGGTAGGTATTGCATTATATTTAGATCCTGTTTTAGACCCCACTTTCTTGCCTTCTGAAAAATTATCTTTGCTCGATCAAGGAGTGATTTATTGCGGGGATAACACAAAAAGTATGGGGATTACCGCTTTCTTTGAAGAGATGGATGCAAAACCAAAAAAAGTGGTATTCGTCGATGATAATCAGAGCCAGATTCTGGAGTTAGAAAAGACCCTTGAAGAAATGGGAATAGAGTTTGTTGGAATGCGTTTTAGCGGCGCCGATGAACGCGTACAGACGTTTGATGGGGACATTGCCGATGTTCAGTTCAGCTATCTTCCGAAAATTGTGACTGATGAGGAGGCGAACGAAATGCTGCATGGGTTCATCAACCTCGATGAAAAAGAGGATTAAAAAATTTAATGATTTAATCCAAAGAATTTGGGTTTTAAGAATCCTGTTTTAGAGTAGACTTCTTTGCTCTATGGATCTACTCCCAAAAGATATCAATGGCTGTCCGTACCTTTTTCTTGCCCCTATGGAGGGTGTAGGGGATCGCTGTTTTCGGCGCGCTATGGCATCAGTCGGAGGATTTGATGAAGCGGTTACTGATTTCTTAAGAGTGCCGACCAACGCGCATGTACAGAGCCTGGCCAAAGCTTATGAAGCGGAAGAGACGCAGCCAATCCCACTAGCTGTGCAGCTCATGGGATCGGATAGTCAGCTCATGGCAGCGATGGCTAAAGAGGTGGAAGCGCGCGGAGCGCCGCGGATCGATTTAAACTGTGGGTGCCCTTCCAATACTGTGACAGGAAGGGGAGCGGGCTCTAGCCTTCTCAAAGAGCCCGAACTATTGCATCGTGTGGCAAAGACGATGGTGACAGCGGTCTCTGTGCCAGTAACGATCAAGATGCGTTCAGGATATGACGACATCTCTCTTTTTCGAGAGAACCTTCTTGCCGCGCAGGAAAGCGGAGTTAGGTTCATCACTTTGCATCCTAGAACAAAGGTCGAGGGATACGGACCTCCTGCACGTTGGGATCTAATCGCTGAAGCAAAGGCATTTTTAAAAATCCCTGTCGTCGGCAATGGGGATATTCTTACAGTGGAAGATGCGCTTAAAATGCTTCAAATCACATCCTGTGATGCACTGATGATCGGCAGAGGCAGCGTGATCAACCCTTTCATTTTTCATCAGATTCGGTCTCATTTTGCCGGAAAAACTTACCGAGGAAACTGGGAAGATGTGAAAGGTTATCTCGAAACCTATATCGCTGAAATTCCTCAGGGAAGTTCAGAGAGGCTGAGAATCAATAAAATGAAACAGCTGATGGGCTTTCTTTTTAAAGGCAACCCTTCCCTTTTTGAAAAAAGACAGCAAATGCTGACAACGACCTACACGGATTTTGCATCCTTTTTAAACTTTGCGTTACCTTTGCTTCAAGAGGGCTGGATATGATACAGGTAGATGATCTCACTCTTTCCTATAGCGGCAATGAGATTCTTGAGAGTGTTTCTTTCACGATCAATTCAAAAGAACGCTGTGGATTGATCGGGCGCAATGGTTCGGGGAAAACATCGCTTCTGCGTCTTCTCGTCGGTCAAGAAACTCCAGACAAGGGAACAATTTCTTTTTCCAAAGGCTATAAATTAGGATATCTCGACCAACATATCCGTTTCTCCTCCAAGACAGTCATTGAGGAGGCTTGTTTAGGATTAAAACCCGACGAGCGCGAAGAGACCTATCGCGCTGAAAAAATTCTTTTTGGCCTTGGGTTTAAAGAGGAAGAGATGGATATCTCTCCCCAGCAAATGTCAGGAGGCTATCAACTCCGTCTGCATTTGGCAAAAGTGCTGCTTTCAGAGCCCGATTGCCTGCTTCTGGATGAACCTACTAATTACCTGGACATTCTTTCCATCCGTTTCCTCACGCGCTTTTTGCAGGAGTGGAAAGGGGAGCTGATTTTAATCTCGCACGATCGCGAGTTCATGGACTCTGTCACCACGCATACCTTAGGTGTACACCGTAAAAAAGTGCGTAAATGCAAGGGGGGGACAACGGTATTCTTTGAGCAGATCGTCCAGGAAGAGGAAATTTATGAGAGAACACGCGCTAATCTGGAGAAGAAAAAAGCGCATCTTCAATCTTTTATCGATCGGTTTGGCGCAAAAGCATCAAAAGCGGCGCAAGCCCAGTCCAAGCAAAAAATGCTTCGTCGCATTCCAGCTCTTGAGGCCCTTAAATCTCTGTACGATTTGGACTTCAATTTTCATCAGCGTCCTTTCTTCGGGAAAAAAATGACAGAAGTGAAAGGGATTTCCTTCGGCTATCGAGACGATCAAATCATTGTCCATGACTTGTCTTTTGCGATTGAAAATGGAGATAGGATCGCGATCATTGGTAAAAATGGCTATGGCAAGTCGACCACTCTTCGCCTAATTTCAGGAGAACTCTCTCCACAAGAAGGAGAAGTGCGCACTTCTGAACAAGTTTCGATCGGTTACTTCGGTCAAACCAATATTCAAAGGCTAAACGATCGTGCGACGATTGAAGAAGAAATCGGAGCGGCAAATACTGCGCTGAATTTGACGGAAGTAAAACGGATTTGCGGACAGATGATGTTTAGCGGCGATACTGCAAAAAAGAAAATTGCCGCTCTTTCGGGAGGAGAAAAGAGTCGCGTGCTGATCGGTAAAATTTTAGCAAGGCCCTGCAATCTTTTACTTTTGGACGAACCGACACATCACCTCGACGTGGAATCGATTGAAGCGCTCATCGACGCCTTGGAGGAATTCGAAGGTGCCGTAGTCATCGTCACCCATAGTGAATTGATATTAAAGCGGCTCGCTTTGAACAAAATCATCGTTTGCCATGCAAATAGACAGGCTCTCTTTGAAGGTAACTACGAGGAATTCCTCGAAAAGATGGGTTGGGAGGAAGAAGGCTCCAAGAAGAAAGCAGAGCACGAGCTGCCCTCGCGCGATGACCGCAAAAAAAAGCATGAAGAGCTTATGGCGCGTCGCGCTCGAATTCGCCCCTTGGAAAATGAGCTGCGCAGCATTGAAAAAGCGATTGCTGAGAAAGAAAAATTGCAAGGTGAAGAAAGAGAATCCCTTGTTAACCCCTCTCTCGATTCTCAACACATTCAAAATCTTTTGAAGTCAACAAGCCGGAGGGAAAAAGAGCTTCAGATGGATTACGAGAAGTACGTAAAAATCAGCGAGGAGCTCGAATCCCTAAAGAAGGATCTTTAAGAGACCGACCACAAACCCAGGCTTCGTCGCTTTTTGGGATTATTTTGGCCGCTTTTCAATTCTTTTTGCGGGGGTAGTATACCCAACGTGATACAACTTCCGCAAAAAGAATTCGAAAATCGGCTCAAAAGAACCCAAAAATCGACAGAAACTGGGTTTGTGGTCGGGTCTCTAAGGCAATGAAGAAGGAATCGAAGGTTTACAGTAGGTTTCTTTAATGCGCCAGAGCGCTATTAAAGAGAGTGTAAGGAAAGCGGGAAGCGCCAGGAATGCTGTTTTGTAGGCCGATACCGAAAAGACTCTTGCGCCATCGACAAGTTTTCCATCCCATACGAGATCTAAAAACCACCCCGTCAATGGGTCCGAGGCAGCGCCCAAAAGAGCATCGAAGGCATTCATGAAACCGATCGCTGTCGCAGCTAGAATGGGGAGACTGATTTCCCGCATCATCGTGAAGCAAAGTAGGAAGCTGCTGATGGAAAAACCAAAAAGGAACAGCAGGAAGGTAAGGGAAGAATTAGAAAGGCTTGGCATATAAATGACCGCAGAGATGGTGATTAGCGCGATTAACGTGCCCCAGAACATCACAATGACCCTTTTTCCTAGCCAATCTGAAAACCAACCGAAAAAGGGAGCGCCGACGGCAAAACCGATAAATATGAGCGAGACAGATTGCGCCGCCATGTTAGAAGAAATTAGGAATGCTTCAGAGATGAAGGAAACTCCCCAAAGGCCCCCAAAAATCATCACAGGAGCAAATGCAAAGCCGCTATATACCGAGAGCCACCATCCTTGAGGGTTTTTAAGAACGCGCTTCAAACTGCTCGAGAACGAGATATTTTGAGAGATGATGTGCTTTTCCTTCTTATGAAGCGGAGAAATGTCGCGAACTGTCAGCCAAAACAAAGCCGCAAGAATGAGTCCTGCAAAACCAATAAACTGCATCGCATAGCGCCAGTCCATGGCATCGATAAAGGTAGCTAGTGGTGCTTGCCCGCCGACAGCGCCCAGCATGGCAACTGTCATCATAAGTCCTGCCATAAAGGCAAATTGCTTTTGGGGGAACCAATTTGCGATCAACTTAAGGCAGTTTACTGCTGCAAATGCAGCGCCTGCGCCTGTTAAAAAGCGACCTATGCCTGCGATAAGCAGAGTGTCAGCTTTTGAAAAAAGAAGGCTGCCAAAGGCGCATAAGGCGATTGCGAGGGTAGTGATTTTTCTAGGTCCGATTTTATCAAGAAGGAAACCCGCTGGGATTTGCAAAAGGAGATAGGCGTAGAAATAACAAGCCGCTAAGTTGCCAAGTGCTGCACCGCTGATATTGAATGTGCTCATCAATGTCGTTGTCATGACGCTGGGAGAAACTTCGAGGGCGTATTTGTAAAACATGAATAGGGCGCTTAAAAGCCAAATAATCCAGGCGTGCATGGAAATAAAAGTTTTATTCTTTTCTTTGGCGTGCGGCATAGTTCTCCGTGGTGATTTAAGGAAATCGTGGAGACTTTACGCTCAGAATTTTAATTTGTCAATCTCTGTAAAAAGTTTGAAATCAACTCTAATTTTTTTTTCGGTGAATGGAGAGTGCAGCGGAGGCTTGGCTAATAGGCATCATTTCGATGGTATTGATATTGACGTGAGGAGGGAGTTGATGGCAGAAGTAGATCGCTTCTGCGATATCTTCAGGGGTGAGTGGTTGCGTGTTTTCGTAGGGCTTTGCAGCTTTTTCTTTGCTGCCGCGAAAGCGCACGAGAGAAAACTCGGTTTGTCCAACAAGTCCGGGTTCGATGCAGGTGACGCGAATTCGTTTCCCTAGGAGATCAGCTCTTAAATTTAGCGAGAACTGTCGCACAAACGCTTTGGTGGCCCCATAAACATTCCCACCAGGATAAGGATAGGTTCCAGCAATAGATCCCAAATTGATAATATGGCCGCAATCTCTCGCAACCATCGAGGGCAAGACGCTATGGGTGCAGTAAAGCAACCCGTTGATATTTGTTTGGACGCATTGCTCCCACTCTTCAACTTTGCATTCAAAGGCCGGCTCAATGCCAAATGCACATCCCGCGTTATTGATCAAAATGTCGATCGGGCCGTTTTCTTTTTCAATGGCTTGAAATGTTTTTCTGACGTCCGAAGCAATGCTGATATCGAGTTCATAAAGCGATGTCTCAGTTTCAAGCTCTGTTTGAATGCTTTTGAGTTTTTCTAGGCGTCTTGCGATTAAGGCGATACGATATTTCCCTCTTGCAAATCGGCGGGCTGTTGCAGCGCCAATACCGGCAGATGCGCCTGTAATGACAACAAGAGGTGTTTTAGAGGAGTGTTGCATGTCGAATTTTCCTAGAAGTGAAAGCCTAATCCAACCCCTGCTTTAACACCACCTGTATTCAGATTCCAGCTAGAGATGCAATGCCTTGAGGTCTTGGTTGGAATCCAATTGTAGGAGTAGTCTACAAAGAAATCGAGAAATATAAGCCTTGTGAGTCTGCATTCTATCCCCGACTTGGCCAAAGTTGCCAAACCCCATTTGTTCACACTGTGAATGGTGTGGGAATGGTTGTGTAGCCTGAGGAAGTCCATCCCTGCTCCTAAGCCGAAGTAAATCTTAACGGGATCATTATCATAGACATAATATTTCAATCCGAAGTTTAGAGCCGTATTATAGAGATGAGTTCTCTCTTTTAAACAAGAGGAACGTCCATGCTTGCCGTAATAGCTGAGATTTCCCCAGAGGGCCCACCGATCATTAATAACAGGCCCAGAGCCTTCGATTTCATATTCTCCAAAGCCATTATTCCCATAAACATTGCGTATATGGTGGTCTTGTGGATAAAAGTAAGCGCCTCTAAGTTCGAGGTTAGTGGCATCAGCGATATTATACAGACTGAGCAGAAAAGCCGAGAGCGAAACGATTTTCTTCATAGTGCAACCAATTAGATTGAATTCTTTATTTTTATATATGTATTAACCCCTGTTATTTTTCAATTTTTTAATTGGTTGTTTTTTTGTTGCATCCCTTTTATGAATATTAAAAGAGGGACATACGAAAGGATCTTGGATGGGTCACCATTTTTGTATAATGATATATTTATTCACTTTTCTTTTTTGCGCCTTCCCTTTGCAGGCTATTGAAAATCCACCTCCTTATCCCGCCACTGCTTCTCCACAGCTTCCATTGGAGGTATATTCAGATGAATTTTCAGTAATTCTAGGAATAAAGCCTAAACTAATGTTACTGGCGACGGGCTTTGGGTTTACAGAAGGTCCGGTTTACTTTTCTGAAAAGGAGGGAAGCGATTCAGGCTTTTTGATCTTCACGGATCAACTCAATGACAATATTAATATGATTCGCTGGCATGGTCTCTTGCCTTTCAATCAGATCAGTTCACTCTCCTGGAGCGCTCCTGCCATTTTCAGGCACCCCTCGAATATTGCGGACGGACAAACTGCTGATTTGCAAGGCAACCTTTTAACGGCGGAAACCACGGGCCGGCGTGTTTCTATCACCGAAGGTGACGGGATAGTACGCACGCTAGTAGGAATGTACGAGGGAAAGCCGCTCAACTCTCCCAATGATTTGGTGGTGAAATCGGACGGTAGCGTTTGGTTTACTGATCCGAGTTATGGATGCTTGCAATTCCCCCAAGAATGCTATTTACCTTGCAATGTATACCGCTTTGATCCTCGGACGGAAGAGTTATCTGTTGTGATCGGAGATCTACAGATGCCTAACGGGATTGCTTTTTCGCCAGCCGAAACCATTCTTTATGTCATCGACAGTGCAGCGATTCAGGCTCCTCGAACCTACTATAATAATAACCCCCATACGATTTATGCCTATGATGTGGGTAAAGATGGAAAAACGCTGAGCAACAAACGTGTCTTTGCTTCTATTTCTCCGGGCTTTCCAGATGGGATGCGTCTGGATAAACGTGGTAACGTTTATGTGGGGGCGCTAGATGGCGTTCACGTTTTGAATTCTCAAGGAAAATTGATTGGGAAAATTTTGCTTCCCAAGGAGACTGCTAATCTAACATTTGGCGGCAAAGACAATAACATTTTGTTTATCTGTTCCTCAGATAGCATCTGGGCGATTAAGTTAAATACCCAAGGTGCAAAGCCGGTTCCCATCATGAATAGGATGCATGAATGAAGATTTTCTCTAGGTTCACAAATCATTCGGAAGAGTTCAAAAAGGGCGTATTTTTTATGCTCATTTCTTCCATGCTCCTTTCTTTATTTTCTTTATTTGGCAAATTCGCTGTTGAAGACAGTCCTTTTTTTTTGCTCGTCTTTTTAAGGTTTCTGATTCCTCTTATCCTGATGTTGCCTTATTTTTTATGGTCCAGTTCAATTAAAGAGCTTTTTTATACGCGGAATTTGAAACTTCAGCTTTTGCGCTGTCTTTGTATTCTAGTTTATCAATATTCGATCTTTTACTATTTGATGCATTCGACGCTTTTAAATGCTACGGTACTCCAAAACACTTTTCCTCTGTTTTTGCCCATTCTAGAAAAGGTATTTTTCAAGCATAGGTTTAACAAGAGGGAAATTCTGAGCATGTTGATCTGCTTCTCAGGGGTTTTGTGTATTTTACAGCCTGGCCGGGGAGTTTTGGAAGGTTTAAGCATTGTAGTGATCCTTGCCCCTCTGAGCCAGGCGGGATCTCAAGTTTTATTTGCCCATCAAGCGCGCAATGAGAATCCCAAGTCGACATTGTTTTATCTTTATTTTCTAACTTCGGTAGGCACAGCGATTATTTATCTCTGTGCTTCAAAGTGGATGAATGCGAAAATTTCTTTTCCCGATTACACAGCGCTCATTTGGGCAAATGTCATTGCTCTTGGGGTGGTAAGCATTTTCAACCAATACTTTAGAGGTAAGGCTTATGAACACTGTAAACCTTCCACGTTGACTCCCTTTCTTTATTTTTCGCTCATTTTTTCAGCATTCTTGGATTTCATTATTTTTCATCGTCTTCCCAACTGGATCTCCGTTTTAGGAGCTTTTCTGGTCATCATAGGAGGATTAACTCAAGTCTATAAGAAAAAAGTCGCTTAGAAAATGTCATTTTCTGCAGCCCTTAGGTATCGGCAGCTCTTTTTTTGACGACGACCACATTTAGAGCGGCTAAAAGAAGGATGGGGACGCAGAGAGAAGCAAAGAGCGTAGAAAAAGGGAGATGCCAGATTTTGGAAAGGAAACCGATTCCCTGGGATGCGAGTCCAAATCCTAACATGTAAACGCCGATCATTACCCCAGAAATCAATGGAGCGATGGAACTAAATTTTTCCTGGGCAAAACCAATAGTCAGAGGCAGCATTGCCGAGCATCCAAGTCCAGCAATCACAAAAGAGATAAGTAACGAAACTTTCCCAGAAGAAGGATAGAGAATAAATAAGCTCACTAAAATAAGAGGTGGCAAAGAGTAATAAATGTAGCGTGTCGAAAGTTTGAGGGAAAGAAAAACGGTGAGAAGTCTTCCAACTGTAAGAGTCGCCCAAAAAAGGGACAGAGCCAGAGCCGCGCTATTCATGTTTAATCTTTTTTCTTGGTGCAGGAAGATCGTTCCCCAGTTGCCAAAGGTTGTTTCGATGATTCCATAAAGTAGCACGATCCCTATAAAGCCCCATAAAGCAAGGGAGCGGAAGGGCAAATGCGGCTGACTTTTTTGTTTCGCCCCTAAGTGATGAGGATTAGGAAAACTGACATAAGCTGCGGCGAGCAGAAGGAAGTAAAGTGTTCCCATCCATATTCCGTCGTACCACCAGACTCCATGCTTTAAGAAATACTCAAAAATGATTGGACCTAAAGCTGTTCCTATGCCGAGGCAGGAATGCAGCAGGGTGAGTGCCGTTTTTGGGCGATTGGGAAAAAAGAAAAAGGCAAAAGCATTCAAAGAGGTGAGTACACCACCAAATCCGATGCCAAGACAGAGCATTAAACATAAGAAAACAATAAAAGAAATCGAAGGAGAGTGAATGTAGAGGAAGGTCATGGAAAAAAGAGCCATGGAAAGAATATTAAACAACTGACCTACACCGAACACTGTTTTGATGCCTATTTTTTTAGCGAGGGATCCGCCGAGGAATGATGCAAAAATGGCGCCTGCGATCATGGGAAGAAAGAGGGCTCCATATTGTTCGGCATTAAAAGCGAAGCCTGATGAAGATGTGATAAAATTGCCCGCAGAAGGAATTGTCGTGAAACCGATCCCTTGAATCAATCCGATGAGAAAAAATGTGACGAGAGTTAGGTTTTTTGCAGCGTGACGCAACATGGAAATTTCCTCATTTGATTGTCTGCTTGAAAGGTATCTCGAAAATGATATAAGCAATACAAAAAAAGCTTTTAAGGAAGACGATGCTAAAAAGCAAAGAATCTGTACGCATCCATGACTCCCTAACAAAGAAAGTTCCACCATGGAGAAAGTGGGGCGCTTATGTTTCAGAGCGCGCATGGGGAACCGTTAGAGAAGACTACAGTGCAAATGGCGACGCATGGAATTATTTGCCTCATGATATGGCTCGATCCAAGGCTTACAGATGGGGAGAAGACGGTCTTTGTGGGTGGTGTGACTTTTATCAGACTTTAGTTTTTTCGTTCGCTTTCTGGAATGGCAAAGATCCGATTCTTAAGGAGCGTCTCTTTGGTCTTAATCCATTTGAAGGCAATCACGGTGAAGATGTGAAGGAGTATTACTACTATCTGGATGCCACGCCGACACATTCTTACATGAAGTACCTATACCGCTATCCTCAGAATCCCTTTCCTTACGATCATCTCGTTGAAGAAAATAGAAAGCGTACAGTCTATGATAGAGAATTCGAGCTGATCGATACAGGAATATTTGCCAATCATGAATTTTTTGATGTGGTGATCGAATACGGAAAAGCGGGCCATGATGATACGTGTATTCGCGTGGAGATCTTTAACCGTAGCGAACAGGATGCAGTACTTTCCGTGCTTCCGCAGATCGCTTTTCGCAATCGTTGGGCATGGGAAAAAAAATGGGAGGATATGCCTGAAATCTCTGAAGGCCCTTATTCTTCAGATTTTCAGAGTTTGTGCGCTGACCCCAAAAATATTCCTCCAGGTGATTGGTTATCTGAAGCGTATCCCTTCGGCGTGTATTATTTAGTCGGAGATCCAACGGACGAGTTTTTATTCACGAATAATGAGACGCATGCTGAGCGTGTATTTGGGCCTCCATCCAAAAGTCACAGCCCTTACGTCAAAGATGCTTTCCATCGCTACGTCATTCACAAGGAACATTGTTTAAACCCGGAAAAGAAAGGGACGAAAGCAAGCTTTTATTATAAAAAATTGCATGTCCCGGCACACGGGTCAAAGATTCTTCGCTTTCGCCTTTGTCAGGAATTACCTTCAAAACCACTTAGCGATGTAGACGCAATCATTGATACGAGAAAAAAAGAAGCAGATGAGTTCTATGATTCTTTTCAGACGAAAAAATTGACTGCTGAAGACAAGCTCATTCAGCGCCAAGCGTTGGCAGGATTGCTTTGGAGCACACAGTACTATTTCTACGATGTGAAAAAATGGCTTGAAGGGGACGATCCCTCTTCTCCTCCGCCCCCTGGTCGCTATCAGATGCGCAATGCTCATTGGCTTCATCTGCATTGCCATGATAGGATTGTGATGCCTGACAAATGGGAATATCCATGGTTTGCATCGTGGGACTGTTCTTTCCACGCCGTCGCGCTCTCTCTTGTCGATCTTCCTTACGCCAAACACTTGATTGGTTTGTTTTTAGAACATCAATATCAGCATCCCAATGGACAAATTCCTGCTTATGAATGGGGTTTTTCCGAAGCAAATCCTCCTGTTCAAGCATGGGCAGTCTGGATGATTTATCAAAAGGATGAAAAGGAAAACAATAAGGGAGATATCGATTTTCTCGAGTTGAGCTTCTTAAAGTTGATGGATAATTTCAATTGGTGGATCAATAAAGTCGACCACTTGGGAAATAACGTTTTTGAGGGGGGATTCCTCGGACTCGATAATATCTCGATCATGGACAGGAGCAAGCCATTGCCCAATGGCGGTTATTTCGAAGAATCTGATGGCACAGGATGGATGGGCTTTTTTGCATTGATCATGATGAAGATCGCTTTGGAGCTAGCGAAAGCAAAACCTCTTTTTGAGCGGTTGGCCATGGTCTTTTTAGAACATTTTATCGGGATTGCAGGTGCGATCCAAGGAACACGTAACCGCCCTGTCGACATGTGGGATGAAAAGGATGGCTTTCTATACGATGCTCTATGTTTTCAGGATGGGCGCCACATCCGCCTCAAAGTGCGTTCCTTCGTCGGCCTTATCCCCCTCTTCTCGATGGATTTTTTTGAAGAAGAAGAAATGGCTCAATTTCCTCATTTCAATAGGCACTTTCAGCTCTACATCCAGCATTTTCATAAATTGGTCGGAAGATGCCTTACAGAGTACGAAGTCAAAGGAAAGAAGCGCTATTTCTTTTCTCTCTTATCCTTAGAACAAACGGCACGAGTTTTACAAAAGACTTGGGATGCCAATGAGTTTCTTTCTCCTTATGGACTTCGCAGCTTGTCGAAATTTCACCAGAAAAATCCTTTTGACTCGGAAGGAAACAAGGTCGGATATGAACCCGGAGAATCGATCGAAAAGATTAAAGGAGGTAATTCCAATTGGCGAGGTCCGATTTGGTTTCCGACAAATTACCTATTCCTTTGCGGCCTGAAAAGGCTGGCAGCGACAGTCGGGTCAGATTACAAAGTGAGTGTTGGAGGAACAGAAGTTTCCTTAGGGGAAATGATCAACGGGCTTCGCCATCGTCTCATCGATCTCTTTCGCAAGGATGCTTTAGGGGAGCGGCCTATTTTTCGCGATACAAAAGGTTTTAAAGACTCTCATTGGAAAGACCTTATTCAATTTTTTGAGCATTATCATGGCGATACTGGAAGGGGACTTGGCGCTTCTCATCAAACCGGTTGGAGCGCGCTTGTAGCAAATCTTATTCAGGAGTTGGATACCTCGTGATCACACCGACTTAAAATTTGATTTAGACCAAAACTGGAAATGCCACATTCAGGAGAATTTAGCCCGAGGGCTAAATTCTCCGCCGCATTCCCTATTGAACTAGGCTTGTCGAGTCAGAAAATGGACTTTGATCTTTTGGGGATGAAAGTATCGGTTGACCACGCTTTTAGCTATATCAATAGAAAATGGCTTACAGGAGAAAATGTCTATGTAAGCATCGCCATTCATGTCTACAAAGTGGCCGGTGATCGAACTTGTTTCAATCAATTGTACCAATGAAAACCCCGCTTTGTCGTCTGCATGGGTCGCAAAATGCTCAATGACAGGCTCGCCGTAGGCTTTCATGTCGATTTCATCGACGAGATTCTTAATAAACGCTTTTAGATTTTCTTTGCTTCCAATTTCAGTTCGATTGCATCCTTGGCAATCCAAAATGAGATGATAACCCCAATAACCGATTTTTTCACAGCACGGGATCTCTTGATCCATAGTATTTGTATTCATAATAATTAACTCCCTACGACTATATAAAATCTTAAAATCGATGAAATCTGAATCCCTAACGACAAATTCCGAGTTCAGGCGAAAAATATTACCAAATAGAAAATTCTTGCTGTTAGCAGAATTTTGTTGTTTGGTCAATCACGGAACAGATTTCCCGAAATATCTGTTCTGGAGGTGGTGAGCAGTCAATGGTATGTAAGAGATTTTGTTTGGAATAGAAAGAAATGAGAGGAGCAGTTTGATCGCTATAAACTTTCAATCGCTTACGGATGACCTCTTCTGAGTCATCGGGGCGCTGGATCAATACACCTGAGCATTTATCGCATATGTCCTTTTCTTTCGGGGGGGAATAGAGGAGATGATAAGAAGCTCCGCAGTTTTCGCAGACAACTCTTTTCGTCAATCTCTCAAGGATCTTCTCATCGGGAAGATCTAGATTAACCACGATAGGAGAAGTTTGTGGTTCCAATCCTTTTTGGAATGTTTCTGCCTGAGGAATGGTTCTGGGGAATCCGTCTAAGATATATCCCTTGTTGCAGTCTTTTTGAGAAACTCTTTCAAAAAGCATATCGAGGATTAAGTGATCAGGAAGGAGATTGCCCTTGTCCATATAGCTTTGCGCAAGTTTTCCCAATTCGGTATTTCTGCGGATGTGATCGCGCAAGAGGTCACCTGTAGAAATGTGAGGCAAGTGCAAGCTTTGTTCGAGCTTCTTCGCTTGAGTTCCTTTTCCTGATCCCGGCGGTCCTAATAGGATGAGAATCCTAGGGCAAGAAGGGTGCGTGTTCGAGCAAGACAAATAAGAAAAAAAAGATCCAGGCATTAAACACCAAGTTAATTTGAGAGGAAACCGATGAATTTTACTTGCTATAAAAAATATTCGCCAGAAAATTCTCCTCATTGAATGTAAAAAATAAGTTAACCCAAGTGGGAGGGGTTAGTAACCTGAGTTTTGAGTTCCTTTCATAGAGACAATTCTCCATAAAAACAACCCAAAACTTCGGTTAGTAAACGAAAGGGATGACTCGGAAAGGGACTCTTTCACAATATTTGTCCCAGTCGCTGCCATATTTGATCGCGCATCTTTTTTCCTGTCGGAAGGAGCGATCAATCAACAGTAGGAAGAGAAATGTGAGATAGAAATAGGGAATATAATAATTGAACAACGCAGGGACGCTCCAGCAAAAAGCACCTAGAATCTCGGGAAGATAATGAAAGTGGCGAGAGATCCCCCACCAACCAGACGCGAGTAACAAACTTTGCTTGTTCTCTCCCCATTCTGTTTTATAGTTGGCGAAGATAAGATCGGGTTTTCTCTTCCAGACCGTGCATTCCCCCTTTTTATTACGGACATAATGGCGCTGCTTGTCGGCCAAATAGTTGATATAGATGCAGGTGACTCCTGCAGTCAATATAGCAGAGGATACCCAGATGCCCAAGTGGTTAGGATGGTTTACAAGAAAAAGGGTTGGAGAGGTGTAGATCGAGGGTAGCCAGACCATACATCCCCATGTGATACAAAATCCTGCCTTATCGTACATAATATCCATCGACCTTAGATAGACCGCTTCCCACCAGAAAAACTTCCCAATATATAGCAACTGCAAAATAATAGCGACCACCATCGAATCGGAAAGCCCTTGGAGTTGGTTCTGCTTACAAGCAAAAGAAAGAATGATTAACGCCCATCCCATCATCCCAAATCGGCAATTGGTAAACATTTTGACGTCCCACCCAAAAACGCGTGGATACAGTTCAGTTCCCCAAAAGTAGTCAAAGACAGCATCTCCAGTAGCCCCGGAGTCTGAGGTAGAGGGTTTATATCTGCCTTTAAAATAGAGAAAAAGGCAAAAAAGAAGGCTGAAAACGTTTAGGGCACCTAGAAGCCCACCGAAGTTATCGTAGATAATGCCAGGGGAAAAAAGATGAAACTGGAATGCTCCCAGATAAAAGAGAGCAACCGTACAAATAAAAGCGGATATTCCGTTTGCCTTGTAGATGGGAATATTTCCTTTTGGCGTGACAGGACCAGCTATCTTTTTTCCCGGTAGTGCTTTCATCAAAAATAGCTCAAGAGCTGCAAAGGCGGCTAAAATTTTCCAAGCTTTTGTCGTTCCGAAGAAAAAAGGACTCCACACATGATAAAGAGTAGAAAAAAAACCTTCCTCTGAAATCACGGAGGCGAGCTTTTCTACAGATCCGTCTAAAAAGACGTTAGTATACCACACTAACATGACGATTGGGGGACAGATCGTGATCAGGAGCAAAGGCCCAAGGATACGTTTAATCCATTTTAAGATTCTGCCAATTGCCGTCGTTTGAGCGCTCATTTTTTCCTCACCAAAGAAAACATCTCATTTGTACTGAGATAGAAAATCGAATCCTTTTTTTCCAGAAATTTCACGCAAATTAATTTTTTATTGGTTTAGGGTGAAGGAATGGGAAAAATTAAATTTTACACCAACGCTCAAAAATTAATAGTGTAGTATGTCGAACCTGTAGGGCAAATACAAGTATAAAAATTTTATTAATTTTTTAAGATATGAAGAGGGTCTCTATAGAGATGGTGTGTCCGATGGCATACCTCCTGAGAGACCACCTTGCGCCTCATTTCGCTGCTGTCGCCATAGTAGGCGGTTTGTCTAGCAAGTTTCGTCTTGGGTCCAAGAGCCATTAGTCGTTTGTAAAGAGTATAAGGCCTTTTCCATTGCCTTCAGATTACCTCTCATATTTTACGCCTGACCCATCCGTCTAACAACGCTTGGACAAACTCGTTTGCTCTCTCATACCCCATCTCAAAACTATATACATACTGATTAAAAATTTTGATTTGCATAAATGAGTCAAATAGCTAAATTTTTAGTTTGTGTCGAATTAGGCGTGTTTGGAGGCAGTTCTTTTTTTCCGATTGCTGCTGCGCTCGCATTTATACCCAACGTGACTGAAAATTTGGCTTCGGTCCTAAACCGAATTTTCAGTCACGTTGGGTATAAGTTCCAATTGGAAACGGTATATTTTTCTAAAGAAAAAATAAATGAGGAATTTTTATGAAATCTTTTAAATGTTATCTCATGTTGTCCTTGCTAACACTATCTTTGCAAGCAACCGCGGAAATGACAAGACTTTCTGGGCATACCCCCCATAAGCTTGTCAATGATGCCACTCTCTTGCACCGCGTTCAAGAAAACAGGTCCATTCCCATTACTTTTGTTTTGCCTATACGCAATCAAGAAGAGCTAGCCGCCCTAATAGGGCGTATCCACGATTCATCGGATGAACTCTACGGCAAATATCTCACAACTGCTGAGTTCATCGAGCGATTTTCTCCCACTGAAGAAGATTACAATAAAGTGGTTGCTTACGCGAGCAGCTTAGGGCTATCTATAGAAAGACATCATCCGAATCGACTTCTTCTTAATGTTAGCGCCCAAGCAAAAGAGATTGAATCAGGATTTAATCTGCATCTTCATCACTTTCGCTCACCCGATGGAAGACACTTCTACGCTCCAACCGAAGATCCTGAGGTTCCGGATCACATCGCTTCTTTGGTTCAAGGTGTCGTGGGCCTTGACAACTATGCGAAGTGGAAAACTTATTACCATCAAAACGAAAAAGCTAATGCCACTGCCCAGCAGTTTCCCTCGGGACCAGGCGGAGGCTTTTCACCCAGCGACCTCATCACAGCTTATAACCTCTCCTCCATCCCAACAAAGGGGAAAAACCAAATTATTGCCCTGTTCGAGCTTGCAAGTTATCAGCAAAGCGATATCGACGGTTACACAAGTCAATTTGGATTACCGCCTGCTAAATTGAAAAATATTTTAGTAGATGGAGGAAGTTCAGCTGGCATCGATGCAGAGGTTACTCTTGACATTCAGCTTGCGCTCGCTCTGGCCCCTGAGAGTGAAATTTACGTTTATGAAGGCCCCAATTCGAATCAAGGTGTTTTAGATACTTACAACCGTATTGCTACGGATAATTTGGCTAAGCAAGTCAGTACATCGTGGGGATTAGGCGAGGATTTAGTCAGCCTGCAATATCTTCAAGCTGAAAATGCTATTTTCCAACAAATGGCCGTACAAGGTCAAACAATCTATGCTGCAGCTGGCGACAGCGGCGCTTATGATGATTACGCAAATAACTCCTCGACATCGCTTGTCGTCGATGACCCTGCTTCTCAACCCTACGTCGTAGGCGTAGGTGGGACTCGCCTGGTTGTCGATACAAACACAGGAGTTTATCAATCAGAGTTAGTATGGAATGATGGTCTGGGTAATGGAGCAGGTGGAGGAGGAGTCAGCACGATTTGGCCAATCCCATCTTGGCAAGCCAATGTATCCACGGTCTATTCCAAAACCCATCGCAATGTCCCCGATGTGGCGCTCAACGCTGACACAAATACAGGTTATGCTATCTTCTACAATGGCGAGTGGCAAATTTATGGAGGAACAAGTTGCGCGGCTCCTCTATGGGCAGCTTTTACTTCTCTTGTAAATCAATCGCTTACGGAAGCTAATAAACCCTCATTAGGATTTGCAAATCCCATCCTCTACGGACTTGCAAGTGGAGCTGCTTATGTCTCAGATTTTCATGATGTGAAAGTCGGAAATAATTTATTCTATAAAGCCAGTCAGGGTTATGATAATGCCTCAGGATTGGGTTCATTTAACGGCGGCCAGCTGTTTGCTAGCTTGACAGCCTCTACATCAGTGCCCATCTTAAGCATTGACCTGAAACATAACGTTCCTTTTACTAAAGGGGGCACGGGCACTTACCACATCATCGTTTCCAATATAGGTAAAGCTCCTACCTCAGGTCCTGTAACTGTAGCTGTTACACTTCCTGCAGGCCTTACCTACGAATCCTTTAGCGGTTCAGGATGGAATTTTGATGCAAGCCAGCTTACTTTCACTCAACAGGATGCATTGAAACCAAGCGCAAGCTATTCAACCATCGTTTTGAAGGTAAACGTAGCAGCAGATACCTCCTATTCTTTAGTGCCCACTGCGACTGTCTCTGGGGGTGGCTCTACTTCCACGACGGTTCAAAATCTAACAACAGCTCGTTAAGACGCGAACTTATTCATATCAGATGTCTCTATGAGAGGCATCTGATTCACAAATCATTCTAAAAATCAATGAAGAATAGGGTAATCGACAACCTGCTTTGCTTCAAGAAGTCTTTGCTTCAAAATCACATACGGCAAATTGTGTAAAGGGAGATCCAATTCGATAGACAAACTTGCTGCAATCCCAGCAGATTGGCCCAAGATCATAAATATTGGTTCCGTGCGTATCCCGCAAAAACCAATATGGCTAGCAGACAAACAGACTGGCACAAGGAGATTGCTGCACTCCTCCCTTTTCGGAATAATGGCGCGGTAGCTAATCGGAAAAGGTAGGGGAGGCTTACCAATAATAGCCCCTTCTGTAGTAAGTAATCCTTTGTCATTCAAACAATACTTAACGGCATGGGAATCAATTCTATAAGAAGCAATCCCTATTGTATCGTCTGTTTTTTGCTCTCGCATGGCATATGCCTCTGTAAGGACAAAATCAGAGACCATACGCCTTGCTTCTCGTACGTATAGCTGATAAGGCCAGTGACCATTATCAACAAATTCATCCTTTGCCAATCCCCATTGAAGATTACTTATCCTTATCTCTTCTGGAATACGCGGATGGTTTTGCAGTGTCCAAAGGAGGCCACGCTGCCAACCTTCATGTTCTTTCGCGATTTGAAGGCGCGTAACATCATCAGCTTCTGCCCAACTCCAAGACATGCCAATAAAGTCCATCGAAACGGGACCGCTACTGTTAGCATCAATTTTACAATTCGGCAAACTGCTTTGCTTAAAAAACACTTTTTTATCTCCAGCCTCGATCAACCGAAAAACAAGCTCATAGTTTTTTTCATCGTAATCGTTTGGTTTGTCTATGGGCACCCGATTTTGAGGGATATTTGTTAGGCAGAGACGATAAGCAAACGCTTGTACCCCACTATCACCTTCTCCCTCTAGACCCGCTGGAAAAGGATAAACTCGTGGCAAAAGACCACTTTCAGGAGATCCTTGTTTCTGATAAGGATCTACAGGGAAAGGCACCGTTTTCCGATTGACGAAGACGCCATTTAAAGTTTCCCCATATTGCTGATTAGATTCTCGGCCGATGGTATAAGATACTCCTGCTGCTGCCATCAAATCTCCTTCATAGGTGGCATCGATAAATACTTTTCCTGCAATCCTCGTCCCTGAGACCATCGTTATATGTGTAATATTTTGGTTCTGTTTACAAACACCATTTTCTCGGTCTAATCTCTCTCCGAAAAGAACAGGAACCTTTTCGCTAGCAATCATCAGTTTGAAGATTCTTTCTCCGATATGCGGTTCTAAGAGCCACATGACTTTTTCATCGATGACTGGCATTCCGTCCTGGTTAGGCAAAATAGTTTTAGGCTCCCAGACCCATGCGCTGCTATTTTGATAGTGCATCCAGACGTGAAAAAAATACTCTCGACATAATCCTCCAATGGTCGACGTGTTCAGGATGTCAATATAACTTAGGCCATTAGAAGTCATCCCTCCGAGATGTTTTCCTGGTTCGACCAAAATGACCGATTTTTGCATTTTTGCCGCCTGAACAGCTGCCATTACTCCCGCAGATGTTCCTCCATAAACGACAACATCATAAACAGTCGCATAAGACTGAGAGACAAAAAAACTACAAATACAAGTTAAAAAAATTACAATGTACATAAAGCTATCTCACATTATAAAAGTTTGGTTTTTGATGCTTTCTTGATAGATTTTGAGACCATTTTCCAAGACATGGGCCTTCCTGAATAAATATACCCAACGTGACTGAAAATTTGGGTTAAGACCGAAGCGAAAGCTCCCGCGATTGGCGCGATCGAATCGTCGTCCCTATTAGAAATAGGGGCTATACCCGACGCGACTGAAAATTTGGTTTAGGACCGAAGCGAAAGCTCCCGCGATTGGCGCGATCGAATCGTCGCCACTATTAGAAATAGGGCATACCCAACGTGACTGAAAATTTGGTTTAGGACCGAAGCGAAAGCTCCCGCGATTGGCGCGATCGAATCGTCGCCCCTATTAGAAATAGGGGCTAGATTCGATCGTCCAATCCCGGGGCT
>Ga0070741_10004543_pt1 | contig 32280 bp, 28 predicted proteins | sample Coa_R1_4_FD_66440 | JGI IMG/M metagenome (GOLD analysis project Ga0070741, IMG submission 66440) | Surface soil microbial communities from Centralia Pennsylvania, which are recovering from an underground coalmine fire - Coalmine... | ecosystem: Environmental > Terrestrial > Soil > Unclassified ... | reverse complement strand
TCAAAGCCGAACTGCCGAACATCGACGAGGCCATCCGCTTCCCTATCCCGTTCTTACTCGACGACGTCAGCGTCCGCCTTGGCCCTTGGAGTGGATACCATCTGTTGGCGCATCACCCGGCATCCCTCGGAGCCGTTGGCGCAGATCCATGGATGAGCGCCAGCATCCGCGGTCCGACCTGATCGTGCGATCAATGCATTGGGGGACGTCTTGCGATAGAGGCAGTGCCGCGCAGCGCCGCGAGCGCACGAGAGGCACCCCGGTGCGAAAAAGCCTGGGCGGCCGGGCTCCCCGCTTGGTGCCGGCCCGACCGCGTCAGCTCCAGTGCCAAGCCCAGATGTTCCAAATGCGCGATGTATCGAAGACCGTCGGCCCGGTCGGCCCCACAATACCGGACCGAAACGCAAACGCTTCCGCCTTGGGTAAGCGTCACCATCGCGTCTTCTTGCATGATGGTGATCGCATCGATCAGGTAGCCCTGGCGCTCGACAGGATCGATGGAGCCGACGATCCTTTCCCACGCCGGGTCGAGACGGGGATTGACGTACCCGATGCGATTCTGTCCACTCCAGTGGTTGTCTGGTGTCGACACCTTGTCCGACGTCCACACCATCGTGTCGAGTCCGAGGTTCCGCTGGGTGTAGTGTCATTCGTCTGCAGCTATGATTTCACGGATGCACCTGCGATTCATGCTCCCATCGTTCCCATGGACCCGCGCGCTCGAAACGGGGCGGATCGAAATCCCGGGCGTGACCTATGAGTGCGCGCCGTTCATCGAGAACGCGCCGGATCGATTCGCGGCGTTCGCGTTAGGCGGCTACGACGTCGGCGAGGACAGCGTGCGTGGGTACATCGTCAAACGATTGAGGGGGGCAGCGCCAGTCGCCCTCCCGGTCTTCCTGGACCGCGAGCACATGCAGCGGAACATCTTCGTGCGCGCCGATTCCTCGCTGCGCCACCCGCGCGACTTGATTGGGAAACGCGTTGGCACACGGCAGAGCCTGCAGTCGGGCACGTGCGCAGGCGTCCTCATGATGTTGGAGAGCGGGTATGGCATAGCGCTCGACCAGATCCAATGGCACGCTGGCTCTCCGCCGGAGCGGGCGATCGATCGCATGCCCCTTGATGTCATCCGAGGCCCCAGGACTGACCGCGAGAACCTCGACCTTCTCCTGCGCGGTGAGCTAGATGCCGTCATTTCGAACCTCGAGGGCCGATACTGGTCCCTCTTCGGCCCCGACCTGCTCGATCATGAGACCGTTCCGCCCGCTGGCATTCGTCCGCTTGTCGAGGATCCCACGGTGATCGCGAACACGTATCGGGACACCGGGCTGTACCCCATCACTGACGTCGTCGTGGTGCGTCGGGAGCTGATCGCGGAACAACCTGAACTGCCCATCGACCTGGTGGGAGCCTTCACCGAGGCGAACGCGCTGGCCTCGGAGTATCGAAGCGGAATCGAGGACCATCTGGCGCGCCTCGAGGTCGATCTTCTGGGCGAGGATCCCCACGTCTACGGGCTGAACGCAAAGGCACGCCGAAACCTCGATCTATTCGTCGATCTGCTGTACCGGCTCGAAGCGATCGACGAGCGCATCGGGCCCGAGGAGATCTTCGAGGGCCGGGCGTGGTGAAGCGCGTCGCTTGATCGGGGCGCGCGGACCGACCGCGCGTAGCAATCCGGCCAGGGGTTCCCGCTCGTACAGGATGGTGGCGCCGAACTCGAGCGACTTAGGAGGGGGAATCGATATGAAGCGAAATCTCATTGCGCTTGGCCTGCCCGCGGCCTTGGCTGCGGGCATTCTCTTGGGGAGGCAGGCCGGCCCATGGGCGCAGGTCGCCGCCGCTCAGAGTGACGAGCCGCTGCAGATCCCTGTTTCGATGATCGAGTATCAGTTCGATCCCGGCGAATTCGTCGTCAAGGCTGGCCAGCCCGTGCAATTTGTCCTCACGAACAATGGCACCGAGCGGCATCGCTTCAACGTCGGCGGCTTCGGCGACCGGTGGCGGTCATCCGATCCGGAGCCGGGCGACTCGACGACGCTGGATGTGACCTTCACGGAGCCCGGTGTCTACGAGGTGTGGTGCTCGGTGGCGACGCCCGACGGCCAGCCGCACCGCTCGCTGGGGATGGAAGGGACGCTCACGGTCGTCGAGTGATTCGGACGCGCCTTGCGTGGGGACAGGGGCGCCGCCGGCCAGCCGCTGAAGGCACGCGCCCGTCGACAGGCTGTCCTGAGCGCCCTTCGATAGGCCTGTCCTGAGCGACAGCCGAAGGGCCCACGGCGAACAGATCGAGGGCTCAGGGCGACCGGGGTAGGGGCTCGGCGCGCTTTTTGACCTCACTGTGATAGCGGCGCCCACCGCTCGGTGGCGGTAGCAGGCAGCGTCCCTCAATAATTGGCTCGATGCTCCACCTCGCCTCCGCCGCGGTGCTGCTCGTGCTCGTCGCCATCGCCCTTCCTCCTCCCGCGGCGGACCAGACGAGTGCCCCCGACATACGCGAGCACGTGTCCCATGCCCGACCCGTCTACGCGCAGGCGGGACTGACCCCGGGCACTCCAAGCGCGACGCCGACGCCACGCGCGACGCCGACGCGAACCGAAACGCGCACGCCGACGGAATCGCCGACAGCCACGGCCACGGCCACCGTGGGCACGCCCCTGCCGACGCCGCCCTTTCCCATCTTGCCGCCGCCACCAACCGCGACACCGACCGCCATCGCTCCCGAGGAAGGCGGGCCGACGCCCTCGCCGAGCGAGCCCGAGCCGATTACGTTGCGGGTCGCGGCCGAGCACGACGTGTACCGCCTCTCAGAACAGGCCGAGATGCCGACGATCGTCGTGACGCCCGCCATGACGGGCATTCCTGACTCGGCGGTGGACGACCTGATCTTCACGTGGTCCATCCGGATCACCTATACGCCGTCGGACGACGATCCCGTCGACGGGCCGTCGTCACCCATCACGTACCGATGGCCCGACCAGCGGACTGAGGGGCTCAGCGCCTTCACGCCGGATTTCGGAGACACGGTCCGTGGCGGCACGTTGACGATGCGGGCCGTTACCGTCATCGCGGACGTCGAATACGCGGCGGACGCCACCGTGACCATTCTCGGCACAAATCCGCCGATGTCGACGGTTCAGGGCTACCTCGCCGCGCAGTTTCCGACGAGCTACTACACGCTGTGGCGCATCGCCCAGGCGGAGAGCAGCGTGCACCAGTTCACCGATAACGGGTATCCGCTCTGGAGCAGCGACGGCGAGCACGGCGTTGGAATGATGCAAATCACGTATCCCTCGCCCACCGACGACGAAGTGTGGAGCTGGAAGCGCAATGCCGACGCCGGTGGGCGCATGCTCCAGAATGCCTACGCGACTGCGCGCGGCTGGCCGGCCGCGGTCGCCGGAAGCCGTGAGTTCCGCGCGGCCGTCGACAGCTACAACGATGCGCGCGAGAGCGACGGCCTGCCCAGGCTGATCCGCGTCACCGTCCCCGACTTCACTTCGGGAAACTTCTACTGCGATCTCCAGCAGCGCGAGCGCGACGCGATTCGCCTGTACAACGGAGCCTACGGCTCCGATAATCTCTCCTTGCCGCTCCACGAGTACCAGCTCGCGTGGGATGCCGACGCCGGACTGCTGGACCTCGACGTGGACGAGGAGTATGAAACGGGTATCGCGAAATGGGTCCGCGTCGAGCCCGACCAGCGGCCGCGGGGAAATGTCGGCAATGACTACGTGGAGCGCGTCCTCGCCAGACCACCCCCGCGCCCCTGCTGACGGATTGGCCCATTGGCATAGTCACAGGAGGATGCGACGCTGAGCGCCGCGGACAACGAGCTGCTCTGTCGAATTGGCCCGGGGACGCCGATGGGGGATCTGTTTCGCCAATACTGGATGCCCGTGCTCTACAGCAGGGAGATCGAAGCCGATGGCCCGCCGCGGCGCATGCTCCTCCTCGGGGAGAAGCTGGTCGCGTTCCGCGACAGCTCCGGAGGGGTCGGCATGCTGGCGGAGAACTGCGCGCATCGTGGCGCATCCCTGTTCTTCGGACGGAACGAGGAGGCCGGCCTGCGATGCGTGTACCACGGGTGGAAGTTCGACGTCGCGGGACGCTGCGTCGACATGCCAAATGAGCCGCCCGAAAGCAACTTCAAGGACAAGATTCGACATCGAGCGTATCCGTGCGTCGAGCGCGGCGGGCTGATCTGGGTCTACATGGGTCCCAGGAGCGAGCCGCCCGCTCTGCCAGACCTCGAATTCAATATGCTGCCGGAGAGCCACGTGGCGATTCGGAAGAACCTTCAGGACTGCAACTGGGTCCAGAGTCTGGAGGGGAACCTGGACTCCAGCCACCTCTCGTTTCTGCACACGCGGCTATCGGCGGATGGCGACGCCCAGTTTCCCGGGGGCGGAGCGGGCGGGCGCGGGCTCTTCTACCATGACAAGGTCGCGCGCCTCGAGGTCATGGCGACCGACTACGGCTTGATGTACGCGGCGGGGCGGGAAGAAGAGCCTGGCATCATCTATTGGCGCATCACGCAGTTCCTCATGCCGATGTGGGGCATGTTCGCGCCGGTCAGCCCGGCCGAGTGTCCGATGCAATGGTGGATCCCGCTGGACGACGAGCACGTGATGAAGTGGGACGTCCGCTGGAACCCGACGCGGCCCCTCACCGCCGAGGAGCGCGACCGATTCACAGAGGGTGACCCGGGCGGGTACGTTCCCGAGACGAGCAATCCGCTGCAGCAGTGGCGCCTGAAGGCGGACCTCAGCAACGACTACCTGATGGACCGGGGAGCGCAGCGCACCCGGCGATTCTCCGGCGTGCCATCGGTCAATTTGCAGGACAAAGCGGTGCTCGAGAGTATGGGCGGCATCGTCGATCGGACCCGAGAGCACCTGGGAACGACGGATGCGATGATGATCCAGGTGCGCCGCCGCTTGATCAACGCGGCCAAGGCGCTCCGGGACGGCGGCGTCAAGCCGCCGGGCGTCGACGACCCCGCGCTCTATCGCGTGCGGAGTGCGACGCTCGCTCTTCCGAAGGGACAGCCGTGGAAGAACGCCGTCGAGCCCTACCTCGAGGCGTTCACGGACCTGCCCGTCATGTCCATCGAGGCCCAGGTGGCGGCGGGCCGGGTGACGCCGACGCCGCTCGCACGTTCAGGCGGCGCGGCTGGCTGACAACGCGGCCGGTCTCGAGGCTGGGGCTGAACCCTCCTCACCCTCGCTCTCTCCCAGAGGGAGAGGGGACTTGAGCCGCGACGGGGACGGGTCGCACCTCCGGCTCGCGCGCGCCAAGGTCCGCGGCACGGAGGTCGCTGCGCGTGGTGACGAGGCCGAGCTGCAGCGCCGCGCAGATCGACGCGCCGATGATCATGGCGACGGGCGCGCCGACGACCGACACAACGGCGCCCATCTGGGCTTGGCCCAACGGGGGCACGCCGCTGGTCAGCATGCTCTGGAAGCTGGAAACCCGTCCGCGCAGGTTGTCCGGTGTCAGGAGCTGGATCACGCCGTTCCGCGGCGTTGCCTGGAGCGAATCGAACACCCCGAGGAGGAACGTGGCGACCACGGCTAGGGCGAGCCACGGCGAAAGCGCCAGCACCACCAGGGCGCAGCAGTAGGCGAGGATCGCGCCGACCACCACGATGCCCTTGTAACGAAAGTCTCCCAGGGACATCACGAGCGTCGCCCCGACGAGGCTGCCGATGCCCGGTCCAGCGCTCAAGATTCCGAGGCCAGCTGCGCCCGCTCCGACGTTGGCCGCCACGATGGGGAGAAGGGCCTGGTAGCGCGCGAAGAAGGTCTCGCCGCAATCGGCCGCCAGAAGCACCATGATGATGGACCTATGGCGGACGAAGCTCAGCCCCTCCACGAGGCCCCGAATCGGCGACTGGTTCGATCGCGCCGTGACCCGCCCGACGTGGATCATCGCGAGTGTGCTGATGCTCACGATCTGAGCCACCCCGTCAATGAAATAGGTTGGCACGAAGCCGATGGCGGCGATGGCGAAGCCTGCGATGGTCGGGCCCATGATGTTGGATGTCTGCCAGACCGTGGAGTTGAGCGCTATCGCGTTGAGGAGATGGTGGCGCGGGACCAGGTTCGGGATGATGGCGCTCCGGGCGGGCGTGTTGAGTGCCTGAACCGACGACACGAGGAACGTGAAGAGATAGATGTGCCAGACGTCGATCATCTCCGTCCAGGTCAGGAACGCCAATATGACGCTGAAGCTGCCCCCGAGGCCCTGCGCCACCATGCTGAAGCGAACGCGGTCGACCCGGTCCGCGATGATCCCGCCCATGAGAGAAAAGGCGATGATGGGGATGGCCCGGGCGAGCCCGGTGAGCCCCAGCGACAGGGCCGATCCGGTCAAATGGTAGATCTGCAGGACGTTGGCGAAGGTCTGGATCTGGCCGCCGATCCCTGCCACGAGGAGCGCGATGTAGAAGAGGCGATAGTCTCGGTGCTGGAGGGCGATGGCGGCGCGCCGCAACCCTGGGCGTTCTTCTCTCAACGGGCCTTCGACCTACCTATCGCGCTCGCGGTGACCTGGGGTCGGCCAGCGCCGCCCGTGGATTGTACGGCGGCCAGTGAGGACCCACGGGTCACGGCGCTGAGTCGACGGGAGCTTCCCTCGCGACATTCATCCCCGCGATGCGGCCCTGCACCGTGCATCGGGCGAGCCCGTGAAGGCTGAAGCCGCCGGCGGATTCGCCGCCGCAATACAGACCCGGAATGGGATTCCCGGAGAGGTCGATGACCCGGCAGCGGGCGTCAATCCGTAGCCCGACCCGGGAGTCATGAATGACCGGCGTGGCCCAGGCGGCGTAGTAGGGCGGCGAATCGATCCGGTACTTGGGCGTGGGTTTGTCGAAGTCCTCGTCCACCCCGGCGTCGACGAAGGCGTTGTAGCGGGCAACCGTTCGCTCGAGCGCGTCGGGCGGCATGGGCTTGCGCTGGAACCGGTTCTTGATGTTGTTGGCAAGCTGCCCAATCGTATCGCCGCAGAAGAAGAATCCCTCCGCGATGTCCACATACGGCGGCTCGAGGACCCATCCTTCCCGCCGCGCGGCCTCAGAATCGAAGATGGCCCAGATCGGACCGCCGCCGTTGACGGGCTCGCCGGTCCCCGCCAGCGCAGCGTTGAGAAAGTTGGACGGGCGATACGTGATGTTCGACGCGTTGCGATGGCTGCCGGGAACGTAGTTCTTGACCGCGTCGTAGTTATTTGAGGTGAACTGCCCCTTCGTCTCGTCGTAGAAGCGCAATCCGGCTTGGTTGACCAGGATGACGTCCTGCCAGTCGTCGACGCGCAGCCCCACGGCCCGAGCGAGGTGGAAGATCGGGCTCGTCGGCTGCCAGGTGCAGTTGACGTACCCGTACTGGCAGCCGATCTTCCCGGCTTTGGTGATGACGGAGCCGAACTCACCGGTCTGATTGTAGGCGCCCCACAGCGACGCGCCGATGGCCATCGCGGCCAGCTCGCCGCTCGCATCCTGGAATGAGTAGGGTTCGCCGGCGACACCGCAGTACTCCTCGGTCAGGCGCGGGTCGAACATCCGGCGAAAGTTCACGTTTCCGGTCGAGCCCCCGGTCGCGATCACGACCCCGCGGCGCGCCCGGATGTTCAGGGTGGTCCCCTCGTGGTCGGCCGTGATCCCCAGCACGCGCCCGGCTGTCGCCTGTTCGCGGATAATGCTGGTCATTCGATGCTTCAGGAGGATCTCGACGCCGAGCTTGCGGGCAGCGATCTCGAGCGGGCGAATGAGGCCGATTCCGGAGGACGTGATGGCCTGGCGGTCGGGAGGGAGCGCGCGTCCGGTCGTGATCTGTGGCCAGTCCATGGCCGCTGCGTGGTGCTCGCGCGGCGCGGAGTTGCCCGTGGCTCCGGCCCCGCGGTTGTCCGGCGGCCCGTCGACGAAAATCACCCCGTGGGCGACGAGCCACTCGAAGGTTGGAGCGCTTTCGTCGGCGTACGCGCGAATGATCTCGCGGTCGTTGTAGCGGTAGCTGGGAAAGCCGTTCGGCTCGACCACGGACCAATCCGTGAGGTCGGAGAAGAGGAGATCGGGGGAGTCCGCGATCCCATATTGCTTCTGGCGGCTCGTCCCGCCTCCGAGCGCGACGTTCCCGCCGCTGATCGCGGCGTGTCCGCCGACGTCCCAGTTGGCTTCGACGATCAACGTGCTGGCGCCGGCCTCCTTGGCCGCGATGGCGGCCGGAAGCCCGGTCGCGCCCGATCCGATAACGACGACGTCGACCTCACGGTCCCAGTTCATTGCAGTGCTGCCCTCGTCTTGTTTGGATTTGATCCCCGATTTCGCAGAGCTTCGTTTTACCTCTTTTCCCGGGTAATGCACGCGTGACCACCGGCGGTTCGCCGCCGAACAGGCGACATTCAGCGCTGAACGAGGCAAACCAGAGGAGGATCCGGCACGTGAAGTCGACAGAAACGCGGTTCGATGGCGTGATCTTCGACGTGGACGGCGTTCTCGTCGCTTCCCCCCACGAGCGCGCATGGCGCGAGGCGCTCGACGAGCTGATGGCGACTGAATGGCGAGGCTCCGTGGGCGGCTCCACATACCAACCCGGCGCATTCACGACCGCCATCTATCAGGCGCTCGTCGCGGGAAAGCCGCGCATGAGTGGCGCGCTGGCGGTGCTCGAGTTCTTCAAGGTGCCCGAGGCGGCACTCCGCGCCGTCGAGTACGCGGACCGGAAGCAGACGCGGCTGGTCCAACTTATCGAGGCGGGAGAATTCGCGGCCTTTCCCGATGGTGTGCGATTCGCGATGCACGTGGACCGCATGGGCCTCAAGCTGGTCGCGGCGTCGTCTTCGAAAAATGCGCGCACGCTGCTCCAGATGATCGATCTCGCCGACTACGGACCGCCAACGGGCCCGGATCGTCCCACGCTGACCCTGCTCGACCTCTTCGACGCTGACGTGTCCGGTCGCGACCTGCCGGAGGGAAAACCGAACCCCGCGATCTTCTTGCTCGCCGCGGCCGAGGCTGGCCTCTCCCCCCGTCAATGCCTGGTCGTCGAAGACGCGCCTTCGGGGATCCTCGCCGCGCGGGCGGGCGGCATGCGATCGGTCGGCGTGGCTCGACTCAACGACGAGGCGCTCCTGATCGACGCGGGCGCGGATCTGGTGGTGACGTCGCTCGACCGGGTAGACCTCGACGCCCTCGCGGACGGTCGGCTCGTGTCGGCCGGTGGCGGGTAGGGGCGGGGTCACTTTGCCCCGCCGGCCTGACGAAGGGCGCCGGCGCGCTATACTGCGCGCGTCGAGTCGTTCGCAGCGGGTATGGCGATGATGCGAACTGTATTCGCCCTCGTACCGATCCTCCTCATCGCGGCGGCCGCGTGCAGCGGGCGCGGTTCCGCGGCCGGCGGTGGCAGCCAGTCGGCGCCGGCCAGCACCGGCGACGCCACCTCGAGCCAATCGCCGGCGCAGCATGCGACCCTGAAGGTCGCGTACGTACCGGTGCTCGCCTTCGCTCCGCTCTACCGCGCCATTGCCAAGGGCTACTTTTCCGCCGTTGGCATCGATGTCGACCTCACGGTAGTCCAGAGCGCGTCGGACGTGGTCGCGTTCCTGGGGACGGGCCAAATGGACGTGGGCCTCGGAAATGTTGGCGCGCCGTTTTACAACGCCGTGAATCGCGGGCTCGAGGTCCGCGTGGTGGCCGGCAACTCCGAGAATCAGCGCGATCCTGCGACGCTGGTCGCGGCGCCGCTGCTGATTCGGCGCCAGCTTGCCGATGACGGCTCGGTCCGATCGCCGTCGGACCTTCGTGGCCGGAAGGTGGCGATCAACGCCCCGGCCGGCATCCAGGAATACAGCTTGTCGAAGCTCCTGGCGGCGTCGCAGCTCGCGCTGAGCGACGTCGACGTCCAGTACGTGCCGTTTCCCGACATGCTCGCCGGGCTGAACAACGGCGCGATCGACGCGGCGATGCTGCCCGAGCCGTTTTCGGCGAAAGCGCGAGAGCAAGGGGTCGCCTCGGTCCTCGTGGCGAATCCCGCGCCGGGCGCAACGGTGACGGCTGTGCTGTTCGGCACGAATCTACTGAAATCCGATGCGGTCCAGACCGGCCGTGCGTTCTTGAGCGCGATGCGAAAGGCGGCCAATGAGCTGCAGAGCGAAGGAGAGATCTTCTCCGACGAGAATCTGGCAATCTGGGCGCAGTACACCGGCGTCGCCCCGGACGACATCCGCAAGGGCGCGCCGTATGCCTATGCGCGTGATCTCGCCCTCGATCCGCAAAGCCTCACCGACCAGCAGCGCTTCCTGCTGGGCGAGGGTCGCCTCGACTTTACCGAGCCGTTGCCCGTGAATCGGATCGTCGACGACCGGTTCTCATCCGCCGGCTGACCGGGTCAGCCAATCGGCGCCGGGACCCGCAGGTTGAACAGCCGGGCCACGTTGTCGCAGACGAGCTTGCGCCGGACGTCCGTGGGCAGATGACCCAGGTCCCTGGCGATGACCTCGCGCGAGTGAGGCCACGTCGAGTTCGGGTGGGGGTAGTCGTTGGACCACATGCAGTTCTCGACGCCCCACCAGTCGAATAGCCGCCCGCCGACGGCGTCGTCGAAGAAGGTCACGTATACCTGGCGGTAGAAATAGCTGCTGGGCGTTTCGGAGATGGGTGGTGGATTCGTTTCGTGGAACCGTCGATAGTAGTAATCCCACTGCTGCAGGAAGAACGGGATCCAGCCGATCTCGTTCTCGACGTTCACGATGCGCAGGCGCGGGAAGCGCTCCAGGACCCCATAGAAGATGAGGTCGAAGAAGGCGTTCACCGCGTCGAACGTCTTGAGGTTCACGCTCCCGCGGTAGTGCTCGACGCCGGATCGCCCGGCCGTGGGTCCGAGGCCGTTCTTGCTGTAGTTGTGCCCGGTGAGGATGTGGAGACTGATGGGCATGTCCAAATCTTGCGAGGCCGCCCACAGCCGGTTGTAGTGGTCTGAGGAAAAGGGCAGGTCAGGGTGCGGGGCCTGCCAGATGAGAGCGCTCACCATGCCGGCCTTGCGCGTGCGCTCCATCTCCCGCACGGCCTGGTCGATGTTGTATGCCGAGACGCAGGCCACCCCGAGCAGCCGGTCGAGCGCTACGGAGCAGTATTCCAACAGCCAGTCGTTGTATACGCGGAAGCACGCCTCTTGGAGAGCCGGATCGTCCATTCCGAAAAGTCGCAGGCCGAGCGTGGGGTAGAGGACTTCGGCGCTCACGCCGTCGGTCGCCATTTCTTTGAGCCGTTCGTTGGGGTCCCACCCGCCCGTCTTACCTTCGAAGCGTCCCTGGCCGCCCTCCTGGCGCTTGGGGAATCGCGGCGCAGCGTCGCGAAACTCGGACGGAAGCCGGTTCACCCACAGGTCGGGATCTTCTGAGACGTGGGAATCGGCCGAGATGAGGACTTCGCCCGTGAGGTCTGTCGCAATCGCCATGGCTTCCCCCCGCGCTTGGCTGATCTGCAGCACGGCCAGCGGAGCGCGCGCCCGCGCTATTCGGTGGCCTGTCCTGCGTGTGACTGCCAGTGTATCGCGACGACAGCCAAGGCACAAACGGTGAAACGCACATGAGAGACGCACCGGCGGCCGGTAGAGATGACCGGCCGCTGGTGCGTCCCGGGGGGCAGGGCTCAGGCGGCCCGCGTGGACTCGCTCAGTTGTGGGGTCCTGCCGGCTTCGATTTGGATGCGCCGCGGCTTTGCCTCTTCCGCCTTGGGCATGTGCAAGGTCAGGATGCCGTCCGTGAAATCCGCGCGAACGGCGTCGCTCTTGACGCTCACGGGAAGCGCGATCTCACGATAGAAGCGGCCGAAGCGGCGCTCCTGACGATGGTACTGCTCATCTTTCACGTCCTCTTTGCGACGCGTCTCGCCCTGGATGCGCAGCCGATCGTTCGCGATCGTCACGTCGAGGTCCTCGGGCTTGATGCCCGGGAGCGACGCGGTCACGACCAGCTCGTCGGGGGTTTCGTAGATGTCCATGGGCGGGGCACCGAAGGAATCGCCGGACGCGAGGCTCGGCGGACGCACCAAGGCCTCTTCGAAGAGGCGGTCCATCACCTTGCGGAGGCTGATCATCTCGGAAAATGGGTCCCAGCGCGCGATCGCCATTGGTAGATCTCCCGGATTGAACAGGTGCTGACGCCGACATCGTGCTCACGAAAGGCGCGGTTCTCCTCCCGAGGCAGATCCAGTTGGCCGCCACTCTCCTCCCGCGGCGAACCTCCCGGGCGAGCTAGGGCGCGGGGCGCGCCCCGCTGCTCCCGACCTTCGCAAGTCGAAGGCGATTGGTCCGTTGAGCGAGGTGAACGGCGAGTAAACGCACCATGAGGGACCAATGAGGGAGCCCGCGAGATGTTGCGCCGAGGCGCGCGGTGTGTCGAGCGGCGGAATGTTCCCCCACCCGCGGTCCCGCTTCTCGCGCAGTCGGCAGTTGCTCTCCGGCTCGTTGGCCTCGCTCGTTACGCTCCGAGGGACGAGATCCCAGGGAGGCCGCAGACGACGTCGGTGTTGCCAATGGCAGAACCGCCGCTCATCGCAAACACGATGAAGCAGTCGAAACCCGTTAATGGCAGCGTCTGGCTTCTTCCCGTCGCGTCCAAGTCGATCGTGGCCCCGCTCAGCGTGACGACGCGAAAGCCGTCCTGGCCTCCAGCTGCCGGATCGCTCCAGGCCAAGACCGCGGAGCCCGTCTGCGTTACGCGCAGTGCGAGGTTCTGGGGCGCCCCGGTGTTGGTTCGCGTATTCGTCAGCTCGCAAACGATGTTGGACAGGCCGGCAAGCGCCGGGGGTGTCCCAGTGGTCGGACCCAGCAGGTAACAATAGAGCGATCCAGCCGGTGCACTCAGCGCGTCGCCATCCTCGAGGGAAGTCGCCGATGGCGACAGCAGCCCGGGAGCAAGGATGACCAGGCTCGGCAGATACCGCGCCACCAGGTACCCGTTCTGAAGCGTCCCGCCATCCCAGCGGATCGTAGTCGCGGAGTGGCTTGCCTCGGCGGTGCCTCTTGGTGCCAGCCCAATGTTCCTCCCTCCCAGCGCGGGAGCCACCGTGGTCGGCGTCGGGGAGGGGGTCGCAGTGGCCGTTGCGCGCGCCGTGCCTGTTGGGCTTGGCGTCGGGGAGGTAATCAGGACCAAACGCCCGATCCTATTCGTGTTCTGCTCGGTGAACCAGATCGCGCCGTCCGGTCCCGTGACGAGTCCCGTGGGCTTGGTGCCGATCAGCCCAATGCCTCCGGGAACAAGAAACTCTGAAATCTGGCCCGCCGCGGTAATCCGCCCGATCTGGTTCCCGCTCAGTTCGGTGAACCAGAGTGCCCCATCCGGACCGACTGTGATGGTCTGCGGTTGGCTCTCGCTGGTCGGAATGCCGTACTCGATGAACTGTCCATCGGTTGTGACGCGGCCGATCTTATTGCCCGACGATTCGGTGAACCAGAGGGCGCCATCCGGCCCAACGACCAATCCCTGTGGCCCGCTTTGCGCCGTTGGGATCGCGAAGAAGGAGAAGACGCCAGAAGTAGTCATTCGCCAGATTCGGTTGTTGGGGTTGCTATCGGTGAACCAGAGGGCACCGTCAGGCCCTGATACGATCGTGACAGGGTTCGCGGTAATGTTTGGGATATCGAATTCAGTGACGGCGCCACCGGTGGTGATGCGACCGATCTTGATTCCCGCGGACTTCGTATACCAGAGAGCGCCATCTGGACCAGGAGTGATGGAGAAGGGCGAGACGTTCGTGCCCTGAAGCGTGAACTCCGCGAACTGGCCGTCCGGACTCACGCGCCCGATCTTGCTGCCATTTACTGTCTCGGTGAACCACAGATTCCCGTCTGGCCCCGCCGTGATTCCCAGGGGCGCGCTCTGGGCAGTTGGGGGCGAGAACTCCGTAATCTGCCCTCCGACGCTCACGCGTCCGATCTTGCCACTGTCCCGCTCGGTGAACCACAGGGCGCCATCGGGGCCGCTCGTGATCCCGAATGGCGCGCTGTCCGCCGTGGGCAGGATGAAGTCGGCAAATTGGGCGGTCTGGGCTGCGATGTCGGTGGGTCGCGGGAGCGGTACTGACGCGGCGACAAACGCGGCGATAAACCTCGCGCACCATTGCTTCCAGGCCAGCATGGGATCCTCCGAAGAATCCGGTCCTCACCTGCGCGGGGTGTGCAGCCGATCCCGGCGGGAATAAGGGCCGATGCGAATTGACCTGAGGCGGCTCTCACGCGTCCCTGACGCTGAACGCCTCACGCTGGTTCTTGTGGCCGCAAGGGTACCACAGGTTGTGGAACTGATCAGACCTGCCAGTGCGTGTTGGGGACCCGGCCCGCCCACCATGGGCGCTTCCTCCGCCAGAACCGGGCGGCAACCTTCGCAACCCTACGCGAGCCGGCTCACCAGGAGGAGAAAGCCCGCGCCGACGGTGGTCAGCATGACCGAGCGCATCGGCGGCAGCGCCTCGGCGCGCGGCAGAAGGCGCGTCGCACCCGCGTAGACGAATAACCCCGAGAAGCACCCGATGCCCAGGGGGAACACCACGTCGGGGAACGGGATGGCTGTCGCGATGGCCGCTCCGACCGTCGGCGCGATTGCGTCGGCAAGGAGCACGCCGCGCGCGCGCCCCATGGGCTGTCGGTGCGTTACCAGATAACTCATCGTGTTGAGGCCGTCTGAAAAGTCGTGTCCGATGACGGCCACCGCGACGAGGACCCCGAGATCCATGCTGATCTGGAAGCCCAGGCCGATCGCGAGCCCGTCGAAGAGGCTGTGGACCACGAAGCCGGCGGCGCCGACGATGCCGGCCGCGCTCGGGCCCTCATCCTCCGCATGGTGGTGGTGCAGAAACCGTTCTAGGCTATGAAAGGCGAGAAAGCCCACCAAGGCCGCGCCCAACGGCATACCCGGGCCGAGTCCGAGGGCGTCGGCGCGCTCCACCGCATCGGGGAGGAGGTCGAAGAACGCGGCGCCCAAGATCAACCCACTGGCGAATGCCGCCAGGCTGTTGACCCGGCCCGACCATCGCAGGGCGACGACGCCACCAGCCAACGTGGAGAAGAAAGACACGCTGGCGGCGGCGATCGCGGCGAGTCCGGTCATGGCCGGCACGTTGCGCAGGTACCGCGCGACTCGAGGGTGTGGCCGGTGATTGCCAAACCCGTGTGGCCTACCTGGACCGCCGGTGGGTAGTCGGGTACGGCGCGACTGGGGGGCCGAGGGCCGCCAGGCGCGCTCGAGCGAGGCTCGGGAAGTGCGCGGGCGCTTACGACGGTCGGGCTTTGAACCGGCGACCGTACTCGTCGAGGTCGCCCGGGTCTTCCGAGCGCAGCTCCCGTGGTACGGTCGTCGAGACGCGAGTCATCACCAGCTCCACGTCGCTCGTGTTCTCGAACCAGTAGTAGGTTCCGCCGGGGATGAAGATGCCCTGGTGCGGCCCGAGGTCGCCAAGGACCTCGTCGTTCTCGCCGTAGAACTTCACTCGCCCCTGGAGGACCGTCCACGTCGCGTCCTGAAACGGGTGCGTGTGCAGCTGCACCTCTCCGCCCGACTCCCAGCGGTGGACGAGGACCGTCATCATCGGGCTCCGTGCCACGGCCTGAGAGTGTCCCCGGACGACTTTCGTGGTGTCCACGTCAAACACGGTGTACGGCTGGGTTGGACTCTGGACCGCCTGTGCCATGGCTCCTCCGCTCCGCGATTGCGTGCCGAATTCCTGGCCCATTGTAGTCGTTCAATCGCGATGTCTGGGGGACTGCGCGTCGAGGGCTCCCGCAGTCGGCCGCGGCGCAATCGGAGCCAGGCGACGGCAGAAAGGCGCGACGACACATGCGCCGAGGATGGGGCCGCGCGGCAGGCGCGCGGGCGGCACGTTCGCGCATCCGGCTGCGCGTCTTCAACACCGGGTTCATCGAAACCGGGGGTACAGTTGGGCCTGGAGGTGCATGATGGTGGACAGCTCGATCGAGGGACGGGTGGCGATCGTGACCGGCGCGGCGAGCCCGATCGGACTTGGACGGGCGATGTCGCTGGCGCTCGTCCGCGCTGGGGCCCGGGTGGCGATGGTCGACGTCGACCGAGCGTCGCTGGACCGAAGCGTCGCGGATGCGCGGGCGATTGGTGGCGCAGACTGCGCGCTTGCCGTGGTGGGCGATGTAACGCGGCCCGAGGACGCAGAGCGCGTTGTCCGCGAAACGCTCCGCGCGATGGGCGGGCTGCACATCTTGCTCAACAACGCGGGGATCAACCCGGTGATTCGAGGCCAGGAGCCCGGCCCGCTCTTCGGCCAGATTCCGATCGAAGATTGGACCCGAACGGTGGCGGTGAACGTGAACGGCCCATTCTTCATGGCGCGCGCCGCCGTCCGACACCTCGTGGCTCAGGGCTGGGGCCGCATCATCGGCGTCACGACGAGCCTGGACACGATGATCCGCGCCGCTCCATACGGTCCGTCAAAAGCCGCGCATGAGGCGCTGATGGCCGTCATCGCGCGCGAGGTGGAAGGCACCGGCGTTACGGCCAACGTCCTGATCCCCGGAGGGGCCACGCGGACGAACATGACGCGCGACCGCTGGGCCGACACGATGCTCGATCCGGAGGTCATGCAGGCGCCCGCCGTCTGGCTCGCCTCGGGAAACTCTGACGGCGTCAACGGGCGGCGGATCATCGCGGAGCTCTGGGACGAGGAGCTGCCGATCGCCGAGCGACTGGCGAAAGCCGCGGCGCCGATCGCGTGGCCGCAGCTCGGGCGAGCCGGCGCCGCGGCTCGCCCGTCCTAGGGCCCCCATCCCCGCCCTCCCCCGCTGCGGCGGGGGAGGGAGTCAGAATTCGCCTCCCCTGCTGCGGCAGGGGAGGGAGAAGGAGCGGGCGAGTGCCTCAGCCTTCCTCCTCGTAGTCCCACTCGTAGTTGCGGTCCTGGTACGCGACCTCCGGCATGATGCTCTTCAGGCCGCGCTTCGCCAGCTCCGACTCGAACTTCTCGCGAATGAAGGGCTCCTCGTCCGGATACTCGATCTGGTCGCGCGCGAGGTCTTCCACCCGCTCCGAGTAGCGGCCGATTCCACGGGGCGTGTGGAACGCCAGGTAGCGCGCCGGCTCGCCGCCGATGTTGAAGTGCTGGTGGAACCAGCGATCCGGCGGCACGAAGGTGCTTCCCTCGTGCCACGGAATGATCACCTTCTCCTCGCCCTCGGGCCACATGATCGAGTAGCCCTCACCCGCCGGGATCACGATCTGGACGCCTGGCCCGTGGCGGTGGGCCTTCTTGTAGCTCCGGGCCGGGAAGACGGACATGTGGTTCGTGAGGGGCGACTTCGGGTATTCGATCCAGACGACGTGTCCGCCGGCGCCGCGTCCCTTGAAGGGAACGAGACGGTCCCAGGCGCGCATGTCGGGGAAGAAGTTCCCCCGCCAGATCGCCCGCTGACCGCGCAGGCTCGTCGACGTGCCGATGACCGCTTCGGAGTAGAAGTCCTCTCCGGCGAGGACGCTGTCGTCGATATATGGATTGTTGAAGAAGAACTTCGGATCCGGGACGATGGCCATCGCTGTGGGGAGCGCGTTGTAGTGCAGGAGGCGAGCGGTGGCGTGGCCCTGCACGTTGGAGAGCTGGTAGGTGTGATTGCGCGGGAGCATGAACAGGCTGTGCTTCTGCCATTCGAACGTACGCTTGGGTCCATTCTCCGACGCCCAAACGGTGGCAAGGCCGCGTCCATCGAGCACGTAGACCGCCTCGTCCAAGGCGAAGCGCACGGGGGGCAGCGTCTGGCCGGGCGCTATCTCGGTCACCCGGCCCTCCGTGACGCCCTCCTGGCCCGCGAGCTGGATGATGGCGGCGTTGCACTCGCGCTCTTCCCACTCGCCGAGGGGAACCGTGCGCAGGTCCTCCTGGAAGTAGCCCTTGTGGATGGGGATCCCGATCGACTGGATCCACTGGTCATATGCGCTGACCTGCCGAGCCACCGCGCGCGTGGTATCGGTTGCCTTGCTCGCGTCGATCGCCATGTCGAACCCTCCATCGCATCGTAGCCGGCGCCCGGGGTTGCCCGCCGCCCGGTGAAGCATATCCCGGACGCGCGAATCTCGCGGAGCCTGCCGCCCGCGGCGGAAATGCAGTCCCCTCGACCGTGCCCTTCCCGTCCGGTTGGACTGGGGCTCGTTCCCGGCCGGCCGAACGCGATGCTCCACGTCACGGCGGGGGTTTTATCCCCCGCCCTACCGTCTGGTATCGGTGGCTACTCAGGCGAGCTGGTCGGCGCCGATCTCCCTGCCCTTCGCACGAAGAGACCAACGAAGGACTGGAATGGCCGCGAGAACGCGCTCGCGCCGCGACTCTTCATGCCAGTGCACGGCGCGGGCTTTCAAGAGATCGCTCACGGAGATCAAGCCGAGGAGCTGGGAGGACAGCCGATCGGTGACGGGGAGACGGGTTCGCCCAGATGCCGCCATCCGGAACGCGACCGCGCGGAGGGTCTCGTCGGAATACGCGATAACGGCTCGCACGTGGGCGATGGCGCCGACGTTTACCGACCTTCCCCGGTCCGCGGTTTCGTTGGCCGCGTCCGTTAGCTCCGAGTCGGTCACCACGCCGATGAGGCGGCCCCGATCATCCACGACCGGGAACAGGCGCTGTTTCCGCGCGTCGGGGATATTGTCCAAGTGCTGCGCCGCTTGTTCGACCGTCTGGCCCACAGCGAAGGTGAGTGGATTGGTGCGCATGACTTCCCGCACCACATGGGTTTCGAGTGGATCGGTGGAATAGTCCCGGGCGATGTGGTAGCCCCGCCGGCTGACCTTTTCGGTGAGGATGGACCGCCGCAAGACGAGCACCGTGAATCCGTGGGCGACCACCACGGCAACCAGCAGGGGGAGCATGGCGTTGACATCGTGGGTCAGCTCGAGCCCGAAGACGACCGCGGTGAAGGGCGAGCGCATCGTGCCGCCCAGCATCGCGCACATACTGACGAGGGGCCAGAAACCCGGTCCCTCGCCGGGCAGGAACGTGCTCTCCAGCGCGCCCAGTGCGCCGCCGATCATGAGGAGCGGCGCCAGGACCCCGCCGGAAGTCCCGGAGCCGAGCGAAATCGCCCAGATCACCGATTTCACGATGAGCACGCCGAGGACGACGGTTCCCGTCACGCTGCCCTGGAGAAGCGACCCGATGGTGTCGTATCCGACGCCGAGGGCCTGAGGGAAGAGCAGACCACCCGCGCCGACGACCAGCCCGCCGATCGCGGGCCACCACATCCAGTGGATGGGAAGCCGATGAAAGGCATCCTCAGAGCTGTAGACGGCGAACGTGAGCATGCCGGACCCGGCCCCGGCGAACAGACCCACGAGCGCACAGGCCGCCAGCCCATGGATGCCGATGAAGGCCGCATGGTCAGGAACGGGAAATAGCGGACCGGTGCCCAAGAGGTGGGCGCGAACGCCGGCGGCGGTGGTGCTGGCGAGGGCGACTGGAATGACGCTGCGGGGCTTCCACTCGAAAAGGAGCAGCTCCACGGCGAGGAGAACCGCGGCCACCGGCGACGCGAACGTCGCGGACATGCCGCCGGCGGCGCCCGCCACGAGGACGGTCTTGCGCTCGGCCCCGGTGAGATGGAAGAGCTGTCCGATGAGGGAGCCAAACGCGCCTCCGGTCATGATGATCGGCCCTTCAGCGCCGAACGGGCCGCCGGATCCGATGGAGACGGCCGAAGAGAGGGGCTTCAGGATGGCCAGCTTGGGATCGACTCGGCTCCCGTTGATCAGGATCGCCTCGATGGCCTCCGGAATGCCGTGCCCGCGAATGCGTTCCGACCCGAAGCGCGCCATCAACCCGATGAGGATCCCGCCTGCGACCGGGATGGCGATCTCACCAGCGCCGAGCTGGTTGCCGGCCGGCGACACGAGCGCGGTATCGATGCGGCCGAAGAAGAATATGTTGGTGAAAAGCCCGATCAAGCGAAGGAGTCCAAACGCGACGAACGCGCTCAGGGCGCCGATGCCGGTCGCCAGGATCGAGATCGGGACGACTCGGCCCGTGGTGGTGAAGTCGCCCAAACGGCCGGTCGACTCGTTGTGTCCGAGACGGGCGGCGAGGTCGAGGACCCGCCGCCCCAGCTCAGGGAGGCGCGCGCTCCGGTGGCGGTCCACTTCTGCTCCTGCCATGGCTTCTCCGTACCAATGATGAGGACGCGTGGGGTTGGGCCGGCGCGCTCGATTGATCCGCGGCAAGCAGCGCTTGGAGCGCCCGCACCAGCGCTGGACCAACCGATTCCAGCTCCGCCCGATGGACGAGGGCGAGGCGGTGCACGGTCGATTCACCCTTCGGGGTGAGCGACAGGAGGACCAGTCGGTGGTCCGACGGATCCGATGTGCGCACAACGAGTCCGCTGTGGACCAGGCGATCCAGCAGCTCCACGGCGCTGTGGTGGCGGATCTGCAGGCGTTCCGCCAGCGCGCTCACCGTTGGTCGCTGCCCCGCTGGCATGCCAGTCAGGGCGAGAAGTGCCTGGTGTTGCTGGGGTTCGAGGCCTGCCTGGCGGGCGGCGTCTTCGCTGAACCGTAGGAACTTGCGGATCTGGAAGCGGAACTCCGCCAGCGCCCGGTACTCGTTCTGAGCGAGCTCGCCGTGGCTCACTGCCGGTAACTATATCGTGTTACGATAGGAAATCCCAACCCGTCGCATTCAATTGCCGGGGATCCGCAGCTCGTCTCCGGCCACGATCAGGTCGGGATCGGCGATGTCGTTGGCCGAGGCCAGGTCATCGGGGTCCACGTTCAACTGGGCCGCGATGGACAAGAGGGAGTCACCCTCCACCACAGTGTAGGTCGCGCTCGAGGCCGAGGAATCGGCGAGAGACGCGGCCGCGCTCTGACCGGCGACCTCCAACGGGACGAGCAGTCCGGTGCGCCCCAGCGGCTGGTCAATACGGCTCGCGTCGAGCCCGTTATAGGCGGCGAGGAGGGCGGGATCCAGACCATAGCTCCGCGCGATCGAGCTGAGATCCGCCGTCGGGTCCGCGGAAACCAACGTGCTTCCCTCGGCCGGCACCATCAACTCTTGCCCGATGCTGATCACGTCGGGATCGTCGAGGTCGTTCAGGGCGCTGACAGCATCCGGGGTGGTGTCGAAGGCCGCCGCGATGGAGGTGAGGGAGTCGCCAGCCATGACCGTGTAATTCCGGAGGGACGGAAGGGCCGGTGGGGTGGCCCGAGCGATGTCGCCTTGCGCCGCGACGGTGATTGGCGGAGCGGACTCGGTGACCTCGGCCAGCGAAGCACTATGGCTGGCGACCCAGAGCCGCAGGCCGATGAGGCCGGCCGCGAGGAGGAGGGTGGCCCCGACCCAGACCAGCAGGCGCGCGTGGGGGAGCGCGCGGTGGGGGTGTTCGCCGGCGTGGGTCGAGGCCTCGGGCTTCGCGCTGGGTCCTGCCGCGTCCACGGCGTAGTCTCCTTGGCACCGGGGATCCGTTCCCCGGAAGTCATTATGCGCTTCCCGGCGCCACGTCGGGCTCGAACCCACCTCACAACCGGCTCACCAATCACGGCCCCCAGGCAGCGCGTCCGCCAGATCGAGAAGTTGACCGGGCCCGCTCGGTCAGCTACGATTCGCGCTGCATCAAAAGACACGCGGCGCGGCATGGCGCTCCTCCTCTACGCCCCGGTTTGCAGGGAGCCTGAAGGTGAATCGACCGCCCGCCCTTCCCTGGCTCCGCGCCGCTAAATCAGTCCCCATTGCGCGATCATTGGGCTGGGCAGACACGACCTGATCGGAAAGAAGGAGGGGAGAGCGTGCACGCGAATCGGTGGATCCAACTGTGGAGCATCGCCGCTAGCGCAGTCGTGTTGGGGGCATGCGGAAGGCCCGGCGCTGCCCCGGCTGGGCCCGCGCCCGCCGTGGCGGACCCGCAAGCGGAATGGCAGCGGGTGCTCCAGGCGGCGCGGCAAGAGGGCACCATCAACATTCTCAGCGGATCGAGCACCTCCCACGAGATCCCGCATTTCGAGAAGGCGTTCGCCGACCTGACGGGCGGGCACGTGGAGTTCACCGAGCTGACGGCCGCGACCATCGTCTCGCGGCTGCCAGAAGAATACGCTGCCCACCAGTACAACTGGGACATCATTCTTCTGGGCGGCAGCTCGGGGATCTCCGAAGAGCTTGACAAAGCCGGCGTTCTGGGCGACCTCAACCAGTATTTCATCATGCCCGACCTCACGCAGGACTCAACCTGGGTGGGCGGGTTCGGCGACATCTGGGTGGACCAAGACACGAGGAAGTACAAGATCCACCATCAGGCCACACTTTCGCTGGGCTCAGCGTGGTGGGTCAACCGCGACGTGCTGCCGGAGAGCAGACTGAACAAGATCGAGGACGTGTTCACCATCCCGGAGCTGAAGGGCAAGTTCTGCACCTACGACCCCCGTGTCGAGGGCGCAGCGGATGCGAACTTCGGCCAGATCGCGGGCATGTACGGCTCAGCGATGCTGCGGCGGCTGTTCACGGAGCTGGACATCGTGGTCACCCGCGACTTCACGAAGCTGACCCAGGACACGCTGCGGGGGGCCTGCCTGATCTCGGTGGGCGCGCGGATTCCGGATCTCCACGCTCAGGGCGTAGGGCTCAACATCCAGGAGTGGGACGTCTTCAACCCCGGGATCGCGCCGGAATACGCGGACCGTCTGAAGCCGACGTGCTGCGGCGCAGGGAAGACGAAGAGCACCATCGACGGCTGGTTCGGCGGGGGCAGCGCCAACGGCATGCTCTCCGTGGCCAACAACCCGCCGCACCCCAACGCGGCGAAGGTGTTCGTGAACTGGCTGCTGAGCAAGGAGGGTCAGATGGCCTGGCCCGATCCGGATCAGGACTCGACGTGCAGTCGCCGAGCCGACCTTCAGGACTGGTGCGCCAAGGAGTATCGACAGATGGGCGCCCAGGCTGCCCTTTGGGCCCCCATCGAGGAAGGGAAGACCTACATCTCGATCCACACGCGCCAGAACTTCTGGCTGCGGAAGGTGGCTCAGGACACGGGGCTGGAAGTCTTTGGGCGGTAAGCGACCGGAATCGAGTCGACGCTAGAGGCTCATCGTGGCAGTTCTCACCGTGCGCGTCCAGGTTGGCCGATCGCGCTTGAGCGCGCGGCCAGTATTGATCGCCGGCACCGTCACCGTTCTCTCGTTCGTCGTGATCTATCCGATCGTGCTGCTGCTGATCAACAGCTTCGTGCTCTCCAGGCCGTGGCAGACACCGCAATACGGACTCGACGCCTGGCGGTTTGCCCTTCTCGATCGGAGCATGATCGAGGCCATGCGGAACACGCTGCTGCTCGCGTTGGTCCACCAGTCGATCTCGCTGCCAATCGCGATCGTCATCGCGTGGCTCTTGGGACGCACCGACATACCGGGCGCGCGAGCGCTGGAGTTCTTCTTCTGGGTCGCCTTTTTCCTCCCCATCATTCCCACGGTGCAGGCGTGGATCCTCCTTCTCGACCCAAACTACGGCTTGGTGAACGCGCTCGTCCACCGGCTGCCGTTCGTGCCCGCTGGCGCCGGGCCCTTCAACATCTTCTCGTTCTGGGGCATCGTGTGGATGCACCTGGTCACGTCCACCATCGCGATCAAGGTCATGTTGTTTACCCCGGCATTCCGGAACCTGGACGCCTCCCTCGAGGAGGCGTCGACGGTCAGCGGTGCGAGCGCGCTGCGAACGTTGTGGCGCGTGACGGTGCCCGCGCTCGCCCCGGCGCTTGCGACGGTCATGGTGCTGGCGCTCGTGCGCGCGTTTCAAGCCGTGGAGATCGAGCTGATCCTGGGGATGCCGGTCGGTCTCTTCGTGTTCGGGTCGAAGATCTTCGACCTGACTCGGGAGGAGCCGCCCTTTTACGGCGCCGCCACGGCGATGGGCACATACGTCATGCTGCTCATGGTGCCGCTGATCATCGTGCACCGGCGGCTCACGTCGGCGCGTCAGTTCACGACCATCACCAGCTCGTACAAGCCGCAGCCGACCCGGCTGCGCGGCTGGCGCTGGCCGGCTTTTGGGTTCGTTCTGGTGGCCGGTCTCTTCATGACGCTCGTGCCCGTCGTGTTCCTGTTGCTTGGCAGCTTCATGAAGATCTACGGCGTGTTCGAGGTGCCCGACGGCGCCTTCACCGTGGAGAACTGGTCCGCTGTGCTGGGAGACCCCGCGCTGCTGGGCCTGGTCCGAAACACGCTCTCCCTGGCCGTCGGAGGGGCGACGCTTTCGGTGGCGCTGTACAGCACCGTCGCATACGTCCTGGTGCGGTGGCGCTTCCCGCTGCGAGACGTGCTGGACACGCTCACGTGGATCCCGGCTGCGCTCCCGGGCATCCTGCTGGCGCTGGCGTGGTTCTGGATCTTTCTGCGGACGCCCATCCTCAACAACCTGGCCGGCTCGATCTGGGCGCTGATCCTGGTGTCGGGCTTGAGCGGTATGACGCTCGCCGTTCAGCTCATGAAGGCGGGCCTCCTCCAGCTCGGGCCCGAGCTGGAGGAGGCGTCTCAGGTCGCCGGAGCGAGCTGGCTCACGACGGCGCGAACGATCGTCGTGCCGCTCTTCGCTCCCACGATGGTCGTGCTGTGGGTCTTCAGCTTCGTCGTGGCCGCGAGCAACGCGATCCTGCCGGCGCTGCTGGCGTCGCCGGCCAGCAAGCCCCTGGCGCTACGGCAGCTCGAATTCGTCCTCGCCGGGGATGCCGAGCGCAGCTCGATCATCGGCATCATGCTGGTCATCTTGAGCATCGGTGTCGCGGTCATCGCCCGCCTGCTGGGCTTCCGGGTGGGTCTCAGTCGCGTTCTCTAGGATAGGCGGATCGGAGGCGACGAGCATCATGGCGTCGAGCGACCGGACAGACGGCGGGCCCGAGACCGGCGGGGCACGAGGGCCTGGGAACGAAGGCTCGTCCGCTGAGGACCGAGTGATGGTACGTCTCCAGAACGTGTCCAAGGGGTTCGAGGGCGGAGCCCAGGCCGTCAAGAATGTGTCGCTGGAAATCCAGGAGGGCGCCATATTTACGCTTCTGGGACCAAGTGGAAGCGGCAAGACCACGACGCTCCGGCTCATTGCTGGCCTCGAGGAGCCGGACTCCGGTGCAATCTACTTCCGCGACCGGCCGATGGTGGACGTGGCGCAACGGCTGTTCGTGCCCGCCAACTCGCGGAACGTCGGCATGGTCTTCCAGTCTTACGCTATCTGGCCCCACATGACGGTCGAAGAGAACGTCGCCTATCCACTCAAGCTCCGCCACCTGTCCAAGGAACGGGTCCGCGAGCGCGTCTCCGCGGCGCTGGATTTGGTCGGGATGAGCGGGCTGGAGAGGCGTCCGGCGCCCTTGCTGAGCGGAGGCCAGCAGCAGCGCGTGGCGCTCGCCAGGGCGCTCGTCTACGAGCCGGAGGTGCTGCTGCTGGATGAGCCGTTCAGCAATCTCGACGCCAAGCTACGTGACCAGATGCGGGTGGAGCTGAAGCTGCTCCAGCATCGCCTGGGAATCACGGTCGTCTTCGTGACGCACGACCAGGTGGAGGCGCTGAGTCTGTCGGACCGCGTCGCCGTGATGAACCTCGGCGAAGTCCAGCAGATTGGAAAGCCAGAGATCCTCTACGAGAAGCCGGCCAACCCGTTCGTGCGCGACTTCCTGGGGAAAACGGTCCTCCTCATCGGTCGCGTCTCCGCGACCGGCCCCGATGGCCAGGTGGCGGTCGGCATCAGTGGCGCGCAGAACTGCGTCCTCTTCGGCTGGAGCTATGACGTTCGCGGCCTGGAAACCGGAGAGGTCGTCCACCTGGCGATCAGACCAGAGGACATCAAGCTCGAGGCGGCGGAGGCAACGGAGCCCCCGGCCGGTACCATGCGCGGCACCGTGGAGGCGCGCCTCTTCGTCGGCGAACGGACCGAGTACCGGGTGGTGGCAGCCGAGCAGCCTCCCCTTCTCGTGTATGGACGCCGGGACGAGAAGATTTCAGAGGGCCAGGACGTGTGGCTGCGCCCGCATGGGCAAAACATCGCTATCTGGCCCGCGGAGACCCGCTAACGCGCGCTCGTCCCGATATCGGCGAGGATGCCCCGCCCAGGACTTCGCGCTGGTGGCTCGTTCGGCATGGACCCCCGAGCCTTGGAAGCGGCGGACGCACCGCCCGATACAATGGTGAGAGGGACACACCTGCGACGGCGAGGCGTGCCATGGAAATCGAGCTGAAAATCAGTGGGGTGGAAATCGAGGTCAAGGGGCTTCAGGGCCTCGCGACGCTCGCCGGAATCGGTCTCGCCCTCGCGGCCATCGTGCAGGAGCTGCGTCGGCCGCCAGATGAACGTACCTGGCACGGTCGCGTGATGGGCTTCGTCCCCTACGATTTTCGCCCCCCGACGATCCAGCGGATTCGCGACGAATTCTGGAACACCGAGAGCCCGGAGGTCCTGACCCCGCACGCCTTCGGCGTGGGGTGGGGGATCAATTTGGGCGGAATCGCGAAGAAGCTCGACCTCGTGGCCTGACAACCGCGAGCGCGGGCTCCCCCGCTTGTCCGCCGGGCCTCCGGACGTCGACGAGCTGCCGGTCGAGCCGAGCGGGCCGCCGCCGGAACCCGGCACCGCCGCGGGCGGCCCGTGGGGGCACGCCGGTCGGCGCTCCCGCCGAAACACACTCGCCGAAGGCGTCCTCGTCGAGGTCCTCGCAGCCGGCCACGAGATGCTGCGCGGCCTGCGCCACCGGATGCGTTGGGCTAACGTCGCCTTGATTCTGGGCGAGCCGCGCCAGACAGGCGCCGAGGTACACCGGCGTGACATCGGCCAATCCGACGCGTTTCCCATCCGATGGGACAGGTTGGGCCTACCCTGGGGCGCGTGGTCACGCGCGATTCAGCGCCGGTACGCTGCCTCTGTGACGTGGGCGCGTACATCAGAAGTGTGCTGACCCGCGTTCGATAGCCGGAGCCGACACCTGATGTTCGATCCGATTCTCGTTCCGCACGACGGGTCCGTGCTCGCATCCCGCGCATTCCCGTACGCGTTGACGCTGGCAGCCCGCCTTCGCTCTCGGCTGATCCTGATGCAGGCCGTTCACATGTCGGGTTTACCGGACGCGGAGGCGCAGCTCTACAACGAAGAGGTGACGGAAGAGCCGCGCCAGCGATTGAGCGCACTCGCCGACGAAGCCCTCCGAGCCGGGGTGCCCGGGGTCTGGGACATTGTCGACGGTGAGCCGGGGCCGGCCATCGTTTCAGCGGCCGAGCACGCCGATGCGCAACTCATCGTGATGGCGTCCCACGCGCGCGGCGATCTCGGCCGGTTGACCTTCGGCAGCGTCGCCGATTGGGTGATTCGCCACGTCTCGATCCCCGTTCTCGTGATTCCCGCCCATGTCCGGATCGCGTGGAACGAGGAGACGGAGTTCCGCATCGTGCTTCCGCTCGACGGCTCCGCGATTTCCGAAGAGATCCTTGGCCCGGCGGGCGAGATCGCGGGAGCCCTCGGGGCGCAGGTGATCCTCGTGCGCGCCGTGGAGGCAGCCGAGTCCGTCCCGCGATCACGAACCCGCAGGCACGTCGACGCGCTGTGGGACTATCTCGCGGCCGCGAGCAAGCGCGTCGATGGCGACGCGGTGGAGGTCTGGAGCGACGTCCGCGTGGGCAAGGCCGCGGACGTCATCCTCGGCGCCGTGACCGCCTTCGACGCGAATGTGATCGCCATGTCCACCCACGGCCGGAGCGGCGTGCCGCGACTCTTCCTGGGGAGCGAATCAGCGGCGGTGCTGCATCGCTCGCCGGTTCCGGTCTTGTTGATGCGATCGGCCGTCGCGCGCTCAGCGGAGGCGACGTCCTCGATGCTGCGACGACCCGGCGTGCGCCCAGACCGCGCAGGTTAGGCGCAGCGCGCCGCCTGTCCTGTCGTCGTGACGCCAGTCCTCGGCCCGTGTCTTCCTCAGTGTGACCGTCCCCTCGAGTACGTGGGTCAGGACTTGAAATTCGCTGATCGCACCAAACTCAGTGATCGTTCATGGAGGCGAGCGCGGTCGGTTGACCGACGCGGGGGAGCGCTCTATCGTGTACCAGACGAAGTAAACGGAGGGGAGCCATGGCTCAAGCCACCCAGGTCGAGCTCGCGGAGCGATTGAAGAAGATCTCCATCGACTACGTCTCGGCGTACGACCTGTACGTCGAGTCTCTCAAGATTCCCGTGTACACCGGCTACTACGTGGAGGACGTTCGCACGCTGGAGCTGGGGTGGTGGTCGGAGCGGCAGTGCTACGCGGCCGTCCTGAAGCTCGCGGGCAACGAGAACGTGACGGAGTCGCGCGTCTCGGAGATCGAGCCGGGCAAGACGCTGCCCGCGTGGAAGTTCGGGCTCGACGAGATCGTGTACGTCGCGAGTGGCCGCGGCCTGGCGCGCGTCTGGACGACCGACGAGCGCGACGCGCGGACCTTCGAGTTCCAGGACCACAGCCTCTTCCTCATCCCGCGCAACTCCACCTATCAGCTCAGCAACGCATCGGGTGTGAACCCGCTCCGTCTCCTGCATTTCAACTATCTCCCGATGGCGATGAACTGCCTTCCCGACCCCGAGGCCTTCTTCAACAATCCGGGCGGAACACTCGACGTGCTGGCGGCGCTGGGTGGCGAGGCGTATTCGGAGGCGAAGGTCATGGGACCGGGCGAAGGGGCGACGCCCGGCTTGAGCGAGGGCATGGCCTTCTGGGTGGGGAACTTCTTCCCCGACATGCGCGCCTGGGACCGGCTCGTGCCGTTCCGAAATCGCGGCGCTGGCGGACACGTCGTCTGGATTCGCTTTCCCGGATCGACGTTCGTGGCCCACATGTCCGTCTTCCCGGCGCTCACCTACAAGAAAGCCCACCGCCACGGACCGGGCACCGTCATTGTCATTCCGGCGGGGGAGGGCTTCTCGGTGATGTGGCCCGAGGGACAAGACAAAGTGTTCATTCCCTGGCACGAGGCGAGCGTATTCGTCCCACCGAATCGGTGGTACCACCAGCACTTCAATGTGGGCCAGGCGCCCGGTCGCTACCTGGCGTTCCACGGCGTGCGAGGGTTCACCAGCGAGCGGCTGGACGACCGGCTGCGGGACCAGATCGAGTACCCGGACGAGGACCCCGCGATTCGGAAGCGCTTCGAGGAAGAGCTTGCCCGGCGCGGGCTGAAGAGCGCGATGCCGGAGGGGGCCTACCGCGATCCCACGTACCAGTGGACCTACGAAGGGGACTAGCCCGGACGCTCGCATGGAACGTGGCGAAGGTACATCGGCCGAACCGGCAATTGGGGCGGATGGCGGGAAGCTCGAAGCGCACGCGATCATTCGCGAGATCAAGCGCGCTGGCGTGCGCTTCGTCGCGGCCCTGCCCGACGCTACGACGAGCCACGTTCTTCTGCGTGGTCTCCTCGCCGATTCGGACCTGCGCGTGGTTCAGGTGTGCAAGGAGGATGAGGGCGTTGGCGTCTGTAGCGGGCTCTATTGCGCGGGCGAGCGCGCGCTGCTCCTGATGCAGGAGACCGGGCTGCTGGATTCGCTGAACGCGGTGCGCGGCACGGCTGTCGAGAACGAGTTCCCCGTGTGTATGATGGTGGGCCTGCTGGGAAAGGAGCGGGGCGTGGCGCCGACGCGGTCCAAGCAGTATGGCGTCCGGATCGTGGAGCCGATCCTCGATGCGATGGGCGTCCGCCATCAGCTCGTGGAAGAGCCCGAGGACGTGGCGCGCATCGTCCCCGCCATCGAGGATGCGTACGGGCGATTGGCGCCCGTGGCGATCCTCATCGGCCAGGAGCCGCGCTAGCCATGATGAAGCGGGACGAGGCCCTCCAGGCCCTCGCGCGCCAACGGGACGACGAGGTCGTGGTGGCCGTGTACAAGGCGGCCCAGGAATGGATCCATATCGCGCCCAGCGACCTGAATTACACGTTCGCAGGGGCCATGGGCCAGGCGTCTTCCCATGCGCTGGGTCTCGCGCTCGGACGGCCGGACGTGCGCGTCGTCGTGCTCGACGGCGATGGGAGCCTGCTCATGAACCTGGGGTCGCTCGTCACCATCGCGAACGCGGCTCCAAAGAATCTGGTCCACTGCGTGTGCGAGAATGGCACCTACGAAACGAATGGCGCGATCCCGGTCCCCGGCGCCGGCCGCTTCAGCTTCGCCGACATGGCGTTGGCAGCCGGGTATCCGCGCGCGTACGAATTTCATGAGATCGAGGCGTGGCGCGCGGCGGTCGGCGCGGTCCTGCGGGAAGAGGGGCCGGTCTTCGTGGACCTGAAGGTGGAGCCCGGCGGACTGAACGTGCCGGACGATTTCCGGCTCCTGCGGAGCGTTGACGCGCGCGAGCGATTCCGCCAGGCGCTCGCACGTCGGACCGTGGCCCGGCCGGGTTGATGAGCTTGTCGAAGGCGGTGGGGATCGACGCGCTTCGGCGGCGCGCTCGATCCATCAAGCGGGATACGTACGCTCTCTACCTTGCGTGCCGCGATCCCCGGACGCCGTGGTATGTCCGGGCGCTGACGGCGGCGGTCGTGGCCTACGCGATCAGCCCGATCGACCTCATCCCCGACTTCATTCCCGTCGTCGGATACCTGGACGATCTGATCCTCGTGCCCGTCGGGCTCGCCCTCGCCGTGCGCATGATCCCGGGGCCGGTCATGGCCGACTGTCGCGAGCGGGCGAGCGGAGCGACCGAGCGGCCGACAAGCCGCGCCGCCGCGGCCGTGGTGGTCTGCATCTGGGCGGCCGCGGCGGCGTTGTGCGTCTACTTGGTGGCCGACGTACTGAACCTCCTCTAGGAACAGTTACCCGACGCGCCGGCCGAAGCTCCAGAGCCAGATCCCCACGCCGGCGACGATGGCGAACAAGGCGATGAGGGTTCCTGCCTGCGACGGGAAAGGCGATTCCGTGGGCGGCGAGCCCGTCGACGGGAGCCGCTGCGCCGCGACCGCTGCCGGCGCTGCGATCCCCGGCCCGGCGATTGCGCCGGGTACCGGAAGCGGCGGGGGCAGGGGCGCTGCCTCGGCCAGCTCTGGCGCCGCGCCGGCGGCGGGCGATGCAACGAACGATGGCGCCGCCGCGGGATAGGACGACGCGGCCGACTCGGGGAACCCGCTCGCCTGGACCGCGCTCCCGGGCGGCTGTAGGGCCGCCGGCGGTGCGCTCGTCGCCGTCGCGGCCGACGGGCCCGACGGAATTGCCCCGAGCCCGTACGGAGCCATCGCTAGCGCGGATGGCGGCGCCAGCGCCAGCATCTGGGGCTGCGCCGCCCCGACAAAGGGGGTTGGAACGCCGAAGGCCATCGGCTGGCCGAGCTGCGGAGGCATGTATCCCGCGTTGACGAGGAGCGGATTGACTCCAAACGCCAGGGAGCCGACAGGATACGTGAGGCTGGCTCCATAGGCGCCACCGGGGGACATGGCATAGGGCGGAAGGCCGAGTGGCATCCCATAGGCATACGGCGGCGACACGTATGGAGCGCCGGGGGACACATACGGAAGGGAGTACGACCCCGTGGGTCCCATGCTGAATGCGCTCGTACCGTATGGCGCATAGCCGTATGGATACAAGGGGCTCGACGCATACGGCGGCGTGCTGGCGAAGCCGTACGCGGTCGGCATGATCGGTGGGGATCCGATGTAGGGCGCGCTTTGGTACGTCGGAGGCGAAACGATGGGCTGCGCGTACGGGTTTCCGTAGGGGTTGAAGACGTAAGACGGAGCATAGGCCGGGCCGAACAGCTGCGACATCACCGGCGACGTCAGGGGCGTTGAGAGGGCTGTGATCTGATTCAGCAGGTTGCTCGGAACCTCCCACGGCGCGTAACAGACGCCGTCGATCACGACGCCGAGGAACGGCGTGCCCGACGAGAAGATCGTGCATGGCGAGCCGTTCGCCGTTGAGCTGTTCAGCGCGGCGGAATTGGCGTAGGTCGGGTATGCGTACGTTGGGTAGGTGTACGGGTATGGGCTGCCGTACGCATAGGCGCGGCCATAGCCGAAGGGGCCCGACGGAAACGCGGTGGTGTACGCGAGGGACGGTGAGCTGAGACTGGTTGGGAAGCTACTCGGCAGAATCACGGCCGTCGATGGGACTGGCGTCGCCAGGAGCGACGCGAGCGAGGGTGTCGTCGTCGGCTGTGTCTGGATGACGATGGAGATGGGGCTCATGCCGTTTTGGAGGCTCGTCGCCGTTGGCGTGGTGACCCCCTGGAGGATCGCGATCACGATTTGCGTCTGCGCCGGTGACCAATCCAGCGTGATGGTCGCGGTCGGGTCGAGGGTGATCGG
>Ga0070741_10004542_pt1 | contig 32284 bp, 30 predicted proteins | sample Coa_R1_4_FD_66440 | JGI IMG/M metagenome (GOLD analysis project Ga0070741, IMG submission 66440) | Surface soil microbial communities from Centralia Pennsylvania, which are recovering from an underground coalmine fire - Coalmine... | ecosystem: Environmental > Terrestrial > Soil > Unclassified ... | reverse complement strand
CCTGCCGCCAGCACGGCCCGGTGCCCGTACCGGGCGACCAGGCGCGGCGTAGGCAGGTAGCCGGCCGTAGTGGACAGCGACAACGCGGTGGTGGCCAGGCCGGCCAGGCTGGTGCTCGCACCAGCGGAGCGCGCGTACAGCGGCACCACGGAGAGCATCAGGTAAAAGCTGGCGGACGAGCCGACGATCGACACGAAGCGGATCAGCAGCGCTCGGCTCATCAGCTTCGGCCGTGTCGTAGCCGGGGCATTCGCGGAGATAGTCAACGTCGTCATGAACAGCACGCTACGGGCCAACCGGATCGCCAGACAGCTCCAATTCTCCAGCTCTGGAGTGATCCAATCGCGGAGGCCCCGATGATTGCGGACACTTACCCACCCAGTTTGGGGGGGTAAGTGTCCGCAATCTTCTTCGGACCATTCCGATATACGGAAATGTCGGATTTGCGGTGGTGGCGGGGCGGCGAGGGCGGACTGCGCGGGGCGCGGGGCGGCGCGGGGCGCGGGGCGGCGCGGGGCGGGGCGGGGCGGGGCGCCGCAGTCTTCAGCGGTCGGCTGACTGGGTGATGTCCTCTGACGGCTTGGTCCCGGTGGGTACCCGGCAGCAGTACTCCAGGTAGAGCGCGGCGGCGACCAGCACGAGGGTGGCCGCGCAGGTGATCGCGGCGTAGATGAAGTCGCGCCTGGGCATCGTGGCGGCCAGTTGACCCGACAGGTAGCCGATGAATCCCAGCGTGATGCCGGTGACCACCGCGCCGGTGAGCGAGCTGGCCTTGGCCAGCACGAGCATCCGCGACACGGCGAGCGGATCCACCGGCTTCGCGCCTGGACGCCGCGAGATCCGGCGGCGCACGTCGCGGCCGATCACCGCCTCCGCCCCTGCCACCAGCAGCAGCGCGGGAATCCCGGTCCACGGCAGCGGCGGCAGGGACGCATATGCCTCGCGCAGGATCAGCCAGGTGATCGCCGCGATGCCCAGCGCGACGATACCCAGGGTGGAGAGCCGGGTCGGGGTCATGAATCCTCGGGGCGAAGGGACTCGGCCCGCCGCCGGACGCCGCTGGCGTCGAGCCCGGCCAGCAGGTCCGCCACACGTCCGTCGGGCAGCACAGCTCCGGGATCGACGTCGAGCCAGGGCACGAGCACGAACGCTCGCTCGCGGGCTCGTGGGTGGGGCAGGGTAAGCACGGGGTCGTCACTCGTCTGGTCGCCATAGCCGATGATGTCGATATCGAGCGTACGCGGCCCGAAGCGTACCTCGCGCACCCTGCCGAACGCCGCCTCGACGCCGTTCGCCGCGCGCAGCAGTTCCCGCGGCCCCAGCGTGGTCCGGACGGTGAGCACCGCGTTGAAGTAGGCAGGCTGATCCGGTCCGCCGACCGGGTCGGTCTCGTACACCGGGGAGACGGCGAGCACCGTGATTCCCGGGACGCGGCCGAGCGCCGTCACCGCCGCGCGCAGCGTGCCGAGGCGGTCCCCCAGGTTGGCGCCGATCGCGAGTACCGCGCCGACGCCCGCCGCAACACCCGCCGTGCTGTCCGCGCTGTCCGCGCTGTCCGCGCTGTCCGCGCCGTCCGCAGCTCGCGACGCGTGAGCGCCGGCCCGCCAGGCGGCGGCCACCCGCACTGCGTCCACGTTGGGCGGGACCTTGTGCACCCGGACGCACCAGGCACCAGCGGCCGCCGCCAGCGCGGTCGTCGCGACCGTCGCGTCGTCGGACTCGGCGAACGGCCGCGGTGCGCCGTCCGGGCTGGCCAGCAGTTTGCCGATGAACCCCTTCCGGGACGCGCCCACCAGCACGGGAAACCGGCGGCCGCCAAGCACCGACACGTCGGCGAGCCCGGCCAGCAGCGGCCAGTTGTGCTCGGGCCGCTTGCCGAAGCCGAGACCGGGGTCGAGCACGATAAGGTCCGGCCGGACACCGGTCTTGACGACCTCCTCGACGCGGCGCGCCAGCTCGTCCCTGACCTCGGCCACCACGTCGCGGTAGGCGGCGCGGGCGTACATGTCACGGCTGTGCCCGCGCCAGTGCATCACCACGTAGGGCACGCCGGCCTCGGCGACCAGCCTGGGCATGTCGGGATCCGCGAGTCCGCCGCTCACGTCGTTGACCAGGTGCGCGCCGGCTCCCACCGCGAACTCGGCGACCTGCGCCCGCATCGTATCCACCGACACCGGCACGCCGGCCCGGACCAGCTCGGTGATCACCGGGCCGACCCGGCGCAGTTCCTCCTCGGCCGAGACCCGCTGGGCGCCGGGACGGGTGGATTCGCCGCCCACGTCTACGATGTCCGCGCCCTGGGCGACCAGCTCCAGGCCGTGCGCGATCGCCGCGTCCGCGCCGTACCACTGGCCGCCGTCGGAGAACGAGTCGGGCGTCACGTTCACCACGCCCATCACCAGGCACCGGTCCGCCTGGGGCAGGCCAGGCACCGTTACAGGATTCAGCGCTTCACCAGGCCCAGCTTGCGCGCGGTGTTACGGCCGATCCGGCTCAGTTCGATGCGCGGCCAGACCAGGAAAGCCTCCGCCTCCAGCGCCGCGAGCGCGATCCGCGGTGCGTCCTTGCTGCTGGTGAACACGAAGAACCGGGGCTCCCACTCCGGGGAGAACTTGGCGTTGAACTTGTACAGCGACTCGATCTGGAACCAGCGGGACATGAACACCAGGAGCCGCCGCCAGGCCTTCAGCACCGGCCCCGCGCCGATCCGCTCGCCGCGCTCCAGCGCGGCGCGGAACACGGCGAAGTTCAGCGAGATCCGCTTGACGCCGAGCGCGGGCGCCGCCTTGATGGTCTCGGTGATCAGGAAGTCGTTCAGCCCCGGCTGGGCGCTGCGATCCCGGCGCATCAGGTCCAGCGACAGCCCGTCCGGCCCCCACGGCACGAGCTGGAGCACCGCGCGGACCACGCCGTCCTGCTTGGCGGTTACCAGCACGCAGTCCTCGTCGCCGGGTGCGCCGATCCGGCCGAGCGCCATGGAGAAGCCCCGTTCGGTCTGGCTGCCGCGCCAGGAGTCGGCGACCTCCACGATCGTGTTGAGCTCGCCCTTGGAGATGTCCCGCACCCGCCGGATCTCCGCGACGTAGCCGGCCCTGGACACCCGGGACACCATCTGCCGGACGTTGCGCATGGCCCGGCCGGACAGGCTGAACTCCGCCACCTCGACGATCGCCTCGTCGCCGAGCTCGAGCGCGGTCAGGCCGCCTTCCCGGCACCAGACCTCGGCGCCCAGTTCGCTGCAGCCCATCACGGCGGGCGCCCACGCGTGCCGCGCCGCCTCGTCGAGGAACGGGCCGATGGCCCCCGGCCAGGCCTCCGGGTCACCGATCGGATCGCCGCTGGCCAGCATCACGCCGGACACCACCCGGTAGCAGACGCACGCCTTGCCGGTGGCCGACCAGATGACGCTCTTGTCGCTGCGCAGCGCGAAATACCCGAGTGAGTCGCGCTCGCCGTATTTGTCCAGCAGATCCCTGACCCGGCCGGCGTCGGCGGCGCTCAGCCTGGCGCGCGGCTCGGCGGGCCGCAGGAACAGGTAAACGGTGACGATCAGGGTGAAAATGCCAAGCGCGCTGGTGAGGATGCCGAACGCGTCCCCGCGTGACTCCGGTACCCAGTACACCTGGCCGGACACCCCGACCAGGCCGTAGACGACCTCCTGAGTGCGCTGCCAGAGCGAGTAGTTGGACGCGAGGCCGCGCGCGACGCCGATGTAAATCAGCCCGATGGCGATGTCCGCCACCACCAGCCAGCAGAACGCCCACAGCGCGGTCCACCTGTTGCGCCGGTCTCCCTCGGCGTAGAACTCGTCGCGGAAGAACAGCAGCACCACGAGCACGACTATGGCCACGGCCACGCCGGTAATCCGGCGGGTGTGATTGAACAGGTGAATGGCGATGTCGAAGGCGAGCAGCCCGGTCACCGCCTGCCACGCGCGCCGCTTGCGGCGCCGCAGGCCGTGCGCGAACATGATCAGCAGCAGGCCGATGATCACATCCGCGGTATGGCTGACGTTGGTCAGCGTCCCCGGCACGATCGCGCGGACGTCGTGCAGCCGGTGCGGCCAGCCGGGGCGGAACACCTGGACGATGTCGGTGATACCGATCAGCAGCGTCAGCAGCGCGGCGATGCCCGGCACCCACCTGCGCTGTTGCCGGCGATCCGCGAAAGAAGGCGTGCCGCTGGAGTGCTCAGCCTCGTCGTTCTGGCTCATGTCCGCGGTTTTCCTGTCAGGCCCTGGACTCTCACGGCGCGTCGGCGCCCTCGTATCCGGCACGTACGGTACCCCCAAGCCTAGGTCCCCGAGCCCGGGACGCAATCAGCAATCCACAGACCTACCCAGTAGACGGTCGAGGATGCCTTTTAGTTCAGTGGTTACCGTAAATAAGGCTCATCGCCTCGGCACGGGTGACGTTATCACGGAAAGCGCCGCGTACGGCCGAAGTCACGGTACGCGCTCCCGGCTTCCGCACTCCGCGCATGGTCATGCACAGATGCTCGGCCTCGATGACCACGATCACGCCCCGCGGCTCCAGCGTGTCGACGAGCGCGTCCGCGATCTGGCAGGTCATCCGCTCCTGCACCTGAGGTCGGCGTGCGTACACGTCCACCAGCCTGGCGAGCTTGGACAGCCCGGTGATCTGCCCCTTCTCGTTCGGCACGTAGCCGATGTGCGCGACGCCGTAGAACGGCACCAGGTGGTGCTCGCACGTGCTGTAGACCTCGATGTCCTTGACGATGACCATCTCGTCGTGGCCGACGTCGAAGACCGTGGTGAGCACGTCCGCCGGACGCTGGCGCAGGCCAGCGAACTGCTCCACGTAGGCACGCGCGACCCGCGCCGGGGTGTCCTCGAGGCCGTCCCGATCCGGGTCCTCGCCGATGGCGGCCAGGATCTCCCGTACGGCACGTTCGATTCGGGGTAGGTCGAACCCCTCACCAGGTTCGGTCATTCGGTGTCGCGAGGCTCCTGATCGAAGCTGACGGCCTGCCCGTTCGCGCCACCGGCGGGGCCATCGGCGGTGCCGTTCGGCAGCGCCAGGCTGCCGTCCGCGGACGGCGCGGTGAGCGACAGCTCCTTGGGCGTGAGCACCGGCGGCCGGTCGGAGGGCAGTCGCTTGCCGTACCCGGTGTAGGAGCCGCGGGCCGGCCGCTTCCGCACCGGCGCGAAGATCTCCAGCACCTCCTTCCTGGATACGGTCTCCTTGTCGAGCAGGCGCAGCACCAGCGCGTCGAGCACGTCGCGGTACTCGACGAGCACCTCCCAGGCCTCGTCGTGGGCCGACTCGATCAGCCGCCGGATCTCCTCGTCGATCGACGAGGCGATCTTCTCCGAGTAGTCGCGGCTGTGCGACATCTCCCGGCCGAGGAACGGCTCGCCGTCCGCACTGCCGAACTTGCGGGCGCCGAGCTGCTCGCTCATCCCGTACTCGGTCACCATGCCGCGGGCGATCTGGGTGGCCTTCTCGATGTCATTGGACGCGCCGGTCGTCGGCTCGTGGAAGATCAGCTCCTCCGCGGTGCGCCCGCCGAGCAGCATCGCGAGCTGGTCCAGCATCTCGGCGCGGGTGGTCAGGAACTTGTCCTCGGTCGGCAGCGCCTGCGTGTAGCCGAGCGCCCGGCCGCGCGGGATGATCGTGACCTTGTGCACCGGGTCCGCGTGCGGCATCGCGTGGCCGACCAGGGCGTGACCGCCCTCGTGGTAGGCGATGAGCTTGCGCTCGGCCTCGGACAGCAGCACGCTCTTGCGCTCCGGGCCGGCCATGACGCGGTCGATGGCCTCTTCCAGCGCGTCCATGGTGATCTGCTTGCCGTTGGACCGCGCGGTCAGCAGCGCGCCCTCGTTGATCACGTTGGCCAGGTCGGCGCCGGTGAATCCCGGCGTCCGGCGGGCGATGATGTCCAGGTCGGCGTCCGGGGCGATGGGCTTGCCCCTGGCGTGTACCCGCAGGATCCCCTTGCGTCCGGCCAGGTCCGGCTGGGCGACCACGATCTGGCGGTCGAACCGGCCGGGCCGCAGCAGCGCCGGGTCCAGGATGTCGGGCCGGTTGGTGGCGGCGATGACGATGACGCCGCCCTTGGTGTCGAAGCCGTCGAGCTCGACCAGCATCTGGTTCAGGGTCTGCTCGCGCTCGTCGTGGCCGCCACCGAGGCCAGCGCCGCGGTGCCGTCCGACCGCGTCGATCTCGTCCACGAATACGATCGCCGGCGCATTGGCCTTCGCCTGCTCGAACAGGTCACGGACCCGGGACGCGCCGACACCGACGAACATCTCGACGAAGTCCGAACCGGAGATCGAGTAGAACGGCACGCCGGCCTCGCCTGCCACCGCGCGGGCGAGCAGCGTCTTGCCGGTGCCGGGAGGGCCGTAGAGCAGCACGCCCTTGGGGATCTTCGCGCCGATCGCCTGGAACTTGGCCGGGTTCTGCAGGAATTCCTTGATTTCCTGTAGTTCCTCGATCGCCTCATCGGCGCCGGCCACGTCCGCGAACGTGGTCTTCGGCGTGTCCTTGGTGATCAGCTTGGCGCGCGACTTGCCGAAGTTCATCACCCGCGAGCCGCCGCCCTGCATCTGCGACACCATGAAGAAGAACAGCAGGCAGATCACCAGGACGATGAAGAGCGTAGGGAGGAGGTCGAGCAGCGCGTTGCTCTTCGGGATCGTGACGTTGTAGTCCGCGGGCAGATTGCCCTTGTCGAACTGCTGCTGGAGCATGTTCTGCAGCTGAACGCCCTGGCCGGTCACCCAGGATGCCTGAAGGTTCTGGCCGTCCTTGGTCGTGATCTGGATCGTCTGGTTCTTATCGATGATCTGCGCGCTCTTGACCTGGCCGGTCTCGATGAGGTGCACGATCTTGCCGGTGTCCGCGTTCTGGTAGCTGCTGCCGGAATTGGCGAAGTCGAGCACAAAAAGGAACAGCAGCACCGCGACGATAATCAGCAGCACCGGTCCGCGAAAGAAGCGCCTAATCTCCATCAATGAGCGACTCCGTCGGCTCGGAGTCGTTCCCTCCTGACCAGCCTCACAGTCCCGCCGACCTCCGCCGGGATGGCCATGCTTCCATAGACGGTACACCGGCTGGGTGCTTCGCCTGTCGAGTCAACGCTTCCTGCTGCGGAATGTGTTCCCTACGAGGCCTGGTAGACCTCGGGGGCGAGCGTCCCGATGAACGGCAGGTTCCGGTAACGCTGCGCGTAGTCCAGGCCATAGCCCACGACGAATTCGTCCCCAATCTCGAATCCGGTGTAGGCGACGTGCACATGCATCTGGGCCGAGGCGGGCTTGCGCAGCATGGCGCACACCTCCAGCGAGGCCGGCTGGCGCGAACGCAGGTTGCCGGCCAGCCAGGACAACGTCAGGCCGGAATCCACGATGTCCTCGACGATCAGCACGTGCCGGCCGGTGATGTCGGTGTCCAGGTCCTTGAGGATGCGCACCACCCCGGAGGACTTCGTGCCCGAGCCGTAGGAGGAGATGGCCATCCAGTCCATCTGCACCGGCAGGTGGACGGCCCTGGCCAGATCGGCCATCACCATGATGGCGCCCTTGAGCACGCCGACCATGAGCAGGTCGCGGCCCGCGTAGTCGGCGTCGATCTGCGCGGCAAGCTCGCCGATCCGGGCCTGCAGCCGCTCCGGGCTGATCAGGATCTCCTTCAGCGCCGGGCCCATGTCAGTCGCGTCCACTGTCCTCCTCGGGATCTTCTGGCCGGGCTAGCCGCCGAACCACAGCATGCCGTTGCGACGGCAGACTCGCACGCCGCCGGGCAGGTCAGCCCACCGCTGCCCGTGCCAGGATGTCACCAGCTCGTCCGCTTGCTGAATGTGCCTGGCGCTGAGCGCGCCCGCCGGGCAGCCCGCCATGATCGCCGCCGAGTGCAGGACCCGGGTCCTGATCGCCTCCGGCAGGGCCGCGAGCCAGGTCACGTCGAGTCCGGCCGGGTCCGACCCGCCTTCGCGCAGGTGTCCGCTTTCCGCGAACGCGAGGTCGTCCAGGCAGTCGGCGTCGGCCCTCAGCTGCCGTGCGGTCCGCGCGAGCGCCTCGGTCACGCCCGGACCGAGCGCCGCCTCCAGCGCGGGCAGGGCCTGGTGCCTGACCCGGGCCCGGGCGAACCGCGGATCCTCGTTGTGCGGGTCCTGCCACGGGTCGAGGCCAAGCTCCGCGCAGGCGGTGAGCGTGGTGATCCGGCGGATGCCGAGCAGCGGACGACGGTAGCGGTCGCGCCGCGGCGCCATCCCGGCCAGCGACCGGGCCCCGGCACCGCGCGCGAGCCCGAGCAGCACGGTCTCTGCCTGGTCATCCATCGTGTGCCCGAGCAAGATCGCGGCCGCACCCGCGCTCGCCTCGTCCCCGGGGATCACGCCAGAACCGTCGTCGGGGTCGCGGGGCGCCATGCGGGCCACCTCGTCCAGCGCCCGGTACCGGGCCGCGCGCGCGGCCGCCTCCATCCCGCCGGTTCTGGCCACGTGCACGGCGATGTTGTAGACGGGGTCCAGCTTGAGGTCCACCAGGAACCCGGCCACCCCGGCGGCCCGCTCGTCCGAACCGGGCTGAAGGCCATGGTCGACGGTGACGCCGCCGCAGCGCAGCCCGAGCCGCGGACCGGTGAAGGCCAGCGCGGCCGCGAGGGCAACGGAGTCAGCGCCACCGGAACAGGCGACCAGCACCAGGTCGCCTTCCCGCAGGTCAGCCACGCTGTCACGGACCGCGTTGCGGATATCCGAGACAGCCGCGCCTGGCCCCATGGCTGGTTCCCTACTGAACGACCCCGGCCACCCGGTTCAGCCACTCGCTAGGCTGAGCAAGCTCCTCGCGGGTCGGCAGGGTGTCCGGCGACGTCCACACCTTGTTGAACTCGGCCATGCCGGCCGTCTCCACCACGGTCTTGACGAACGCCGACCCCTCGGCGTACTGCTTCATCTTGAGGTCGATGCCGAGCAGCCGGCGCAGCGTCTGCTCGATCCGCCCAGGCGAGCCCCGGCGGGCGGAGAATCGCTCCCTGATCTGTTCCACCGAGGGCACCACCTGGGGTCCCACGGCGTCCATCACATAGTCGCCGTGGCCCTCGACCAGCGTCATCACCGCGGTGAGCCGGTCCATGATCTGGCGCTGGCCTGGGCTAACCACGGCCTCGATGAGGCTGCCGCCATCCCCGCCGCGGACCGCGCCGGCCATCGCGTCGGCCGCGGCGCGGAGCCGCCCGAGGATCGCGCCCGGGTCGAGTTCGGAGGCGAGCAGGAACTCGGTCATCTGGCCCTGCACGTATTCGCGCAGCCAGGACACGGCGGTGAACTGGAGCCGGTGCGTCTCCTCGTGCAGGCACACCCAGCGGCGGAAGTCGTGCGGGTCGACGCCGAGCTCACGCTCGATCATCACGATGTTGGGCGCGACCAGCGTCAGCCGCCCGAGCGACCCGTTGCCGGTGTCGTCCGGCGGCAGGAACAGCTCGTACTGGCCAAGCACCCGCCCGGACAAGTAGGCCAGGATCAGCCCGGCCTGGATGCCGGTCATCCGGGAACCGACGCCGCTGAGCACGGAGCCGCCCGGGTTCCCGCCCGTCTGCCGGTTCCGCAACTGCTCCACCAGCGGCTCGAGCACGACGCGGAACCCGTCGACGTTTGCCCGGATCCAGCCGGGCCGGTCGACCACCGCGACCCGGCCGACCTCCTCGGCGGAGACCATGCCGGTGACTTCCTGGACCGGCTCGGCGACCTCACGGGCTAGGTCACGAAGCTCGGCCACGGTCCGGCGCGCCTCCCCGAGGCTGACCTGAGGGCCGGGCCTGGCCCAGCGGACACCGGTGTTGACCGCGACTTCCCAGTCGACCATCTGCGCACTACTCACACTCCAACCGTACGTGCTATCCGGCCGTCATCGGCACCCGCAGCCCGCCAGATTCCCGGCGGCGGCGTCGATCGCCGCGGCTGCCTCGTCGAGCTGGGACACTTTGTCCGCCATGATGGCGAATACCAGCAGCGTGCCGTCCCTGTCATAGACCAGGCCGGCCAGCGCCGCCACGGTCCCCAGGTTGCCGGTTTTGGCGCGCACCGCGCCGAGCGCCGAGCCGCCGATCCCGGCGAACACGCTCTCCCGCGCGGCCAGCGTGCCGGAGAAGCCCGCCACCGGCAGGCTCGCGAGGGCCGGACGCAGCCGCGGGCGGGCAATCGCGGCCTCCAGCACCTTGATCAGCGCCGCTGGCGCGATCGCGTCTTCCGGTGATAGCCCGCTGCCGTCCACCAGCTGGATGCCGCCGGTGACCCCGAGCCCGCGCAGCACCCTGGTCTCCGCGGCCGCCGCCCCGGCGAACGTGGCCGGCTGGCCGGTGGCGATCGCGACCTGCCGGGCCAGGCTCTCGGCGATTACGTTGTTGCTCTCGGCGAGCATCTGCTCGGCGATCGCCGACACCGGCGGCGAGCTGACGCTGGCCAGCACCTGGGCACCTCGCGGGGCGGTCTGCCCCGCCACCGAGCCGGTTACCTTGATGCCGTCGGACCGCAGCAACCCAGCGAACGCCGCCGCGGCCATTTCCGCGGGATGCTGGGCCCGTGGCGTCAGGTTGTACGGATCGTCGGAGTCTTCTGGGGTGCCGGACCCGGTCAGGCGCCCCTGGTCCACTTCGAGCGAGGTGACCTGCGTGACGTTGCCGGTGGTCACGTACGCCGCGGGCCAGCCCGGCGCGAGGCCGGATCCGGAGTACAGCGAGGTGTCGTAGCCGAGCCGGACCGAGGTGCGGCCGCCCGCCCTCAGCCTGGCCGCGGTCGCCGCGGCGAGGCTGGCGAGCGTGGCGGGACGCGGATAGTCACCCGGCGGGTAGGAGCTGACGGCCAGCGTGGGGTCGCCGCCGCCGACCAGGATGACGCCGTCGGGCCCGGACACCACCCGGGTACTGAACCGCGCGCCGCCGCCGAGCGCGGCCAGCGCGGCGACCGCGGTGGCGAGCTTGGTTGTGGAGGCAGGCGTGGCGAGCTGGCTACCGCCATCGGACAGCAGCACCCGCCCGGTGGCCGGGTCGGCCACCATCGACAGCACGCTCGGGCCAAGCGAGCCCGCGGACAGCGGACCGGCCAGCGCGGACCGCAGGCCGCTAGCGGTGGGCAGCGGTCCGGCCGGCAGGCCGGCCGGCAGCACCGGGCCGGACACCGATACCCGCGCGGGCGCGACCGCCGGGATCTTGAGCGCGGCGAGCCTGCCGGGCAGCATGCGAGCCACGGCGATGCCGGCGGTCAGCGTGATCACGTTGACCATGGCCAGCGTCACCAGCGCAAGCAGCCGGGTGCGGCGCGCCATGACCAGCCACCTCAGGGAGAATAGATTTCAGGCAACGCAGGAGAGTTAATCACCCGCGACGGGCTGGAGCTAACACGTGGACGTTGAGGTCGTCATCGAGATCCCGAAGGGCCAGCGGAACAAGTACGAGATGGATCACGCGACCGGCAGGATCCGGCTGGACCGCATGCTGTTCACGTCCACCAGGTACCCGGCCGACTACGGCTTCATCGAGGACACGCTGGCCGACGACGGCGACCCGCTCGACGCGCTGGTGCTGCTGGACGAGCCGACGTTCCCCGGCTGCCTGATCACCTGCCGGGTGCTCGGCATGTTCCGGATGCGCGACGAGAAGGGCCTCGACGACAAGATCCTGTGCGTGCCGGCCGCCGACCCGCGGATGGCGCACCTGCGGGACATCGACGACGTGGCCAAGTTCGACCGGCTGGAGATCCAGCACTTCTTCGAGGTGTACAAGGACCTGGAGCCCGGCAAGTCGGTCCAGGCGGAGGCCTGGGCCGACCGCAAGGCCGCGGAAGCCCAAGTGGAAGCCTGCCAGGAGCGCTACGCGATCTAGCCCGTGGGAGAGCTCGTCCAGCGGCGACGGCGGGCTACCCACCCGGGCGCGGCGGGCCCCGGTTAACGTGGTGTCTTTGCCCTTCGTGGTAACGCGGCCCCCGCGCGCGGGGGTCGATCTACCACGAAAGGCAAATCGATCACGTTGCTGACGGGCCTGCCCGTGCGCTCGTGTCCCGGCAGCCGCGACGGCGTCATTGGTTGCGGTAAATGTCCTGACATAAGGACGATACGACATCCTCTTGACAATACTCCCGGGTGCGGCGAGGCTGAACCGCATGCGTATCGGACTCATCGGCGTCGGGCGGATCGGCGCGTTTCACGCGGCGACGCTGTGCGCGCTGCCCGGCGTCGATGCGGTGGTCGTCACCGACGCCGACCTCGGCCGGGCCAAGGACGTCGCGGGCCGGCTCGGCACCGAGCTGGCCGGCTCGGTGGATGACCTGCTCACCGCCCGCATCGACGCACTTGTCATCGCGACCGCCACGGCCGCCCACCCCGAGCTGATCCGGCGTGGCGTCGCGGCGGCCCTGCCGCTGTTCTGCGAGAAACCGGTCGCCCCGGACATCGACGGGACCCTGGAAGTGATCAAGTGCGCCGTCGGCACGGAGGTCCAGATCGGCTTCCAGCGACGCTTCGACGCCGGATTCCGCGTGGTCAGGGACGCGGCGCGGGACGGCACGCTGGGCTGGCTGCACACGATCCGGTCCACCACGCTGGACGCGGCCCCGCCGCCCGCCGGCTACATCCCCGGCTCGGGCGGGATCTTCCGCGACTGCGCGGTGCACGACTTCGACGCCATCCGCTGGGTCAGCGGCCACGAGGTGACCCGGGTTTACGCGGCCGGCGCCAACCGGGGCGAGCAGTTCTTCCGCGACGCGGGTGACGTGGACACCGCGTCCGCCCTGCTCACGCTCGACGACGGCACGATCGCGGTGGTGTCGTGCACCAGGTACAACGCGGCGGGCTACGACGTCCGGCTCGAGGTGCTCGGCTCGGCCGGCGGCATGTGCGCGGGCCTGGACGACCGGATGCCGCTCCGCTCCGCCGACCCCGGCGCCACGTTCCCCGCGGGACCGGCGCACCGTCAGTTCATGGAGCGGTTCGGTGACGCCTACGTCGCCGAACTCACCGCGTTCATCGAGGTGGCGGCGGGCCGGACGGCCAGCCCGTGCACCCCGCAGGACGCGCTCGAGGCGTTCTATGTCGCGGAGGCGTGCGAGCTGTCCCGGCACCGCGGCGCCCCGGTGGACATCGCGGAGGTCCGCAGGTGATCGCGGGCGCGCCGATCTCCTGGGGGGTGTGCGAGGTCCCCGGCTGGGGGTACCAGCTTCCCGTGACGCGGGTGCTCACCGAGATGCGCGAGCTGGGGCTGGCCGCGACCGAGTTCGGTCCCGACGGATACCTGCCGGCCGACCCGGGTGAGCGGGCCGGCTTGCTTGGCGCTCACGGCCTCGCCGCGGCCGGCGGCTTCGTCCCAGTCGTGCTGCATGACAAGGACCGCGATCCGCTGCCCGTCATCGACCGTGCGCTCGACGGGTTCGGGCCGCCGGATCGCGCCGTACTGGTGCTGGCCGCGGCGACCGGCGCGGACGGCTACGAGACCCGCCCCGAACTGGACGAAGCCGCCTGGGCCACGCTGCTGGCCAACCTCACCCGGGCCGCGACCCGGGCGGCGGAACGCGGCTTCACCGCCACGCTGCATCCGCACGTCGGCACGATGGTGGAAAAACGGGACGAGGTGCTCCGCGTCCTCGACGGCACCGACGTCCGGCTGTGCCTGGACACCGGTCACCTGCTGATCGGCGGCACCGATCCCGCCGTGCTCGCCCGCGAGGCGGCAGGCCGGATCGGCCACGTGCACCTCAAGGACGTCCGGCAGGACGTGGCCGCCAAGGTCAGCGACGGCGCGATCTCCTACACCGACGGCGTGCGGGCCGGCCTGTACCAGCCGCTCGGCCAGGGTGACGTCGACGTGGCCGGCGTGGTGAGCGCGCTGCACCGGGCCCGCTACCAGGGCTGGTACGTGCTGGAACAGGACACGATCCTGGCTAGCCCGCCGGACAAGGGCGACGGTCCCGCCGCCCAGGTCCGCCACAGCCTGGACTACCTGCGGGGTCTGCTATGACGTACGGCGTGCTGACCATGGGCCGGGTGGGCGTGGACATCTACCCGCTGCAGAGCGGGGTCGGCCTGGCCGACGTGGAGACGTTCGGCAAGTTCCTCGGTGGCAGCGCGACCAACGTCGCGGTCGCCGCGGCCAGGCACGGTCACCGGTCCGCGGTGATCACGCGCACCGGCGACGACCCGTTCGGCGGATACGTGCACCGGGCGCTGAAGGACTTCGGTGTCGACGACGCATACGTCACGGCGGTACCCGGCCTGCCGACGCCGGTGACGTTCTGCGAGATCTTCCCGCCGGACCACTTCCCGATCTGGTTCTACCGTTATCCGAAGGCACCCGACCTCGAGATCACCCCGGCACAGCTCCCGGCGGCCGAGATAAAGGACGCGCGGCTGTTCTGGACCACGGTGACCGGGCTCAGCCAGGAACCGAGCCGGGCCGCGCACTTCGCCGCGTGGGAAACCCGCGCCAGGAAACCGCTCACCGTGCTCGACCTGGACTACCGCCCGTCCTTCTGGCCGTCGCGCGAGGCCGCACGAACCCAGGTCCAGCGTGCGCTCCCGCACGTCACGGTCGCGGTCGGCAACCTCGACGAATGCGACACCGCGGTCGGCACGACCGACGCCGAGAAGGCCGCACAGGCGCTGCTCGACGTCGGAGTCGAACTCGCCGTGGTCAAGCGCGGACCGGACGGCGTGTACGCGAAAACCCGCACAGAGACCGTCGAGGTGCCGCCGATCCGGGTGGACGTGGTCAACGGCATCGGTGCCGGTGACGGGTTCGGCGGCGCGCTGTGTCACGGACTGCTGGCCGGCTGGCCGCTCGACCGGACGATCCGGTTCGCGAACGCGGCCGGCGCGATCGTCACCACCAGGCTCGAGTGCTCGTCGGCGATGCCCACCACCCAAGAGGTCGAGGATTTCCTGCAGGCCGCCGATGGCTGAGCTTGAGGCCTTCGCCGGGCTTCGCGACCTCCGCGCGAGGTGCCCGGAGCTGATCGCCGCCCGCGCGGCCGGCCGCAAACGCCGCCCGCTGCTGCGCGCCGACGGCCGGCTGATGATCGTCGCCGCGGATCATCCGGCCCGCGGCGCGCTCGGCGTGCGCGGCGTCACCAATGCCATGGCCGATCGCTATGACCTGCTGCGGCGCCTGCTGATCGCGCTGGCCAGGCCCGGCGTGGACGGCCTGCTCGCCACCGCCGACATCGTGGAGGACCTGCTGCTGCTCGGCGCGCTCGATGACAAGGTCGTCATCGGCTCGATGAACCGCGGCGGCCTCCAGGGTGCGTCGTTCGAGCTGGACGACAGGTTCACCGGCTACGACGCGGCGACGATCGCGGCGATGGGCCTGGACGGCGGCAAGATGCTGACCCGCATCGACCCGGCCGACGCGGGGAGCGCGCGGACGCTGGAGTCCGCGGGGCGCGCCGTCACCGACCTGGCTTCGCGGCAGCTGATCGCCATGCTGGAGCCGTTCTGGTGCCGCCGGGTCGACGGCCGAGTGGTCAACGACCTGTCCGCCCCGGCGGTCGTCAGGTCCGTGGCGATCGCCTCCGGCCTGGGCGCCACCAGCGGCTACACGTGGCTCAAGCTGCCGGTCGCCGACGACATGGCCGAAGTCATGGCCGCGACCACCCTGCCCGTGGTCCTGCTCGGCGGCGATCCCGACGGATCGGCCGGGGACACCTACGCGCGCTGGCAGGCCGCCCTCGCGCTGCCCGGCGTCCGCGGTTTCGTGGTCGGCCGCGCCCTGCTCTACCCGGAGGATGGCGACGTGGCCGCCGCCGTCGACGCCGCCTGCGCCTTGGTGCACGCATGAGCGCCATCGAGGTGACCCCGGAATCGGCCGGCTGGGGTTTCACCGGCCTGCGCATCGTGCACGACACGTACTCCGGCACGACCGGCGACGACGAAGCTGTCGTGCTGCCACTATCCGGCTCGTGCACGGTCGACTATGGAACCGGGCGGACCGAGTTGGCAGGACGACCTGACCCGTTCGCCGGGGTCACCGACTCGCTCTACCTGCCGCGCGGCACCGCGTTCACCCTCGCCGGCACCGGCCGCTTCGCGCTCGCGACCGCGCGCGCCGAACGCGCCTACCCGCCCCGTCACATCGCCGCGGCCGACGTCCGCGTCGAATACCGCGGCGCGGGGGCGTGCGCCCGCACGGTGCACAATTTCGGGACGCCCGACGTGCTTGCCGCGGACCGGCTGATCGCCTGTGAGGTTCTCACGCCGGCTGGCAACTGGTCGTCTTTCCCCCCGCACAAACATGACACCGAACGACCTGGCGAGTCTGTTCTGGAAGAGATTTATTACTTCGAGGTGCAGGACGGTCCGGTGGGTCCTGGTATGGGATACCTGAAGGCCGAGCACGTGCTCGCCGAAGTCCGCACCGGCGACGTCGTGCTGATCCCCAACGGCTTCCACGGCCCGGCGATGGCCGTGCCGGGCTACCAGATGTACTACCTGAACGTGATGGCCGGCCCGGGTAAGCGGGAATGGCTTATCTGCGACGACCCCGCCCATTCCTGGATCCGGGAGCAGTGGAAGTGACGACCGTGAGACTGACCGTGGGGCAGGCGCTGATCCGGTTTCTCGCCGCGCAGCGCACCGAGCGCGACGGCACCGAACACCGGCTGATCGAGGGCTATTTCGGGATATTCGGGCACGGCAACGTGGCGGGGGTCGGCCAGGCCTTGCTGGAATCACAGAGCCCCTATTTCCAGGGGCGCAACGAGCAGGCGATGGTGCACGCCGCCGCCGCGTTCGCCAGGACCAGGAACCGGATGTCGACGCTCGCCTGCACGTCGTCGATCGGGCCCGGCGCGACGAACATGGTCACCGGCGCGGCGCTGGCGACGATCAGCCGGCTCCCGGTGCTGCTGCTGCCCGGTGACGTGTTCGCCACCCGGGCGGCCGACCCCGTGCTCCAGCAGCTCGAGTACCCCGGCGGCTGGGATGTGAGCGTCAACGACAGTTTCCGGCCGGTGTCCAGGTACTTCGACCGGGTGTGGCGGCCGGAGCAGCTTCCGTCCGCGCTGCTCGCCGCCATGCGCGTGCTCACCGACCCCGCGGAAACGGGAGCGGTGACGCTGGCGCTGCCGCAGGACGTCCAGGCGGAGGCGTACGACTGGCCGGCCGGACTGTTCCGCGAGCGGATCTGGCACGTCCCGCGGACGCCACCGGATCCGGCCGCGCTGGCCAGCGCCGCCGAGTTGATCCGCGGCGCGCGACGGCCGCTGATCGTGGCCGGCGGCGGGGTGCTGTACGCCGAGGCGACTGATGCGCTGCGCGCGTTCGCGGCCGCGGCCGGCATCCCGGTAGCGCAGACCCAGGCGGGAAAGAGCACGATGCGCTCGGCCGATCCGCTGTGCGTGGGCGCGCTCGGCGCGACCGGGACGACAGCGGCCAACGAGCTCGCCCACGAGGCGGACGTGGTGATCGGCGTGGGCACCAGGTGGACCGACTTCACGACCGCCTCGCGCACCGTCTTCGGCGACCCGGACGTGCGGTTCGTGAACGTGAACGTGGCCGCGATGGACACGGCCAAACAGGCCGGCGTCGCGGTCACCGCGGACGCCCGCGCCGCGCTGGAGGCGCTGACCGCGGCGCTGGCCGGGTGGTCCGCGCCGCCGGACTTGCTCGCTCGGACAGCCGTACTAGCTAACCGGTGGGATGCGGCGGTGGACGCCGCGTACCGCACGCGGCACGAGCCGCTCCCGGCGCAGGCCGAGGTGCTCGGCGTGGTCAACGACGTCGCCGCACCAGGCGACATCGTGCTGACCGCGGCCGGCTCGATGCCCGGCGACCTGCACAAGCTGTGGCGCACCGGCGATCCCGGCAGCTACCACGTGGAATACGGCTACTCCTGCATGGGCTACGAGATCGCCGGCGGGCTCGGCGCGAAGCTGGCCGCACCGGACCGCGAGGTGTTCGTGCTGGTCGGCGACGGCTCCTACCTGATGATGTCGAGCGAGCTGGTTACCGCCATGCAGGAGGGCATCAAGCTGGTCGTCGTCTGCGTGGACAACCACGGCTATGCGTCGATCGGCAACCTGTCGGAGTCGGTCGGCTCGCAGCGGTTCGGCACCAGCTACCGGTTCCACGCCGACCTGGCGGCGAACGCCGCGAGCCTCGGCGCTCAAGTATTCCGATCTCGTACTATCGATGAGTTCCGTGCCGCGCTGGAGAAGGCGCGGGCGGCGGACCGCACCACGATGGTGTACATCGAGACAGACCCGATGATCCCGGCGCCGTCCAGCGAGGCCTGGTGGGACGTGCCGGTGGCCGAGGTGTCGGAACTGGCCTCGACCCGCGATGCCCGGTCAGCGTACGAGCGGGACAAGAAGCGGCAGCGGCCCCTCCTGTGAGGCCTGGATCAATGCGCCACCAGGGTCATCCGGAACGAGTACCGGTCGGCCAGGTAGGCGTGACTGCCGTGCTCGACCGGCTTGCCGTGCTCGTCGAACGTGGTGCGCGTCATCGTCAGCACGGTCGCGCCGCGCGGCGCCTCGAGCAGTTTCGCCTCGTGCCCGGCGGCCTTGCGCGCGGCGATGACCTGCTCCCCCGCCTGGAGCTGGATGCCGCGCTTGCGGAGCAGTTCGTACAGCCCCGCCTTCTCCAGCGCGTCGGCGGGTTCGGGTCCAAGCAACCCGGCCGGGAGGTAGTTGTGCATCAGCGCCAGCGGAGTGCCGTCGGCGAGCCGGAGGCGCTCCACGAACAGCACCGGCGAGCCTGGCGGCAGCGACAGCGTCGCCGCCAGTTCCTCGTCCGCCGCGGTCTCGGTGACCCCGAGCACGGTGGTGGCCGGGTGCCTGCCGGTCGCGGAAAGGTCGTCGTACAGGCTGGTGAGCGCCACCGAGCGGAGGATCCGCGGGGTCGTCACTATGGTGCCGAGGCCACGCCGGCGGACCACGAGTCCCTGGTCCACCAGCCGTTGTACCGCCTGCCGGACGGTTGGCCGGGAAACCCCCAGCCGTTCGGTCAGATCGAGTTCGTTGTCGAGCCGGTCACCGGGTTTAAGTGTGCCCTGGGTGATGGCCAGCTTGAGGTTCTCCGCGATCTGGAAGTAGAGCGGGATCGGGCTGCTGCGATCGAGCGCCCACTGCGAATCCATGCCGACAGTGTATCGCGAGTCTCAGTTTAGTTCATATTGTCCTGACCTACTTACATTCTATTGACATGACATTAGGTGTGAGTTAAGTTTCGGTGCACCATGCCCCAGGAGGAAACATGCGGAAGAGCAGGAGAACGCTGGCTGCGTTGCTGGCGGCGCCGCTGGTGCTGGTTCTCATAGCGGCGTGTTCGTCGAGCGGTTCGAGCTCCGGCGGCGGTTCGACGACAGCGCAGTCGAGCGGTTGCCCGTACACCTTCGCCGTGATCACGCACGGCGACAACGGCAGCTTCTGGAGCGTGGTCTACAAGGGCGCGAAGGACGCGGCCAAGGACCTCGGCTGCAAGCTCAGCGAAGTGTACGGCTCCCAGCAGCAGGGCCAGGCCGAGCCGGACGACAATGCCGAGAACGCCCAGATCCAAGACGCCATCAACGCGCACGTCGCCGGCATCGCGGTGTCCGACCACGACCCGAGCCTGATGAACTCGACGATCGCCAAGGCGGTCGCGGCCGGCATCCCCGTCGTCACGCTGAACGCCGGCTGCGACGCGACGGACCTGTCCGCCACCAACGCCATCACCTGTGTCGGCCAGCCCGAGCAGGTCGCGGGCGAGCGAGCCGGCGCGGTCTTCCAGAGCCAGAGCGCGAACAACGTGCTCTGCGTCATCCACCAGTCCGGCCAGAACCTGCTGGACCGGTGCAACGGCATCGCGCAGGCGCTCGGCGCCGGGCAGACCTGCTCCACCGCCGCCGCGCCGCCAGCGCACGGCCCGGCCTGCACCGAGCTGATCCTGTCCACGCCGAACGCGGCGAGCAACCCGCAGCAGGCGGACCAGCAGGTGACCGCCTACCTTCAGGCGCACCCGGGCATCAACGCGGTGATGACGCTGAACAACGCGATCGCCGGTGCCCTGATACCGCTGGTGGCGGGCAAGAGCAGCGTGAAGATCGGCACGTTCGACCTGAACAGCCAAGTGGTCAGCGACCTGCAGAACGGCAGTCTGGACTTCGCCATCGACCAGCAGCAGTACCTCCAGGGATACTTGCCGATCATGTCGCTGTTCCTGTACAAGAAGCACGAAGGCAACTCGGTATCGCCCGGTAACGTCCTCGACACCGGCCCGCTGGTGGTGAACAAGAACAACGTGTCCACCGTCCAAGCGGCCATCGCGGCAGGCGATGATTAAGCGCAGAAACCCAGGGGCCGCCGCACTCGCGGCCCCTGGGCCCGGGGTTTCAGGGGGCGGGCAGCCCCCTGATCGCGGGGGGGTCACCGGGGGGGTCGTCCCCCCGGGGGAAAAAACCGTCCCCCCGGGGGAAACACTGAGCCGTGTGACCAGGCTCATGCAGCGGCCGGAACTTGGCGCGCTGATGGGCTTTGTCGCCATCTTCTTGATCTTCACCGCGTTCGCTCCCGTGAACCTCTGGCTGTCCCAGACCGGGCTTGCGGCGTGGACCCAGCAGGCCGCGTTCTACGGCATCATGTCCGTGCCGGTCGGCCTGCTCATGGTCGGCGGCGAGTTCGACCTGTCGGCGGGCGTCATGACCGGCGCCGGCGCGATCCTGATGGGCCTGCTCATCGGCCACCTGGGCTGGAACGCGTGGCTGGCCATCGGCGCCACGCTGGTGTTCGGCGCGCTGATCGGCCTGCTGAACGGGTTCGTCCGGGTGAAGACCGGGCTGCCCAGCTTCATCATCACGCTGGCCACGTTCTTCGTGCTGCGCGGCCTTACGATCGGCGGCGTGCTGAAGGTGAACCACGGCAGCACGCAGGTCTCGCTGAGCGGGCCGGCCGGCGGGCTGGCCAGCGCCAAGGACGTGTTCGGCAGCACGTTCGGCAGCAACGGGTCGCTCACGTCCGGGTACCAGACCTCGGTGCTCTGGTTTATCGCGGTGACCGTGGCGGCCACCTGGCTGCTGTCCCGCACCACGTTCGGGAACTGGATCTACGCGGTCGGCGGCGACCAGAACGCGGCGCGGAACGTGGGCGTGCCGGTGGCCAGGACGAAGGTCCTGCTGTTCGTGTTCACGTCGATGGCCGCGTCCCTGGTGGGCATCATCACGTTCACCCAGGCCTCGTCCGCGGTGTCCGAGCAGGGCGTCGGCTACGAGTTCTACTACATCATCGCGGCGGTTATCGGCGGCTGCCTGCTCACCGGCGGGTACGGCTCCGCGGTGGGCGCCGCGCTCGGCGCGTGCATCATCGGCATGGCGTTCCAGGGCGTGATCTACGCGGGCTGGGACAGTTCGTGGGACTTCACGTTCCTCGGCGTGGTGCTGTTCATCGCCGTGGTGGTCAACACCGTTGTCTATCAGCGTGCCCAGCGCGCCCGGAGGTGAGTGGCTCATGACCGAACCGCTGCTGGAAGTGCGCGACGTGGTGAAGTACTTCGGCAGCGCGATCGCGCTCCAGGGGATCTCGCTGCGGGTGAACGCCGGCGAGGTGACCTGCGTGCTCGGCGACAACGGCGCAGGCAAGTCGACGCTGATCAAGATCCTGTCCGGGGTGTTCCCGCCGGACTCGGGTGCGGTGCTGATCGACGGGGCGCCGGTCACCCTGGCCGGCCCGCGGGAGGCACGCGCGGCCGGCATCGCGACCGTGTACCAGGACCTGGCGACGGTCCCGCTGATGTCGCTGTGGCGGAACTTCTTCCTGGGGCAGGAGCCGGCGCGCGGCCGCGGTGCGCTGCGCCGCATGGACATCGCCAAGGCGCGGTCGATCACCCGCGACGAGATGCGGAAGATGGGCATCGACATCCGTGATCCCAACCAGACGGTGGGCACGCTGTCCGGGGGCGAGCGGCAGGCGATGGCGATCGCCCGGGCAGTGTACTTCGGCGCCCGGGTGCTGATCCTCGACGAGCCGACCTCGGCGCTCGGCGTCCGGCAGTCCGGGATCGTGCTGCGGTACATCGTGCAGGCCAGGGAGATGGGCAAGGGCGTCATCTTCATCACCCACAACCCGCACCACGCGTACCCGGTCGGCGACCGGTTCTACCTGCTCAAGCGCGGCAGGCTGATGGCCAGCGTGCGCAAGAACGAGACCACGGTGGAGGGCCTGACCGAGATGATGGCCGGCGGCACCGAGCTGAAGGAGCTCAGCGACGAGCTGATGAGCCTGACCGCTGGCGGCGACGGCTCTGGCACGGCCGAGGTGGCGCGCGAGCTAGCCGCCGAAGCGGCCGATGCCGGGCTCCCCGGAGACGACGCGACAACCTAGCCCGCCAGCGAAATATCCCGATCTGTCCGCGCGACTTGCCTCGGTCACGGGTTCGAAAAATCATTGCGGACACTTACCCCCCCGGATCGGGGGGGTAAGTGTCCGCGATAATCCGGCGCGGCTCGTGTGCGCCCGGAATATGCCGACATATCCGGTTCGGAGGGCGGAGGGCGGAGGGCGGAGGACGGAGGGCGGAGGGTGCGGGGAGGTGGCGGTTCGCGGACATCGGGTCCGGGGACACGGTTCGGTTCTCTACGGTGGTCCGTATGAGGCAACTGCGGTTTGGTGTGGTGTCAGAGTCGGTGCGGCCGGGACGTGCCTGGCTTGACTACGCACGGCACGTCGAGGACACCGGGGTCGACGTGCTGCTGATCCGGGACCACTTCTCGGCCGGCGCGTTCGGGCAGCAGCTCGCACCGTTCTCCGCGCTGGCGGCCGCGGCGGCGGTCACCACGCGGCTGCGGCTCGGCACGATCGTGCTGTCCAACGACTTCCGGCATCCCGCGATCCTGGCGCACGAAGCGGCGAGCCTGCACCTGCTGTCCGGCGGCCGGTTCGAGCTGGGCATCGGCGCCGGCTGGTACCAGCCGGAATACGACGCGGCCGGCATCGCGTTCGGCACGGCCGGCCAGCGCGTCACGCGGCTGGACGAGTCGCTGGGCATCATCAAGGGACTGCTGGCCGGCACGCCTGTTCACCACGGCAGCGCCAACTACCGGATCGACGGCCTGAGCCTGGATGTGCTGCCGCCGCGTGACGGCGTGCCGCGGCTGCTGGTGGGCGGCGGCGGGCCGCGCATGCTGCGCCTGGCTGGCCGGCACGCCGACATCGTCGGGGTGCTGCCCGCCCCGATCAAGGACTCCACGGACAGCGACGATCCGGGCGACCGGCTGCCCGAGGCGTTCGACCGGAAGGTCGGCGAGATCCGCACCGGGGCCGGCGACCGGTTCCCGGACCTGGAGATCAACGCCTTCGGCACGTTCGTCGTGACGGACAAGCGGCGGGCGAGCACCGAGGAGCTGATCGCGCGGCGCGGCTGGACCGGGATCGACGTCGAGACCGTGTGGTCCATGCCGACGATCTTCATCGGCAGCCCGGACCAGATCCGCGCCGACCTGGCGACGCGCCGCGACAGGTTCGGCCTGTCCTACCTGGTCGCCGACGAGGCTTCGCTGCCCGCCCTGGCCGAGATCATCGGTTAGCGGGCACCTCGTCGATACGCACCAGGTTGCCGGACGGGTCCCGCACCGCGCAGTCCCGCGTGCCCCACACTTGGTCCGTCGGCTCCTGCACGATGTCCGCGCCGGAGGCTCGTATCTTCTCGAACGTGGCGAAGAGGTCGTCGGTGCGGAAATGCACGCCGTTCAGGGCACCCTTGGCGAGCAGGCCGGCGATCGCGTCGCTGTCGGCCGGGGCGCCGCACACGTAGTTCGTGAGGACGATCGAGACACCGGGCTGGGAGGCGGCACCGACGGTGATCCAGCGGAAGTCCTCGTTGGCCACGTCGTTACGCAGGTCCAGGCCGAGTACGTCACGGTAGAAAACCAGTGCTAGATCGGGGTCATGGACTTGGATGAAGCAAGTGGAAAGCGTAAGGTCCATGTTCGCAATGCTAGCGAGCCCCGCGACTGGGCCGGGTCAGTTCCTTGGCGATGCAGCCAGGCACGCTCGCGAGCTGACCGTGGTCACGAGCCCGGTAGGCCGTCGGCGTCTCGCCGACCAGCTCGGTGAACCGCGCGCTGAACGAGCCGAGCGACGTACACCCGACCGCCATGCAGACCTCGGTGACCGACAGCTCGCCACGGCGCAGCAGCGCCTTCGCCCGCTCGATCCGCCGCGTCATCAGGTAGGAGTAGGGGGTCTCGCCGTACGTGGCGCGGAACTGCCGCGCGAAGTGAGCGGTCGACATCAGCGCGACCCGGGCGAGCGCGGCGACGTCCAGCGGGCTCGCGTACTCGTGGTCCATCAGATCCCGGGCACGGCGCAAGCGCGCGAGGTCAGCGGGCTTTTCCGGCGTCACCGTCCCAGGGTAACCCGGCTGACCGCCAGGACGGCCGCGGCCAGCGTGAGAAGGCTGGCGACCGCGGCCAGCGCGGTCAGCGCGGTCAGGCCCTGGTGGACGCCCTGCTCCTGATCGGAGTGCACTCTGCGGGCGATCAGTGAACGTCGTTCGGAAAAAGGCCGATCACCAGGGGATGCGCTGGCCGTCGCGGAAGAAGCCGCCCTCCGGTGACCAGTGAGACAGTGTCTACTCGGTCAATGCTTTCAGACTACCCATCGAGTACATGCGGTACCGTGGCTGAGGTCGCAGGTGGGCGGCCAGGAAGGGGGATCGCACGTGCCGCGATACAGCAGGGTCCTGGTCAAGCTCAGCGGTGAGGCGCTCGCGGGGGCGGCCGGGTCGGGTGTCGATCCGGCGAGCCTGGCGCGCGTCGCCGAGGAAGTGCTGTCCGTGCGGGACCTCGGCGTGCAGGTCGCCGTCGTGGTCGGCGGCGGCAACTACTTCCGCGGCCGGATGGCCGACGGCTGGGGTATCAGCCGGGCCGAGGCGGACAACATCGGCATGCTCGGCACGATCATGAACGCGCTCATGCTGCGCGGCGCGCTAACGGCGCGCACCGACATCGACGTGCGGGTGATGACCGCGGTTCCGATCCACAGCGTTGCCGAGCCGTTCATCCGGCTGCGCGCGGTGCATCACCTCAGCCGCGGCATGATCGTGCTGCTGGCCGGCGGGATCGGCCAGCCGTACGTGACCACCGACTACCCCGCGGTGCAGCGAGCGCTGGAACTGGACGCGGACGCCCTGCTGGTCGCCAAGCGCGGGGTGGACGGGGTGTACGACAGCGACCCGCGGGAGAACCCGTCGGCGGTCCGGTACACCCAGCTGACCTATGACGAGGCACTCGCGGTCGGGGTGCGGGTGATGGACACCAGTGCCTTCGTCCTCGCGAACGAGCAGAACCTGACCATGCACGTGTTCGACGTCGCCGCGGCCGGCGTCATGCGGCGGATCTGCGAGGGCGAAGAACTCGGCACGCGGATCAGTCACAAGCTCTAGGTACGAATTCACTTTAGCCCCTGGCTCAGCAGCTTGACGGATCCAGGCTTCATATGTAAGTTTTCTCTTACAGGTGAAAGCACATCCTAAACGTCCGGATGCGAGGGTCCAGCTCGCGGCCGGATGAAACCGAAGCCAGAGAGGCCAGCATGCACCGTTCAATTGACGTTCAAGCTGATTCTCCAGACAAGCCCCGGCCGTCGGCGCGCGGCATACGGAAGCCATGGCGAGCCGGTGTCGCCGGCCTGGTGCTGCTCGGCACCGCCGGCGCGATGATGGGGTACGGTGCCCCGGCCCACGCCAGCACGCCGTCCGCCCGGGGTGGCACGCTCGTGTCCGCAACGCTGCTCCAGCGGCTGTCCGCCGCGAGCGTGCGGGCCGAGCTGGCCGCGGCCCGTCTGGGGCCCGGCGCGCCCGCGCTCGGTGGCGCCGAGGTCCGCTACGGCGTGGACGCCTACCGCGTCACGTACCGCACCACGAATGCGACCGGCCGGCCGGTAGTGGCCAGCGGCCTGGTCGCGCTGCCGGCGGCGGGACCGGCCAGCCTGCCCGTGGTCAGCTACACGCACGGCACCACCGCGACGAAGGCCGACGTGCCGTCCTCGTTCGGGCTGGGCAAGGACCACGCGGTGGAGGGCCGCTGGTCGGCGGAGCTGTTCGCATCCGCAGGTTTCACGGTGACCGAGCCGGACTACGTCGGGATGGGTTCGGGGACCGGGCCGATTGAGTACCTGGTGGCGAAGTCGGAGGTGTCCGCGACCACTGACCTGCTCACCGCGGCGCGGACGCTCGCCGCATCACGACACGACACGCTGCGGCGCGGCGTGCTGGTGACCGGGTTCTCCCAGGGCGGATCGGCGGCGATGGCGCTGGGCCATTCGCTGCAAGGGTCGCCCGGGTACTTCGGGCTGCGGGCACTGGCACCGGTGAGATCCCCGCCGCCCTGCCGTCCAGCTTGTCCGATCTGCTCACCCCTAGGTTCCTGAACCTGCTGAGGCACCCGACCGGTGAGTTGCTTCGGGCCAGCCATCTCAACTCCACGTGCACCGGCTGGACCCCGCGGGTTCCGGTACGGCTGTTCGCGGCGCGCGGTGACACCACTGTCACGCAGGTAAACGCCCTGCACTGCGCGCAGGACATCAGGAGCGCCGGTGGTGAGGTGCGGGTCGTCCAGCTCGGCGCCGTCGACCATTCGACGTCGGACATTCTCGCGCTGCCGCGGATCCTCCGCTGGTTCCTCCGGATCGGCTAGACCCGAGCGCTCTTACCCCGCGTCCGGCACCGTGCCGGGCGCGGGCGCTCCGGTCAGGTTCAGCCGTGCGGCGAGCCTGCCCAGGTACGCGACCACCTCCTCGGCGGAACGGTCCGGCATGCCGAACAGCACCTCGGTGACGCCAGCACCGGCCCAGGCAGTGAGCGTTTCCTGGTCGGGCCGCCCGGCCAGCGCCACCACCTGCGGCGCGCCACGGCGACCCGCCGCTTGCCACGTCTGCCTGAGTTCCGCGATCTTCGGCACGATGTCCGCTTCGGCCGGCGTGGTGAGCCAGCCATCCGCGGATGCCGCGATCCAGTCGAAGGTGCGCTGACCGCCGGCGGCGCCGAGCAGCACTGGCGGGCGAGGCTGGCTGACCGTCTTGGGCCAGGCCCAGGAGCTGTCGAACCGGACGAACTCCCCGGCGTAGCTCGCTTCTTCCGCCGACCACAGCTCTTGCATGGCCGCCAGGTACTCGCGGAGGACGGTGCGCCGCCTGCTGGCCGGCACGCCATGGTCGGCAAGCTCGTCGGTGTTCCAGCCGAACCCGACGCCGAGGTTTACCCGCCCCGCGGAGAGGTGGTCAAGGGAGGCGATCGTCTTGGCCAGCGAGAGCGGATCATGCTCGGCAGGCAGCGCCACCGCGGTGCCGAGGCGGATCGTCGTGGTGACGGCCGCCGCCATGCTGAGCGACACCCAAGGATCCAGGGTGCGCAGGTACCGGTCATCCGGTAGTTCGGCACCGCCGGTGCGTGGGTGGGCGGCCTCGCGCCGGACCGGAATGTGGGTGTGCTCGGGCACGTAGAACGAATCGAAACCAGCCGCCTCCGCCGCGCTGGCCGCCTCGGCAGGGGTAATGCCACGATCGCTGGTGAACAGCACGACGCCATGACGCACACGCAAAACTGTAACGTGTTCTGGTTCCTCCTCAGAGGTTCTTGCCCATGCCGCCGCCCACGTCGATCGACGCCCCGGCGATATAGCTGGCCCGGTCACTGGCCAGGAACGCGACCAGGCCGGCCACCTCGTCGGGCTGGCCGAACCGGCCCAGCGGCACCTCAGCGGAGGCCAGCTGGCCGAAAAAGTCCTCGGCGGGCATGTCCGGGGCGCGGCGGCGGTGGATGTTCTGCCACTGCGGTGTCTCGACGAAGCCGACGTTCACGCTGTTGACCAGGATTCCCTCGTGACCGAGTTCGATGGCCAGCGCCTTGGACAGGCTCAGGCACGAGGCCCGGTTCACCGACGAGGCCAGGAACGCGGGGTCCGGGTAGTGGCCGTACAGCGCGTTGATGTTGATGATCCGCGGGGCCGTGCTGCGGCGCAGCTGGGGCAGCGCCGCGCGGATGCAGCGGATCTGCGAGAACAGCTTCACCTCGATGTCGGCCTGCCAGTCGTCGTCGGTCAACGTGCCGAACTGGCCCGGCCTGGCGCCGCCGGCATTGTTGACCAGGATGTCGATGCCGCCCAGCTGCTCGGCCGCGGCCGCCACGAACGCGCGGACCTGATCGGGGTCGGTCACGTCGCAGGCCATGGCGCCGAGTGAGACGGCCGTGCCGCCCGCCCGCTTCCTGAGCCGCGCTGCCGTGGCGTCCAGTTCGGCGGCATTGCGGGAGCAGGTGAACACCGCCGCGCCTTCGGCCAGCAGCTCGGCCGCGATGGCCTCGCCCAAGCCCTTGGATCCGCCCGTGACGATGGCGCGGCGGTCGGATAGCCCCAGGTCCACTAAGCCTCCTCGGCGGCTTTCGCGTCGGTGGCTTGAGCCGCGGCAACTCTAGCTGCGGCGGCCTGGGCCTCGGCCAGCTTGAGCAGGCTTTGCCGCGGCGGGCTGAACACGTCTAGCTCGGTGCAGTGGCTGTCGGTCGTCCAGGCGCCGTGCGGGACCCAGGACGGCACCACGGCCACGTCGCCCTTGCGCATGACCCGCACGTCTCCGTCCAGGTCGAAGGTGAACTCGCCGTCCAGCACCACGACGATCTGCTCCTCCTCGTGGACGTGGCGCGGGGCTGTCGCGCCCGGCGCGAACGTCACGAAGTTGGCCATGGCCTTCTGGCCCTGCACCGGCCGGAAGCCCAGCCCGGGCAGGAACTCCACCGGTGTCAGCTCGTCCACGTTCACGTACCGGCCCTGGCCAGCCGGCTCCCCCAGAGCCTCGGTCGTGAAGTGACTCGTCGCGTCTCCCAAAGACTCAGTGCCGCTCATGCTTCCTCCAGTGCGATTCGGAGCACCTCGCCGATGCGGCGGACGCCCTCGTCGATCAGATCGTCGGCGACCCGGCTGTAGGCCAGCCGGATCTGGGTTCCCCCGGAGCCGTCGGGGTAGAACGGGCGACCGGGCACGTATGCGACCTTGCGTTCGCTTGCGGCGGCCGACAGCGCCACGGTGTCGACCCCATCCGGCGCGGTCACCCAGACATAGAAGCCGCCCTGGGGCGTGGTCCACGTCGTGCCCGCCGGCATATGCACGGCCAGCGCCTGGGTCAGCAGCTCGGCCCGACGCGCGTACAAGACACGGGACCGGACGATCTGCCGGTCCATCTCACCGCTGCGACCGTACTCCTCCATCAGCCGCTGGCCCAGTGCGCCCGCGCACTGATCGGAGTTCTGCTTGGCCACGCCGAGGTGGCTGATGATCGGTGCCGGGCCCACCGCCCAGCCCATCCGGAAACCTGGGGAGAAGATCTTCGAGAACGTGCCCGCCTGAAGCACCAGGTCGGGCGCCATGGACCACAGGCTTGGCGGTGGCGCCTCGCCAAAGCCCAGCTCCCGGTAGGCGACGTCCTCCAGGATCAGGAACCCGTACCGGCGGGCCAGCTCGACCAGTACGGCCCGGCGCTCCGCGCACAGGGACAGTCCGGACGGGTTCTGGTAGTCGGGGATCGTGTAGAGGATCTTCGGTCGCAGCCCGCCCTTGAGCAGGTCGGCCAGCACGTCCACGCGCAGGCCGTCGTGGTCCACCGGCACGCCGTGGAGGTCGGCCTCGTAGCCTCGGAAGGCCATGATGCCGCCCAGGTAGGTGGGCGCCTCGACGACAACCACATCACCGGGGTCCACATAGCTCTTGGCCAGCAGTTCCATGCAGTCAATGCCGCCGCTGGTGATCATCAGCTCGCCGGGCCCTGGCGCTCGGCCCTGCAGCGCCGCCAGCCGGCCTGACACGTAATCGCGGACGCTCGCGATCCCCTCGGTCGCCGCGTACTGGAGCGCCACTCCGGCATCCTCGCTGATCAGGCGGGCCGCGATGGCGGAGAGCACGTCGGTCGGCCAGGTCGCCGGGTCGGGGAATCCACCGGAGAACGTGATGACATCCGTAGCCCCGGCCAGGGCAAGAATGGCGGTGATCTCGCCGCCCCCCAGGGCCTGCGTGCGGCGCGCCAGCCGCGGGCTGAAGTCGTATTCCTCGAGTGCTGCCGTCATCTGCCCGCTCCGTCCTTCACCAGCGGATACTCCCCGCACCGTGCTTGACAGGGAGATTTTACAAATGTAAGAATCCCACCACGTTGTTATTTACATTGATAACCTTATAGTCTTCAGAGTACCTCAATCTGTTATATATGGCGACGGGTTACCTGGCATATGGAAGCGATCACAGATCATGTCCAAGCGGCGCCGCTGGCCAAGCTGACGGAGGTCGCCTCGCCGTCCACGCAGAAGGCGGAGGTGGACGACCTCGACATCGCGCTGCTGCGCGCGCTGGCTACCGACGCGCGCCAGTCCCAGCGGTCACTGGCCCGGACGATCGAGATGTCGCCGCCCGCGGTGGCCGACCGGCTAGCCAGGCTAGAGCGCAGCGGCGTGATCCGCGGCTACCGGGTGGATATCGACTGGGCCGCACTCGGCTTCCCTGTCGTGGTCTATCTCGCCGTCACCGCCGGACCGGGCATGGACCTGAGCGAGATCATCCGCGGGATCCAGGCGCTGCCCGAGGCCGAGGACATGAGCGTGGTGACCGGCAGCCTTGACCTGCTGGTCCGGCTTCGCGTCCGTGACCACACGCACCTGCGCGAACTCCTGCTCACCAAGATCTTCACGATCCGCGGCGTTCAGCGTACCGAGACCTTCCTCTCGCTGGCCGACGTCGAGCCGGACAACTTCACCGCCGCGATGCTGGCGCAGATGATCGGAGACTTACCACAGTGGCAAGCACACCCGTCGATGGGGTCGGCCAGCACGGTTTCGTGGCCCGGCACAGCTTGTACTCCGAGGAGCAGCAGGCCGCCGCCGAGGCCGTGGCCGCCCGCATCCGGGAGCGGGACGTGCGCACCGTGCGGCTGGTCGTGGTGGACCAGCACGGGCTGCCCCGCAGCAAATCGCTCTCACCCGACGTGGCAATCGCCGCCATGTCCAACGGCCTGGACTTCTCTGGCGCGATCTACAGCCTGGACACAGGCAACCAGGTGTTCGTGCCCGCCTTCGCGGCCGGCGGCGGCTTCGGGATCGACGAGTTCACCGGGTTCCCCGACGTGGTGCTGGTCCCCGATCCGGCCACGTTCCAGATGCTCCCGTGGGCCGACCGGACCGGCTGGATGCTGTGCGACGTCTACTTCTCCAGCGGCGCGCCCATGCCCTTGGACGGCCGCGGCCTGATGCGCCGCCAGCTCGCCGACCTGGCCAGCGCGGGCTACGACTTCCTGGCCGGCATCGAGGTCGAGTACTACATCGTCAAGGTCGACTCAGACCGGATCGAGCCGGAGAACGCCGGGTTCACCCCGCCGCCGCCCGCGGTCAGCGTGTTCCAGCGCGGCTACCAATACCTGTCCGAAGTCCGCCTGGACAGCGTGGCCGCCACATTGGAGGTCCTGCGAGACGGGCTAGGCGCGGTCGGTTTGCCGCCCCGGTCCATGGAGGACGAGTGGGGCCCCGGCCAGATGGAGTTCAGCTTCAGCCCGATCGGCGGGCTCGCCGCTGCGGACTCGGTCGTGCTGTTCCGGTCCGCGGTCAAGCAGATGTGCCAGCGCCGCGGCCTGCTGGCCACGTTCATGTGCCGCCCGGCGCTGCCCAACTTCTTCTCCTCCGGCTGGCACCTGCACGAGTCGCTGATCTCCCGGCAGGACGGCGGCAACGCGTTCGCCAGCCCGGACGAGGTCCTCTCCGAGGCCGGGCGCCGGTTCGTGGCCGGGCTGCTCGAGCACTCCATGCCAATGACCATGTTCGCCGCCCCGACCGTGAACGGCTACAAGCGCTTCCGGCCGTATTCCTTCGCACCCGACAGGATCTGCTGGGCGGTAGAGAACCGCGGCGCTCTTGTCCGGGTGCAGGGCGCGCCCGGGGACGCCAACAGCCACGTGGAGATGCGGATGGGCGAGCCCGCCGCCAATCCCTATCTGTACATGTCGGCCAACATCGCGGCCGGCCTGGATGGCCTGCGCCGCGAGCTGGTGCCGCCTCCTCCCGTGGCGGCCGATCCTTACGCGGCCGACGCGCCGCTACTGCCCACCTCACTGCACGAGGCGGTCGACGCGCTTGTCCGGGACGACTTTTTCCGCAAGGCGTTCGGCGACGCGCTCGTCGACTATCTGGTCCAGATGAAGCGCGCCGAGCTGGCCAGGCACGACGTTTCGATCGCCGAGAACCCGCCGCCGGAAGGCCAGGACGTCAGCGACTGGGAGATGCGTGAGTACTTCGAGTTCTTCTGACGTCACTTCTGACGTCTCTTCTGACATCTCTTCTGAC
>Ga0070741_10004541_pt1 | contig 32288 bp, 35 predicted proteins | sample Coa_R1_4_FD_66440 | JGI IMG/M metagenome (GOLD analysis project Ga0070741, IMG submission 66440) | Surface soil microbial communities from Centralia Pennsylvania, which are recovering from an underground coalmine fire - Coalmine... | ecosystem: Environmental > Terrestrial > Soil > Unclassified ... | reverse complement strand
CCGATCCTGGCGCTGGTGGGGTTTGCATACATCGTGTTTGTGCGGAGCGGATCGGCAAGGGAGTTGATGATTGCGGCGGCGGTGGTGGTGACCGGGACGGTGGTGTTTGTGGCGAGGTCGCGGATGGCGAAACATCGCTATCCCACTCATGCGCAATGAATCACCCCAGCGAACAAGTTCGCCGGAGACCTGGACCCGCGCATGAATGGGGCACCCAATCTGAAGTGGACCGTAAAGCGTATCGTTATAGGAGGCGCGAGGTACGCTGCGTATGTTGATCAGGACGAAGAAGGAGATCGCGTCGTCGGAGATTACGCCGAAGGAGACGTACAGGGCGTTTCAGATGAGCCGGCGGAGGTTGCTGGCCGGGGTCGGGGCGGTGGGCGCGGCGGCGATGCTGCCGGATGTCGCGTGGGGACTGGACAAGCTGAAGACGGTGGCGTCGCAGTACAACGTGACGGACCGGGAGGTGACGCCGGAGGCGAAGGCGCAGAGCTACAACAATTTTTATGAGTTCGGAACGGAGAAGAACGACCCGTCACACAATGCGGGGAAGATGAAGATCCGGCCGTGGACGGTGAAGATCGAAGGGCTGGTGAAGAAGCCGCAGACGGTGAACATCGACGACATCCTCAATTACAGGCCGATTGAAAATCGCGTGTACAGGTTCCGATGTGTTGAGGCATGGTCGATGGTGATTCCGTGGGATGGGTATCCGCTGAGCGAGTTCATCAAGTTTGCGGACCCGCTGCCGAGCGCGAAGTATGTGCAGTTCATCACGACGGACAGAGGGCAGGGGATGAGTCTGCCGGGTGGTTTTGACTGGCCGTACTCGGAAGGGCTGCGGATGGATGAGGCGATGCATCCGCTGACCCTGCTGACATTCGGGAGCTATGGCGAGGTGCTGTCGAACCAGCAGGGCGCGCCGATCCGGGTGATTGTGCCGTGGAAGTATGGGTTCAAGTCGGCGAAGTCGATTGTGAAGATACGGTTTGTGGACAAGCAGCCGCACACGTTGTGGAATGATTCGGCGCCGGATGAGTACGGGTTTTATTCGAATGTGAATCCGCATGTGGACCATCCGCGGTGGTCGCAGGCGCATGAACGGTTTCTTGGACCGGGATTCCTGCCGAAGAATATTCCAACGCAGATGTTCAATGGGTATGACGAGGTCGCGTCCCTGTATGCGGGGATGGATCTGAAGAAGAACTATTAGGCGAGTGGTTAGTGATTAGTAGCTAGTCGTTAGTGAAAAGATGCCGAGTAGAGCGATTCCATATTTGAAGGTAGTGGTGCACATTTTGTGCCTGCTGCCGTTTGCCTACCTGCTGCATATTTATCGCGATGGGCAGCTCGCGACGTTTGCCGATCCGGTGAACTACATAACGCATTTCACCGGCGACTGGGCGCTGTGGCTGCTGCTGGTGACGCTGGCGGTGACGCCGGTGCGGCGGCTGAACAGGTCACTCGGGTGGTTGATTCGGTTTCGCAGAATGCTGGGATTGTATTGCTTCTTCTATGCGTCTCTGCACCTGGCGACGTATGTGTTTCTGTTCTCCGGTTATGACACGGCCGCAGCTATTGCAGGAGTTCAGGCGGGGAATCTGGGTGAGCCGTGGCGGCAGTTGGTGTTGATCTGGCCGAGCATGCTGGATGATGCTGAGAAGCGGCGCTTCATTCAGGTGGGGCTGGCGGCGTGGCTGATACTGCTGGGACTGGCCGTGACGAGCCCGCAACGAGTGCTGCGCGCGATGGGTGGCTACTGGTGGAACAGGCTGCACCGGCTGATCTATGCCGCGGGGATTCTGGCGGTGATTCACTACTGGTGGCTGGTGAAGAGCGGCGTGCGGACGCCGTGGAAGGTGACGGCAGTGCTGGCTGTGCTGCTGCTGTGGCGGGTTGGACTGCTGATGGGGAAGAGGGTGCGCTCCGCGGCGGCCAGGCGTGCGAACGAGGCACAGAGCGAGGTGACTGCCCGCAGTTGATGGAGGGGCGGAGCTCAGGCGCGGTGCAGCGTAGACCAAAGCGTCTGAACGCTCGCGAGCGCCGCGACGGCGAGGGCGACACCGGCCATGACGAACGGCGGCCGTTCTTCGCGTGGCAGTGTGTTTGCGTGCTTCAATGCCAAAGCGCCCGCAGCAAAGAGCAGCGGAGCGAGCCACGCTATGGTCAACCGTGCACGGTTTGAGACGGAACTGACCCACGCGGAGACAACACCGGCGAGGGACAGGAAGACCGCGAAGGCTGGGAAGCGCAGCAGGCCTTCTGAGGCGGACTGAAGGATGTTCTGGACGAGGAAGCTGGCTGGATCGTCCATGCCGCTTGCCGCGAAGGGCTGTTGCAACGGCAGCTCCGCGCGAGAGGAGAGGACGAGGTGCAGGCAGACGGCGACGGAGAGAAAGAGCGGGACTGCGATCAGGATGCAACATACGCCTGCGAGAATCGCGAGGATCGTTGAACGCGTGGCGGCCCAGGCAGCAGATCCGGCGGCGGCCAGAATCGCGATGGCGAGAAAGACGGGAGCGATGATCAGCGCGAAGGGGCGATGCGGCACGAAGAGCTCGACGAGGTCATTGGCGGTCAGAACGGAGGCGAGGAGCAGGCCCAGCTTGGCGGCGATGTGGAATGGTGAGTCCCGAGTCTCGCGGGTCTGAGTTGCGATGCAGATGGCTGCGATACCGTAGGCCGTCAGGAGTGCGATGTCCGACCAGAACAGGCGAGTGCCGGAGCCACTAAGGCTGGCCGGGTGCGCAATCACTGCAGCGGTCAGCAGGATGGCGAGCAGCAGCGAGCAAGGAAGCACAAGCCGCGCGAGCGAATGATGGCCCAACGCTTGGGAGTAGAAGGCTGTGCGCACCCAAGAGATCTTAGACCTGTGCGAGACGCGGGGCGATGACGGGCGCATCAGCGTATAGTCATGACCATCAACTTTGGAGTTTTGCCATGCGGACATCGATTCAGAAGTTGCTTGTGGTGTATTCGGCGGTTGTGAGTACGGTGTTGCTTTGCGTCGTTCTGATTGGGGCGAAGAAGCCGTCCGTCAAGGAGTTCGACGAGCTGCGCGTGCATCGGATGGACGTGGTGGAACCTGACGGCACGCTGCGCATGGTGATCTCGAATAAGGACCGGCTGCCGCCTGTCATCGTCAAGGGGAAAGAGCATCCTGAGATGGGAGAGCGCAGGCCTCAGGCGGGCATGATCTTTTACAACGACGAAGGGACGGAGAACGGCGGGCTGATCTTCGGGGGCAAGAAGAACGAGAAGGGTGAGGTGGTGGACTCCGGCGGGAGCTTGTCGTTCGACAAGTATGGCGCGGGCCAGGTGTTGGAGCTTGCGGGTGTGGACGACAAGGATAATCAGTTTGCCGGGCTGGCTGTGAGCCAGGGCGGTCAGCGGATATGGATTGGCCGGGGAAGCTCGGGCGTCGCCAGCGTCTCGCTTACGGATGCGAATGGGAAGAACCGGATTGTGATGGAGGTGCGATCGGACGGAACGCCGAGCCTCGGCTTCTTCGATGCCGACGGACATTTAGTGCAGGAGCTGGCGCCAAGGCGATAGTGGCGGTGCTTGTTTGTCCGATTGGGTACGACCTGTGACCCTTCAGCTGCGAGTTCCGCAGTTCAGTTTTCCGCGACGCCTTCGAAGAGGTCGGTGCTCGGGCGGGCGGGCTGTGGGGCGACGGCGGCGGCGAGGGTGTAGCGCTCCTCGGGGTTGTGCTTCTCGAAGAGGGGAAGCGCCATTTGCATGAGCGGGGCTTGGGATTTGTGCTGCTCGAAGGCTTGCTTCTTTTTGTCGAAGACGGAACTGATGTCGAGCGTGTGGGTCCAGGGCGCGAGCAGAGGAGCCTGGCGGTCGGGGAGCATGAAGTTGCTGGTGAGGTAGTAGAGGCGCTGCGGCTGCCACAGGTCGCCGACGGTGATGTAGCGCTTGTGCGAGCCGGACCAGTGGAACGCGGCTGTGGTGGCTGCGGATACGGCGGTGTGGTCGGGATGGGTGTTGAGACCGCCTTCGCCGCCGAAGGTGATGACGACGTGCGGGCGCAGGCGGCGGATGTGAGCGACGAGAACGCCGGCGAGTGCTTCGAGGGTTTCCGATTCGAGCTTGCCGTCGTGGTAGTCGAGGACTTCGTAATTTTTGGCGCCGAGGACCTTGCAGGAGGCTTCGAACTCGGCGCGGCGGGTCTGGCCGAGCTCCTTGTTGCTGGAGGCGTCGCCGCGGTTGGTGGCGGCCTGGCCCTCGGTGAGGCAGAGGACGGAGACTTCGACGCCGCGTGAGGCATAGAGAGCGATGGCTCCGCCGAAGCCGAAGCATTCGTCGTCGGGGTGGGCGCAGATGCAGAGGAGGCGAAGGGGCATGTTGCGATTGTGCCTGATTTGGACCCGCCGCCGCTTCGGCGGACGTTGAGAAGTGCGAGAACCTCAGCAGACGTTGGATAGGAAAATCAGGATCAGGAAGACGCCGAAGACGTAGTAGATCGCAACGATCATCCAGAAGTCCCCGCCGTCTTCGGCGCGGTACACGATCGAACCGCGTCCCAGTGCTTTGCCAGTGCAGGTCGAAATCACCGCGACTGCCAGCACTGCGATGCCACCAAGCAGGGTGCCATATGGGGAAGGGATGAGAGATGAATAGCTGGCCACGTCGATGCTCAAGCTATCACACCGAAACCTGGCAGGAATGATTCCAATCTCAGATTGAGATTGGGATCTGTGAGTCGGCAGGTGATGCAGGTTCGCTGAGAGCGAGTTCGTCGGCAGCGAGTTCTTCGGGTGGGAGTTCGTCGAACATCTCGTCGAGATCGAGCTGGGCGTCGAGTGCGGCGTTCGGGTCGGCGGCGTAGACGGGAGCGAAGCTGCGGCGGTGCAGCGGGCACGGGCCGTGCTCCTTGAGGGCGCGGCGGTGCTCGGGGGTGGCGTAGCCCTTGTGGCTGGCGAGGCCGTATTGCGGGAACTGTTTGTCGAGCTCGCGGCAGAGGGCGTCGCGGTAGACCTTGGCGACGACGGAGGCGGCGGCGATGGAGAGGCAGAGCGCGTCGCCGTAGTAGAGCTTGGTCTGCGCGCAGGGGTAGTCAATGCGGAGCGCGTCGATGATGAGGTGGTCGGGCGTTACGGTGAGCTGCTCGACGGCGAGGCGCATGGCGAGGCGCGAGGCCTGGTAGATGTTGATGCGGTCGATGGTCTCGGCGTCGATGGCGACGATGCCGATGGCGAGGGCCATCTTGCGGATCTTGCGATCGAGGCGTTCGCGGGATTTGCGATCGAGCTGCTTGGAGTCCTTGAGGCCCATACGGGCGAGGATGCCGACCTTATCAGGGAGGATGACGGCGGCAGCCACGACGGGGCCGAAGAGCGCGCCGCGGCCGACTTCGTCGACGCCGGCGATGGTGCGGAAGCCGTGATAGCGGAGGGCCTGTTCGGGCGCGTTGGTGCAGATGAGCTGCTTGAGCATCTGCTGCTTGGCGGTGGCTTTGGTGACGCCTTGGACTTCGGGAATGCGGAAGAGCGTCGACATCGGGCGGGCCGCTTCAAGTTTAGCGGATGCGGCCGGGCGGCGCGCAGGAGCGCGGGGCGGTTTGGGCCGAGGTTTCCACAGGTCGTTCCACCTGCGGGTCACGGTACTGCCCCGAATGCGCCAAATCATAGGCCATCGATGTGCCGTAGGCTGGCTTCGGCGAGCTGCAGGTGATGGCAGCTCAGGATTTTTTGGAGGGCACAGGGCGATGCGGAGACTCCTTGTATTGACGGGCGCGATCCTATTGGCAGGATGGCAGGCGAACGCACAGACGCAGACGGTGGCTGAGGCGACCCCGCCACAGCAGCAGTTGGCGGCGGCGCCAGCTACGGGAGCTGCACCGGCCGTGAGTGCTGCGGTTGTCAGCGCACCGGCGGATGTTCCGCCGCTGAAGGTGCGCGATGTGCCGCAGGAGAAGTCGAAGAAGAGCAAGAAGGACAAGAAGGACACCTATACGGGGCCGAACACGATTGTGGAGCTGCCGCCAACGCCGGTGCTCGACCAGCAGGGGATGCAGCTGCTGGATCCGGATGGCAAACCGATGTGGAACGCGCCGGTGAAGCAGCAGCGTGATAAGCATGGCCATCCGCTGTTTGACGAGAACGGCAAGCCCGTATTCCAGACGAAGAATGACCTGGGATACGACGAGCACGGCAAGAAGATCAAGGTGCAGAAGGAGAAGGAGCCGAAGAAGATTCCGGTCTCCGTCGCGCGCGGGACGCTGACGGTGGACGGCATGACGGGCAAGGCGGCGCTGAACTATGACATCGCCGACCTGAAGTACATCTACCTGTACGCGCCGGGGATTGGCGTGGCGGTGGTCTCGAATGAGCCGTTTCCGGGCGCGGTCGAGCAGAAGAAGGCGTTTCTGAACAACACGCTGACGGTGACCATCGGCGAGCATACGCTGCAGCTGGCCTCGGACAAGAATCTGCTGGGCAAGAAGCCGGAGTCGGCGTACGTGATGATGGACCGGACGTTTACGCTGCCGTCGCGCTTCCCGGTGATGGGATATGGGACGGTGCGGAAGGCGCCGTACCAGTGGCCAGGCGCGAAGGCCAACACCAGGCTGGCCGACGACGATGCTCCGCCGCCGCCGGCGGACCTTCTGCCTACCCAGCTACTGAGCCCGTGCCCGGCAGGGCAGATGCGAAAAGCCGGTCCGCCGGTTCTGCCAGGACAGACGGCGCCGGTGCAGCCTTGTGTGCCGATCAAGTCCGCGATGACTACAGGCTCAGGCGCAACGACCGTGGCGAAGGATGCGTCGAAGGCCGGAGAAGCAACCAAGAACTGACAGCAGATCGAGATTGTGAAAAGCCCTTCCAGCAAAGTGGAAGGGCTTTTCATCGTCACGTTACGTTCGTAAGAGATTCAGGTAATGAGAAAACGGTCGCAATTCCAACAGGGGATCTCCGTAGTGTGCAAATAGAAGACACACAGAATGAGCGGCTTCCGCGCAAGGTGCACATTCTGCAACGGTCGTAACGCGAATGTGGTGAGCTCCTTGCTTTGTAGGTCTGCCAGGAGGCCACACCATATGAAGCTGCTGCTGGCTATTCTTGCTCTCATCTCGTTCGGCGCTTTTGTGCCGAACATGTACGCTGACCCAACTCTCACCTTAAATGCCCAGGCTGGCGTGGGTACGTTTACGGAAACTGTCGCGGCGAACGTCTACACGTGGACTTATGTGGACGACGCCACGAACGGTGGATTTCTTCCGGGTATTCTTCCGATTCCGTGGGCCACAACCGACAATAACGTTTTCACCGCTATTTTCACGTATGTGCCGCTTGGAGTCAGTGTCCTGAACGTTACGGACATCTGTGCCAATGCGGCCCTGAATGCGCCGGTCACGCCGTGCAATCTGGACTTCTCGTTCTCGGATACAGCGGTTGGAGCGGGATACATGGACGCCTCGAATACACCGGCGCTGTTGGGGACCTTGGACATCGGGCTGGGAGCGGATGTTGACCTGAAGGTGCTGGATGGAATCACCTCTGCAGGCCTGGACATCGGTGGTGGACAGGCGCAGATCGACTTTCCGCCTCCGGCTGCTGCAACTCCGGAGCCAAGCACGCTGGGCTTGATGGGAACCAGCCTGCTGGGAATCGCGGGTGTTGTTCGCCGGAAATTCCGGGGCTAGGTCATGATGCAGATGTATCTCAATCACGTAAAAGGAGCCGCCATTCGCTGGCGGCTCCTCGTGTTTTTGATCCTCTACAAAATAACGTCTTAGGCAGGGCGCTCAGCTGGATTAGGCAGTCCGTTCAACTTCGCGGAGACGGGCAGCCTTTCCACGGAGACCGCGGAGGTAGAAGAGCTTGGAGCGGCGCACCTGGTAGGAGCGGATCTTCTCGACCTTGTCGACGACCTTGGAGTTGTAGGGGAAGATGCGCTCGACGCCCTGGCCGAAGCTCATCTTGCGAACAGTGAAGGTGCCCTGGGGGCCTTTGCGGCAGGCGATGACCATGCCCTCGAACGCCTGCAAGCGCTCCTTGTCGCCTTCCTTGATGCGTACCTGGACGCGAACCTGGTCGCCGGGGCCGAAGTCTGGGAGATCGGTGCGCTGGAGCTTGTCAGCCAGCTTCTGCATAATCGGATGGATTGCCATTGATGCTTTCCTTGCTTGAAGTCGCAGGATTCAGTGTACCACGGGTTTAGCGGGGTTTGCGGCTGAACGCGCACAGGAAGTGATGCAGCGGAGTGCTACCTGGCAGGGCCGGGGAGCTCGAAATCCACGCCCGTTTCGCGGTTCGCCTTGATGGTTGCCGGGATGTCGAGATCGGTGAGGGGGACCTCGCGGCGGCGGCCGTTGTCGAGGATAGTGAGCGTGGTGCGGGTGGCGAGATAGTTCTGGATCTGCTCGGGTGCGCGGCCGTCCTTGTAAATGAGCGTGACGGTCTCGGATGAGCCGGGGACGTACTGCATCTGCGGTGCAGCGGGAGTGGGCTGCGCGTATTCGGGCGTTGGCTGCGGATAGGCGTAGCTGTACTCCGGCGGAGGTGCAGGCTGGGGGTACGGGTAGCTGGAGTCCGGCGGATAGTTGTTGCTGTAATCGGGCTGCGGCGCGGGCTGCTGCAGCGTGTCGTAGTCCTCGTAGGAGTCGTCGAACAAGCCGCCGTACGGGAGATAGATGGCGGTGGGGTAGAAGCCGAAGTTGGAGTATGGATAGCCGCGGTGGAAGGGCCCACGCGTTGTGTTCACCGCGCCGCCGTGATTGGGTTGATAGACCACGGGGCGATGAACAGGCGCCGTAACGGGATAGTGAACTGGCGGAGGAAGGATGCGCATTCCGGAGGGGTAAGCGACAGGCGCGCGGCCGAGCGGAGCGCTGTTGTAGCCGAATGCGGGGCGCGAAGCAAAGTTGCCGTGAAAGGCTGGTGCGGATCGCACAGCAGGTGCGCTACGGGCGGAGAAGCTGGCGTGGCCGCCGCCGCGTTGGGCAACAGCTGGAAGCGCGACTGCGAGTGCAAGCGCTGCGGCTGCGAGGCCCCTCATGCGAGGAATTGTACGCCTGAACTGAGTGAGTGATCAGATGGAGGGAAGTCTGCCGAAGGTCTTTGGGCGGTCAGCGATTCGGAGACGGTGGTTCGCTCGTGGGGTGCAGCTCTCGACCGGTGGCGGGGGTGCAGGTGGAGTAGGACTGCAATTGCGGCGCCTCAGCGGCTCCCTGGTTGGGGGCGAAGTGATAGCTGCGAAGCGAGAAGCACTTCTGTTCGGCAAGAAGAAGGGGGCGCTGCGGAATGCGAATCTGCGGCCGCAAAATGCGAGCGGGGAGGTGGAATTGAAATTGTGGCTCGGGCGCAGCAACGTTGCCATTGACGTGCGGAGTTGCGAACAGGGGAGCGGGAGGAAGCTGATTCGTTGACTCTTGCGTTGACTGGGCCGCCGCAGCAGTGACGAGAGCTCCGAGTGCGAAAAACAGGAGGAGCTTGGATCGCGAGCGCAGAGGCATGGTGTGGTCCTCGGCCGGGAATTCTAGGCTCATCGAAAATCGATGTCCAGCGCTGCGCAACGTGAGCGGCAGCGAGTGGCCGCCGCTCACGCGATTGAGAGCAGCGAGTTAGTGGCGTCCGCCGCTGGAGTGTCCGCCGCCTTGCGCGCGGCCTCCGCCGCCACCGGGACGTCCACCGCCGGAGAAGCCGGGCTGGTGTTCATTGGTGGGCGCGTGTTGGGCGTTGCCTACGTTGCCTCGGCCATCGCGGGCTTCGTTCGGCTGGAAATGATTGAAAGGCTGAGCGCCGCGCGCCGGCATGGGACCGTGATATCCGTGACGAGGATCGTAGCGGTTATCCACGTGGCCGTAGAAGCCGCGAGGGCCATGGAACCACGGACCGGCGCCGATGAAGACGCCGTCGAGAAACCAGTCAGGGCCGTAATAGCCGTAAGGAGCACAGTCATAGGGCGGGTAGTCAAAGTAGCCGTAAGGGCAGATAGGCGCAGGGCCGATGCCGACGACAATCTGCGCCGTGGCGGGGCTAGCGCAAAGGAGCAGTGTTGCAGCGACAGCTGAAAAGGCGAACGATTTCCGGTGGGTCATGGAATCCTCCTAGGTGGTCCGCAATGAGCATATGGGAGAGACGAGCATGGCTTCAGGTGAGATTCACATCGAGACCCGCTAAATATTCGCGATCGTCATCGGAGAGATTTGCGTCTGCGAGCAGGTCGGGGCGGTTGGCCAGAGTTTTGGCGAGCGCGGCCTGGCGGCGCCAGCGGCGGATGGCCGAGTGGTCGCCGGAAGAGAGGATGTCAGGCACGGCGATGCCGCGGAAGTCGGCCGGGCGGGTGTAGTGCGGGTAGTCGAGAAGGCCGCCGGAGCCATGCGTGGAGCGGGGAACGCCGTCGGGTGTTTTGTCTTCGTCGCCGAGGCCGAAGCTTTCGTAGACGGAGGAGTCTTCATGGCCGAGCACGCCGGGGAGCAGGCGAACCGTGGCATCGATGATCACGGCCGCGCCGAGCTCGCCGCCGGACAGGACAAAGTCGCCGATGGAGAGCTCTTCATCGCAGAGGAGTTGTGACACGCGCTCGTCGACGCCTTCGTAGCGGCCGCAGATGAGCACGATGCGCTCCTGCGTGGCGAGGTGGCGAGCGGTGGCCTGGGTGAAGCGTTTGCCCTGCGCGGAGAGCAGGATGACGGATTCGCGTATGGTATCGCGTTCGGGTTTGGGTGTGACGCCGAGCGACTCGGCGCACTCGAAGATGGGCTGCGGCTTGAGGACCATGCCCTCGCCGCCGCCGAAGGGGCGGTCGTCGACGGTGCGATGGCGGTCGTGCGTCCAGTTGCGGAGGTCGTGCGTGTGGACGGAGGCGAGGCCGGAGCGGAGCGCGCGCTCGAGGATGCCGTAGCGGAGCGTGCTGTCGAAGAAGCCGGGAAAGAGTGTGACAAGGTCGAAGCGCATGCGTGCTATTGGTTCGAGTCTAGATGAGGCTGGCCGCGCTCACGGCGATCACTGGCCGAGATCGACCAGGCCGGCTGGCAGGTGCATGACGATGCGCCGCTGTTTGAGATCCACGGACTCGAGCCAGGCCCTGATGAAGGGAATGAGCGCGGGCGCAGGGTAACTCGGGGCGTCGGCAGACGATGTTATTGCATTACCTCGGGGATCTGGAATGCGGGTTACTTCCAGTAGGGGAGCGGCATCCGAAAGTCGGGTCCTGCCGTCCGCGGCCATCGGGTATTCGACGCCGGTGATCTCGCCGACAAGGCTGTCACCATCGAAGAGCTGGCAGCCGAGGAGGTCGCGAACAAACCATGTGTCGGGTTCGAGTGCAGGGAGGTCTGAGGAGAGCACGAGGAGCTCGCGGCCAGCGAGCAGCTCGGCGGCGGAGATGCTGTCGACCCCAGCCAGTTTCAGCACGACGCGGCCGGCGTTACGCCCAGTCGGCGACCACTGCGATTCGATCGTGGTTTCGATCGCGCGGACAGCGGCGGCAGCAGCGACGGAGACGCGGCGGCCGGCCTCGAAGATCCCGGGCAGGTCGCTGAGCGGCTCGGCGAGCAGCTCTCCGCGCCGGCCCTGGGGGCGAAGCAGGCGCGCAGCCGGAGTCCAGCTTGCAGCGCTGGCCGGCGATGCGGGCGAGGGCACGTTCTCTGTCAAAGGGAACCTTCGCGCAAGATGCTGATAGGTTTGTACCGGAGCTACTCGTCCTCGTCGTCGCCGGTACGGTCGTCGGCCTCGACGATGTCCAGCGCGAAGCGGCGTCTGTGCTTCATGCTGGCGGCGCCGAGGATCGTCCTGAGGGAGCGGGCGGTGCGCCCCTGCTTTCCGATAACCTTACCCACGTCAGCGGGCGCAACCTCAAGCCGGAGCACGGCTATATCCTGATCGATGATGGCCTCAACCTTAACGGCGGCGGGGTCATCGACGAGGGCTTGGGCGATCTCACAAACGAGAGTGCGGATCTCGGAGACCGGGTCTGAAGATTCAAAATTGTCTGTCACCACTCCACCTCAAAGCTCGCACAGGCGTCTCATCGCCAGAGCCTTCTTCTTTTCCGCGGAAGAGGTCCCGGAGGGGAATGCGACTACGACGAACTGCGACCAGGCAGCCGAAATTTCTATTTAGACTGAGGGCCCAGTTGAGCAGAATCCGGTACTCCATAGACGAACGGCTTCTGAGGAAGTCTACGGCAACGAAAGGGCGTCGACCGAAGTCTTTAGGTTGTACTTCGGTAATATAACCAATTACCACCGATTTTGCTGTGGATTACTTAGACAGCGGTGCTCTCGGCGACGGGCTGATGCTTCGCCAGCAGCTTGCCGACGGTCTCCGACAGCTGCGCGCCCTTGGAGGTCCAGTAGTCGATGCGGTCGCGCTTGAGATTCACGCTGGCCGGGTTGGTGCGCGGATTGTAGGTGCCCACCACCTCGACGGAGCGGCCGTTGCGGGCGCGGTCCTTCTCGATAACAACGACGCGGTAGTGCGGCTGCTTGCGGGCGCCAACGCGCGCCAGACGAATCATCAACACTGGAAAGGTCCTCTCAAAAAAAGCCTTCAAGAAAATTGGTTCAGGAGCCGCGCTGCTGGCCGTGGAGATAGGTCGACACGGTGTACGGGCGCAAAGAGTCCGAACACCTAAGTATCGCGAATTTTTGAAGATTGCGCAAATCGCGTTCAGTCGTGCCGCGCGGGAAAAAGGAAGCGCAGCACGCGGTCGAATCGCCTGGCCCATGCGTCCTCATTGTGGATGCCGCCAGCCACACGCACGTAGTGGAGGTCCGGGTTTTGAGATTCCGGTCCGTCTCGCCAGCCACGGTCGAGGAGGCGGCGGTAGAGCAGGTCCGTGTCGCGCAGGTGGCGAAGGCCTTCGGCGGTGCCCATGTCCAGCCAGATGCGGAGGTCAGGACGGACGCGCCCGGTGGAGACCGTTCGCAGGATCGCGCGGTTGTCCCACCAGACGCTCGGAGATAGCACGGCGAGCTTCGAGAAGACATCGGGATAGGTGAAGCCGAGATAGAGCGAGATCAGGCCGCCCAGCGAAGAGCCGCCGAGGCCGGTGTGCGGCGCGCCGGGCAGCGTGCGGAAGGCGGTGTCGATGCAGGGCTTCAGCTCTTCGACGATGAGCCGGCCGTAGCGGTCGCCGTCGCCGCCGCGATGCCGCGTGTCGGGAGTGGGCGTGTACTCGGCCATGCGGCGGAGCCCGGTGTTGTTGATGCCGACGAGGATCAGCGGCTCGATCAGGCCTTCGCGGGTCAGGCGGTCGGCAGTGGTATGGGCCTTCCAGGTGCAGTCGGCCAGGTAGGATGTTCGGCCATCAAAAAGATTTTGGCCATCGTGAAGATAGAAGACGGGAAATCGGCGCGTGGGCTCGTTCGTGTACGCTTCGGGCAGGTAGACTTCGATGTCGCGGTCGTCGGGTAAGAAGCGCGAGTGAAACTGCTTGAGAACGAGGTAACGCGGATTGTTATCGAGCTCGTGTGAGGGACTGAGGTCGTTGTCGGGGCGGGGAGCGGGTTGGAGGGGCGCGAAGCCCGCAGAGGCGGCCTGCCATTCCGCGTCAGAGCGGAAGAGGTTGCGCGAGGCTGAAGGAGATTCAAGGGTCAAATCGATGCGGCGGTCCTTAGTCCGAAACTACGATCCAGATGGTGTCGTGAATGAGTCCTCAGGGTATCAAAATCGGCACCAGTTCCCGGAGTTAATGCCGGCACGATGAGGCGCGACTATCACAAGTGGTACTCCTCAGAGCTTGAGCGTGACATGGAGATGCTGGTCTTCGGCCATGACGGTCTGCCCGCGATCGTGTATCCGACCTCGCAGGGACGGTTCTATGAGTTTGAAGATCGTGGCATGGTGGCCGCGGTCGCAGGACAGCTCGATCGCGGCGAGCTGCAGCTGTTCTGCGTGGATTCGCTGGACGGGGAGAGCTGGTACAACCGCAACGTCGGGGCGCGATGGCGCATAGCGCGGCAGGTGCAGTACGACTGGTTCATCGTGCACGAGGTGGTGCCGTTTGTGCGTAGGCAGAACCGGCAGCCGCACCTGGTTGGCGTGGGATGCAGCTTCGGCGGGTTTCATGCGGTGAACACAGCGCTGCGCCACCCGGATGTGTTCACGGGCTGCCTGTCAATGAGCGGCGCTTTCGATCTGAAGAGCCTGGGATTTCTCGGCAGCTATTACGACGATGACGTGTACTTCAACCTGCCGCTGGATTATCTGCCCAATTTGAACGACTCCTGGCATCTGGACCAGATGCGGCGGCATACGTATGTGCTGGCGACTGGCGTGCACGATCAATGCTGGAATGACAATGAAAGGCTGGCCGCAGCGATGCGCGCGAAGGGCATTCCGGTGCGGCTGGATGTATGGGGAGATAATGCACGGCATGATTGGCCGTGGTGGCAGCGGATGGTTCAGGTGTATCTGTGAAAAGGCAGAGGGCAGAGAGTAAGGGGTAGAGGACGAGAGCGATGAAGAAGATTGGCGTGCTGTTTGGGATGGAGAACACGTTTCCGGGAGCGTTGGTGGAGCGCATCAATTCGATGGAGCTGGATGGGATTCGAGCGGAGTTTGTGCAGGTGGGCGGGGTGAAGGAGGCTGATCCGAGCGGATATGCGGTGATCGTCGACCGCATCTCGCATGACATGCCGTTCTATCGCGCGTACCTGAAGAACGCCGCGCTGACGGGCACGCAGATCATCAACAATCCGTTCTGGTGGTCGGCGGACGACAAGTTCTTCAACTACTCGCTGGCTAAGATGCTGGGCGTGGCCGTTCCGAGGACAGTCCTGCTGCCGCACAAGCTGTTTCCGCCGGAGATCAATCAGCAGTCGGTGCGGAACCTGGAGTTCCCGCTGAACTGGGATGCGATCTTCGACTACATAAAATTCCCCGCGTTTCTGAAGCCGCACGACGGCGGCGGCTGGCGCGATGTGCATCACGTGCACAATCCGGACGAGTTCTTCCGCGCGTACGACTCGACGCGCGATCTGTGCATGACGCTGCAGGCCGCGGTGAACTTCAAGGAGTACTTCCGCTGCTATGTGGTCGGGCAGAGGGACGTGCACATCATGCCCTACGATCCGCGCCGGCCGCACCATGAGCGCTATGTGCTCGACCCGCCGGAGTATCCGAAGGAGTTGCTGGCGCGTGTGGAGAAGGATGCGCGAACGCTGTGCCAGGCGCTGGGCTATGACTTGAACACGGTGGAGTTTGCGGTGGAGGACGGTGTGCCGTACGCGATCGACTTCATGAATCCTGCGCCCGACGCGGATGTGCATTCGGTGGGGCAGAAGAACTTCGACTGGATTGTGGAGAAGGTGGCGAACCTGGCGGTAGAGAAGGCGAAGATTGCGGGGGCGCCGCCGAAGGAGCTGAAGTGGTCGACGTTTCTCGACGGCAAAGGAACGGGCCCTGGCGGATGGGAGACGGGCGGAAAGACAGATGCGGCCAAGAAGGAAAGCTCGACGCGAGCCGCGATTGCAAAGAATGCGGCGGAGAAGCGCGAGGTGAAGGCGGCAGGGAAGAAGCGGGCGAGTAAGAAGAGCACAATGTAATTCGCATTGAGGTGGGAGGACTTGCGATGCGGCCAACGTTTTCGCTGGGCATTGAGGAGGAGTATCAGACTGTTGATCCGGAAACACGCGATCTGCGGTCGCACATCAAGACCGAGATGCTGTCGAAGGGAAAGCTGCGCCTTGAGGAGCGCGTCAAGGCCGAGATGCATCAGTCCGTGATTGAGGTGGGCACGCGCGTGTGCCGCAACATCGGGGAGGCGCGCGAGGACCTGTACGATCTGCGCCGCAACATGATTCATCTCGCCGAGGAGAACAACCTGATGCTCGTCGCCGGCGCGACCCATCCATTCGCCGACTGGCGCTCACAGGAGATCTATCCGGACCCGCGTTATGACAAGGTGGTGGAGGACCTGCAGCTCGTGGCGCGCGCGAATCTGATCTTCGGTCTGCACGTGCATGTGGGGATCGAGGATCGCGAAGAGGCGATCCGCACGATGAATTCGCTGCGCTACTTTCTGCCGCACGTGCTCGCGCTGAGCACGAACTCGCCGTTCTGGCTGGGCATGGAGACCGGCTACAAAAGCTATCGTGCAAAAGTCTTCGAGAATTTTCCGCGCACGAATTTGCCCGACAGCTTCGGTAGCTACTCCGAATTTGAGAACTACGTCAACCTGCTGATTAAGACCAACTGCATCGACAACGCGAAGAAGATCTGGTGGGACGTGCGGCCGCATCCGTTCTTCAATACTGTCGAGGTGCGCGTATGCGACATTCCGATGCGCGCCGAGGAGACCGTCGCAATTGCTGCACTGATTCAGGCCACGGCGGCGAAGCTTTGCCTGCTGCACGAACGCAATCAGGACTACCGGCAGTACTCGCGCGCGCTGCTGATGGAGAACAAGTTTCGCGCGGTGCGTTACGGGCTCGAGGGCAAGCTGATTGACTTCGGCAAAGAGGAAGAGGTTCCGGAGTGCGATCTGATTCTGGAGTACCTGGAGTTTATCGATGAGGTTGTTGACGGGCTCGAGTGCCGCGACGCCATCGAGCACATCCGTGTGATGATTCGCGAGGGATCCGGCGCGGACCGCCAGCTTCGCGTCTATAGAGAGACGGGCGATCTAAAGAAGGTCGTCGACTACATGGCGGAAGAGACAAAAGCGGGACTTTGATCGCTGCCGGACCGAAAAAGCCAGGAGCTAATAGATTTGCAGGTAATGACAGATTTACGAACAATGAGCTTCCCCGAAGAGTTTCGCGCGGGTGCGCGCAATGCGGTGACGACGTGTCTTAGGATTCAGCCGAGCGAGAAGGTCACGCTGATCACTGATGACGCCACACGCGAGATTGCAGCATCGATAGCCGTCGAGCTGGACGCGATCGGCTGCCGGTGGAATGCGTTCGTGCTGGAAGAACTCGCCGAACGGCCGCTGAAGGAGATGCCGAAGGCCGTGCTTGACGACATGGAGAGCTCCGCGGTTTCGATCTTCGCCGTGCAGGTGCAGCCCAACGAACTGCGCAGCCGTATGCAGATGACCGACGTCGTCAACCGCCGCAGGATGCGCCACGCGCACATGGTGAACATCACGCCGGAGGTGATGGTGCAGGGCATGCGCGCGGATTTCAACGCGGTCGACCGGCTGAGCCAAAAGGTACTCGACAAGGTGAGGGCAGCGAAGTACGTGCGGGCGACAAGTGGCGCGGGGACGAACATTTTCGCGGAGCTCGAACCGAACTACAAGTGGTTCAAGACGTCCGGCATTATCAGCCCGGAGAAGTGGGGCAACCTGCCCGGCGGCGAGTGCTTCACGGCGCCCGGTGAAGTCAACGGCGTTTTTGTTGTCGATGGCGTGGTCGGCGATTTTCTCTGCGCGCGGTTTGGCATTCTGCGCCAGACGCCGCTCACGATTCACGTGGGCCACAACCGCATCACAAGTGTGCAATCCGCGAACAAGGAGCTGGAGCAGGCGTTCTGGGAGTACACGCACACTGACGAGAACTCCGACCGCGTGGGTGAGTTTGCGATTGGAACGAACATCGGGGTCTCGCGCGTGATTGGCAATATCCTGCAGGACGAAAAATTTCCCGGCATTCACATCGCGTTCGGCGACCCGTACGGAGCGCACACCGGAGCGCCGTGGAAATCGACGACACACATTGATGTGGTGGGCCTCGAGTTCAACATCTGGCTCGGCGATGGAACGAACGAAGAGCAGATCATGAGCGAAGGGAAGTTTCTCATCGAAGCGTAAGGAAGCCAGTCAGCGAGTCAGCAGGTCAGCGAGGCAGGACAAAGCAGATGCTGGAGCCGTATCGGAGCGCCTTCAACGAGTGCTTCACGCTGGGCAGATACGCGGAGCTGTTGCGGCTGCTCAAGGAACGCACGCACACCGCGATTGAATTTCGTGTCGCGGAAACGCCATGCTTCTTCCCGCCGGAGCTGATGGAAAAGCTGGTACGCACGGGCGAGGAGCTCACGGCGGAGCTGCTCGGCAATCCGCAGTACGTGCGCGATTCGGATGCGGCGATTCCCGCGGAGTATCGCGTGCCCGGCGAGGACGAACATCCCCACTTTATGACCGTGGACTTCGGCCTGGTGCGCAATGCGGCTGGAGAGCTTGAACCAAAGCTCGTGGAGATGCAGGCATTTCCGTCGGTATTTGGATACCAGGCCGTGCTCTCGCAGGCGTACAAGGAGGTCTACGCGCTCGATGAAGGGCTGCACTATTTCTTCGGCGGAATGGACGAGGCGGCGTACTGGGCGGTGCTGCGCGAGGTGATTGTCGGCAGGCATGACCCGGAGAACGTCGTTCTGCTGGAGATCGAGCCGGAGAAGCAGAAGACGCTGCCGGACTTTCGCGTGCATGAGGAGCGGCTCGGCATCCAGTCGGTCGACATTGCGACGGTGGTGCGGGAGGGCAAGCGGTTGTTTTATCGGCCGCAGGGCGAGCGGCGTGAGAATCGGGCGCTGGTGCCGATCGAGCGGATCTACAACCGCGCAATCGTCGACGAGCTGGTGGGGAAGGGAATCAAGCTGCCGTTCGACTACCGGGAGGAGCTGGACGTCGAATGGGCGGGCCATCCAAACTGGTACTTCCGGATCAGCAAGTTTTCGATTCCGTATCTGAACCATCCGGCGGTCCCGGCGGCGGTGTTCCTGGATGACTGGTTCGTCGGCAACGGCCGCGAGCGGCTCCCTGACGATCGTAACCAGTGGGTTCTGAAGCCGCTGTACTCCTTCGCAGGCAAAGGGATACAGTTCGCCCCGAGCGACAAGGACTTGGCTTCCATTCCTGACGGAGAGCGACATAATTACCTGCTCCAGGAGCGGGTGCAGTTTGAGCCGGTCATTCGCACGCCGGAGGGGATGACGCAGGCGGAGATCCGAATCCTATATGCCTGGCCTGAAAGGGGTAGGATGACCCCGCTGATCGGCCTCGTGCGCATGGGCCGCGGGCTGATGATGGGGGTGGACCATAACCGGGACCGCACCTGGGTGGGGGGATCGGCGGCCCTGATTCCAAAAGAAACACCTTGGTAATGGTTCGACTGGGGTACAGCCGGGGTACAATCGTGCGACAATCGGTGCTGCCAAAAGGCTGATCTGCAAGAGGCGAGCTATGTCCGTAAGTACCCCCGCCAGTGATCCGGTTCGTGCAGCGGTGCGTTTTCCGCTGCGGCTAGACCTGACGCTAACGTCAGAGGACCGCGAGTATCATGCGGTGACGGAAGACGTCTCTTCCGCTGGGCTGTTGTTTGTCAGTGATGAGGTACCGCCAGTGGATAGCACGGTGCGTTTTCAGATCAAGATGCCGGCTGCCATTATGGGCGGGACAGAGGATGTTTTGCTGGATTGTGTCGGACGAATTGTTCGGCATGACTTTTCCGCGGGCCGCAGCCGGGCCGCGGCTGTAATTGATAAGTACTCCCTAAGGGCTGAACGCCATGACCACTGATGGATCCAAAAGCACAGTAACCAAAGCTCCGGAGAACGGAGCCGCCAATTCGGGGCCGGGAATTCGGGTAATCCTGGCCGACTCGCAGGCTATCTACCGCGTGGGAATGCGCAAGGTGTTCGCGCTGGAAGACGACATACGTGTCGTCGCCCAGGCGGAGACGCTGGAAAATCTGTACGCAGCATTGCAGCGGTTTCCGACGGACGTGGTGCTGCTCGAGGGGCAGCTTATCGCGGGCACGGTCGACGCCATCCCGCAGTTTGTGCGGCGTGCGCCGAACGCGAAGCTGATCGTGCAGGTGTCGGAGAGTGACGAAAGCAATACGGTGGAGTTGTATCGGCGTGGCGTACGCGGGGTGGTTCCACGGTCCATCTCGCCGGACCTGCTGGTGAAGTGTGTCCGCAAGATCGCTGCGGGCGAGACGTGGATCGACAATCAGTCGATCTCGTGGGTGATTGATGCCTACCGCGCGCAGGCCGCGTCGCTGACGAATCCGCGGACACAGCCGAGGCTCTCCGACAAGGAGCTCGCGATTATTGCGTGCATTACGCGCGGCATGCGCAACAAAGAGATTGCCTACCAGATTGGGACGACCGAGCAGGTGGTGAAGAACTATCTGCGCAAGGTGTACGACAAGCTGGGAGTGAGCGACCGGCTGGAACTGGCGCTCTATTGCCTGCACCACCAGATCCTGAAGCAGGAGACGGCGGCAGCGGAGATGGCGTACGTGGATCCCGGCGTTCCGCTGCGTGCGAAGCTCTAGACTGATGGTCTGAATTTCAGGCTTGTTCAGTCTCTGGGGGCTGCGAGCAGCATGTTCCTGAAGCCGTTTCGATCTCTGAATCCCGCGCAGTGGCGAACGTTTTCGGCCTGCTTTCTTGGCTGGTCGCTGGATGCGTTCGATTTTTTCCTGCTGACATTCTGTCTTGATTCCATCGCAGCCACGTATCACGTGAGCCTTGCCACGGCCGCGGACAGCATCACGTGGACGCTGTGCATGCGGCCGGTGGGCGCGCTGCTCTTCGGTCTGCTGGCGGAGAAGATTGGCCGGCGTCCTACGCTGATGCTGAATGTGCTGACCTTCTCGATCTTTGGGGTGGGTTCAGCGTTCGCGCCGACGTTTACAGGGTTTCTGGTCATGCGCGCATTGTTTGGGGTGGCGATGGGAGGCGAGTGGGGAGTGGGTGCGGCGCTCGCACTGGAGTCCATTCCGGCAGATGTGCGAGGGTTCTTTTCGGGGCTGCTGCAGGAAGGCTATATGGCGGGCAATTTGCTTGCGGCTGCGGCCTATGGGTCCATTTATCCGCACCTGCATGCCCACGGCTTCATGACGAAGTGGCGGATGCTGTTCCTGCTGGGCGGAATTCCGGCGGCGGTTGCGGCGTTCATCGCGGTGGGCGTGGAGGAGTCGCCGGCCTGGAAGAAGGGACGAACCAGGAGCCAGGGCGAAAGCTATCGTGCGCTGCTGAAGTCGTTGCCTTTGTTCTGTTTTCTGGCATTTCTGATGTTTGGGTTTAATTCCTTCAGCCACGGGACCCAGGATCTGTATCCGACGTTCCTGAAGCAGGACAAGGGATTGAGTGTGCAGGCGACGTCGGTTGTGTCCATGCTTGGAACCCTGGGCGCATTTGTCGGCGGGATTTGTGCGGGATCGCTTTCGGAGAAGTTCGGGCGGCGGCGGACGATTGCTCTTGCCGCGCTCCTGGCGTTGCCGGTGATTCCGCTGTGGATCTGGAGCCACACGGCGGCCATGCTGGCGCTGGGTGGTTTTCTGATGCAGTTGATGGTGCAGGGGGCGTGGGGGGTGATTCCGGTGCACCTGAATGAGCTGTCGCCAGGGACGGTGAGGGCGATACTTCCGGGATTGGCGTATCAGCTGGGGAATCTGCTGGCCTCCAGGAACGGGCATTTCCAGGCGGAGGTGGCGCAAAGGGTGTTCGGCGGACGACTTGCGCCTGTGCTGGGCTGGACGGTAGTGTTCTGTGCGGTGTTCATCGCGGTCGTGACCTCGCTGGGACGGGAGGCGCGTGGGGCGGAGATGTCGGGCGGCTAGACGGCAGGCGTCTAAGGAGATAGAGGAAGGGATGCAGATGGGGACCACAGCAGCACCAGAGCTTATACAAGCAAAACCGTACCTGATCGAGCAGGATTGGGCGGCGTATACGCCGGAGCAGCATGCGATCTGGTCGGAGTTAGTGGGGCGGCGGATGCCGCAGCTCGAGACGCACGCGTGCGCGGAGTATTTGGATGGTTTCAGCCGGATTGGCTTGCAGCAGCACGAGTTGCCGAACCTGACTGAGGTGACGAAGAGGCTGCGGCCGCGGACGGGGTGGAGTTCGACGCCGGTAAGCGGATTTCTCCCAGCGGGGGCATTCTTCGAGATGCTGGCGGCGCGAATGTTTCCGACGACAACGTGGATACGCAGCCGCGACTCGCTGGAATATACGCCGGAGCCAGACATCTTCCACGATGTGTTTGGGCATGTGCCGATGCATGCGCATCCGGTGTTTGCGGACTTTCTCCAGCACTATGGGAAGGTCTGCGCGGGGCTGACTGATCAGAATGATCTGGAGCGGATGGGCCGGCTGTTCTGGTTCACGGTGGAGTTTGGGGTGATTCGGCAGGCGGGGGAGATCAAGGTGTATGGGAGTGGGCTGATCTCGTCGCATGGGGAGTGCACGCACGTGATTAATGGCGGGCCGGAGATTCGGGAGTTCGAGCTGGCGAAGGTGCTCGATACCGTCGTGGATGTGGCGAAGATGCAGCCGGTGCTGTACGCGATTGAGAGCTTTGAGCAGATCTATGAGGCGACCAAGGAGGCGGAGGGGCGGTTGGGATAGGTACCCCCCTCCCCCCCATACTTTTTTGCGCAAAGTCTTCGAAAGAGGGACTTTAGGGGTGGACTTCAGTGCCCAAATGGTGTCGAATTGTGCAAAGTATTCAAAGCAAAGGAGTAGAGTTCACAGGGGGATGCGGTCGAGATTGATGGATACGCGGCGGATGTTGTTCATGGCGTTGGGGTTGGGTATAGCTACGGCGGTGGGATGCAGGGCGGGTGGGCAGGCGGCTGCGCCGGCCGGTCAAGCTGCGCCGGCGGGGGAGTATGTGCGGCCGAAGCCGCCGACGCGTGATCCGCATGCGGCTGGGTTTGTGAAGGCGACGGAGCTGCCGGATGGGGAGGTTCCTCCGCCGGATAAGGATGGGAATTTCATCATCGGACCGACGCATGACGCGGCGCCGGAGATGCAGGGGTCCGATCCGAGGGGTGAGCTGCGCGGGCAGGTGGTCGAGTTCACGATGCGGTCGGAGGACAGCAAGTACTATCCGGGGATTGCGCGGGACAAGGGGACGTTCGGGACGCCGGATCCGAAGGATCCGGCGAAGCTGATTGTGACGACGAGTCATCCGGCGCCGTGGACGCGCAAGGTGACGGTGTATGTGCCGCAGGAGTATGTGCCGGGGACAGAGGCGCCGTTGATTGTGGGGGCGGATGGGCCAGACTACGGGCTGTTCACGGCGATTGACGGGCTAATTGCGGAGAAGAAGCTGCCGGTGATGGTGGCGGTGTCAATCCAGAACGGCGGCGGGGATGCGCAGGGGAGTGAGCGCGGGCTGGAGTACGACACGATGTCCGGCAAGTATGCGGAGTGGGTGGAGAACGAGGTGCTGCCGCGCGTGGAGCAGGAGGCTCACGTGCGGTTGACGCATGATCCGGATGGAAGGGCGACGATGGGTGGGAGCTCGGGTGGGTCAGCGGCGCTGGAGATGGCTTGGTATCACCCGGAGTGGTATCACCGGGTGCTGACGTATTCAGGGACGTTTGTGAATCAGCAGTGGCCGCCGAACCCGGAGACTCCGGGAGGGGCGTGGGAGTTTCATGAGCGGCTGATTCCCGGGTCGGCGAAGAAGCCGATACGGATATGGATGGAGGTTGGGGATCGGGATTTGTGGAATCCGAATGCGATGCGCGATGGGATGCATGACTGGGTGGTGGCGAATGAAGACATGGCGAAGGCGCTGGCGGCGAAGGGATACCACTATCAGTTTGTGTTTGCGCGGAATGCGGGGCATACGGATCGGGCGGTGAAGGCGCAGACGCTGCCGGAGGCGCTGGAGTATGTGTGGCGGGGGTGGCGCTCCCGTGATTGATCGCACTGGCAAGGAGTGTTACGCAGGCTTGCTGTGTTTCGCAGTTGGGGTGTGCCTCCGCATGTACATGGTGGTCCGTGTTAAGGGCTGGTGGGGATATCTATCTCGGTGGAAGGGGTTGTCGAAGTCTTACAAACTGCTGGTGGCAGACAAACAGGCACCTGCATGGCCGGTTCCTACAAGCTCTGTTTGCCTTGTGCTAGGTGTAGCGGTGGTTTTTGGCGCCATCCTTTTTAGCAAATGAAGGTGAAAAGCGGTCGTTTGCTACCGCAAACGATACCCCACCTTTTTCAGGATGAGACCGTGAAAGGGTAGGCCACCCGGAGTCGTGCGGTGAAGGCGCAGACGCTGCCGGAGACGCTGGAGTGCGTGTGGCGGGGTTGGCGGAAGTGAGTGATAGTGTGGCGTCTTTATGAATCAGGCGGCGATTGTGGTGAAGAATTTCACTGCGGCGGTTAACCCAGCAGCGGAGACGATCAGCCACCATTTGCTCGAACGAATGCTCGCGATTACAGGACAGACTATGCTCGATACCATCGCGAACAGGAAGATGCTCGAGATTAGCTCTTAATAAACCGGATGAATTTCGTTTGGAACAGTCGCATTAGGTAGGGTCACAGAAATCCAGAACCCACAAAGACAGAGAAGTCCGAACCATCCGAACCATTTCCATTTCATGCACGCCATACTCTCACGCTTTTGAGTCTTGCTGAAGGTGACGAAAGCGGTCGTTTGCTACCGCAAACGATACCCCACCCTGTCGCTTCGCGCCGAGGGTGGGCACCCGGCGTGGCTAAAAGCCTGGTTGGTCTGAGAAGCGATACCAGTTTCCTGTGATGTGCCGCGTGTAGGGGGCGTGGGACCAGACGATTTCGTGGGAGCCGAACAGCCTGGAGCAGTTGCTGTCTTCTTCGTAATCCTTGAACAGGTAGCCTTCGTGAAGTAGAGGGACATCTGTATGGAGACGAAATAGGACAAGTGCGCCGCCGTTATCGCAGTGTGTACTCCATATTCCTTGAACATGCGCAGGGAGAGTCGGTTCGTGGATCTCCTCGACATTTCCCTGGCATGAAGTCGCGCACTGCACCTTGTCATCTCTGAAGTGAGCTACGACTGTGGAGTAGTCATCGAGGTGGTGTTCAAATACCCGGTCCGATAGATGTTGGCCCGTTGGAGAGGCGACGTAAAACCAACAGAGTAGGAATGCGAGGCAGAGCGCGGATGGTACCGGCCAGAAACGGAACTGCTTTCGCCATCTGGTAAATCCCACTATCAAAGAAATGATTAGAAGTATTGCCATGGCCGCGAGGGCGGCTATCGAAAGTAGCACGGAGAAGAATTCGGGAAAGACGTAGGACAACAGCCGAAGTAAAAACGAACTGGTGCCTAATGCGATGGTCCAGTAGATCGTCTTTTTGATAGGAGTCCTAATAGGCTTCAAGTACCCGAACACAATTTTTACTGCAAAGTGGAAGAAGTTCCTTCCGACGTGAAGTAAAGGCGGTCGTTTGCTACCGCAAACGATACCCCACCCTGCCCGGCTACGCCGGTCGAGGATGGGGCACCCGGTTGGGCTCCTGTCGCTACGCGCCGAGGGTGGGGCACCCGGTTGGGCTGTCGCGGCGAAGCTGGTAAAGGTGAGGTGCTCGATAGCTACCAAGTGGGGAGGGTTACGGTGACGGGACCGCGGTGGAGGCCGGCGTAGTCGCGGAAGCTGCTCCAGCGCCATTCTTCTGGTTTTTGGACGAGGTTGCGGCGGACTGGATTCCAGTGGATGTAGCGGAGCTTTTCGGCGCGCTTCTTTTCGGAGCGGATGTTGAAGTCGTAGTAGCGGGATTCCCAGACGTGTTTTTCGGCGCGCGTTTTAGAGAAACGCTGTTTGAGGATCTGGATGGCTACGGAGAGTGGTTTTCCCTCGGGTTCGGTGACGAGCAGGTGGACGTGATCGGGCATGATGACGTAGGCGAAGATGTCGAAGGCGTAGAGTTCGCGAGTGCGTTCGAGGAGGTCGCAGAAGGTGTCGCGGGCGGGTTCGGTGCCGAGGATGGGGCGGTGGCGGACACAGCTGAAGGTGATGAAGTGGAGCAGTCCAGTTTGGTGGTAGCGGATGAGGCCCGTTGACACAGGTGGAGTGTAGCGGGTGGGTGGGGTGGGAAGAATCCTTCGTTGGTGGAAGAAAGCGGTCGCGCGCTACCACGCGCGATACCCCACCCTGTCGCTTCGCGCCGAGGGTGGGGCACCCGGAGTGTGATGTCGCCCGAATTCGCTTCGAGGGTGGGGCTCCCGGAGTTGGGGGTGAGTACCCGGACGTGTCCGGGGATGTGTGGGCTCCCGGGGTGTGGGTCACTTATGGGGGATTAGGAGATGTTATTGGGGGCAGGGTTGATTTTGTGGGGGAGTGGACGTAGACTTATGAATGTGAAGGTGATGTGCATGTGCGCGTGTTGTCTTGGCCTCAGGGCTGAGGCGGCGGCGTGCGCGGCTAACGGATAAGCGCAAACCCCATAAGCTTCACCCCTGAGGTCCCACGACAAAGATCGTGGGCTTTTCGTTTTTGCGGGATTTTTCGGGAGATTTTACGTGAGCGAGACGAGTGTTTTGGAGCCTGTAGCGGCGGCAGCGGAAGTGAAAGAGGCTGCGCCAGTCAAAGAGGCTGTACCCGTGAAAGAAACGAAAGCCCAGAAGGCCGAGCGGCTGAAGCGCGAGAAGAATCCGTGGGATGCGTGGGATGAGGTGCGGGAGTTTGCGCGGCTGGGACACAGTAGCATTCCGGCGGAGTGGGCGACGTACTTCCGGTGGTGGGGGATTTATTCGCAGGGCGATGGCCTGGGCGTGACCGGAGGGACGGGCGGCGAGGGTAAGGCGACGGAGTTCTTCATGCAGCGGATTGCGCTGCCGAATGGGCTGCTGACGTCTCGGCAGATGCGCGGGATTGCGAATATTACGGCGAAGTATGCGCGCGGGATTGGGGATGTGACGACGCGGCAGAATATTCAGCTGCACTGGCTGACGATTGAGGCGCTGCCGGTGGTGGCGGAGGAGCTGGAGAAGATCGGGTTGTCGTCGAAGGGCGCGTGCGGCGATGTGGTGAGGAATGTGACGGGGTGCCCGCTGGCGGGATTGGATGGGCATGAGCTGATTGATGCGTCGCCGCTGGCGGTGGAGGTGGCGCAGAAGCTGACGGGGAATCCGGAGTTTTATAACCTGCCGAGGAAGTTCAAGATTTCCGTGAGCGGATGCCCGGTGTGGTGCTCGTTCCCGGAGATTAATGATGTGGCGCTGACGGCGCTGAAGCGAAAGAAAGACAACGGAGAAGAGGAAGTTGGGTACAGCCTGCGCGTGGGTGGCGGGTTGTCGAACCAGCCGCATATTGCGGTGAGGCTGCCGGCGTTTATTCCGCAGGATAAAGCGTTCGATGCGGTGAGGACGGTGCTGGAGGTGTTTCGGGATTCGGATGTGCTGCGCGAGGCCCGGACGAGCGCGAGGATCAAGTACCTGTTCATGAAGTTTGGGTGGACCGCGGAGTCGATGCTGGCTGAGGTGGAGCGGCGGCTTGGGTACAAGTTCGACTATGCCGAGGAAGGGCCCGTGGCGGAGGATATCTATCGCGATCATGTGGGCGTGCATCGGCAGAAGCAGGATGGGCTGAGCTATGTGGGCGCGACGATCATCAATGGGCGGCTGACCGCGGATCAGATGTTTGCGCTGGCCGAGTTGAGCGAGCGGTATGGCGATGGGCATCTGCGCACGACGATTGGTCAGAACATCATCATCGTGAATGTGCCGAATGCGAAGGTGCAGGAGCTGGTGAAGGAGCTTGGGGCGCTGGGGCTGGAGGTTCAGCCGACGGTGTTTTTCCGCGGGGCGATTGCGTGTACGGGGACGGAGTTCTGCAAGCTGGCGATTGCGGAGACGAAGCAGTTCAACAAGTGGCTGGTGAGCGAGCTGGAGGAGCGCGTGCCGGAGTTCGATCAGCAGATCAGGCTGCATGTGACAGGGTGCACGAACTCGTGCGGGCAGTCGTGGATTGCGGATATTGGGCTTGAGGGGAAGAAGATTAAGAAGGATGGGAAGATGGTCGACGCGTTTTATTTCTGCGTCGGCGGCGCGGTGGGTGAGTATGCTGGGATTGCGCGGCAGATTGGGTATCGCGCGGCGGCGGAGGATTGCCCGGAGGCGATTGAGCGGCTGCTGCGGGGATATTTGGCGAATCGGAAGCAGGGTGAGAGTCTGCGTGGGTACTTCCGGCGGTCGACGGATGCGGAGCTGAGAGAGGACCTGGCGGGCGGGGAGTTTCCGCCGGTGCCGCGGGATCCTGCTCCGGGACGCGTGCCGGCGAATGTTGGGTGAGGTGCCATGAGCCTGTTTCCGATGTTCCTGAAGCTGATGAGCCGACCCTGTGTGGTGGTGGGTGCGGGCGCGATTGCGGAAGGGAAGATCGGGGCGCTGCTGGAGGCTGAGGCGCGGGTGACGGTGATTGCGCCCGAGGCGCTGCCGCGAGTGCGGGAGTGGGCTGAGGGTGGAGATATCGCGTGGGTGCGGAGAGAGTATCGCGAGGGGGATCTGGCGGGGGCGTTTCTGGCGGTGGCAGCGACTGCAACCGCGGAGGTGAATCGGGCGGTGTTTGCTGAGGCGACGCGGCGCGGCGTGCTGGTGAATGCGGTGGATGATCCGCCGTTCTGCGATTTTTATTTTCCGTCGATTGTGAAGCGCGGTGAGCTGCAGATTGCGATCTCGACGGCGGGGGAGAGCCCGGCGCTGGCGCAGCGGCTGCGTAAGGAGATCAATGCGGCGCTGCCGTTGGATACGGGCGAGTGGTTGATGGAGCTGGGAAGGCTGCGGCGCGAGGTGACGGCGGTTGAGCCGATCGGCGAGCCGCGGAAGCAGTTGCTGCATGAGCTGGCGCAGCGTGAGGTGTGCGGGTTTGCGGAGTGTCCGGCAAGGGCAAGAGCGAGGCAGCATGCGCGGGAGCATGGATATGTTCACCCCACCCATGACGACGATGAGACCGTCGTCTTGAATGGAGTACCCCTGAATGAGGTGAACCGATGACGAAGGCTGAACTGGGGAAGGTTTATCTGGTGGGCGCGGGGCCCGGTGATCCGGAGCTGCTGACGATGAAGGCGGTGCGGCTGCTGGAGTCGGCGGATGTGGTGTTTCACGATGACCTGGTTCCCGATGAGGTGCTGGCGCTGGCGCATAAGCATGCGCTGGTGACGAGTGTGGGCAAGCGCTGCGGGCGACCGCGGATTACGCAGCAGGGAATTCACTCGCTGATGATTGAGGCGGCGCGCGCGGGGCAGAGTGTGGTGCGGTTGAAGTCGGGCGATCCGCTGGTGTTTGGGCGCGCGGGTGAGGAGATTGCGGCGCTGCGGGCGGCGGGTGTGGAGTTTGAAGTGGTGCCGGGCGTGACGGCGGCGTTTGCTGCGGGGGCGTCGCTGGCGCTGCCGCTGACGGACAGGAAGTATGCGTCGAAGCTGATTTTCTGCACGGGACATCATGCGACGGGGAAGGATCCGGCGCCGATTTGGTCTGGGCCGCTGCCGGAGGATGCGACGCTGGTGATCTACATGCCGGGGCGCGACACGGCGCGGCTGGCGCGGGAGTTGGCGGAGGCGGGAGTGGCGGCGGATGTGCCGTGTGCGGCGGTGTCGCAGGCGGCGACGGCGCGGCAGACGCATGTGGTGTCGCGGCTGGAAGGGCTTGGAGAATTGGAGTGTGGGCCAGCTCCGCTGCTGGTGCTGGTGGGCAGGGCGATGGAGCCGCTGCTGGATCAGCCGGGACGGCTGGTCCAGGTGTTGGATCAGGCGCGCGCTGCGGCCGAGCTGCGGTAGACACGCAGGTCCCCTTCGGAGATAACAGAAAAAAGACAAGAGCATCGCGTGCTACCGCACGCGATACCCCACCCTGTCGCTTCGTGCCGAGGGTGGGCACCGGTGTGAGCCGCCCGGAGTGTTGCTTAGCGGCGGATGTAGATGTCGATTTGGGCGGTGGGGTCGTTGGCGAGGTCGGCGTAGTGTGGGGCGGGTGGGTGTGGGAGTTGCTGGTATTCGCGGTCGATGAGGTCGAGCAGGGCGGCGGGCATGTGGGAGCGGTCGTCGTGCAGGAAGATGAGGATCTGAGGGCGGTCGGCTTCGAAGGCGGCGAGGATGCGGCGTTCGCAGGGAAGAGGGTAGGAGCTGCCGGGGTGCCACCAGAGTGGAAGGCCGCGCGGTGAGGTGAGGCGATAACGCGCGTAGAGGAACTCCATGCGCGGGCCGAAGAAGACGGACTGGGCGTTGCGTGTGTGGATGGCGGCGTCGGTTTCTGCGAGCACGGAGGCGAGATTGCGGCAGGTGGTGAACCCACCGAAGAACGGGTCCTGGATGCTGGATTCGGTGTTGCAGGTTTCCGCTTCGGCCCAGACGCCGATCTCCTGCATGCGGGCGCGCGAGATGCCGTAGAAGAGCGCGATGGCGACGAGGATGTAGGTTGCGGCGGTGATGGCTGAGGGGGCGAAGGTGTGCGCGCGCGTGCTCGCGAGGAGAGCGGCGGCGAGGATGAGAACGGGCGCGTCGAGGAGGGCGAACTCGACGTTGGTGCCGATACCGAGCCAGGCGGCGATGAGACCGGTGAGGGCGAGGGCGCGGAGCCACATGGGTGTGGCTGTGCGGCGAAGTGATTGGATGATGATCCAGAGTGTGGCAGGGACGAGGATGGCGTAGATGGTCCAGCGCTGGAAGCCGACGGAGAGGTCTTTGTTGTAGAGGATTCCGGCGAGGAAGTGACCGGGCTGGAAGCGTGAGGTGAGCTGGAAGTAGAGGCTGTAGGTGGCGAGCAGTGAGGTGTGGGCGAAGGCGAGGAGGAGCGAGGCGAGTAGAGCTGCGCTGATGATGGCGAGGAGTGCGGTGCGGATGTGGCGGGCGACGAGGAGTGTGATCGTGCAGCCGAGGAGGATGGGGAGAGCGACGTTCGGTTTGGCGAGGAGGAGCAGGGTTTCGGCGAGCGCGACGTGCGCGGGGAGTTCGAGACGGATTGAGCGGAGTGGCGGGTTCGACGTTGCGAGCGCGAAGGTGGCGAGGAGCGCGTAGAGCGAGGCGGTTTCGGTCCAGGAGGAGTGCCACGGGAAGCCGACGGCGAGGAGCGGCGTCATCTGTAGGGCGGTGTAGATGAGGGCGAGCCAACGGAGCCGGGCGTCGGGGATGTGTGGGCGGAGCAGGTAGAGAATGCGAAGGCCGGCGATGGTGAGGATCAGGGGAAAGATTGCGCCGGCGATGGTGATGGCGAGCCAGCGGACGCCGAGGATTTTGAAGGCGAGTGCGACGGCGAGATAGAGGATTGGCGGGAAGGTGCAGATAAAGTCGCGGTTGGGCGCCTGGCCGAGGTAGACGCGCCAGCCGGAGTCGATGAGGGCGCTGAGGTCGTAGCCGCCGAAGCGGTACTGCAGGAGCTTGAGGCTGAGCAGGCCGATGCAGAGGCAGGCGAGTGTGCAGAGCGCGAGGAAGCGGGAGAAGGTGGGACTCCGCATAGAGGGATGAAATGCGCGGCGGGCCGGTGAGGTTGTGTTCGCGGCAGTGTTGCGTTTCTGATTCGGTTCTGCGGGAGGGATTAGTTTGCTGTGGGCATTTCTACGTGGTCGATGACGAGAATGTTGACAGGGCCTTTGGAGGGTTCGAGCTTGAGGCCGAGCTGCTCCTGGAGGGCGGTGAAGAGATCGGGCGCGTTGTTGTCGTCCGAGGCAGGAGCGTCGTCGGGTCTCCACTTGAGATTGATGTCGTACATACCGGTGAGGCCGGTTTTGTCGATGACGTTGCGCTGGACGATGAAGGCGAGGTTTGCCGCGAGATTTGAAGTAGGGATGCCGAAGGCGGTGATCTGGTAGTTGCGGATCGTCATGCTGCCGGGCTTCTTATTGGCGGGATTGCCGTCGCCGCCGCCCGGGGACACAACGGCTGCATACTCTTTCATCCTGAGGCCGCCTTTCGCGATGACGAGGTCGTAGACGGGAAGCGTTTTGGTTTCGATGTGGGCGCGGAGGTGGAAGCGGTCGCTTAGAAAAGCGACAATCATTGCGCGGCGCTGCTCGCGGGAAAGATTCTTGAGAACGTTGGGGTCCGGATCGCTGACCTTGGCATTGACATCGAAGTGAGTCGAGTCGGCCCAGCTGGGAAGACCGGACATCAGGTCTTCGCGGATGTTATAGGCGTTTAGAAGAAGAGTACTCAGCGTCATGTTGGTTGCGGTGAATGCGTCCCCTACCCAACGCACGGTTGAAGAATAGCTGCCGGTTTTGTTTTCGCGGATGGAAACGACATCGAAGACCGGCAGAGGCGCGGTCATCGCTGCGGTTTGGGGCGGTTTTCGCGCGATGTACTGCACGTGTGCGGAGAACACTGCCGGAAGCGTACAGAGTGAGAGAGAGCAGAGAACCGGAGGCAGACGCTTCATCATGGGTTGATCCGTGCTCCTTAGACGCACGAGGTGCGCTAGGGTTTGGGCTCGGATTCGGCGAGGAGTTGGATCAGGTATTGCTTCCAGACGGCGGCGGCGGTGTGGGTTCCGTGGCCGCGGGTCTGGTCGGAGATGGGGATGAGGACGAACTGTGCGTGCGGCATGCGCTTTGTGAGTTGCTCGGCGATGCCTAGCTCGGGTGGGTTGATGAAGTCGTCGGCGGAGTTGATGTACATGACGGGGACGGTGATGCTGCTGAGGCGGGGCTCGGGGTTGTAGTTGCGCGAGGA
>Ga0070741_10004540_pt1 | contig 32291 bp, 31 predicted proteins | sample Coa_R1_4_FD_66440 | JGI IMG/M metagenome (GOLD analysis project Ga0070741, IMG submission 66440) | Surface soil microbial communities from Centralia Pennsylvania, which are recovering from an underground coalmine fire - Coalmine... | ecosystem: Environmental > Terrestrial > Soil > Unclassified ... | reverse complement strand
GTGTGGGAGGCGGAGACGAGCCTCCAGGTGTGGGAGGCGGAGACGAGCCTCCAGGTGTGGGAGGCGGAGATATGACCTACGCGCCCGACCGCTTCGTCGACCACCTCCTCGGCGCGGGCTTCGACTTCTTCACGGGCGTGCCGTGCTCGCTCGTGAAGACGGTCCTCGCGGAGCTCGAGCGACGCGAGCTCTACCTCGGCGACACGCGCGAGGACGCCGCGCTCGGCGTCGCCGCCGGCGCGTATCTCGGCGGGCGGACGCCCGTCGTGATCATGCAGAACTCGGGGCTCGGCGTGTCGCTGAACGCGCTCGGCTCGCTGCACCTCCTCTACCAGATTCCCGCGCTGCTCCTCGTGACGTGGCGCGGCTTCGAGGGGAAGGACGCGCCCGAGCACCTCGTCATGGGCGACGTCCTGCCGCGTCTTCTGGACCTCTTCGGCATACCGTTCCGCGCGCCGCTCGCCGAGACGATGGACGCCGACGTGCGCTGGGCTGGCGCCACGCTGCGCGAGTCGCGCCGGCCGGTCGCGATCGTCGTTCGCCCGGGACTCTTCGAATGACGCTCACTGACGCGCTCGCGACCCTCGCCCCCGCGATCCCCGAGGGGACGGTCTGCATCCACGCGAACGGCTACATCGGCCGGGCGGGGTGCGCGGCACGCGACCGGGACGAAAATTTCTACATGATCGGCTCGATGGGGCTCGCCGGATCGATCGGTGTCGGCGTGGCGCTCGCGCAGCCGCGCCGGCGCGTCCTCGTCCTCGACGGCGACGGCAACGTCCTTATGAACCTCGGCGGCCTCGCGACGATCGCCGCACGGAAGCCGGCGAACCTCCTCCACGTCTGCTTCGACAACAGCGCGCACGCCTCGACGGGCGCGCAGCCGACGATCTCCGGTTCCGTCCGCCTGGACGAGATCGCCCGCGCCGCCGGCTATCGCTGGGTCGGACGCGTCGAGACGCCCGAGGCGCTCGCCGCCGAGGTGCCGGCGTTCCTTGCCCGTGAAGGTCCCGCGTTCCTCCTCGTCCGCATCGCGCTCGGCCCGCCCGGACCGCCGGGACCGCGGATCCCCTGGAGTCCGGAGGAGATGACCGGCCGCGTCCGTCGCGCGCTCGGGGTCGCGCGATGATCCTGCTGAACCCCGGCCCGGTGAACGTTTCGCCGCGCGTGCGCGCCGCGCTCGCCCGCGAGGACATCTGCCATCGCGAGCCGGAGTTCTCGGACCTCCAGCAGTCGATCCGCTCGCGGCTGCTCGAGGCGTTCGCGCCGAAGGGCGGGTTCACGGCCGTCCTGCTGACCGGCTCGGGAACGGCCGCGCTCGAGGCGGCCGTGACGAGCGTGCTGTCGGAGCGCGGCCGGCTCGTCATCGTGTCGAACGGGGTCTACGGCGAGCGTATCGTGGCGATCGCCGTCGCCGCGCGACTCCCGCACCTCGTGGTCGAGTCGCCGTGGACCTCCCCGCCGGACCTGGACGCCGTCGACCGCGCCCTCCGCGAGCCCGGCGTGGAGGCGGTCGCCGTCGTGCATCACGAGACGACGACGGGGCTCCGGAACCCCGTCCCGGACGTCGCACGCCTCGCCCGCGCGCGCGGCAAGCTCGTTCTCGTCGACTCGGTGAGCGGGCTCGCCGGCGACCCGCTCGACGTCAACGACTGCGACCTCGTCGTCGGCACGGGCGGCAAATGCATCCAAGCGTTCCCCGGGCTCGGGTTCGTGCTCGTGCGCGCGAGCGTGATGGAGGCCCTGGCGCGTCATCCGCGCCGGTCGCTCTATCTCTCGCTGCCGGTCCATCACGAGGCCCAGGAGCGCCGGACGGTGCCGTTCACGCCCGCGGTCCAGCTCGCCTACGCCCTCGACGAGGCGCTCGCGGAGCTCCTGGACGAGGGCGTCGCGGCGCGGATCGCGCGTTACGCGAGCGCCGCGGCGCTGCTCCGCGACGGGTTCACTCGTCTCGGGCTCGGGTTCATTCTACCGCCCGAGCTCCGCTCGAACTCGATCACGTCGGTCGCGATGCCGCCCCGCCGCACCTACCAGGACCTCCACGACGGCCTCCGCGCGCGCGGCTTCGTCGTGTACGAAGGACAGGGCCGGCTCGCGCGCAACATCTTCCGCGTCGCGAACATGGGACACCTCGTGCGCGCGGACTTCGAGCGCTTCCTGGTCGCGCTCGAGGACGTCCTCCGGGCATGACGGCGATCCTGCTTGCCGCCGGCGTCGGGAAGCGTCTGCTCGGCGTGTCGAACGGCCGTCCGAAGTGCCTGATCGAGATCGGCGGGGAGAGCCTCCTCCTCCGCCTGCTCGAGGCGCTCGCCGCCGCCGGCGTGTCCGAGGCGGTCGTGGTGACGGGCTTCGGCGGCGACGCGGTGGAGCGGGCGATCGGTGCGGGCCCGCCCGGGATACGCGTCCGCTACCTCGCGAACCCACGCTTCCGCGAAGGCGCGATCCTCTCCCTCTGGACGGCGCGCGACGCGCTCGACGGCGCCGTCCTCGTCATGGACGCCGACGTGCTGTGCCCGCCGGCGATGATCGCGCGCCTCGTCCGCTCCGAGCACCGGAACTGCTTCCTGCTCGACGCCAGCGTCGAGCCGACGGGGGAGGAGCAGATGCTCCTCGTCGACGGCGACCGCGTGCGGAACATCGTCCGCGGCGGCGCGCCGGGGTACGAGCTTGCGGGTGAGTCCGTCGGGTTCCTGAAGCTCGGCACCGGGGCCGCCCGCGTGCTCCGCGAGCTCCTCGAGATCCGGATCGCCGCCGGCCACACCGGCATCGAGCACGAGGAGGTGTATCCGGAGCTCTGCGAGCGGGTCGCGATCGGCTACGAGCGCGTCGACGGGACGCCGTGGACCGAGATCGACTTCCCTGCCGACGTCGCACACGCGGAGCGGGAAATCCTCCCGAAGATGACGTCGTGAGCGAGCCGGCCCGGATCCGCGACGCGATCATCCTCGCCGAGCCGGATCGCGACCCGCTCCGGCCCGTCGCGCGCGTCCCGTACCTCGTGCGGACGATCTTGAGCCTCCAGCGTGCGGGGATCGAGCGCTGCGTGGTCGTCGGCGCGGGATCTCCTCCGGCGGACCGGCGGATCCGCTGCGACGTCGTGACGGCGCCGGCGATGCCGCCGGCCGTCGACGACCGGCTGCGCATCGTCGTCGATCCAGGGACGCTCGTCGACGCGACGCTCGTCCGGGACCTCCAGTCACGCGCGCGCCCGGGACGGACACTGGACGTCGCCGAGCTCGGCGGGCGCGTCCGCGTCGTGCCGGGCGCGCTTTCGGCGAATGGCGGCACGCCCGAGCGACCCGCGCACGGGACGCTCCGCCGTGTCGACATGCCGGGCACGGTCGGCGCGCTCCTCCAGGCGCTCGAGAACCCGCGCGACGGCTGGCTCGACCGGATCCTTCATCGCCGGCTGTCGCGGCCGTTGACGCGACTCCTCCTCCACACGCCGCTGTCGCCGAACGCGGTGACCGTGCTCGGCATCGCGCTCGGCGTCGCGGGCGGCTTCGTGCTCGGGCTTCCCGGGCCCTCGGCGGTCGCCGTCGCGATCCTCCTCCTCGTCGCCTCCGCCGTCCTCGATTGCTCCGACGGCGAGCTCGCGCGCATCTGCCACGCCGAGTCGCGGCTCGGACACTGGCTCGACATCTCCGGCGACACCGTCGTCCACCTCGCCGTGCTCTGGGGGATCGTCGAGCGGATCGCGCGGACGGGGAGCCCGCCGGGGCGGGGATGGGTGGTGCTGCTCCTCGTCGGCGTCATCGGCGCGTTCGTCGTCATCACGCGGAGCGAGGCGACGGAGGCGCGACGTCGGCGCGTCGCGGCGTGGGAGAACACCGCGCTCGACCGGGTGCTGTCACCGCTCACGACGCGGGACTGGCACGTCTTCCCGGTCGCGTTCGCGCTGGCGGGACGGCTCGATCTCCTCGTCCCGGCGGCGGCCGTCGGCGCGCAGGTGTTCTGGATGCTCGGGCTCCTGCTCCTCGTCCGCGTCCTTCGCCGCGCGCCGGTTTGACACTTCCGACGCTTCGGTGGATGCGTGAGTCCACCGGAGGCTCTGGTCGTGTCGTGGTGGATGTGGGTCGTCCTCGGGCTCGGGTTGCTCGCATGCGAGCTCCTCACGCCGGGCGGGTTCTTCTTCGTATTCTTCGGCGCGGGCGCCATCGTGGTCGGCGGGTTCGCCTGGGCGGGGCTCGTCGAGACCGCGGGTGCGCAATGGTTCCTCTTCTCCGTCGTCTCGCTCGCTTGCCTGGTCCCGCTCCGCGGCCGGCTCGTCCGCTGGATGTCCGGCGGCGACACGGCCAAGGTGGACGACCTGGTCGGCCAGGCGGCGATCCTCCTCGCCGACCTCCCGCCGGGCGGGTTCGGGAAGGCGGAGCTCCGCGGCAGCGCGTGGAACGCGCGGAACGCGGGCGAGCGTGCCCTGCGGCAGGGTGAGCGCGGCACGGTCACACGAGTCGACGGCCTGACGCTCTGGCTCAGGCCGGAGTAGGCGGAGGGTATCGGATGATGTCCGGTGCGGTGATCGTCTTCCTCGTCCTCGCGATGCTCGTCGTGCTGGTGATCTCCCGCACGGCCGTGGTCGTCCCGCAGCAGAGCGCGTTCGTCGTCGAACGGCTCGGGCGCTACCGCGCGACGCTGGACGCGGGGTTCCACATCCTCCTGCCGTTCGTCGATGCGATCCGCTATCGGCACTCGCTGAAGGAGAGCGCGATCGATATCCCGGAGCAGATCTGCATCACGAAGGACAACGTCCAGGTACACGTCGACGGGGTCCTCTACCTGAAGGTCATGAATCCGGAGCGCGCCTCGTACGGCGTGACCGACTATCTCTTCGCGATCACCCAGCTCGCCCAGACGGCGCTCCGCAGCGAGATCGGGAAGATCGAGCTCGACCGGACGTTCGAGGAGCGCACGCACATCAACCTCGAGGTCGTGAACGAGCTCGACAAGGCGACCGAGCCGTGGGGGATCAAGGTCCTCCGCTATGAGATCAAGAACATCACGCCGCCCGCGGACGTGCTCGCTGCGATGGAGAAGCAGATGCGCGCGGAGCGGGAGAAGCGGGCCGTGATCCTGACGTCGGAGGGGCAGCGCGACGCCGCGATCAACAGCGCCGAGGGCGAGAAGCAGCAGGTCATCAAGGCGTCGGAAGCGAAGAAGCAGCAGCAGATCAACGAGGCCGAGGGCCAGGCCGCGGCGATCCTCGAGGTCGCCCAGGCTACCGCAGAGGGGCTCCGGAAGGTCGCCGAGGCGGTCCACCTTCCCGGCGGCTACGAAGCGGTCCAGCTGCGAGTCGCCGAGCAGTACATCGGCCAGCTCGGCCAGCTCGCGAAGGAAAGCAACACCATGGTGCTCCCCGCGAACGTCGCGGACGTCGGCTCGATGATCGCGCTCGCGATGAAGGTGATCGGCCGCCAGCCCGACGGCGCGACGCCGTAGCGTCAGCTCCACGGCAGCGACGCGCGAGTCTCCCAGTACGCCGCGGGCGGCTCGGCGAGCGTGGCGAGCGTGGCGAGCGGGCCGCGCGCCGCGCCGTCCAGCGCGACGCCGAGCGCACCGACGTGCGACCCGAGCTGCGCTGTCGTCGCCGCGCCCGAGAGGACGACGTCGACCCACGGTCGCTCGAGGATGAAGGCGAGCGCGACCTGATCGATCCCCGCTCCGCACGCGGCGGCGACGTCGCGGAGCGTCTGCAGCAGGCGTCCATCTTCGGCGCGTGTGTTGGCCGCGGTCAGGCGGCCGTTGGCGAGGGCCTCCTTCACGATGACACCCAGCCCCTCGGCGTGCGCCGCCTCGAGGACGGGCGCGAGCGACGGCTCGAGGACGTTGAAGGTCGCCTGCACCGTGTCGAACACGCGCTCCCCGTCGACGCGCGCCGCGAGCGCGATCTCGAGCGTCCGTGCCGACGTCGGACCGCTCAGCGTGAGCCCGACCGCCCGGTACGTGCCCGCGTGCCGGCCGGCGACGAGCGCGCGGAGGAGGGGCGCGTCGGCGAAGACCCCGGACTCCGCCGTCGCGCTGTGGATCTGATACAGGTCGAGGCGATCGCCGAGGAGCGCCGTCGTCTCCGCGAGCTGGGTCCGGAAGCGCGGCAGCGACAGCTCCTTCTCCTCGTGCACCGGCGCGTCGACGCGCCAGTCCCCGGTGTAGCGGTAGCCCCACTTGCTCCCGACGGTGAGCGCGTCGCGGGGGACGCCGCGGTCGCGAAGCCACCGCGTGAGGAACTCCTCGGCCTGCCCGTAGCTCCGGGCCACGTCGACGTATCGAACGCCGGCTTCACGCGCGGCCTCGAGGAGGTCGGCGGTGCGTCGGAAGAGCGCGTCCGGGGTCCGCGATCGCGGAAGATCGTTTGCCCGTCCCAGGTTGATGTAGCCGGGCCGTCCGACGGCGGCGAGGCCGAGGCCGATGCGTGAGACCGTGAGCCCGGTCCGGCCGAGCGCGCGCTCGGTCATCCCCACTCGCTCACGGTGCCTCCGTCATTGCGAAACAAGGCGGCTCCTAGTCGCCGCTGCGGAATCCCGACCGCCGCATCAGGTACACGAGACCGGCGCCGTCGAGGAGGAGCTCGCGGCCGCGCTTCAAGAGCCAGAGCGTCGCCGCCTCGTCCTCCGCCATCCCGAGGAGCCGGCAGAGCGCGACGCCGCCCCATTCCTGCGTTCCAAGCCCGCCCGGGATCACGACCGCGGCGGCGCGGATCGGCTGCGAGAGCGCCTCGATGATGATCGCGTCGACCAGCGGCACGGGGGCGCCGATCAGGTACATGATGAGCGAGACCTCCGTCACGCCCATGAGCCAGCCGGCGAGGTGCCATCCCGTCGCCCGCCAGAACGCGTTCGACTCGAAGCCGTAGAAGTCGGCGAGCCGCGCGTCGATCTCGCGCGCGCTCGGCTCGAAGCGGGCGAGGAGCCGCGAGCGGGGTGCCAGCCGGCGGAGCCATCCCCAGACCGTCGTGACCGGCGCGCGGCGCTGCAGGCGGACGAGGGCCATCGTGAATCCGGCCGTCGCGATCAGCAGCAGCGCGACGAGCGCGATGCCGAAGCCCCGTCGCTCCCAGCGCTCGCACAGCGCCGCCACCCCGACCACGACGAAGAGGCTCTGCGACACCGTGAGCGCGGTCTTGGCGATCACGATCGAGGCGAGGCTGTCCGAGGTCGGGACGTCCCAGCTGCGCAGGAGGTGCGCCTTCACCGGCTCGCCGCCGACGGCGGCGGTCGGCGTGACGCTGTTGATCGCCTCGCCCGCCATCCGGACGAGGACCAACGAGTGGAACGGCACGCGCCGCGCCGCCTCGGGCGACAGCGCACAGCGCCAGCCGAGCGCGTCGAAGCACGCGATCACGATCCACGGCAGCAGGACGAGCGGCGCGGCCCAGCCGAGCTCGCCCATGTGCTCGTGAATGGCGTCGACGTCGGCGTGGTAGATGAGGAAGCCGAGGAGGCCGAGGCCGACGACGACCGCGAGGGCGGTCCGGACCCGGGAGGAGCGGCGCGACGCGACGGGCGCACCCGTCGCCGTCGCCTCAGGCGGACGCTCCCCCGCGAGCCGCTGCATCCCCCGCCGCCTCTAGCACCTCGACGACCCGGAGCGAACGGGCCCCACTACTGAGCGGCTCGGTGCCCGCGAGGATGCTCTCGACGAAGTGCTCCGCGGCGAGCGAGAGCGGCTCCGCGGCCGCAGGGATCTCGAGGCGGTGGGCCGCGAAATGCGTGACCGGGATGATGGGCGCGGCGGCGGCGTCGCCGTTCGGCGCGCTGGCGTCGAGCGCGTAGTCGTAGAGCGTGACGCCCCGCTTCTCGAAGCGTCCCTCGTAGCCGAGCATGCGCTCGCGCCCGATCACCGTGACCTTCGCCGTCTTCTCGGGGTGGAGCCAGCTCAGGTAGATGTGCGCCGATACGCCGCCCTCGAGCACCAGATCGGCGACGATCATGTCGGCGACGCCGGGCTGGAGGTAGCAGTGCTGGTGCATCCGCACCTCCACCACGCGACGCGGCACCAGGTAGAGGAGGATCGAGACGTCGTGCGGCGCCGAGTTCCACCACACGTTCGAGTCGCGCTTGATGCGGCCCATACCGAGCCGCTCGAACGACAGGTGGTAGACGTCGCCGAGGCCGCCGGCGTCGATGATGCGCTTCATCTCGCGGACGAGCGGGTCGTAGAGGAACGTCTCGTCGACGAAGAGCGTGCGGTCGGCGCACCGCGCCGCCTCGACGAGCTCCGTCCCGTCGCGCACCGAGAGCGCCAGCGGCTTCTCGACCCAGACGTGTTTCCCGGCTTCGAGCGCCGCCGACGCCATCGCGTGATGGCGCGACGGCGGCGTCGCGAGCACCACCGCATCGACGTCGTCTCGGCGGAGCAGCTCGGCATAGTCGGACGTTCCCCGCGCGCCGGGGTGCTCCGCGGCGAACGTCGCGACCCGCGCGGGGTCGAGGTCGCAGAGGCCGGTCAGGCGGGCGTTCGCGGTCTTCGCGAACGTCCGCACGAGGTTCTTCCCCCAGTAGCCGAGGCCGACGACGGCGACGTCGACGCGAGCCGGCGCCATCAGCCGCTCCTCCGGATGCGGAACACGCCCTCCGCCTGCGCGCGGACGAACCGCTCGACGTTGTACGCGACCGCCCATCCGATCCCGGCGACCACGCCGGCGATGACTGCGGTCCCGGCGACCGGCCCGCGTCCCTTCGGCCAGCCGAGGACGCCGAGGACGAGGACGAGCAAGGCGAGGACGAGCGCGGCCTGGACGCCACCGAGCGCGCGCCCGAGCATCGGTCCGCGCGTGGGACGTCGGACGAGCAGCGGCAACGCGAGCAGGTCGCGCAGCACGACGAGCGTCCGCGACAGCCCGTAGTGGGACTGCCCCGAGCCGCGCCGCCGGTCGTTCACCGACACCTCGGCAACGCGCGATGGCGCGACGCCGAGAATCGCCGGGAGGAAGCGGTTCATCCCGCGCGGCAGCTGCACGTTCCGGAGGACCTCGCGGCGATACGCCTTGAGCCCGCAGCCGCAGTCGTACACGGAGACGCCCGTCGCGCGCGCGATCAGCCAGTTCGCGATCCGCGACGGCAGGACGCGCGTCACGAACGCCTCCTGCCGCTCGCGCCGCCGGCCGCTCACGACGTCGATGTCGGGTCCGAGTCGCGCGAGCAGCGCCGGCACGTCCGCGGGATCGTTCTGCCCGTCGCCGTCGAGCGTCACGACGACCTCCCCGCGCGTTTCGGAGAACCCCGCCGACAGCGCCGCCGCCTCGCCGAAGTTGCCGTCGAGTTCGACGACGCGCAGGTGTGGGTCGCGCGTCTGGATCTCGGCGAGCCGCGCGCGGGTCGCGTCGCGGCTACCGTCGTCGACGAAAAGGATCTCGTAGGAACGGCCGAGCGACGTCGCGGCGCGCGTCAACTCCGCGTGCAGCGGCGCGACGTTGCCCTCCTCGTTGTAGACCGGGACGACGAACGACAGTGCGACCGACGAGGGGGGCTCGCTCATCCGCGGAAGAACCCCGCGACCGCGTCCGCCACCCGCTCGACCTCGAGGTCGGTCAGGTCGGCGTGAACCGGCAGCGAGAGCATCTCGCGGGCGGCCTGCTCGGCGCGCGGCAGCGCCGGCGTCTCGCCGTACGCCCGCACCCAGGCCGGCTGGCGATGGATCGGCAGCGGATAGTGGATGCCGGTGTCGATCTCCTCGGCGGCGAGATGGGCGCGGAGCGCATCCCGGGCGGGCGTGCGGACGACGTATTGATGGTAGACGTGCCGCCGGCGCGGGCTGTCCGGCGGCGGGACGACGACGTTCCCGAGGCGCTCGCCGTAGTACGCGGCGATCGCCGAGCGGCGCTCGTTCCGGACGTCGAGACGACGGAGCTTCACGCGCAGCATGGCGGCTTGCAGCTCGTCGAGCCGGCTGTTCATGCCGAAGAACTCGTGGTCGTTCTTCTGGACCTGGCCGTGCGTGCCGAGGAGCCGCACGCGCTCGGCGACGCCCGCGTCGTCGGTGCTGACGAGCCCCGCGTCGCCGTAGGCGGCGAGGTTCTTCACGACCCCGAGGCTGAACGCACCCGCGACGCCGAAGGAGCCGACTTTTCGCCCGTCGAGCGTGGCGCCGTGCGCGTGCGAGCAATCCTCGATCACGAGCAGCTGGTGGCTCGCCGCGAGCGACAGGATCGGCGCCAGCTCCACTGGAAGGCCGTGAAGATGGACGACCAGGATCGCGCGCGTGCGCGGCGAGACGTGCGCGGCGAGGTCGTCGGGGTCGGGGCCGAGGTCCTCGCTCCGGATGTCGACCGCGATCGGCGTGGCGCCCGCGGCATGGATCGCCTCGACCGCCGCGATGAAGGCGTTCGCCTGGACGAGCACCTCGTCGCCCGGGCCGACCCCCGCGGCGAGCAGCGCGAGCAGCAGCGCGTCGGTTCCCGACGCGACCCCGCGCACGTGATGGACGCCGAGATAGGCCGCCATCTCGGTCTCGAACGCCCGGACCTCCTCGCCGCCGAGGAGATGCATCCGATCGAGCACTCGCTCGCAAGCCGCGAGCAACTCCACCCGGGAACTCTGGTATTCGCGGACCAGATCCAAGAGCGCGACCCGCTCCGCCCCCGCCTCCTGCCGTGCCAACGCCTTCATCACTCTGCTCCCAGTTCCAGAATTCTCGGTGCTGCTGGAATTCTTGAATCGTAACGGGCGTCCGGAGGACACGCAAGCACGTTGACTTTTGCCGTGCGATCACCCAAGGAGCCTGGGTGGCGGTGTACGAGGAAGAGTTGTTGGCGGTTTCGCGCGTCGAGGCGCGCGCGCTGCCGCTCCGCCGCGCGGCGGCGCTCCTCGTGGCGCTCGCGGCCGGAGTGCTGTTCGCGGTCCGCCTCGATCTGCCGGGCTTCTTCGACAACGAAGGACGCTACGCCGAGGTCGCGCGCGAGATGCTCCAGAGCGGCGACTGGCTCTCGCCACACCTCGATTTCAGGCTCTTCCTGAACAAGCCGCCGCTGGCTTTCTGGCTCACCAGCCTCGTGTTCTCGATCGGCGGGCCGAGCGAGTGGGGGCGTCTGGTTCCCGTCGCCGCGGCGGTCGTCGCGCTCTTCGCGACCGCGCGGCTCGGCGCGCTCCTCTACGGGGAAGCGGCCGGCGTGGTCGCGGCGATCGCGCTCGCATCGAGCCTCGGGTTCGTGCTCGAGGCACGGACGCTGCGCCCGGACATGATCGTGACGGCGACGGTCGTCCTCGCGCTGCTCTGGTGGCTTCGCGCCGAGCGGAACGACGGGCGGCGCGGCGCGTGGCTCGTCGGTCTCTGGACCGCGCTCGGCGTCGGCATGCTCGCCAAGGGCTTCGTGCCGGTCGTGCTCGCCGGGATCCCGATCGCGACCGTGACCGTCCTCGATCACGGCTGGCGCGGTGTCCGGCGGCTGCGGCCCGGCGTCGGCCTCCTCGTGCTGGCGGCGATCGTGCTCCCGTGGCACGTCGCCGTCGCGCTTCGCCACCCCGGGTTCGCCTGGGACTACGTCGTGAATCAGCACCTGCTGTTCTTCCTCGACAGAAAGCTGCCACGCGATTCCGAGGGCGACTCGCTCGTGTTCTTCTGGACCGCGTTCGTCGGACGCGGATTCCCGTGGACGATGTTCCTCCCCCTGACGGTCGGCGAGGCGCTCCGGGGATGGCGGCGCGTCGGCACGGACGAGGCGCGGGCGACGTTCGTCCTGTGGATATGGCTCGGCGGTGCGCTCGCGTTCTTCTCGTGCGCGCCGTCGCGCCTCGAGCACTACTCGATCCCCGCCCTCCCCGCGGTCGCGATCCTGGCGGCGCGCGTGTGGCAGCGGGCGGCGGCGGGCACGCTCCACGCGCGCGCGTGGCGGTACGTCGTTGGCCTCGGCGCGGTGGCGACGTCCGCCGGCCTCGCGGGTGCCGTCTTTGGAGAACGGTTGCTCCGGGAGACGTACTGGATCGCGCAGGTGCCGAGCCTCCTCGCGCTGGCGCTGCCCGCGGCCGCGGTCGTCGTCGTGACCGGTCTCGGGATGGTCTTCGCCGCCACCGCCCGGCGACCGGCGGTGCTCGTCGGCGTGCTCGCCGCGGCGATGCTCCCGGCGGCGGCAATCGTGCTGCGGGCGGAGGTCGACGCCGAGCCGCTCTTCTCGTGGCGTCCGGTCGCCCGCGCGCTCGGCGGTGCGGCGTCGGCGGACACGGAGATCGTGTTCGAGGCCCCGGACGAATATCAGCTGGTGGGCGGGCTCGCGTACTACACCGGGCGTCGCATCACGCTGCTCGAGCCGCCCGGCGGCTTCGTGCCGCCGACCTACCTCGCGGGACAGATGGACGGGATGTTTCTCTCGCGCGCGGCATTCGCCCGCCGCTGGCAGGCGGGGGAACGTCTCGCCTTCGTCAGCGACCCGCAGCGACGCCGCGAGGATCCGGCGACGCTCGTCCCCGGCCCGTTCCGCGTGGTCGGCCGCTTCGGTGACCGATGGGTGCTCACGTCCGTCCCGCCCGGCGTCGGCTGATCGTCGTCGCGCTCGCCGCCGCGCTCCTGCGGCCGGGTGCGGGACGCGCCGACACGAGCTTCATCCCGATCCCGGAGATCATCACGGATCCGAACGAGGGTAACACCTTCGGGATCCTCGGCGTCGTCCTGTTCCTCGACGAGCGCGACGAGATCAAATACATGCTCGCGCCCGACATCCGCTACAACGACACGAAGGGCACGTTTCCGACCTTCCGCTTCTTCGGCTACCCCTCGCCGGCGCGCCGGTACTCGGTCGTCCTCGGCAAATCGACCACCAAGGACGAGGACTACGAGCTCGAGTACACCGACCGCACGTTTTGGGACGGCCGCGCGTTCGTGCTGGCGTCGTTCCTCCACGAGAAGGACTCGACCGAGCGGTTCTACGGCTTCGGCAATCACTCGCATCAGAACCCGATCCCGACGCCGTTCGGCGGACTCACCGGCGGCGAGTCGAACTACACCGACGTCGACACGCAGGCGCAGGCGACGCCGGGCGTCTGGGTCCTGCCGTCCCTCAACCTGTCGTACCGCATGCGGATCCGGGACTACGGGATCGAGACGGGACAGGTGAAGAGCGTGCCGTTCGTCCGCGAGACGCATCCCGAGGCCCGCGGGCGCGGCCTCGAGGGCGGAACGTACTGGGCGCACCAGGTCTCGCTCACCTACGACAGCCGCGACTCGACCGACATCCCGACGCACGGCGCACTCGCCTTCCTCTACAGCGAGGCGGCGGCGCGGCAGCTCGGGAGCCATACGTCCTTCGTCAAGTTCGGCGGCGACTGGCGCGACTTCATCCCGCTGCGGAACGGCAACCCGACGCTCGCCCTGCACGGGCTCCTCAACTACACGACCGGCGACAAGGACACGCCCTTCTGGGAGCTCAGCTCGCTCGGGGGGCGGCGCGGGCTCCGCGGCTATGGCTCGCATCGCTTCATCGACTTCAACCGCTCGCTCGCGCAGGCGGAGCTTCGGACGCGCGTCTACCAGCGTCACATCTTCGGCGTGAACATGGAGATCGAGCTCGCGCCGTTCCTCGAGTTCGGACAGGTGTTCCGCCGCGTCCTCCAGTCGCCCGTCAACGACCTCCACGGCGTCTACGGCATCGGCTTCCGCGGCATCGTCCGGCCGCAGATCGTCGGCTTCGTCGACGTCGGGCGCGGGTCGGAGGGCACCGCGGTCTTCACGGGGGTCGACTACCCGTTCTGAGTCCGGGCGGCTCCGCGCGCCCGCCGCTCTCGGCCGCGGGAACGAGCCGTCCGCGCGGCGCCGCGACGAGCGCCAGATGGCCGCGGCGCCCCTGGCGGCCCTCGCTGACGGCGAGAACCGGCAGCGCGCGGCCGGACTCGTCGCGGAGCCGACGCCACTCGTCCTCCCAGAGCAGAAGATGCCCGTCGTCCGGCGCGCCACGCGCGGGCCAGCGGCGAAGCGTCGCCGGCGCGTAGAAGCGAAGGCCCGGGTCCGGTGGATAGAACGCGTAGAGCGGCGCCGCGTCGACGCGTGCGGACACCGTCGAGAAGAAGCTCCGGAGGCTCCCCGCGCGCGCGAGCGCCGGGTGGAAGATCGCGTCGAACGTCGCCGTCCAGACGACGAACGTCGCCGCGACGACGAGGACGAGCCGCCGCCACTCACCGCGCGCCGCCGCATGCGCGACGACGGTCGCCGCGATGACCGTCCCCACGGCGACGAGAAGAATCGCGGGACGCGCCGCGCGCGCCGCCGCGGTGAGGACGTCGACGTCGCGTGCGCTATCGGATCGGAGCCACGGCCCCGCGAGGCTTCCCGCGTCGAGTCCGAGCGCGACGGCGCCCGCCACGGCGGCGAGCGCGAGCGCGGCTGGCGCGTACGCGGCTGCGCCGAGGCGCGCGACGCGGCGGTCGCCTCCCGACGTCGTGCCGGCGCCGAGGAGGAGCGCGACCGCGGGCGCGAGCGGCAGCAGGTAGACGCTGCGCTTCGCGGCGGCCGCGGAGAAGAAGACGACCCCAGTCACGACCCACGCGGCCGCGAAGAGCGCCGCCGGCCGCCGCTCCGGACGCAGCGGCGTCGCGACGAGCGGCAGAAGCGGCGTCCACGGGAGAAGACCCACGAGGCCGAGCGGGAAGAGATAGAGGATGCCGTGGCCGTGCCCCGTCGCGCCGCGCTCGGCGTCCGTGAAGCGGAGCCAGTTCTCGCGCACGGCGACGTCGAGGAATGCGCTCCCTTCACGCGCGAACGCCGTCGCATACCAGAGTCCGCCGACGATCCCCGCGACGCCGAGCGCCGGCAAGAGTCGGAGCGGCGCCGCGTTCCGCTGGAAGACCGCGAGCGCGACGACGGCGAGCGCCGGAAGCACGAGCGCAACCGGTCCCTTCGCGAGCGTCCCGAGCGTCGCGCCGGCGGCGGCGACGACGAGCCAGAGACGTCCGCCGCGCTCGAGAGCGAGCATCGCGGCGGCGAGGACGGCGGTCAGCGACGCGGCGAGCGTCATGTCGACGCGGGCGCTCGTCGCGGCGCGGGTCCACTCGAAGGTCGTGGCGAGGACGAGGCCGGCGGGAAGCGCTGCCGGCGCGCCGAAGATCGCCCGTGCCGTCGCCCACGTGCCGACGACCGCCGCCGCCGCCGCGATCGCCGATGGCAGGCGGAGCGCGCGCTCGGGCGGGTCCGGCAACGTCGCGAGCGACGTCGCCGCGAGCCAGTAGTAGAGCGGCGGCTTCCGCGCCGGCTCGCCCTCCGGCCGTGCCGGGACGAGCCACGAGCCCGTCCGGAGCATCTCGCGGACGACGAGCCCCTCGCGCGGCTCGCCTCGCGTGTAGAACGGGATGTCGCCGAGTCCCGTCAGATAGAGGACCGCACAGGCGGCGACGAGAACGACGGCCTCGTGACCCGGCTTCATCGCCCGGACGGGCCCGTCGAATTGCACCTCGGAAGGCGCGCTGTTACCGTTCGCGAATGGCCGCGCGCGCGACGGCGGAATACGACGCCCGCTGGGGCTACCGCCACTTCGACGCGCGCCGATACGAGCGACGCCGGTACGGTGGGTTCTTCCGCGGCATGAACTTCCGGCTGCTCGCGCGCGCCCTCGGTCGCGCGCTCGCCGGCGTGCGCGGCATCGTCCTCGACGTCCCGTGTGGGACCGGCATCCTCGGCGACGTCTTCGCCGCGCGGGGGCTCCGCGTCGTCGGCGCCGATATCTCGCCGGCGATGCTCGACGTCGCGCGCGACCGGAATCACGGTCTCGGGCACGTCCGCACCGACCTCGAGATGCCGCCATGGCGCCCGCGGAGCTTCGATGCGGTCGTGTGCGCGCGCTTCCTGATGCACGTTCCGGCGGCGGATCGACCGCGCGTCCTCCGGACGCTCGCCGGGCTGTCGCGCGGACCGCTGGTCGCCACGTTCTGCCATCCCTACACGCTGAAGAGCTTCGGCCGCGCGGTCCGGCGGATGCTCGGCCGGAGCCCGAAGCGGAGCCCGCGAGTCACGCGGCATGAGCTCGAGGCGGAGGTCGCGGCGGCGGGACTTCGCCTCGACCGCGTGATCCCCGTTCTGCCGCTCCTCTCGGAGGTGTGGGTGGTGGTGATGCGCAACCCGGCCGCGACCTAGCAGCTCGACCAAGGAGACCGCAATGACGACGACCATCGAGGGCGTGTCCGCCCGCGAGATCCTCGACTCGCGTGGCTTTCCGACGGTGGAGGCGATGGTCACGCTCGCCGGCGGCGTGCACGGCACGGGCGCCGTGCCGTCAGGGGCGTCCACCGGCGAGCGCGAGGCGATCGAGCTCCGCGACGGCGACCCGAAGCGCTACGGCGGCAAAGGCGTGCGGCGCGCGGTCGCGAACGTAAACGAGATCCTGGCACCCGAGCTCCGCGGGATGGACGCGAGCGATCAGGCCGGCATCGACGGGAAGCTCATCGCCCTCGATGGCACGGAGAACAAGTCGCGACTCGGCGCGAACGCGCTGCTCGCGGTTTCGCTCGCGTGCGCGCGCGCTGCGGCCGCAGCGGCGAAGACGCCGCTCTACCGGAACCTCGGCGGCGCCGCTGCGAGCCTCCTCCCGGTCCCGCTTCTGAACGTCATCAACGGCGGCCGGCACGCGACCAACTCGCTCGACTTCCAGGAGTTCATGATCGTGCCGCACGGCGCGCCGTCGTTCGCGGAGGCGATGCGCTACGGCGTCGAGGTCTACCACGCGCTGCGGAAGCTGCTCGAATCACGCCATCTCACGACGGCGGTCGGCGACGAAGGCGGCTTCGCGCCGGCGCTCGGCAGCCACGAGGAGGCGCTCGACCTGCTCGTCGAGGCGATCCGCGCCGTGGGCCTCGCCCCGGGAGAGGACGTCTCGCTCGCGCTCGATGCGGCGGCGAGCGAGCTCGTCGAGGCCGGCGGCTACGCGTTCCGGAAGTCGGGCGGCCCAAAGCGGAGCGCCGACGACCTGATCGCGCTCTACGACGGCTGGTGTCGCTCGTACCCGATCGTGTCGATCGAGGACGGGCTCGGGGAGAACGACTGGGCGGGGTGGCAGCGCCTCACCGCGGCGCTCGGCAAGCGGGTCCAGCTCGTCGGCGACGACGTGTTCGTGACGAACGAGCGCCTGCTCGCGCGCGGGATCCAGGACCACGTGGGCAACGCGATCCTCATCAAGCTGAACCAGATCGGGACCGTGACCGAGACCCGCGCAGCGATGAAGCTCGCTGCGTCGGCCGGCTACCGCTCGATCGTGTCGCACCGCTCCGGCGAGACCGAGGACGCGTTCATTGCGGATTTCGCGGTGGCCAGCGGCGCCGGACAGATCAAGACCGGCGCGCCGTGCCGGTCGGAGCGGACGGCGAAGTACAATCGTCTCCTCGCGATCGCGGACGAGCTCGGCGGTCGCGCGCGCTACCTCGATCCGTTTTCCGGCGGCGGCCGGTTGGCGTAGAGCCGGCGGCGCGGCGTCGCGTGCCAGACGTGGGCGCGCGCACCGAGGATCTCCTCGAGCTTGGCGAAGTGCCGGTGACCGGTCACGACGAACGCCGGCCCGTCGCCGGCGAAGATCGTGCGGACGAGCTCCGCGTCGTCGGTCGTGACCGTCGGGGCGCGCAGGTAGAAGGTGAGGGACGGGTCGTGGATGCCGAACGCCACTACCGGCGCGGAGCCCGCGGTCGCGATCAGCGCGGCCGCGTCCCGGTCGCTGTGGAGCGCGCCCGCGGCGGGGAGCACGAAACGTAGCGCGAGCGCGTACAGCGTGATCGTCGCGCCGAGCACGGCGACCGGGACGAGCGCGAGCCGGCCAGCGCGGAGCACGGCGACGATTCCGGCTGCGGCGCCGAGGCTCGCCAGCACGGCGAGGACCCGCCCGGCGATCGATACGGGGTACCGGTGCGCGATCCACGGCGCCGCCAGCGCGATCGCTCCGAGGGCCAGGACCGCGACCCAGCCCGCGGCCGCGAGCAGCGACTCGTCCCGCTCGTGCGCCCCCTCCATCACGACGCCGGCGAGGTCCTCGCCGACGACGAGCGCGAGCGGGACGAGCGCCGACAGCGCGTACGTCGCGAGCTTCCCGTGCGCGAGCGACAGGAACACCGGGACGAACGCGGCCCACAGGACGAGCGCGCGCCGGCGCGGGTCGCGCGCCGCGCGCACGACGGCACGCGGCGCGAACAGCGTCCACGGCAGAAACAGGACCGGGATCCAGACGAAGTAGTACCAGACCGGCGCCGCGTGCGGGCTCGCGGGCACGAGACGGCGGAAGTTCGTTGCGGCGAAGGCGGCCACGTAGCTCGGATCGAAAATCGCGAGCGGGACGTAGAGGACAGCGGCGATCCCCGCGGTCAATGCGATACCACGCCCGAGGCCGAGGCCGCCCACCGCCGGCCGCGGACGGCGTGCGAGCGCCGCCAGCACGAGTGGTCCCGCGATCAGCGCCGCGCCGATCGGACCTTTCACCAGCGTCCCCAATCCCGCGGCGACGTACGGCGCGATCGGCGGGCGGCGCGGCTCGGGATGCTCCATCCACGCGAGCCCGGCGAGGACGCCGACCGCGATGCAGGCCGTCACCGTCATGTCGAGGATGCCGAGCCGCGCGAGGCCGAGCCAGCCGACGGTCGTTGCGGCGACGAGCGCGGCACCGACGCCCGCCGCGACGCTCGCATGCCGGGCGCCGTACGCGTAGATCGCGAGCACGCCGACCAACGCGGCGAGCGCGCTCACCGAGCGCGCGGCCGTCTCCCCGACGCCGCCCCAATGGTAGGCGAGCGCGACGAGCCAGTAGTAGCCCGCCGGCTTCTCGCGGTACGGACGAAAGTCGAGCGTCGGCAGGAAGAGCGCGCGCATCCCCTGCGCCGCGGCCATCTCCCGCGCGACCTCCGCGTGCCGCGCCTCGTCGGGGTCGAACAGCGGGTACCGATCGAGACCGTGGAGGAAGAGCACGCCGGCGGCGAGCGCGACGAGGAGCCCGCCGACGATCGCGCGTCCCGGAGTCGGCATCGACTATGGACCGCCGACGGCCGCGGGTAGTATGTCGCCCGCATGCCGTCCCGCCCGATCTTCCTCGCGCTCGCCGCGGCGGCGATCCTCGGTGCGGCGCTCGGCGTCGCGGCGGGCTGGGCCTACTGGGGCCGCGCGGCGGCCGCGCAGGCGGATCGGCTCGCATCGCTCGAATCGGCCGCGACGCAGATCCAGGTCGAGCGGGAGCGCCTCCGCCACGAGCTCGACGACATCGTCCGCGAGCGGCGCGAGATGGCGGCCACGGCGGAGCATCTCCGCAGCCAGGTCGACCAGCAGCTCCGGCGCCTCGAAGCCCTCGCCGCGGAGCTCGAGCCGCCCGCGGCCGAGGGCGCCTCCCCGCCGACCGCGACCCCGTGACCGCGGCCGCCCCGTCAGGAGCGCGCCCGCGATCCGCTCACTACTCGGATCTCGTCCTCCCAGCGGATGCGACGGTAGTCGAAGTTCGTCACCTCCACCGGGTTGAACTTGATGATCTCGAAATAGGGGGAGAGGTCGAAGTCGCGCGGTGTGATGATCGACGGCAGCTGCCGGCGGAAGAGCGCCGGATACGGCGGCGGCGTGCGGCGCAGCATGCGGTCGAGGAGCCGGCGCGGTGCGGTCGTGGTCGACGCGAGCGTCGTCACCGGCAGGATCGGGAAGCCGACGTTCTGGAACGCGCGACCGATGAGGCTCGAGCAGATGACCTGGGTCGGAAGGCCACTCCCGAACTGCAACGCCTGGCGGCGGAAGCGGCGCGGGATCAGACTCACCGGGAAGAAGTAGCGCGCCAGGTCGAAGACGTTCTTCATGTCGTAATGGAGCCCGAGCTGCGCGATCACCTCGTCGAGGACGCGTTCCAGGTCGTCGCGGCGGAGCGCCGCCGGCCGGCAGATGCGGAGGTTGAAGTTCGCGTACTTCGAGAGCGGCGACGCGATCACGCCGTCGACGAGCGCCTCGATGATCATGTGCTCGGCGTCGCGCCCGTGCGTCGCGACGAGCGCCTCGCGCTGTCCCGGGAAGCGCTTCAGGATATCGTCGCCGACGTAGAGAACGGAGTGGGACCACGTGCTCTGCGTCAGGTACTTGATGACCTCGCTGATCCGCTGATCGCCGTCGACCAGGATGACGTCGCCGATGCGGAGTGTCCGGAGGAGGCTGTCGAAGTCGTTCGGGAGGAGGAGCGTGTAGTTGCCGCGCGCCTTCGTCAGCACGCGCGCCGCGAGATCGAACACTTTCGTGCGGAGCCACCCCGCCATTGATGGCACGTATTGTAGCCCGCGGCCGCGCGTGTCCGAAGCACGTCCATCCGGGGGCGGCCGCCTTCCGGCGCCGCCTCCTCAGCTGGTACGGCCGCCACCAGCGCCGCCTCCCTTGGCGGGGGGTACGCGACCCCTATGCGGTCCTCGTCTCCGAGATCATGCTCCAGCAGACGCAGGTCGCCCGGGTCACCGAGTTCTATCCGCGGTTCCTCGCACGCTACCCCACCCTCGAGGACCTCGCCGCCGCCAGCCCGGGGGCCGTCCGCGAAAGCTGGGACGGCCTCGGCTACTACGCCCGCGCGCGGAACCTCCATGCCGCGGCGCGCCACGTAGTCCACGCGGGCACCGGTCGCCTCCCCGACACCGTAGAAGAGCTCCGAAAGCTCCCCGGCATCGGCCGCTACACGGCCGGCGCCGTAGCGAGCCTGGCCTTCAACGCCGACGTCCCCGCCGTCGACACCAACGCGGCGAGGGTACTAGCGCGCGTCTTCGGCCTCCGTGGCAAACCGAAGACCGCTCGCCACGAACACCGAGTCTGGACCATCGCCGCTGCCCTCGTTCCGAGAAACCGGTCAGCAGACTGGAACCAGGCCCTGATGGACCTGGGCGCGACCTACTGCACCGCGCGCTCCCCCCGCTGCAAAGCATGTCCCGTCCGCAGCGGCTGCAAATACCTCCGCCGCAGGACCGGTTAGCGCGCGACCGTACCGAAACTCCGCGAGCCGGGGCGGGGGTCGCAGCGACGAACAGGGTGCGCGGTCCCCGGCCCACCTACGCCGGGTCGTGGTAGATCCCGCGCCGCGCCGGGAACCGCCAAGGGCCCCGTGAGGAGCGGAGACCCCAGCCCCGGCTCGCGGCAATAGCGGTAAACGAGCCGACCGCTACGCCAGCCCCGCGTGGCAGAGGTACTCAGCCACGAGGACCGCACCATGCGCCGCGCCCATGCGGGTGTTGTGGGACAGCGCGACGTACTTGAGCCCGTTCGGGACCGCGGGCTCGGAACGGATGCGGCCGACGCTCGTCGCCATGCCACCCTCGGCATCGCGATCGAGCCGCGGCTGCGGACGGAACGGATCGTCGTGCACGAGGATCGGGTGCGCGGGCGCGCTCGGCAGCCCGAGACCGGCGTAATCGCCGCGGAACGCGCGCATCGCCTCCGCGGCCGCTGCCGGATCGCAGCGCCGCTCGGTCTCGACGATGATCGACAGCGTGTGTCCCTCGAGGACGCCGACGCGGGTGCAGGTCGCGCCGACCGCGGCCGGGTGCGGCTCGATGCCGCCCTCGCCGAGCCGCCCGAGGATCTTCGCGGTCTCCGTCGCGACCTTCTCCTCTTCCTTCGGGATGTACGGGATCACGTTGTCGACGATGTCGAGCGCGACCACGCCGGGCGAGCGGCCCGCGCCCGAGATGCCCTGGAGCGACGTCATCAGGACGCGCGCGATCCCGAAGGCATCGAGGATCGGCTTCAGCGAGATCGCGAGACCGACCGTGGTGCAGTTGGGCAGGGGCAGGACGAAGCCCTTCCAGCCGCGCCGCCGGCGCTGCTCGGCGACCAGCGGGAGGTGCGTCGCGAGGTTCACCCCCGGCAGCGCGATCGGGACGTCGGCCTCGTAGCGGAACGCGGACGCAGTGCTGATGACCGGCACGGCGCGCGCGTAGAGCGGCTCCAGCTCGCGCGCGGCATCGCTCTCGACCGCGGCGAAGACGATGTCGACGGAGCCGGGATCGAGGCGCGTGGCGTCCTGGACCTGGAGCGCGAGGAAGTCGGCGGCCGGCTCGGCATCTGCGACCCACCAGCGTCGCGCGCCGCTCGCATCGCGGATCGCCTCGGCGTACGTCCGGCCCGCCGACCGCGCCGACGCGGCGAGCGCGGTCACCTCGAACCAGGGATGGCCGGCGAGCGAGGCGAGGAACTGCTGACCGGCGATGCCGGTCGCTCCCACGACGGCGACGCGTCGTCTCCGCATGATCGTCGGCGAGTATTCCCGGCGACCCCGCGGGGAGTCAACCGATCGCCGGCGACGAACGTGGACGCGTCACTCGTCCGCGCGCGGCTGCATCCCGTACTTCCGGAGCCGGCGCGAGAGCGACCAGCGGCTGATGCCGAGGATGCGCGACGCGCGTCGCTGATTGCCGCGCGCCTCCTCGAGCACCCGCTGAATGTGTCGCATCTCGACGTCGCGGAGCGACGGCAGCGGCCCGCGCTCCTCACCGCGCCGTACGCGCTCGGGGAGGTGCTCCGGTCCGATCCGTTGTCCGCGCGCGCGCATCGCGGCGTCCTCGAGCGTCTCCCGTAGCTCGCGGAGGTTCCCGGGCCACGGGTAGTCGCGGAGCATCGCCTCGGCGTCGCGCGAGACCTCGCGCGCGGCCGCCGGCAGATGCCCGCAGCACTGCTCGAGGAAGTGCGCGACGAGCGCGGAGATCTCGTCTCGCCGCTCGCGCAGCGGCGGCAGTGGTAGGATCTCGCCCGCGAGCCGGCTGTGCAGCTCCTCGCGGAAGAGGCCGGCCGGGATGCGCGAGCGGAGGTCGACCGCGGTGCTCGCGAGGCAGCGCGCGTGCGCCGCGACCGGAGCATCCGCGTTCAGCCGCACGATCTCGTGCCGCTCGAGCAGCCGGAGGAGAACCTCCTGCCCGCGCGGCGGCAGCTCGCCGACCTCGGCGAGGAAGACCGTACCGTGCCCGGCTTGCTCGAAGACGCCGATCTTCCGCGGGGCGCCCCGCGCCCCGCCGTCGACGCCGACGAGCTCAGCCTCGATCAGCGGCTCGGAGACGGCCGCGCAATCGAGCACCACGAAGGGATGCGACGCGCGTTCCGAGAGGTTGTGGATCGCCCGCGCCGCGAGCTCGCGTCCGGTACCCGGCTCGCCCGTGATCAGGGCCGGCGCTTCGCTCGCCGCGAGTCGTCGAAGCTGCGGGAAGAGCCGACCGAGCACCGGATCCCGCGCGATCGCATCCTCGAGCCAGCTGTCCGACTTCGAACCTTCCGTCTGTTCGTGAAAAGACTCCATGATTACGAAACTCCCCGGTTGCCCCGGTCCTGCGCCTGGGCTCGCTGGTCACCGCCCATCGCGTCGCCCTCCCTCTGTGTGGGAACTGTGCGACTTCGCAGCAACGGTCGTGCCACGGACGGCACCTGCGAGGGTGTGGAGGATCCCGCGCGAGTGCGGTGCGTCTTGTCGGGTGACGCGACGCACTCCGACAGTCGGGCGTGGTGTCGCGCGGCGTCGGAATCTCCTGCAACGTGCGATCATCGATCGGCGAACGAAAATGCGCGCACCTGGTACGGTTCTTGGGTAGCGACGTATCGTGGCGAACGGCCGAGCGGTCGAGGTCGCGCGCGAAGACGCACATGTCGAGCGTCTCCTCGGCTTGTTGCTCGTCGACGCGCTCCAGACCCTCGCGCGCGGCCCGCATGGGACCGGAGTCCCTGAAACGCGCGCGTGGGTGTGCGCGCCGGCCGACGCGCACACCTACTCGTTCGAGCGGGCGTGCGACGCGTTCGGACTTCCGCCGCGGATGCTCAGGCGGCGGCTCGGCCTTCGTGGGCCGACGCGGACGGTCGGACGGCCGTTGCAACGCGCACCCCGGCCGTAACGAACGCGCCTACGACGGCGAGCGGCTCGCGATCCAGGCGCGGACCGGCTCGAAGACGTCCTGAGGGGCGCGTCGCGCGACCAGCACGTCGACGTGACCGTAGCCGCCGAGCTCCCGCACCGTGGCATTCGGTCCCCCGTACGCCTGTGCCGAGGCACGAACGCGCTCGACCCACGTCGGGCCCATGTTCGTGCTCGCGAACGCGAGGACGGGGAGCGTCTGGCCCGGCCGCGACGGCGCGTCGGCGTCGAGCGCGGCCCGCGGCCACCAGCGATCGTAGGTGCGGAGGAGCCGGGCGACGACTTGCACGTCCGTCACGCCGTCGCGCGCGGCGCTGAGCCCGCCGTTGCCGCCGAAGCTCGGCGCCGAGTAGAGGAGCTCCGTCAGGGCGGCCCCCGCGCTCGGAAACCCGGCGACGGGCGACGGCCCGCGCGGGTCGGCGATCACGGCGGCGAGGAGCTTCGCGCGGACGTCGTAGGGCAGGCGGCTGCCGCCGACGTCGATGGCGGCGTCGCCGTGATCGCTGTCGCGCCCACCGCCCGCCGCGCCGTCGAGGATGACGAGGCCGCCGAGTGCGCCCCGCGCTTGCGACGCGACCCGGTACGCGAGCGCGGCGCCCTGGCTGAAGCCCGCGAGCACGATCGGCGCCGGGTCCCGCGACCGCACAAAGCCGAGCGCCCACGCGATGTCGCCGGCGAAGAGGTCCGACGTCCAGTGCTTCATGACGTCGAGGTCGCCGGACGACGCGTCGGCCGGGACGACGTGCGTCCGGTAGTCGAAGCCCCACGTGCGCATCCCGGCGGCGGCGAGATAGAGACGGAGGTCGGAGCGCGCTTCGACGTTCGCGAGCTCGCCGTTCATGTGCATCCCGGGGAGATAGAGGACGACGGGCCCCGGCGTCTCCGCGCAGAGCGCGAGCCGATGGAGCCCGACGCGATCGAAGCGGCCGCCGGGCGGTCGCGCGCAGGTCCACGCGTCCTCGCAGAGCGCGGTCCCCATGACCTGGCGGACCGCCTGGACGTGCGTGCATCGCGCGGCCTCGCGCTCGACACGCGGCCCGCGACAGCCGATCGCGACGACGAGCCCGACGGCGGCGACGATCCGGAGCGCCGTCATTCAATGCGCAGGAACTCGATGAACTTGTCCGCGGCCGGGGTAAAGTGCTTCCCCTGACGGTGGATGATGCCGAGCGGGCGGAGGAAGATCTCGTCCGAAAGCTGCACGGCGACGAGCGTCTTGCCCTTCACCTCGGGGCGGACCGCGGGCTCGGGAAGGATCGCGAGGCCGGTGCCGATCTCGACCACGCGCTTGATCGTCTCGACGTTGTCGAGCTCCATGACGTAGCGGACGTCCACGCCGTAGCGCCGGAGCAAACGGTCGGTCTCCTTCCGGGTCGGGATGTCGCGCTCATATCCCACCAGCGGCTCGCCCGCGAGCTTCTTGAGCGACACCTGCCGATGCCGCGCCAGCGGGTGTGACGGCGCGCAGACGAGCACCAGCCGGTCCTCACGGAAGGGCAGGAGGCTGATCCCCGGCCGGCGCGTCGGGTAGGCGACGATCCCGAGGTCGACGTTCCCCTTGACCAACTCCTCGTAGATGCGGGTCGAGCGGCTGTACTCGAGGTGGAGGTGGACCTGGGGATAGGCCTTCAGGTAACGCTTGATCTGGGCGGAGAGCTCGTAGAGGCCGATCGAATGCACCGTCGCGACGCGCACCGTACCCGCGATCACCTTGGTGAGCGCCTGGAGCCGCGCTTCCATGTCCTGGTAGCGCTGCACGATCTCCTTGCTGACCTGGTAGAGGATCTCGCCGGCGGGCGTCAGCTGGACGTTGCCGCGCGTCCGCTCGAGGAGCCGGCGGCCGTAGCGCTCCTCGAGCGCACGCACCTGCTGGCTGACCGCCGACTGCGTGACGAAGTTCTGCGACGCCGCGGTCGAGAAGCTCCGCGTCTCCACCACGTCGCAGAAGACCTTGAGGGTTTCGAGATGCATTTGCTAATGCGTCGATTGGCCCGACTTGAGCCCAACTTATACGACTCGACGCGTTCCCGTGCAACGGGATCGTCCGGTCGAACCGGGAGGTACGCATGATCGCGGGCGACGTCGACTACTACGGCGTGGACGAGCTGCTCGAGGAGGACGAGCGCATCACGCGCGGCGCCGTCCGGAGCTTCGTCGAGCGCGAGGCGCTACCGGTGATCGAGCGCTGCCACGCGAACGAGGAGTTCCCGCGGGCGCTCATCCCGCGCATGGCGGAGCTCGGGCTCTTCGGCGCGAACCTCAAGGGCTACGGTTGCGCCGGGCTCTCGAACGTCGCCTACGGCCTCATGATGCAGGAGCTCGAGGCCGGCGACTCGGGCCTCCGCTCGATGGCGTCCGTCCAGGGCTCCCTTTCAATGTACGCGATCTGGCGCTGGGGGAGCGAGGAGCAGAAGCGGCGCTGGCTTCCGGAAATGGCCGCCGGCCGCGCGATCGGCTGCTTCGGCCTCACCGAGCCGGACCATGGCTCCGACCCGGGCAGCATGGAGACGCGCGCCCGCCGCGACGGCAGCGGTTGGGTGTTGTCAGGCGCGAAGCGCTGGATCACGAACGGCTCGATCGCGGACGTGTCGGTCGTGTGGGCGAAGGACGGCGAGACGATCCGCGGCTTCCTCGTCGAGCGCGGGACGCCCGGCTTCTCGGCGCACGACATCAAGGGGAAGTTCTCGCTGCGCGCATCGATCACGTCCGAGCTCGTCCTCGAGGACGTGCGCATCCCGGGAACCGCGATCTTCCCGGAGGCGAGCGGGCTCGGCGGGCCGTTCTCGTGCCTCAACCAGGCGCGCTACGGGATCGTCTGGGGCGCGCTCGGTGCCGCCCGCACCTGCTATCTCACCGCGCTCGACTACGCGCAGCAGCGCCGGCAGTTCGACCGCCCCATCGGCGGCTATCAGCTCGTCCAGCAGAAGCTCGTCCACATGCTGACCGAGATCACGAAGGGGCAGCTCCTCGCGTGGCGTCTCGGCCGGCTGAAGGACGCGGGGACGTTCCGGCCGGAGCAGGTCTCGCTCGCGAAGCGTAACAACGTCGGCGCCGCGCTCGACATCGCGCGTCTGGCGCGCGACGTCCTCGGCGCGAACGGGATCGTGAACGAGTATCCCGTGATCCGCCACATGCTGAACCTCGAGACGGTCAACACGTACGAGGGGACGTACGACATGCACACGCTGATCGTCGGGCGCGACATCACGGGGCTCGACGCGATCCGGTAGACGGGCGGGACGCCGCCTGGCGTGTGCTAGGGCCGATCGCACCCGCGGCGCCCTAAACTCGCGACTTTCTCTCTTTTACTTCCGCGCCGCGGCGTCGCGAATTCGTCCGGGTGATTGACAGGTCGGCGACGACGGCGGGAGCCTCCGAGCCGTGGCCACCGTCGTCGATTTCGATCGCTGGCTCGCCACGGCGATCAACGGGCTCCCGGGCCGATCGCCTGCCTTCGACACGCTCGTCCTCGCGCTCGCGGGAAACCACCTCGTGAAGGGCGGGATCGTGATGAGCTTCGTGTGGGCGGCGTGGTTCTGTCGCTGCGCGCCGCGCGAGGTCGTCCTCCGGCGGAAGAAGATCGTGGCGACGCTCGCCGCCGCGGCCGTGGCGCTCTTCGTGTCCGCGGTCGTGCAGCATCTCGTGCCGATGCGCCCGCGTCCGGTGCACGATCCGACGCTCTTCCTCCGCGCACCCGTCGGGCTCCCGTCGGACGTGATGACGAACTGGAGCTCCTTCCCGAGCGACCACGCGACGCTCTTCTTCTCGCTAGCGACCGGGCTCCTGTTCGTGTCGCGCCCGCTCGGGCTGGCGGCGTGCACCTACGTGACCTTCGTCATCGCGCTGCCGCGTGTCTACGTCGGCTGGCACTATCCGAGCGACGTCGTCGCCGGGGCGGCGATCGGCGTCCTGCTCGTCTGGTTCGCGCAAAGTGCTGCGGTCCGCGACCGGCTGGCGACGCCGGTGCTCGCGTGGGCGCGGCGGCATCCGCAGACGTTCCACGCCGCGTTCTTCGTCCTGAGCTACCAGGTCGCGACGCTCATGGAGGACAGTCGGAGCCTGGCGAACGTCGCCCTCCGGCTGCTGCGCGGCGCGGCGGCGTGATCGCGGCGCTACTCGCGGAACATCTTGCCGCGCGCGCGCACCGGCTCGAGGACGCTCCAGTCGTCGGGCGCCATCGTGTAGCCCTTCGGGTGCGGCGCACGTGCTTCGAGCCCGAGCGCCTCGACGACCCGCGGATCTTGGTAGTACGCCGAGTACGCGAGGTAGAGGAACGCCGGCAGGAAGAACTGGTCCGCCGACGCGAACTCGCGGAACACTTCCGCCCGGGCGTCCGACGAGAGCGCCGCCCACCCAGCGGGATCGCGCTTCGTCGCGAGCTCCGCGAGCGCGCCGAGCCCGTACGCGACCACGGGCTGGAGCATCGGCGTTTCGCGGACGGTCCGTTCGACGTGCGTGCCGAGCCCGAGCGCGCCGCCGCCCCGGAGCCGCCCGTCGGCGGTCGGCGGCAGGACGACGTCGAGGAGCGTCGCCAGCATCTGCGATTCGTCCGCGGTGAGGCCCTCGTCCGTCATGTCAGTCGTCGAAGAGGTTCGCGAGGTTCTTCTTGATCGTATCCGCGATGTAGAGCGCGAGCGCCTGGATGGTGTTCGTCGGGTTCACGGCGGCGGCGGTCACGAAGATGCTGCCGTCGATGATGAAGAGGTTCTTCACGTCGTGGCAGCGGCCCCACGGGTTCACGACCGAGCGCTCGGGGTCGGCGCCCATGCGACACGTCCCCATGAGATGCCAGCCCGCGAGTCGGAGCGGCGACTCGGCGATCGTCCGCCGCGCGCCCGACGCTTCGAGCACCTCCGTCCCGCGTGCGACGGCGTGCGCGAGCATCCGCTCGCTGTTCTGGCTGAGCGTGTAGTTGATCTTCGGCGACGGGATGCCGTCCGAGTCCTTCAGGTCCGAGTCGAGCGTCACGGCGTTCGACGGGTCGGGCAGGTCCTCGGAGATGACGACCATACCGGCCGTCCGGTCGAACAGATCGGCGTACGTACGATGGTGATCCGCGCCCCACGGCAGGTGGCCGCCGTTCATCGCCCAGAGGGCGGTGTAGACGGGGCCGAAGCCGCGCAGGATCTCGAACGAGTAGCCGCGGACGAAGTCGCGCGACCGGTCGGTCTCGTAGAACTCCTGGCTCATGATGCAGCAGCCGGTCGGGCCCTTGTAGCCTTCGAGCGGCTCGTCGAAGAGTCCCGTCACCATCGCGTACGGATGGAACATGAGGTTCTTCCCGACGAGACCGCTCCGGTTCGCGAGCCCGTCGGGAAACTGCGCCGAGCGCGAATTCAGCAGCAGGCGCGGCGTACCGATGCCGTTGCACGCGACCACGACCATCTCGGCTTTCTGCCGCCGCTCCACGCCGTCGGCGTCGTAGTAGATGACGCCGTCGGCCATCCCGTTCGTGCCGACGGTGATCTCGCGCACGCGGCAGCGCGTCCGGAGCGTCACGCCGTGGCGGATCGCGGGCGGCCAGTACGTGACGTCGGTGCTCGCCTTCGCGCCCTGGGGACAACCGACGAGGCACGTGCCCGCGTTCACGCACGGCGCGCGGCCCTCCCACTCCTGCGTCGCGATCGCGCTGTCCGACGGCCACCAGTGCCAGCCGAGCTTGTTGAAGCCCTTCGCCAGCGTGGTCCCGAGCTTCCCGAGCGGGACGGGCGGGAGCGGGACCTCCTTCGGCGGGTACGCGGGGTCGCCGGCGAGCCCGGAGACGCCCATCATCCGCGCGTTGATCGCGTAGTACGGCTCGAGGCGCGCGTAGTCGATCGGCCAGTCGTCGGCGACGCCGTCGAGCGAGCACACGCGGAAGTCCGACGGATGGAAGCGCGGGAAGTGCGCCGCGTAGAGCACGGTGCTGCCGCCGACGGCGTTGAACATCGAGACCGCGATCGGCGACTCGCCGTCGTTCACGGGATAATCCTCGCGCCGTCCGCGCGCGTTCGGGCTGAAGTTGAAGTCGCCGACCATGCGCGCCTCCCAGCCGGTCGACATGCCGGGAAGCTGCTCCGGTGCGATCCAGTCGCCCTGCTCGAGGCAGACGATGTTCATGCGCGTATCGGCGAGGCTCCACGCGAGCGCCGCCCCGGACGCGCCGGCGCCGATGATCAGGACGTCCGCGGTCGTCTCGGCCATCAGCGACTCCTTTCGCTCACCGGCCCGTCCACACCGGTCGCCGCTTCTCGACGAACGCGCGCTGCGCCTCGCGCGCGTCGGCCGTCCGGCGGAGCGGCGCGCCGATCTCCTCCTGACGCCGGTATGCGTCGGCGAGCGAGAGGTGTGCGATCTCGCGGACGCCGCGCCGCGTTTCGCGAACCGCCAGCGGCGCGTTCCCCGCGATCGCATCCGCGGTCTCGAGCGCGCTCACCATGAGCCGTTCGCGCGGGACGACGCGGTTCACGAGGCCGATCTCGGCGGCGCGTGCGGCGTCGATCGGGCGCGCGGTGAGCAGGAGCTCGTGCGCATGGACCCAGCCGATCTGCCGCGGCAGCAGGACCGTCGCGTTGCCCGTCGGGTAGAGGCCCAGCGCGACCTCCTCGAGCGCGAACGTTGCTTCGGGCACGGCGAAGCGGACCTCCGATGCGAGCATCAGGTCGAAGCCGCCGGCGCGCGCGTGACCGTTGACGGCGCAGACGAGCGGCTTTCCGAGGTCGAACCCCGCGAGCAGCGCGGTCGCGACGCTGCGGAGCCCCTCGAACGTCTCGTCGTCGACGCGCTCGCCGCGCGCGAAGCGCTGCGACGCGGGGATCGTCGTCTTCATGTCCATGCCGGCGCAGAAGACGCGATCGCCGGCGCCGGTGAGGACGGCGCAGCGAATCTCCGCGTCCGCGGCGACGCGGCGCCAGGCGGCGGCGAGCTCGCGGAGCGTCGGCGGGTCGAGTGAGTTCGCCTGCGCCGGACGGTCGATCGTCACCACCGCGACGTGCGGGTGATCGGCGGGCAGTTCGACGCGGGCGGCCATACCGTTGCCTAACGCGCGGCCGCTTCGACGGTCAACTCTTCGCGGCTGGACGTCACGAACCGGCTCCAGTAAGGGGCGCCCATGGACCTCACCGGGAAGGTCGGCCTGGTCACCGGCGCGGCGCGCGGCATCGGGCGCGCGATCGCCATGGCACTCGCCGACGCGGGCGTCGACGTCGCGGTCTCGGACATCGGCACGGCGCGCGATGGCGCGACCCCGTACGCGCTCGGATCCGGCGACGACCTCGCCGCGACCGCGCGCGCCCTCGAGGAGCGCGGTCGCCGGAGCGTCGCCATCCATGCCGACGTCACGTCCGCGGCCGACGTCGCGCGCATGATGGACCAGGTCGAGCGCCATCTCGGCGGGCTCGACGTCCTCGTCGCGAACGCCGGCGTCATCGCCGCGTCCCCGGTCGCGACCATGGAGGAGGCGCAGTGGGACCGCATCTTCGCGGTCAACACGAAGGGCGTCTTTCTCTGTGCGCGCGCCGCAATCCCGCTGCTGTCGAAGCGCGGCGAAGGCCGGATCGTGAACGTCGCGTCGGTCGCGGGGAAGACGGGACGGGGAGGGCTCGCCGCGTACTGCGCATCGAAGGCGGCGGTGATCTCGCTGACTCAGGCGCTCGCCGAGGAGCTCGGCCCGTCGAACATCGCCGTCAACGCGCTCTGCCCGGGATTCATCCACACCGCGATGTGGACGGAAGTGCTGAACCCGGTGCTCTCGCAGATGACGGAGATCCCCGTCGAGCGCGTCTTCGACGACTTCGTCCAGCGCAGCACGTTCCTCCGCCGCGCGCAGACGCCGGAGGACATCGCGGACGCCGCGGTCTATCTCTGCCGCGCCGAGAATGTGACCGGAATTACCCTCACCGTCGCCGGCGGCGCCGAGGTGCATTGAGTGCGCGCGCTCGCCTGGATCGCGGTCGCCGCGGCGGGCGCCTACGCCGTCGCGACGCTCGCCGTCTTCCGCGGCGAGACCGTGAACGCGATCTGGTTCGTCATCGCCGCCGTCTCGATCTACGCGATCGCGTACCGCTTCTACGGCGCGTTCCTCGCCGCGCGCGTGTTCGCGCTCGACGCGAAACGGGTCACACCCGCGGAGCGCATCAACGACGGGCGCGACTTCGTGCCGACGAACCGCTGGGTCGTCTTCGGCCACCACTTCGCCGCGATCGCGGGGCCGGGGCCGCTGATCGGCCCGACGCTCGCCGCGCAGTTCGGCTATCTTCCCGGGACGCTCTGGATCCTCGTCGGCGTCGTCCTCGGCGGCGCCGTGCAGGACTTCTGCATCCTCTGCGGGAGCCTGCGCCGCGACGGCCGCTCGCTCGGCCAGATGGCGAAGGACGAGATCGGACCGCTCGGTGGGTTCGCGGCGCTCCTCGGCGTCTACTTCATCATGGTGATCCTGATCGCCGTGCTGGCGCTCGTGGTCGTGAACGCCCTCAAGCAGAGCCCGTGGGGGACGTTCACCGTCGGCGCGACGATCCCGATCGCGATGGTGATG